>Ga0209415_10006172_pt1 | contig 21413 bp, 17 predicted proteins | sample PeaSoiSIISIP2007_FD_187696 | JGI IMG/M metagenome (GOLD analysis project Ga0209415, IMG submission 187696) | Peat soil microbial communities from Weissenstadt, Germany - SII-SIP-2007 (SPAdes) (version 2) | ecosystem: Environmental > Terrestrial > Soil > Wetlands > Peat | place: Germany... | reverse complement strand
CAAACCTGAATCTTGGGCTGCAGCTGGCCAAGACGGGCGAACCTGAGGCGGAGCAGTTTCTGCGGGCCGCTACCCATCTGAAGCCCACAGCTCACATTGCGGAGGGTCAATACCGGGCGTGGCTCTCACTGGGGGAGACGATCGAAAAATCGAAGCCGGAGGAGGCTCTTGCGGCCTACCAGCGAGCGGCGTCGCTGCAACCGAAAGAGGCTGAACCACATCTTTCCGCGGGGCAACTTCTCGAACGGGAAAACAAGTATGCTGCGGCGGAGCAGGAATACAAGCAGGCGCTGGCACTCGACTCGCGATCGACGGATGCGGTCATGGGTTTAGCTAACGTCTCCATGCGCGAGCGGCATTTTCCCGAAGCGGAAGAATATTTGCGAAAGTTGCTGGCGGCACAGGCTGACTCTGCTGCGGTGCACATTCAGCTGGCGCGCGTGCTGGCCGCTGAGGGCAACACGAAGGCGGCCATTCCTGAACTGGAGGCGGGCGTCAAACTCGCGCCGGGTGACGAGTCCGCCTTGCGCGAACTGGGGAATCTTTATGGCAGTGACGGGAAAAATAACTTAGCCGAAGCGGTCCGCCGCAAGTTGCTTACGGCTCATCCCAACGAGGCTGAACTGCATCGTGAGCTTGGTCAAGATCTGCTGCGGCAACAAAAGTTTCCGGAAGCTCAGCAGGAGTTCGCGGTGGCTGTGAAACTGAAGCCTGACTTTGGCCTGGCGTATGGCGATCTCGCATTCGCTGCTGGAGAGAATAAAGACTACGCTTTGGTGATTCGCGCACTCGACGTCCGGCTCAAGCTGCTGCCGGAGAACGCGATCACATACTTCATGCGGGCCTCGGCCTACGATCATCTGCACGACTTCAAGAAAGCCGCTGCCAACTATCACCTCTTCCTTAACAACGCTAATGGGAAGTATCCTGATCAGGAGTGGCAGGCGAAACATCGGCTTATCACCATCGAGCCGAAGAAATAGCTTTTGGGAACCCAATGCTGTTCGGGATGGAACATTTTCGAGTGTGGCGGGTTGTGGCGGCGGGCTTGGTGGTATCGGCGCTGGTCGTGCCTTCTGCGCTGAGCGGACGGGAGGAGGCTTCGGTCGAAGAACTGAAGGGACGCGTGGCCAACGTCAGCGTCGCTGATCGTCCGCCCATGTGCATTCACATATCCGAGCGGCAACTGGGTGCTGCGGACAGGTTGTATATTGCCGGCGACAGCGAGAAAGCGCAGGTGGCACTGACCGACGTAGTCGCTTATTCTGAGTTGGCCCGCGACTATGCGATTCAGGCGCACAAGCACGAAAAGCAGAGCGAGATCGCCATCCGCAAGATGGTCCGCAAGCTCAGCGACATGAATCACACCGTCTCGCACGAGGAGCAGGCACAGATACAGGACACGATTGACCGCCTGCAGCGCATTCGAGACGATCTGCTGGTTGCCATGTTTCCGAAAGTTGATAAGAAATGAGCGCCCGCCGATTTCGAGCTCGCGCTGGTTTGGGACTGGTCTTGTTGGTGGCTGCGATGGCTCTGGCTCAGCGTCACCGGGATCCCTTCACCCCACCGGAGATTGATCAGATCCGCGATGCCAGTTGGGAGCCTGAGCAACGGCTTTCTCTTTACGTAAAGTTCGCCCGGGCGCGCCTGGTCGCTCTGGAGCAGATGCGCAGCGACCCCAAGACGAAGGACCGGCCGCAGCAAACCCATGACAAGCTGGATGACTTTCTGCTGATCTATGACGAACTGAACGACAACATCGACACCTACGTCGATCGCAAGAATGATATTCGCAAGCCGTTGAAGGTGATCATCGACGCCGATACTGAGTTCCAGGCTAAGTTGCGTGCTCTGAAGGATGCGGCCAACGTCTCGGCAGAGGAAGCGAAGCAATACGAATTCGTTTTAACCAATGCCCTCGATACGGTCGATGGTTCGGCGGAAGACCATCGCAAACTGCTGGCGGAGCAGGAAGAGGCGGCGAAGCACAAGAAGAAATTTGCCTCGAAGCCAGCCACGGACAAGTCTGAGTGAACAGTTGCTCGGGTTGCCGGTCCGTGCTCAACCGGCTCATGCAAATCATGCTCGTGCTAATCTGGACTCACTGTGCGCGAGGGACTGCTCGAAATCTTTCATGAGCAACACCGGCAGTTGCGGCCTGGCGCTGTGGCGCCGGAGTTGAAGATCGAATTTTTTGCCTTCGCGAACGTTAACAACACCATTCGCTTGCGCGAGGGCAGACTTCTGGTAAGGCTTTCCGATCTGCTGGAAGGGGCGCCTGACACGGTAGTACGGGCTATCGCCCACATTCTGCTGGCCAAGATGTACCGCAAGCCGATCGATCGGGGCCATGCGGCGCGTTACCGAAAATATGTAGCCAGCCATGAAGTTGTGAGCAAGGCGCATCTGGTGCGGCAGATACGCGGACGCAAGCGACTGCATTCCCCGAAGGGCCACGTCTACGATCTGGATGCTGTTTTTGAGGATTTGAACCGGCGCTTTTTTCATGGACTGCTGGGCCGTCCGCGGATGAGTTGGAGCCCGACGAAGACTCGGCGCATTCTCGGGCATTACGATCCGGCGCACAATGCGATTGTCATCAGCCGCGTCTTTGATCAGGTCACTGTTCCCCGCTACGCCGTGGAATATATCGTCTATCACGAGATGCTGCACTTGAAGCATCCGGTGCGGCTGCGCGGGAGCCGGCGGTGCGTGCACTCGGCGGAGTTCCAGGCTGAGGAGAAGTTGTTCCCGCGGCTGGATGAGGCTAATGCGTTCCTGAAGCGGTTATGAGGGATGAGGCCGGGTTGCCAGAGTCATCGACGGCAGGCAGCGGAGCCGTTCTTACCTTTTCAACCAAATCTCTACTCTACGATTTTTTTGCCTTCCCTCCGGAGTGTCGTTTGAGGCCACGGCGATTTGCGAGCCGAATCCCATCACGGTGGCGGCCTTCACGCCCCGCTGCTCGAATTGCCGGGCCACGGCATCGGCTCGAGCTTTGGACAGATTATCGGTGGCTTCCTTGCTGTCGTCGAAACCTAGGAGTACCAGGTTGTCGCCGCTATAGTGCAGGTCGGTAACAAATGTAACGACACGGGCGAGATCGGCCACTGCCTTGTTGTCGAGCTGCGAACTGCCCTCACGGAAACGGAAATCCAGAGACAGGCGGTCGAAGCCGGTGGTGAGGCGGCGATAGTCTTCGGGCACGGCGGTCGGGGCGGCAGCGGCCGCGGCGGAGACATTCTGGCCCACGAATCCGATTTCCGCTACGACATTTTGTCCCATGCTGGAGAGGGCAAAGTCCACAAATTTGCGAGTTAGTTCCCGCCGGGGTTGCGCGGCCGTATAAAGAAAGAGGCGCCGCGAAAGAGGGTAGTCCTCGGTGGCCACGGTAAAGGGGGTGGGCAACAGCGCTGTGGCGCCATTCTCGTAAACGGCGACGGCTCGGGCCTCCTGAACGAAGGCCAGACCAATGAAACCGATTCCGTTGGGATCCTGGGCGACGGCATCGGAAAGCTTGCGACTGTCTTCAACCCGCCTGACCGAGGGCGCCAAGGGGGAGTCGCCGAGCACCAGGGTACGGAATGTGTCGTAGGTTCCAGACTTATCGTCGCGAGCGTACAGGTGGATAGCACCGTCGGACCCGCCCACCTGCAGCCAATTTCCGATCGTGCCCTGGAAGACTTGCGCGATCTGATCTTTCGCCAGAGTCCGCACCGGATTCTTTCTGCTGACGATCACGGCAATTCCGTCCAACCCCAGGATGTGTTCGCACTCCGGGGACGTCATGTCTCCAAGGCTGACTAATTGCGCCGCGTCCTCGGCTTTGATTTTTCGAGAAGCCATTCCGATATCAGCCCGGCCATTGGCCAGGTCTTCAAAGGCCGTGTCCGAGCCGTGGGCATGAATCTCAATCAGTTTGGGAGTGCGATCACCGGGAAGGACTCCCCGCACGAACACTTCATCATCCCGGTCTCCGGGGAGGGTTTTGACTTCCGTAGCGCCCTGCTGTTTGAGGAACTCTTCTGCCAGCGCGGGAGCTAGACCATCTCCGATCGTGTTGGAGCCGCTCAGCCTGAGAATAATGTCATCAGGGCTGATCTTTGAGTGTGCACCCGGTCTGGCTAACCTGAGCCACAAAAGGCCGCCCAAGGAGGCCAGAAGCACGGCCCCGAATGTGACAGTCAAAGGCGTGAGAATCTTTGGTGCTCGCATAAGATGGTTTCCGGATCCAGAGCGACGACGACTGTTTCCGGAATGCGCTCAGTGATTTTATCCGAGTGCGAGAACGTGTGCACTCTGGGTTGGCAGACCGGGAGACCCGTTTAATCCCAGATTTCCCCGTGTGATGCAGATCACGCGCGTTTGTGACGGCGCGGATTGACGGCCCCGCCGCTGGCGGCATATCCTTGAAGTTGAAATTGAAATTCATTTTCAAGATCATTTTCAGGAGCTCAGGTCACTTATAAATGCTTCAGGCTTTCATCATCACGCTGCGCGAAGGGGTCGAGGCCGCTCTGATCGTCGGCATCACGCTGGCTTATCTGGCCAAGATTGGCCGGAATGATCTGCGCAAGGCTGTCTATGCCGCGCTGGGCGCCGCTTTCCTGGGCAGCATCGGCGTGGCGGTTGTGATTTCACGGCTGAACTGGAACGAAGACGTGTTCGAAGGCTGGATCATGCTGGCTGCCGCCTTCTTCGTCGTCACCATGGTGGTTTTCATGATGAAGACGGGGCGCAAGCTCAAAGGCGAGATTGAGGGCAAGGTCGGCCTGCTTGCCGGTGACGATGCGTGGGTTGGCTTGTTTTTCTTTGTGTTTCTGATGGTGCTGCGTGAAGGCGCGGAGACCGTGCTGATCCTTTCTGCGGTCTCTCTGAACTCAACCGAGCTGATGAGCTTTCTGGGCACGCTGCTGGGCGTGCTGGCGGCCATTGCTTTCGGCGTGATGTTCGTGAAGGGCAGCGTACGGATTAACCTGCAGAAGTTCTTCCGGGTCACTACGGCGATCTTGTTCTTGGTGGCACTGCAACTGGTGATCGCGGGCCTGCACGAATTATCGGAAAGCGGTGTGATTGCCTCGTCGAAGCGTGAGATGGCCATCATCGGGCCGATCGTGCGCAACGATCTTTTCTTTTTTATCACGATTTTCGCGCTGGCCGCGCTGATGGTGTTGTTCGATGCCAAACGGCGTGAGCCCGTGCCTGAGTCGGCTTCGGCGGCCCAGAGACGCAAGGCCGCGTGGACTGCGCGGAAAGAGCGCTTGTGGATGGCTTCGGTTTACGGCTTCTCCTTCGTATTTATCGCGCTGGTTACGGCGGAGTTTATTTACGCCAAGAGCGTTAGCGCGCTGTCGCCGGCTACCGAAGTTAGTTTCACGAACGGTCAGGTGAAGATTCCGTTGGCTCAGGTTTCCGATGGCGACCTACACCGCTACCAGGCGCAGGAGGACGGCACGGCGATTCGATTCTGGCTCTATCAAAAGCCGGACGGCAAGATTGCTACGGTTTTCGACGCCTGCGAGATCTGCGGCGCGGTTGGCTTCTACAAATCAGGCAACGGAGTGGTTTGCAAGAACTGTGCCGCGCCGATTAACCCGCAGTCGGTGGGCGCCAAGGGGGGATGCAACCCGGTGCCGCTCAAGGCGACCGAGACTGCTGACTCCGTGATTATTCAGGAGGCGGACATCGCGGCCGGTAGCCGCATGTTCGAGAAGCAGTAGAGGATGTTCGCCCGGCTCGTCTACGAATCCTTCCGACGGCAGAAGCGGCGTAAATTGCTGGCGGGCGCGGCCATCACTCTGGGTGTGACTGTGGCTACGGCGATGATTGCGGTCGCCACCGACATAGGTGACAAGATCAACCGCGAACTGCGCACCATCGGCGCCAACCTGCTGGTCACTCCCCAGGAAGACACGCTGGACGTGGAAATTGGCGGTGTGAACCTGAAACCGCCGAGCGATGGCGCTTTTCTGAACGAAGCGGACCTACCCAAGATTAAGGGGACTTTCTGGCATAACAACATCACGGGGTTTGCGCCCATGTTGCCGGTGAACGTTACGCTGCAACGGGGCGGCGGCGCGGAAAATCTAACCTTGCTTGGGACTTACTTTGCCAGACAAGTTTCTTTTGGGAAGGAGGAGTTCACGACGGGGGTGCGATCGACGAATCCCTGGTGGAAGGTTTCGGGGGCGTGGCCCGATGATAGTTCCCGCGATGTTTTGCTGGGAGAACGGCTAGCGGCGCGGCTTTCGGCGCGGCCTGGTGATGGAGTGACGGTCTCCGGCCGGCAGTTGCGGATCAGCGGAATTCTCTCTACCGGCGGTAGCGAAGATGACCAGATCGTCGCGCCGATTGCACTGGCTCAGGAAATTCTGGGCAAACCCGGTGCGGTTCGCCGGGTCTACGTCAGCGCGCTTACCAAGCCGGAAGATGCTCTGGCGCGCCGCGACCCTAAGAGCATGTCTGGACCGGTTTATGACCGCTGGTACTGCTCGCCGTATCCGCAGTCGATTGCGTTTCAGTTGCAGGAAGCGATTCCCCATTCGCATGCCGAACAGATTCGGCAAGTTGCTCAGAACGAGGGGGCTGTGCTCACGCGCATTGAGGGGCTAATCTTTTTGATCACGCTGGCGGCGCTGTTTGCCTCGGCTCTGGCGGTTTCTGCCGCCATGGCTACGGCTATCTTTGAACGGCGCGCAGAGGTAGGTTTAATGAAAGCTCTGGGCGCGGGAAAACTCTCGGTTGCTTCCATCTTCTTTGCTGAGGCGGCGCTGCTGGCTTTGATCGGCGGCTTGGTGGGATTCGCTGCCGGTGGATTGCTCGCCCATCAGATTGGACGGTCCATCTTCGATTCGCAGATCACGATTCCGCCTGTGCTTCTGCCCGTGATTCTAGCGATCGCGGTGATCGTTACGTTTGCGGGAAGCGCTGTGGCGATCCGCCAAGCGGTAAGGCTTGACCCTGTGTTAGCCCTGCGAGGTGAGCTGTGAGCCTCTCGCATTCAGCGCCGGACGTGGCAGCCGGCCGCGCGCAGTCGCCTCATACTTCAATGTTTCTCCGGATGTTGGTGAGGGCCGCGGTGCTCCGTCGGGGACGCGCTCTCTCGGCGCTGTTTGCCATGGTCGTGGCCGCTGGCGTCGCCACGGCGATGTTGAATCTCTATGTTGATGTGCAGGCCAAGCTGCGGCGCGAGTTCCGCAATTATGGAGCGAACATCATCCTCGTGGGCAGGGACAGGGCTTCCCTTCCCGCGGATGCGCTCGTGCGCGTGGACTCGGTTCTTGCCGGTCGCGGTGTGGTCGCGCCTTTCGCTCTGGTCGTGGCGCGGACAAGCGACGATCAGCCAGTCGTTGTTGCGGGTACGGATTTTGATCGTGTCCGGCAACTGGACCGGTGGTGGTCGGTGAGCAACTGGCCGTCCGCGCCGCAACAGGCGTTGGTCGGCGTGCGCGCGCTTTCTGTTGTCTCACCGAAGAGTGAGCCCTTCGATCTCAGCTTTCAGGGACACACCGTTCACCTCACCTCTGCCGGAACGGTGCGTACCGGAGCGGCCGAGGACAGCCGCATTTATCTTTCGCTGGCAGACTTCGCTTCCTGGACAGGTGTGCAAGCGTCAACGATCGAGGTCGCCGCCACCGGTTCGCCGGAAGAGATCTCCGCCATCATGCACCAACTGGAGCAGGCGATTCCGGCCGCCGATGTGCGTCCGGTGCGGCAAATCATGGAAGGCGAAGCGCGTGTTCTGGGCAAGACTCGGGCCACACTGCTGGCCGCGGCTGCGCTTATTATTCTGACGGCTGCGTTGTGCGTGCTCTCTACCTTGATGGGGTGGGTTTTCGACCGGCGCCGCGATTTTGCCATCATGAAGGCGCTGGGTGCTTCCGACCGTTTGTTGAATGGCTTTTTCGCCGCGGAAGCGGCAGCCCTGGGCGCGAGCGGAGCGGTGATTGGATTTGTTCTGGGCATCGGCATTGCGGCATGGATCGGACGGGTTAACTTCCATGCTCCCGTAGTGCCGCGTTTCACTGTGCTGCCCTTTGTTCTGGCTGGTAGCATAGTGGTGACGTTGCTTTCGGCGGTTCTCCCGATCTGGCTGTTGCGCCGGGTGCAGCCCGCGGTCATCCTGCGGGGAGAGTGAAATGATCGAGATCAAGAATGTGACCAAGCTCTATCCCGCCACGGCCGCGGGGAACGAGCACGCCAATGGCAAGGGAGATCAGAACGAAGCCATTCATGCGCTCGATGACATCTCTCTGCACGTGGCGCGGGGCGAATGGCTCTCGATCATGGGCCCGTCGGGATCGGGAAAATCGACGTTGGTGAATCTGATCGGGTGCCTTGATCGCCCAACGTCGGGGGAAATCTGGCTCGACAGTCAGAATGTGGCCGGTATCTCTTCGGCTGACTTGAATCGCGTACGCGCCGAGAAGATTGGATTTATTTTCCAGCAGTTTCATCTCATTCCCTTCCTCACCGCGGTCGAGAACGTCATGCTGGCACAGTATTTTCACAGCATGACCGATGAGAAAGAGGCGATTGAGGCCCTGACTCGAGTCGGGCTGGGCGACCGAGCCAATCACTTGCCCTCTCAACTTTCCGGCGGCGAACAGCAGCGCGTCTGCATCGCGCGGGCCTTGATCAATGATCCAAAGATTATTCTGGCCGATGAGCCTACCGGCAATCTCGACGCGATTAACGAAGAGATCGTGCTGCGGCTGCTGCGCGAGTTTCACCAGCAGGGGCGGACGATCGTGATGGTCACGCACGACCCCGTGGTGGCGCGCCTAGCCGACCGGCGCATCGAGTTCCATCACGGCAAGATCGAGTCACAGGAAGTTTTTGCGATGGCCGACGAGGAGCAGTTCGACGAGGTGCTGGAAGAGCTCTGGGTTCTGGCTGAGCACGGCGAGATCGCTGAAGTCGAGCGCATGGAGGTGCACGGCGCGCTGCCTGTGAGTCTGGCGATTGAGAAGATGATCGAGATGGGGTTTGTCGTCTCCACGCCGCATCCGCCTCATCCCCACGATCACAAACCTTTCGTGAATCCTTGCCACGAGGCGCTTAAGCCCGTGGCTGCCTCCATCGGCGATGGCACTCTGATCGTGGAGCTCACTCCTCGCGGGCGCGAGCGGGCGGGCAGCATCATCCGCCGTCATCGGCTGGCTGAGCGACTCTTCACCGACAGTCTGGCGATGGACAGCGAATCGGAAATCGAACAGCAGGCCTGCAAGTTTGAGCACATCCTTTCGCTTGAAGCAACGGACAAGATCTGTACGTTTCTGGGACATCCGCGGACCTGTCCGCATGGTGCGCCGATCCCGCCGGGGTTGTGCTGCGGAAGAAGCTCTGAATTCGATGGAGTTGCGGTTTCCCGCTCGACTGCTACGAAGCACTCCTGACTCCTTCCGAGGAACATCTCTGGTCATCTCTGATTATCATTCTCCGCTCTTCTGCGCTGCTATGATCGTATGCGGTTCCATCTACCATGACCACGCGGCGGCCCACTATCGGCGTGTTTGATTCCGGTTTTGGCGGCCTTACGGTTCTTAAAGCTTTACTTGACCTTATTCCCGATGCTGATTACCTCTACTTTGGCGATACGGCGCGCCTTCCCTACGGCTCCAAGTCGGTCGAAACCGTGGCGCGTTACGCCGTGGAAGCTGCGCATTATCTTGAGGCCCACGGAGCCCAGTTGCTGGTGATCGCCTGCAACACTGCGACTGCACTTGCTCTCGACCGTATAACCTCGGCAGCGCATGTACCCGTAATGGGTGTCGTGGAGCCCGGGGCTGAGGCTGCCGCCTCCGTCAGTAAGAACAGGAAAGTCGTCGTCATGGGAACGGAGGCCACCGTCAGCAGCCACGCCTACCGGAAAGCGCTTGAGGCGCGGGGGCTTGAGGCGCGGGAGAAGGCTTGCCCACTGCTGGTTCCGCTGGTGGAGGAGGGATGGGTCGAGCATCCCGTTACTGAGCAGGTCGCTCGCATTTATCTGACTGAGGGCTTTGCTAACGGCTTCGACGACGCGGACGCTCTGGTTCTTGGCTGCACGCACTATCCGCTGCTTAAGCCGCTGCTGCGCCGCGTCGCGCCGCCGCATGTGAGCATTGTGGACTCCGCTGAATCTACTGCGCGTGCTGTTTCCCGACACCTGCAGACGCTCTTGCCGCGACACGCCGTTAATGAGGAACGGCGGGCTCTGCCGCGTCTTAGGTTCTTCGCTACCGATTCGGTGGAGAAATTTCGGCGGCTGGGCGAGCGCTTTTTGGGACATGGGATTGAAGACGTTCGGCATGTGGACTTGAAGGAGTAGGAGATCTGTCCTCACGGGCTAAAGTCTTTCCCTTAAGTTCACTAATGGTGGCAGGGCTGAAGCCGTTCCCTTCCTGAACTATTCCCAGCCGAGTTCGGGGATGGCTTTTACCCGCAAGGTTCGGATAGCGCATTCCCGCATCGCAGAATTACTGTGTCCGAGCCGTCTCCTAATCAGTCAAATCATGGTGGCTCACGTTAAGGAAATGCATCCGCTCGACAACATCATCTGGAAGGCACTGACTACCCGGCAGGCTGAGTTCGCCCAGTCCTTCAATCAGGCCCGCAGGTTCGTGCCGGAGGTCTCACCCCTCGCCGCTTTTCGTCAGCCCACGGCGGAGGGCTACGAGTCGCTTGCGGGATTGGTGGACACGCGGGGGACGATTGGATTGTTTCTGAAGGCGCCCTACGAGTCACGCGCCGGCTGGAGTTTTGTGGCCGGCGCCCCGATGCCGGAGATGGTTTACGAGGATGACGGCGCTTCAATCGCGCAGTCCTCCTACGCCGGGCTGCGCCCGGCGGATAGCCGGGGGCTGTCCTCACTTAAAGAAGATCCAGAAATTGTCGAGCTTCACGCCGAAGACGTTCCTGACATGATGGCCCTTACCGCGCTCACCAAGCCTGGTCCCTTCGGCAAGCGCACTCACGAACTGGGCACGTATCTGGGAATTCGCCGCGACGGGAAACTGGTCGCCATGGCCGGCGAGCGGTTGAAGATTCCCGGCTACACCGAGGTGAGCGCCGTCTGTACCCACCCTGAACACACGGGGCACGGTTACGCCCGCATCCTGATGGCCGAGGTGATGCAGCGCATCCGCAGCCGCGGGGAGACGCCGTTCCTGCATGTTCGGGGCGATAATGTGCGGGCGATTGAGCTGTATCAGAGGTTGGGGTTTAGCCAACGCGTGCTGCTGCACTTCGCAGTTTTGCGGATGGAGTAACCTTTCAATGGGCAGCGCGAGCCGGCTGGTTGGTCTCAGTACAAGTGGAATTCGACTTCGAGCGCGATCTCGGCAGGCACTGGGTGGCCATCTTTCATGGCCGGTTCAAAGCGGTATTTTGCAGCGACTTCCATTGCCTTTTCGTCCAAGCCCATACCTAGTGAGCTTAGAATTTTTATATCCCTGGGGACGCCATCTACTCCAACAATCATTCCGACCACGCATGTTCCCTGGTACTTTGCCTTGCGCGCTTCCTCTGAAAATTCCGCCTCGGGCTTATTAATCGGCCGGGGCGGGCTAACTCCCGCGCCGACACGGTAAGCACCGCCGCCCATACCCATGCCCTCACCCGGTCCTACGCCCCGCCCGTTTCCTGAGCCGACGCCACCGCCTGAACCCGAACCGATACCGCTGCCCGACCCCGTACCATTCGACGGAATGACCGCGGTAGACTTGGGGTCGCCAAGATTCGGCATGCTATTCATGGCCACCTTGATATCTGGCGGGACCATGACAGTGGGCTCAACCGCCAATTTGGAGTTGAGGTTCCGGATCACTGCTTCCGGCGGCGCAAGCTGCGGCTTCATCGAGAACTTCGGCAGTTTTCCCTGCGAGGCCTTTAACACATCGCGGTCGCCACCGCCCCCGCCACCACCGGCCTGCGTCTTCGCGGGCTTCAGCGTGTAATCGCCGGGATCGATCAACTTCGTTTCGATCTGCGGTTTAGCTTCGGCCTTGGGTTGGAGGTTACGTATGAAAATCGTGCCTCCGATAATCAACGCGATCACGATCACGTGGGCGACCGTCGACCCCAGAGCGCCGTTCTTTTTGTAGTTGTAGAAGCCCCAGATATCCTTCACCGGGACGGGCTTCGATTCCAGCTTTAGCGGCGGGAGCTTCTTGGGAAAGAAGAAGTCGTCCAGACCGCTGAAAAGCGACTTCCACAAGGGCTCAAAAGTGTCGGGAGCCAGCAGGAGGTGCAGCTCCGGCTCGTTTGCGGCTTGCGGAGCGACGTTCGGATTGACTTCGGTTGATGCCATTGTTCCCGGGTTCGGTTTCCCTTGTGGGGTGGTGAACGAGCTATCTTAGTCGGGGCGCCTCACCTACACAGATGAGCCGTCTTTCCAACAAGTTGCCTCTGTATTTCTTCCATGTTTCCAGAATCGGGTCAGCCCGCGCCCCACCGACGGTGTCAAGCTCCCGAACCTTGGCTTGTACCTGAAATTGTACCCCTTCTGTGTTCTCTTTACGAAGTGTATTTCAAGTTCCCATAGGGAATGTACCACCCGGGGCCATGCCACTGGTAAACAAGCTGGTTCCCCTGCTTTCTCGTTTGATTCCGGAGGGTTCTGGCCGCATGGACGTTCCCGGCCCCGCTCCCTATAATAAAAAGATTCAACCATTTGGGGGAATCCAACCGAGTGCCGTTCGACCTGAAAGCCACCATCAATCTGCCTAAGACCGCCTTCCCAATGAAGGCCAACCTGCCCCTGAACGAGCCTAAAATGCTGGCCCGCTGGGAGCAGATGAGGATCTACGAGCGCATCCGCGAGGCTCGCAAAGGGTCCGATAAAGGCACCTACATTCTGCACGATGGACCGCCTTACACCAGCGGACCCATCCACCTGGGGACGGCGCTGAACAAGTGCCTTAAGGATTTCATCGTCAAGTCGAAGACCATGGCGGGATTCGATGCGCCTTACGTGCCAGGTTGGGATTGCCATGGCCTGCCCATCGAGATCAAGGTGGATAAGGAACTGGGCGGCAAGAAGTTGCAGATGCGTCCCACCGACGTGCGTGCGGAGTGCCGTAAGTATGCGCAGAAGTTTCTCGACCTGCAGCGCCAGCAGTTTAAGCGGATCGGCGTTTTCGGCCGCTTCGACCGGCCTTACGCCACGATGAATCCGCAGTATGAGTCGGTCGTGCTCTCGACCTTCTTCTCGTTCTACGAAAACGGATTCGTCTATAAGGGCTTGCGCGCCGTCTACTGGTGCATGCACGACGAGACCGCGCTCGCCGAAGCTGAGGTGGAATACGAGAACCACACCAGTCCCACCGTGTGGGTGAAGTACGCGTTGCTGGACGATCCCGCGAAGATTGACGCAGCGTTGACCGGGAAGAAAGTTTCAACCATCATCTGGACCACCACGCCGTGGACTTTGCCTGCGTCGATGGCTGTGGCTTTTCATCCGGATGAGGAATATGTCGCACTCGCGTCTAGCGGCGAGGTTTACATCGTCGCCTCGAAGCTGGCGAAAGAGGTTGCGGAAAAATGCAACTTGTCGGATCCGCGCGAACTGGCGCATTTTCCCGGTCGCAAGCTGGAGCACTTGAACTTCCAGCACCCGTTTCTCGATCGCAAAATCCTCGGCGTGCTGGCCGAGTACGTCACCATGGACACCGGAACCGGCGTGGTGCACACTGCGCCTTCGCACGGCGCGGAGGACTTCATCACCGGCGTCAAGTACGGTCTCGATGCCACCAGCAACGTCGACGAAAAAGGCATCCTGCGCAACGGGCTGCCGGAATATACCGGCAAGCGCGTGTGGGAAGCGAATCAGCCGATCATCGATCTGCTCAAGAGTCGCGGCGCGCTGCTGCATGCGGAAAAGACTGAGCACTCTTATCCGCATTGCTGGCGCTGCCATAATCCCGTGATCTTCCGCGCCACCGAGCAGTGGTTTATTTCGATGGAAACGCCCATGCCGGGCGGGAAATCGAAGGACGACACGCTGCGCACCCGCACCCTCGAAGAAATCAAGCATGTGAAATGGGATCCGGCGTGGGGCGAGGAGCGGCTCTCGAACATGATCGCCACACGTCCCGACTGGTGCATCTCGCGGCAGCGGGTGTGGGGCGTTCCCATCGCGGTTTTCCTTTGCGAAAGCTGCGGCAAGCCGCTCAACGATCACGCCGTCAATCGCAAAGTCGTCGAGCTTTTTGCGCGCTCCGGCGCCGATGCCTGGTTCACGTCTGAATCAGATTCGATTCTTCCCGCAGACACGAAGTGCCCGCACTGCGGCAGCAGCAAGTTCGAGAAGGAAACGGACATCTTCGATGTCTGGCTGGAGTCTGGCGCAAGCTATCTCGCACTGATCTCCGATGAGCCGGCATATCCCTGGCCGTCCGATCTTTATCTCGAAGGCGGCGACCAATACCGCGGCTGGTTTCAGTCATCTCTGCTCTGCGCCATGGGCACGCACGGAACGCCACCCTATCGCGGCGTCGTCACGCCGGGGTGGACGCTCGACGAAAAGGGCCAGGCCATGTCGAAGTCGCGCGGCAATGACGTGGACCCGGTCGACATCGCCGACCGGATGGGCGCAGAAGTCGTGCGCCTCTGGGTGGCGTCGGTCGACTTCCGCGAAGACGTGGTCGGATCCGAGTTGTTGATGCAGCGGGTCGCGGAAAACTACCGCAAGATTCGCAATACTTTCCGCTACATCCTCGGCAACCTCGGAGACTTCGATCCTGAGAGCGACGCGGTCGCGATCGAGAACATGGAAGCTCTCGACCAGTACATGCTGCGTCGGACAGATGTACTGGCGTTTGCCCTAAGAAACTGGTACGAGGAGTTCGCGTTCCACAAAATCTATCATCGCGTGAATGATTTCTGCATCGTTGACTTGAGCGCGTTTTATCTCGACGTGCTGAAAGACCGTCTGTATATTTCCGCGCCCAAGTCGCAGGCTCGCCGCAGCGCCCAGACTGCGATATGGCGGATTGGCGAGGCGCTGGTGCGGCTGCTCGCTCCCATGATGAGCTTCACCTGCGAAGAGGTTTGGCAGCACTTGCCGAAAGCGGCGCAACGTGAAGAAAGCGTGCACCTGGCATTATTCCCGTCTGCTCACGAGATCGCTTCGGAGGCTGACTCCAAGTCTGACGAGGATTGGGCGACGCTGCGCTCGGTGCGCGACGAGGTTCTCAAGGCGCTCGAAGAGGCCCGCAACAACAAACTGATCGGCACCGGGCTTGAGGCCCAGGTCACCGTAGCTGCTCCTGACCCGGTTTATTCGGTGCTGGCTCGCCACGCCGGCCAGCTTCGCTACCTGTTCATCGTTTCCGCGGTGGCGCTCATCCAGGGCTCGGGGAACGGTACCGGGCAGGTGCACGTCGAGGTGAAAAAAGCGGATGGAGCCAAGTGCGAACGCTGCTGGAATTACTCAACCCGCGTCGGCGAGGACAAGACCTATCCCACAGTCTGCGAGCGTTGCAGCGCCGTGCTGAAAGTGCTGGAGACTTCACTTCGGTAAGGTTCACCCGCGCGTCAGACGAGGACCATCCTGCGAGGGCTCTCCAATCCACGCTCTCTGAGCTGTCCGTGAATTATCGAAGGTTGCGAAAACGTTGTACCCCTCGTATTGGTTCGATGCATCATTAACAGAAGGGTATAATCTGCCCGGATCGAGCGACCCGTGAACTGGCGAAAGCTACGAACGTTCTTACTGACTGTCCTGGTTCTGTGTCTGATCCCGGCCAGCCGCTACTATCAGATTGACCTTCCCCTGCTGCAATTTCTGAGAGGCTCGCGGCACGTCGATCCTTTTTCCCTTCACCTCTCGGGAGAGTTCGTCGAGAACAATCTTGGAACCGAGCAAGATCCCGACGGCTCGGTGACAGTGCGAATGATCGCGCAGCAATACTTGTTCATTCCGCATTGCATTCTGGTTCCGGCTGGAGTCCCCGTTCATCTTCGCATCACCAGCGCCGACGCGGTCCATTCGCTCACCATCAACGGCACGGACTATGCCGTTAAAGTTCTGCCGGCAACGATCAGCGAGGCCCAACTTCAGTTTCCCCGCCCCGGCGAATATAAAATGCCTTGCCGCGAGTTTTGCGGGGCCGGACATTACGCCATGCGATCCGTGTTGAAGGTCGTTCCCCGCGAGCAATTCCCTGCTCTGCGGCCGGAAGAAAGGGGGGGCTGTGCAGCGCGATAGGCGACTCTCTACTTCTGCGCGAAGTTTTCCGGGGCTGGGCGGAATCGTTAACGTCGTTCTTGCCCTGGTTGTCGCGCTGACGGCGGGTTCGCTCTTCCTGCTCGCAGGCGACAATGGTCCCGATCACATCCCTTCCTATGTGACATGGACGCCAGAGACGTTGGCGGCGGCCTCGCGCGGAGACGCCCTTCGAGGGATGTTTCTCGCCAGGCGCTGCGACCATTGCCACGGTGCGGAAGGCTTCAGCGCCGAGGCTTACATCCCCAATCTGGTAGGCATGGATAAACTAGCCGTCTGGAAACAGTTGGAGGACTTCCGATCTCACAAGCGGCTCTCGCGGGTGATGAACCCAATCGCGGATTCGCTTTCCTCCCGGGACGTGGCTGATGTAGTCGCCTATTACGCTAAGCTGCCCGCGTTCGCTGATTCTCAAGACAACCGAATCTTTCCTCAGTCCCGGCCTGATCCAGGCCATGCGGCGATGGCATCGCGTCTGGTCTCGTTCGGAGACGGAGAGCGGGGCATTCCGCCGTGCCAGGCGTGTCATGGTCCGGTTGCCTATCGGCCCGGAGTTCCCTCGCTTGCCAGCCAGAATGCCGAATACGTTTTGAACCAGCTGGAAGCTTTCGGGAGCGGGAACCGCGCCAACGACATCAACATGCCGATGCGCACGATTGCGATGCTGCTGACCGAAGATGAACGGCATGCCCTCGCGGAATATTACGGTTCCGGCCTGGGGTTTCAGCCCGCAAGTGCAACTGGAGCGAAATAGACCGCAAGCGCCGATGCGTCTTAGAGGACAGCGGATTCCTCACCAGGCCTTCGGCCCGTTCGGAATGACAAGTTTTCCTGAACCCCGACGGCCGAAAGCTGGTTTACCGCAACTCCTCCATGGCCGCTGCCAGGGCTTCCCTGCCCGGCCGCGTCATCGATTCCGGCAGCGTGGCCAGCGGCTGATCGACCATGTTCAGCATATCGAGGAAGCTCGGCGACTTGGTGTTCACATAGAACAGTCCCGTCAACACCTCGCCTTTGTCGTGCGCCTCTGAGAGTCGCGTCATGGCTGCGATCCGATCGGTCGGGTCGTAGTCTTCTTCGAGCTTGCGCAGCCGCAGGCTGGAGCCATCGTGCATAGTGACGTTGACCGTCGTTCCCGGATCGTACTCCACGTCAATTTCTTCGAAGTGGGGCACGAAACTTATTTCCTGCAAAGTTTCTTCGTGATCCTTCACGTATTTGTAGGACTTGGTCGAACCCTCGTGATCGTTGAAGGTGACGCAGGGTGAGACCACATCGAGCATCACGGTGCCGTGGTGGGCGATGGCAGCTTTCAGCAGGGCGCTCAATTGCTTCTTGTCGCCGGAGAACGACCGGCCAACAAACGTTGCACCCAGCTCGATGGCCAGCCCGCAGGTATCAATCGGGGGCAGATCGTTGATCACGCCTGATTTAAGTTTCGATCCCAGATCAGCGGTAGCTGAAAACTGGCCCTTGGTCAGTCCGTAGACCCCGTTGTCCTCGATGATGTAGATGAGGGGAAGATTGCGGCGCATGAGGTGAACGAACTGGCCGATGCCGATCGACGCCGTGTCGCCATCGCCGCTCACACCCAGCGCAATCAGATTGCGATTGGCCAGCATCGCGCCTGTGGCTACCGAGGGCATGCGTCCATGCACGGAGTTGAAGCTGTGCGAACGGTTCATGAAGTACGCGGGACTCTTCGACGAACAGCCGATACCGCTCAGTTTCGCGACGCGCTCGGGCTGCACTCCCATGTCATACATGGCCTCGATGATGCGCTCGGAAATGGCATTATGGCCGCAGCCGGCGCACAGGGTGGTCTTGCCGCCCTTGTAATCAATTACTGTGAGGCCGATGCGGTTGGTCTTTGGGTCTGGGATCTTGGGTTCAGCAGCAGGCGTGGTCGCCATTACTTGCCCTCCATAGTGCTCAATTCGTCGGTCACGGACCGCGCGTCGAGTGGCAGCCCGTCGAGATGGCTGACGCTGCGCAGCCGCGTGATCAGTTCAGGTTTCAGGTCCAGCTTGAGCAGGCTGAGCATCTGCGCATCGCGGTTCTGCTCGACCACGTAGATACGGTCGTGCTGCTCGATGAATTCATGCACTTCGCGGGTTAAAGGATAGGCTCGCAGCCGCAAGTAATCGGTCTCAATCGCATACTCGTTGCGCAGCTGGTCGCGGCTTTCGATGATCCCCCAATGCGACGTTCCATAGGCAATGATCCCTATTTTTGCATTCGCACCTTTGAGAATCTCCGGCCGAGGCACGAAGGAGCGCACGGTTTCGAACTTGCGGTTGAGCCGCTCCATGTTGTCTTCGTAATCGTCGGGACGCTCGCTGTAGTTGGATTTATCGTTATGACCGCTGCCTCGCGTGAAGTAGGCCGCAGCCGGATGATCCGTACCGGGCAGCGTGCGGTAACCCACGCCATCGCCATCCAAATCTTTATAGCGGGCAAAGCCGCCGAGCTTATCGAGATCTGCCTTGCTGAGCACCTTGCCGCGCTTGATCGGCGTCGTGGGATACTCGAAGGGATCAGACATCCAGTTGTTCATCCCGAGATCAAGATCGGACATAACGAAAACCAGTGTCTGGAACTGCTCGGCCAGGTTGAAGGCATCCGACGCCATGCTGAAGCACTCCGTCACCGAGCACGGAATCAGCATGATGTGTTTCGTGTCGCCGTGGGAAAGAAAGGCCGTGGAAAGAATGTCGCCTTGCGAGGTGCGCGTGGGCAAGCCGGTAGAAGGCCCGACGCGCTGAATGTCCCAGATCACGCCCGGAATCTCGGCGTAATAAGCCAAGCCGGAAAACTCTGACATCAACGAAATGCCCGGGCCCGCGGTCGCGGTCATGCTGCGCGCACCCGCCCAGCCGGCGCCGATCACCATGCCGATCGCAGCCAGCTCGTCCTCCGCCTGGACAATCGCAAACGTTGCTTTGCCGTCCGGGCCAATGCGGTATTCCTTCATGTATTCGATCATCGTCTCCACCAGCGAAGACGACGGCGTGATGGGATACCACGTGACCACCGTGCATCCGGCAAACATGCAGCCGAGAGCGGCGGCCGAGTTACCGTCAATGATGATCTTGCCCGCGGTCTCATCCATGCGTTCGATGTAGAACGCGCCGCGCTTCTGCAGGCTGGCTTTGGCGTAGTCGAACCCCGCCTGGGCTGCGGCCAGGTTCAGGTTGGCAGCTTTCACCTTCGCAGCAAACTGCCTGCGGATCGCCTTCTCCACCTCGCCCATGTCGATGGTAAGCAGTTGCGCGACCACGCCGACGTACACCATGTTCTTGACCAGCTTGCGCAGCTTCGCTTCAGGGCAAACGGTTGCGACCAGCTTGTCGTAGGGAACCGAATAGAAAATCAAGTCGTCGCGCAGCTTGTCGAGCGCCAGCGGCTCGTCGTACAGCACGGAAGCGCCCGCCGCCAGCGACATCACATCGTCCTGGGCGGTCTCAGCGTTCATGGCCACCAGGAAATCTATTTCCTTCTTGCGGCCGACGTAGCCATCTTTGTTGGCGCGAATCGTATACCAGGTGGGCAGACCGGCGATGTTTGAGGGAAACAGGTTCTTGCCCGAAACCGGCACGCCCATCTGGAAAATCGCCCGCAACAGTACCGTGTTTGAACTTTGCGAGCCTGAGCCATTCACCGTAGCAACCTGAATGCTCATGTCATTGACGATGCGCTTACGCCCCAATTGCCCGCCCGTACCCTGGGGCGCAACATCCGTAGTGGCCATCCCTACACCTTCCTTCGATTTAGGGGCGGAGTGATCCGCCCAAATTTCAACTTGGGGGAAACACATTATTATACGGCGGCATGGCTCCCTCGGCACACCAAATCGCCCTCCCAAAGCCGCGAGGAACCTATTTTGGAACGAGATACACGAGGAAAAATCACTGCCTTCTCTCTACTCAGTCTTGAAGAACTGGGCCATGGTGCGGAACTTGTCATATCGCGACGCAATCAAATCTGACAGTGGAATCTTCTTCAATTCCGAAGAGTGCTTCTGCAGGCTGACGTCGAGCAAGTTCGCCGCCGCTTCGTGATCCCGGTGAGCTCCGCCTTCTGGCTCCGGCACGATATCGTCGATGCAGCCCAGTTCGCTTAGATCTGTGGCGGTAATGCGCATCGCTTCCGCGGCCAATTCCTTCTTGGTGGAATCCCGCCACATGATGGCGGCACAGCCCTCCGGCGAGATCACGGAGTAAATCGAATTCTCCATCATGAGCACGCGGTCGGCCACCGCGATCGCCAACGCTCCGCCACTGCCGCCAACCCCAATCACCGTCGCGATGATGGGCACCTCAAGCCGTGCCATTTCTCGTAAGTTGTAGGCAATCGCCTCGGCTTGTCCGCGCTCTTCCGCGTGAATTCCAGGGTAGGCGCCGTCGGTATCCACCAGCGTGAAAATCGGCCTGCGAAACTTTTCCGCGACCTGCATCACGCGCAGAGCCTTGCGATAGCCCTCGGGATGAGGCGTTCCAAAATTGCGGTAGACGCGCTGCTTCATGTCCCGCCCTTTTTGCGTGCCGACTACCAGAACTTCCTCGCCATGGAAGCGGGCCATCCCGCAAACAATCGCGGGATCGTCGCCGAACCCGCGGTCCCCATGAATCTCGCTCCAGTCCGTGAACACGCGCTCGATATAGTCGAGCGCTTGCGGACGCTGCGGGTGCCGTGCCAGTTCCGTTTTCTGCCATGCAGTCTGCAGGCCTTTCATTTCCTCTCTGAGAATATGGACGCGATCCTGAAGCTTCGCGAGCTGGCGGCGAGTTTCCTCATTCTGCCCGGCAGTAGCCTCGATCAGAGCCACCTGGCGCTCGATCTGCTCAAGTTCCTGCTGCGCCTTGTCGCTGGCATCCATGGTTGGCTGAATATGGTTTAGCTGCTGAGAACGTTGCGCCGACTATAAGGTCAATTGATCACGCGGACACTGCCCCGCCCGCACAACTGCTCGACGCTGGCGATGAAGTTGCGATCTGGCAGCACATTATAACCTTCCACTTCCATCACCACCATAAAATCCCCGGCACGTTCCACGTCAAACAACACCTGCGCTTCGCCCTTGCGCTGCTTGAAGAGGGTATGAAGATCGTCCACCGTGGTCTCACCTGCGGTCTCCAGGGGCACTCGAATGCGGATCGCGCGCGGCAGCGGAACTTTGGCTTCTTCGAGAGGCATGATCTCG
>Ga0209415_10006171_pt1 | contig 21414 bp, 17 predicted proteins | sample PeaSoiSIISIP2007_FD_187696 | JGI IMG/M metagenome (GOLD analysis project Ga0209415, IMG submission 187696) | Peat soil microbial communities from Weissenstadt, Germany - SII-SIP-2007 (SPAdes) (version 2) | ecosystem: Environmental > Terrestrial > Soil > Wetlands > Peat | place: Germany... | reverse complement strand
CAGGAGGAGGGGAGACCTTTGGCTGAGTGGCTGTCTGCGCGGCGATGCCGAGTTGGTTCCGATTCCAGAGGAAGCTCGACCCGAAAGCAAATGACAGGGTTTGAAGCAGTTGGCGTCTTTGAAAACGCATCACATCCTCCTTTTGAGAAGAGCTCGATTCGCTCCACTATACCTAAGCAAACGTTGTTCTGGGATCTCGGTTTTAATGCCCAAATCCTGGCAGGGATAGTGTTAAGAGGCTATCACGCAGGCTTAGCGGTAGCTTACCTGAGGAGTTTCTGCTAGAGGAATTAGCGGAAGGATGACGATTGTTTTGGCGAAGGGTCGGGAACGCGTTTCTTCAATTCATCGATGTGCTTTTGGTAGAAATCCGTGAGGCAACCGATCCAACCCTTATAGGGAGCGCATTGTTTGTCGCGGTTTGTGAGCCACACGCGCTGCTCGGCTTTGAGGGTATCGCGATCTGCCGGGGAGAGCGTGGCAAGCAGGGCTGTGTAAGCTGCGCCTAGTTGCACATCCAAAGCGGCAAGTTCTTCGACGTGGCATATTGCGTTTTCCACTTCGCTTAAGGATTTCTTGCAGTCATAGCTCGTGGGAAAGATGCCGGTCTTGTGTATAGAATCGACAGCGAATTCCTTGCCGTTCCATTTGTAGCGGATGATGAGGGGAATTTTGGAGCGGGAGGGATCGTCCTCGACATTGGCGACGAGCAAGCCGTTCTCGGCGACGAGATCGTAATTGCGGTTGCCAAACAAGTTGTCGTACGTTTTGGGGTCGACTTCCGCGATTTTCATTTCTTCCAATTCACCGTCGGAGTTTCGTGAGAGCACGGAATGAATGTCGGGTCCGCCAGTGCCGCTCATGCAGGTTCCGGCGATCACGATAGCCTGCTGGGTGCCGTCACCTTTGAAGTCGTAATAGTCCACCTTCCAGAAATGCGGTGGCTGATCAGCGGGGCATTCCTCCATTCGATTGGTCCACTTGGCGATTTCGTCCTTTTCGATTGGCTTTGATTTTTGCGCGTGGGTGGAGGGAGTGACGAAGAGGAGAAACACCGTGGCGAAGGAAAGAGAGAGTTTCATGGCTGATCGAAGCCTCCCTGTATACCCATTGCAACACAACGGGAGAGCGGCAGCGCGCGACGGCGATGCGCGGTGTCCAAACAGTATTGACACCGCGCGCTATTCGGCGCGGAGGGCTTCGACGGGGTCCACCGTGGCGGCGCGGCGCGAGGGGAGATAGCTGGCGACGTAGGCGGTGGCGATCAGGCCGAGAGTTACCGCGGCATACGTCAGCGGGTCGACGGGATTGACGTGGAAGAGGATGGAGGACATGAGGCGCATGATGATGATGGCGAATACGAGACCGAAAGCAGCGCCGATGCCGGTGAGGATAAGACCGTGGCGAATGAACAAGCCGGTGACAGATTTTTGTTGCGCACCCAGAGCCATGCGGATGCCGATTTCGCGGACGCGTTGGGATACGGAGCAGGAAATTACGCCGTAGATGCCCACGACGCCGAGGAGCAGAGCCATGCTCCCGGCGACGGCGAGCATGATGAGGGTGAAAGAGGTGCGTGCCATGGAGCGGGTGTGGAAATAGCCAAGGGTGTGGACACTTGACAAGGGGAGATTGGGATTTACGGACCAGACGGCTTCGCGGACTTCTTTTAGAAAGGCTTCAGAGCCAGCGCGCTGGCTGCGAACGCCGAAGCCCGTGTAGGTGGCTACATCATGCGCCTGGCCCTCAAATCGAACCCGCATGATTGGCCAATAAACCATGGATGGAGGAGTCTTGCTGACACCGTCGCAATAGACGTTGGCAGCGACGCCAATAATTTCGCGCCAGTCGTCGGTGGTAGCGACGCGAATGCGCTTGCCGAGAGCGTCTTCCGGCGAGTTCCAATACTCACGGGCGTAATTTTCAGAAATGATGGCGACAGGGAGCTTCTGATAAATGTCGGTCCAGGTGAAATCGCGGCCGGAGACGAGAGGCGTGCCCTCGGTGGCAAAGAAACCGGGAATGACGAAGGCGAACCGGCGAATAGGGGGAATTTTTCCTTCGGAATAAGGATGGTCCTGGGCGAAGACAAGGTCGTTGCTGGAGTTGCCGTCCATCGGGAACGCAGTAGAGAGAGTGACGGCTGAGACTCCAGGAATGGCGGCGATCTTGCTGCGCATGGCTTCGAATGTGCGGACGACGGTCTCGTCATCCTTGACTTGATTTTCAGGAATGCCGAGGCGGAAGGTCTGCAATTGATCGGGTTGCGAGAAGCCGGGGTTGACGTGAGTAAGGGCGCGGAAGGTGCGAATCATGAGGCCTGAACAGATAAGGAGAACGAGGGCGAGAGCGACCTGAACCACAACGAGGATGCTGCGCGCTAGGTGCTGTTCGCGGCTGCCGCTATTCGCGCGGCCGCCCGAGCGAATGCCGGTGCTGAGGCGGACGCCGGCATACTTGAAGATGGGAATGGAGCCGAAAAGTACGCTGGCGAGAATGGAGATGACGAAGGTGAAGAGCAAGACGGGGCCGTCGATGCCGATTTCGTTGATGCGGGGGATGCCATCCGGAGCGATGGCAACAAGGAGGCGCAGTGCGGCGTAAGCGAGGCCGAGGCCGATGGCGCTGCCGAGGAAGCCCAGAGTAATGCTTTCGAGGAGAAGCTCCCCCGCGATGCGATAAGGGCTGGCCCCGAGGGCCGAGCGGACGGCGAGTTCCTGGCGGCGGCCTTCAATGCGGACGAGCAGGAGGTTTGCAACGTTTGCACAGGCGATGAGCAGGACGAGGCCGATCGAGCCCATGAGCACCCAGAGCGTGTTGCCAACATCGCCGATGACATCGTTTTTGAGCGGACGAAGATTGGGGCCGATGCGGGCGGCTTCAAATATCTTTGGGCTGAAACCGGGAGGAGCGGGGAAGGTGCTCGAGACGATGGGAAGCATGCGAGCGATATCGGCGCTGGCTTGCGCCATGGTAACGCCGGGCGTGAGGCGGGCGATGCCTTCGTAGCTGAAGTTGCCGAGGAGGGTTTTGTCGCGGTCAAAGCGGAAGGGGAGGATGACGGAGGGATCGTTGCCATCAAGAAAATGAAAGTTCTGTGGAAGAACGCCGATGATTTCACGCGACTTCCCATCGAGAATAATCGATTGGCCGAGGACAGTCGGGGAGCCGCCGAATTTTTTCTTCCAGTAGCCATAGGTGAGAAGGGCGGTGTCTGGTCCGGCGGGAGAATCGTCCTGGCGGGTGAAGGTTCGGCCCAACATAGGCGGAATGCCAAGCAGCGGGATAATGCCGTCGGTGACCAGGAGAGCGTCGAGACGCTCGGGTTCGGCAACGCCCGTCAGGGTGACGGCGTCCCGTTGGTAAATACCGACGTCCTGAAAGGAATGATTCTGTTCGCGATAGATGAAGTAGTTGGACGGGGCCATGTTGAGGTCGGCGATGTTGATACCGGGGGCGGTGTGCCAGACGCCGATTAATTCGTTGGGTTTGGGGTAGGGAAGAGGTTTGAGAAGGACTCCTTCCAGGACGCTGAAGACAATGGTGTTGCCGCCGACGCCAGCGGCGAGGGTGATGAGGGTTATGACAGTGAAGAGGGGGGCGTTCGCAAGGCGGCGAAACACTTGCTTCAGATGGACAACTAGAGTTTGCATATGTGGAGCACCCCTCGAGAGACACTGCCTGGGCGAAGAACGGTTAGGCAGCACCCTGAAGTTAAGGACGAAGAAAAAACGTGGAAGTTCCGTCAAGTTTTGCCGAGGCGAAATAAAAACGCGTCCCCGTGCGTTCTTGGGTTATGGATAGGTGCGAGGACGGAGTGCCCGTTTGCAGAACGGTCGGCGGGGTGTAGACTCGCGACAGGGCAGCGAAAATGCCGCGTGTGGTGGCGGCAGGGGAGTTACAAGCCATGGGACAGTCAATCCCTTTTGGACAACACATAGCCAGACCGCCGGTGGCGCTGGGTATGCGTGCTGGCGTCGGCGCTCGTGTCGAGTCCGTGCCGTGGACGATCTGGTGCACGGTGGCTGGAGTTGTCAGCGGGATGATTGGCGGGCCCTGGGATATTTCCTGGCACATGTCGATTGGGCGGGACACGTTCTGGACGCCGGCGCACATCATGATTCAGATGACAGGCGTGCTAGTAGGAGTCGCGTGCGGGTACATGATTTTGACAGCGACCTTTGGACACGACGCGGCGACGCAGGAGGCGTCGGTGAAGATTTGGGGATTCCGCGGACCACTCGGCGCGTTCATTGCAGTGTGGGGTTGCATTGCGATGCTGACTTCGGCGCCGTTCGATAACTGGTGGCACAACGCGTATGGGCTGGACGTGAAGATTGTGAGTCCGCCGCACACACTGCTTTCGCTTGGTTCGCTGTCGATCAAGATCGGGTTGATGGCGTTGATGGCGGGGTTGATGAGCCGCGCTTCGGAAAGCGTGCGGCGCACTCTGGGAGCGCTCTTGCTTTTTATTGGAGCGGGCTGCGTGGCGCAGATGGGATTGATACTGACCACCACCACTTGGCCGACGGAGATGCACAATGCCGCGTGCTACCTCTCTGTTGCCATCGCGATTCCCGCTGTCTTGATTGCGCCTGCGTGGGGATCGCAGTGGAAGTGGGGCTGCACGGTGGTCGCGGGAATTTATACGGTGGTCTTGCTGACGTTCGAGTGGATACTGCCGTTGTTTCCGGCGGAGCCCAAGCTGGGGCCGGTCTATCAACACATCACGCATTTAGTGCCGCTGCGGTTTCCGATGTTGCTAATCGTGCCAGCGATTGTTCTGGATCTTTTGTGGCGCAAGACGGGCGAGTGGGGAAGATGGAAGCTGGCGGCAGTGACAGGGCCGGCTCTTGTGCTGAGCTTCCTGGCGGTGCAGTGGCCGTTTGCGAATTTTCTGATGTCGCCCGGTTCGCGCAATTGGTTTTTCGGGACGGCATATTTTGCCTATTTTGATCCGGCGAATTTTCTTTATGATCCATATCAATTCCGAAACCTGGAGACGAGCGGACGGTTTTGGACGTTGCTGATGATGGCGCTCGTGTTCAGCGTGATTACGTCGCGACTGGGATTCGCGTGGGGTGATTGGATGCGGCGGCTGCGAAGGTGAATGGCAAGTTGAGGCGTTTCGTTTCGTGCGAATCCACTCGTGATTTGAAAAGAAATCGAATCGAATTGAGGAGCTTCATGGGTCGAAGGACGATCGGGATTCTGGGACTAGTGTTACTGGCCGCGCTTTCCCTGAGCGCGCACGTAGGAAGCGCAGATGTGTTTTTTGATGGAGACGCTGGGCCGTATCACCTATATGTGACGGTGCGCGTGCCGCAAGTGATTCCGGGGATCGCGGAGATTCAAGTGCGCTGCGCTTCGAATGATGTGGAGAAAGTCGAAATTGTTCCGATGCGGCTGAGCGGGGCAGGTTCGAACTATCCTCCGACTCCTGATGTGGCGGAAAGATCGAAACAAGATCCACAATTTTTTACTGGAAGTTTATGGCTGATGGAGTCCGGCGCGCTGAAGGTGCGCGTCTCCGTAGAAGGAAGCAAGGGCAAGGGAGAACTTGCCGTGCCCGTGCCTGCATTTGCGCAGAGAACTCTTCCCATGGAGCGGTCGCTCGGCGGGTTGCTGGGATTCTTGATGGTGTTTCTGGCGGTGGGTCTGGTGTTCATCGCAGGAGCAGCGTCGCGGGAAGGAAATTTGGAGCCGGGAGAGACGGCGTCGCCGGCGCGAGCGCGGCGGGCTCGCATCGTCATGGCGATTACAGCGGTGATCGTCTTGGGAATCATTTATCTGGGGAAAGCGTGGTGGGGCGCGGAAGCTTCGAACTACAAGCGCGGCGTTAATTTTTTCAAACCTCCGGAAGCAGAAACGAAACTCGAAAACGGGAGTCGGTTGGTGATCCGGGCCAAGGGACAGGATCCGGAGTGGTCGAAAGAAGTGGACATGGAGAAAGTAATTCCTGACCACAATCATTTGATGCATTTGTTTTTGGTAAGCGCGCCGGGCATGGAACGCATGTGGCACTTGCATCCCGAACGCGGCGAGGGCGGTTCGTTTGTGGAGGATTTGCCGAACATGCCACCAGGGCATTACCAGGTTTTTGCGGACATCGTGGATAAGGCGGGCTTTCCGTGGACGCTGGTAGGGCAAGTGGATTTGCCGCAGATCAACGGAAAGCCGCTTGCGGGAGATGACTCGACGTGGACGGGGACTGCGTTGACGCCAAATGGTAGCGACACGAGCGTCGCACAACTTGCGGACGGCGCCAGAATCGTCTGGGACAAGGGAAGCGCGCCGCTTGTCGCGAACGCCGCGATGGTCTTCAAGTTCAGAGTTGAGGATAAGGATGGCACGCCGGCGAAAGATATGGAGCCGTACATGGGAATGGCTGGACACGCGGAATTCGTTAGCTCGGACATGAGCGTGTTTGCGCACATTCACCCGGCGGGCTCGGCCTCGATGGCCGCGCTGGAACTGGCTAACGGGGTGCCAGCCGGGGACGCTGCGGTTGCTAGTGGGAGCATGCCGGGCGGGATGGCGATGCCAGCAGGCCCGCTGGAGCCGGAAGTCAGTTTTCCCTACGGATTTCCCAAAGCGGGGGAGTACAGAATTTTTGTACAGATCAAACGCGCGGGACAAGTCGAAACCGGCGTCTTCGACGCTCACGTGCAGTAACGAAGTTTCGAAATCGACTGCGGTTCCTCGCCAACGCGTGACCGTGCTAGAGTCATCACTTCGGGTTGCCCACCGCAGGTGAATGCAAAGGCAGTGAACTGGAGGCACGGAATTGGCGTATCGGGATTTGCGGGAGTTTGTCCAGAAATTGGAGAAGGAAGGGGAACTGAAGCGCATTCGCGCGGAGGTTGACCCCATTCTGGAAATTACGGAAGTGACGCAGCGGATTGCGAGGGACAAGAGCCGGCATCCGGACAGCGTTGGGCCTGCGCTGCTTTTTGAAAAACCCAAAGGCTCGCGTGTGCCGTTGCTGGTGAACACCTTCGGGAGTGTTCGGCGTATGGCGCTGGCGTTTGAAGTGGGCGCGTTGGATGAAGTGGCCGCGCGGATTCAGGGTTTCCTGAAGATGGAAACGCCTCAGGGATTTTTCGACAAGGTCAAGATGTTGCCGAAACTGGCGGAACTGGGATCGTTTTTCCCGAAGAGCGTGAAGACCGGACCGTGCAAGGAAGTGATGCATCACGGCGCGGATGTGAACCTCTTCGATTTTCCGATTTTGAAATGCTGGCCGCAAGACGGCGGGCGCTTTATCACTTTCCCTTTGGTATTCACGAAAAATCCGGAGACAGGGAAGCGCAATGTCGGGATGTATCGGATGCAAGTTTACGACGAACGAACGACCGGCGTGCACTGGCAAACCCAAAAACATGGCGCGGAACATTTCCGGCGCGCGCGCGCCAAAAATCCCGAAGGGCGAATTCCAGTGAGTGTGGCGATCGGAGCCGACCCTTCGACAGCGTTATCCGGGATGCTGCCGATTCCACCCGATCTGGACGAAATGATGTTCGCGGGCTTTTTGCGCCGCGAGCCCGTCGAGATGGTTCCGTGCGAGACGAATGATCTCGAAGTTCCATCTAACGCGGAGATCGTCTTGGAAGGCTATGTGAATTTGAATGAGATGCGCACGGAAGGACCTTTCGGCGATCACACCGGGTTTTATTCGTTGGAAGGCGAGTACCCCGTTTTTCACGTGGAATGTGTGACGCACAAGAAGGACCCAATCTATCTCACTACGGTAGTGGGACCGCCGCCGCAAGAAGACTATTACATGGGCTACGCGGTGGAGCGCGTTTTTCTGCCGGTGATGAAAATGCAGAATCCCGAAATCGTCGATGTGGCCATGCCCGCGGAAGGCATCTTTCACAATCTAATGATCGTGGCGATTCGAAAGTCGTACCCGGGCCACGCCCGGAAAATCATGAATGCCATTTGGTCGCTGGGGCAGGCGATGTTTACGAAAGTGATCGTGGTTGTGGATCATGACGTGAATGTGCGCGATTACAGCGAAGTCGTGTGGAAAACATTGTGCGCATTGGACCCCGAGCGCGACGTGCAATTCTCGTTGGGGCCGGTCGATACGCTTGATCACGCGCAGCGCATGCAAGACTACGGCTCCAAAATGGGAATCGATGCGACGCGCAAGTGGGAGACGGAAGGATTCACGCGTCCGTGGCCCGACGAAATCAAAATGGATGAAGCCACGCGCGCGCGCATCGCCGCGATTTGGAAGACGCTTCAATTATAGGAATGTGCTCTCCGCTGTGCGTGAGTGACCACAAAGGATAACCGTCCCTAGGGACAGGCAAGAAGAGCGAAAAAATACAATTAGTTGTGGTAGGCAATTCCCCTGCACACAACTACTAGTACTAACAACCCCGAATACCCCAGAACTGCCTAAGAATAGGGGTAGTTTTAAGGCAACTCCGGTACAGAATCCCTTGACGCTCTAAGGTTTAGAATGTCATAAAGCTTGCACGGGCCGCACCTCCAGTAATCCGCAGCGCAGCAGGGGTGCCCTTGGCAGTGGTGGATTTGGCGTGCGTTAGGGCGCCGGGGTGACGTTCCTCGTGATTGAATCGCGTGAAGTGATGAATGTCAGACAGGCGTCGCAGTATCTGGGCATCTCCCCGGATACCCTGTACCGTTACATCACGGAAGGCGAAATTCCCGCATTCAAACTTGGTAATCGTTGGAAACTGCGTAAGACGATTTTGGACCGCTGGATGGAACGGAAAATGAGCCAGGCGCACGCGAGGCGCCGATAGTTTGCCGAGAGTATTGGCGAAAGAGACCGAGGTATCCTGGGTATGGGCAAAAAATCAAAGCAACTGGTAGGGCTGGACATCGGCTCTAGCTCGATCAAAGCGGTTGAGCTGAAGTCAACGAAAGCCGGCTATGAGCTGGTGAGCTTTGGCATGGAATCGCTGGCGCAGGACACGGTGGTGGATGGCGCGATCATGGACGCGCCGCAAGTGGCCAACGCCATCAGCAAAATCTTCGACGCGCAACGGGTAAAGACAAAGAATGTGGCAACTTCGGTTTCGGGACATTCTGTGATTGTCAAGCGGGTGCCTCTGCCTTTGATGACGGAAGAAGAGTTGTACGATCGTATTCCTTCGGAAGCCAGCCAACACATTCCCTTCGACATTGCCGACGTAAACCTCAGCTATCAATTGTTGGAATCGATGGACGCGCAGATGGACGTCCTTCTAGTGGCCGTAAAGAAGGACAAGATTCTGAACCACACGAACGTTCTTGCGCAGGCCGGCAAGACTCCGGTGGTCGTGGACATCGACGCGTTCGGCTTGCAGAACTGCTTTGAAGTAAACTATGAGCCGGATGCGGGACAGACGGTAGCGCTGCTGAACATCGGCGCCAGCGTAATGAACATCAATATCGTGCGCGGCGGCGTGCCACTGTTTACCCGCGACGTCAGCGTCGGCGGCAACCAGTACACGGACGCCTTGCAAAAAGAGCTGGATTTGAGCTTTGAGGATGCGGAACGCCTGAAAAAAGGTGATACCCTCCCCAGCGTGACCGACGAGCAAAAACAGCAGATTCTGCGCAGCGTCTCGGACATTTTGACGCTGGAAATACAAAAGACCTTCGACTTCTTCCGCGCAACGGCGAGCGGTGAGAATATACAGCGCATCGTTGTGGCGGGCGGTACGGCGCGTGTCCCGGGGCTGGTGGATTTGCTCCGTGAAGAGTTTGCGATGCCCGTCGAGGAACTAAATCCATTCCGCAAAGTGCTCGTCAATCCCAGCCGGCACAGCGATGACCAGATTCGCGAGATGTCGCCGCGGCTGGCCATTGCCGTGGGTCTGGCACTGAGGAGCTTTGACTAACCATGATTCGCATAAACCTTCTCGGACAAATTAGGCCCAAGGCGTCGCGCCGCCCGGTCGATACGGGGGCAGCGCTGCCGATCCTCTTTATTGGCGCGGGCTTCGTGCTCGGTGTGCTGGTTCTTGGCTTCCTCTTTTACTCTTGGCAACAGCAGCTCAATACCGAGAACAACAAGATTAAGACGCTGCAAGCCCAGAAGACCGATCTCGAAAACATCAAGCAGCAAGTCGAAGCCTTTGATAAGCAAAAGCAGGTCCTCCAGCAACGGGTTTCAACGATTGAGCAACTGCAGCGGGATCGCACCGGCGGCCAGGATTTGCTCGACATGGTGGCGAACACGGTTTCCCGGACAGAAAACCTCTGGCTGACGACAATGACGCGAAAGGGGACCACTCTTTCGATTGAAGGCTCTTCGGCTTCGGTCAATGCGGTAGCCAATTTCATCACTGCATTGAAGCGCTCGGGGTATTTCCAGAAAGTGGAAATCAAGGAAACGAAGCAGGACGATAAGAATACCTCGGTGCAGACATTTAATTTCCAGTTGACCGCGGAAATCACTCCGCCTCAACCGGTGACAGCACCTCCGGCGCAGGCAAAGCCGGCGAACACGCCGACGAAAGCCGCGCCAGCCGCGACTCCGGCCAAGAAGGGATAAGGGACGACCATGGCCAATCCGTTTCGTGACATGTCGGTGTTCATGCAAGGCCTGGTGGCTGTGGCCATCGCGGTCGTCGTGCTTCTCCTGGGAGTCTACATTCCGCTTTCGCCAGTGGCTCAGGAACGTGACTCCGTGGAGAAGGCCGTCCAGCAGCGCTCGACTTTGAATACCGAAGTGCAGCAACTGCAGGTTTACCGGCAGCGGTATGGTGAACTGAAGCAGCAAATGGATGCGCTCTCGAAGCAGCTCGACACTCTTAAGACCATCGTTCCGGAAGAAAAAGAGACGGATGAATTTATCCGCCTGATTCAGGGAGCGGCTAGCTCGTCGAACGTTTCGATCCGGCGACTGACAGCCCTGGCTATCGTGCCGCGCGACTTTCACTACGAGATGCCCTTCGAAGTCCAAGCGGACGGCCCGTATTTCAATCTGATGGATTTCTTCGGCAGGTTGGGCCGACTTTCGAGAATCATTAACGTAGGTGATTTGGATTTCGCGGATCCGGATAAGTCCAAGGGCACCAAGTATCCCATACGTCCTGGGACAACGGTTTCCGCGATTTTTACGGCAACGACTTTCTTTACCAAGCCGGCTGACGTGGCTGCGGCTCCGGGAGCACCGGGGGCGAAGTCTGCGGTCAAGCCGGTGGGGAAATAACCCTTGAGCGGGAATGAGCGATCTATGCGTTCAGCACTAACTCTCGTACTGGGGATTTTGCTCGCGGCGGCCGCACCTGGGCTGCGCGCGCAAGCCAAGCCTGCGACCCCGGCTGACGCGAAACCCGCGCCACCGGCCGCTGGCAAAGCTGCGCCGCAGACGGGCAAACCCGCAGCACCGGCGGTGAAAAAGCCCGCGGCAAAACCCGCAACAGCCAAAGTGGCGAAGGCTCCCAAGCCCGCCAAGCCTGTCGAAACCGCGGTGAATCCGGACGCGGCGAAGGAAGGCGAGGAAGCCAAAGCTGCGCGGCGCGATCCGTTTGAGTCACTTGTCGCGCGCCAGCAGGCGCAAAAGAACGCCACCGCTGCATTGCCTCCGGGCAAGGCTGGCTTGCAAGTCAGCACGCTCCGTCTCGACGGAATTGTTAAAGCTCCCAACGGCATGATCGCCGTCGTAACCAACCCGCAGGCACGAACCTATTTCCTCCGTGAAGGCGACCAGTTGTACGACGGACGCGTGGAAAAGATTGCGATGGATGGCGTTTCGTTCCATGAAATGGGCAAAGATGCGTTTGGCAAACCCGTGGAACGCCAAGTAAACAAGAGAATTTACTCCAGTGCAGGAGAACAGCAATGAAGACGAATTGGCCCGCCTTTCGGGGCGGCTTCCTGATCCTCTCGAGCGCAGTGCTGGGCGCAAGCCCGATGCTCGCTCAGACCCAGGAGCCCGCCGGCGCGACCGCGACATCCGCGGTAATCTCAAGCGTGGCGATCACACAAGCGCCACAACGTGCCAGTGTGCGTGTGGAAGGCGAAGGGCGTCTCGATGCCCGTGTCTCGCGCATGCAGAATCCAGAGCGATTGGTACTGGACTTCTCTGGTACGCGGCTGGCGGTCGATAAGACCGTTATTCCCGGCGTCTCGGAGCCTGTTCGCGACGTGCGGCTCGGACAATACCGTCCAAACGTTGCCCGCGTCGTCGTCGACTTGACTGGCGTGGCTCCTTACCAGATTTCGCATGATGGGACGGCGGTGGTCGTCCTGTTTGACGCACAGCCCGAAGCCCCGAACGCAGCGCCCTCGAATCCCCAGACCGTGACTTCGGAACAGTCCACGAAGACGCGCGCTGGTTTCGAGTACAGCGCCGCGGCTCCTCGTTCTTCTTCGCGGCCTTCCAACTCTTTGCGGATTCCTGCTCCTCGCTTCGCATTGCCCGGCGAACTGACCCAGCCCTCACTCACCCTGGCTTCCTTTGGCCGGATGAATGAGCCAGCGCGCCCGGCAACGCAAGATGCGGCGCAGCAAGCAGCACAAGCGTCGAATGCGGCAGCTAACAAGCTCGCGGCCACTACGGCGCAGGCGCAGGGATCGTCGGCTCCCACGGCTCCTGGAAAATACACGGGAGAGCCGATCTCCGTGAACCTCAAGGACGTCGATCTGCGCGACTTTTTCCGCCTGATTCACGAAATCAGCGGCCTGAACGTCGTGCTCGATCCGGCGGTCAAAGGCACGCTGACGATCGTGCTCGACGAAGTTCCCTGGGATCAGGCTCTGGACATCGTTCTCCAGAACAACGGTCTCGACAAGCAATTGAATGGAAACGTTCTGCGCATCGCGACGCGCAATACTCTCAAGACCGAAGCGGAAACGCAGCGCGACCTGGAAAAAGCGCAAGCCGAGGCGATTTCGCCAACCACTACGACTCGCGTGCTTAGCTACGCCAAGGCTTCCGCGCTCGCTCCAACGCTCAAAAAGTTTCTCAGCGCCCGCGGCGACATCATCGCCGATGACCGCTCCAATCAGCTGATTATTCGCGATATTCCGGCCGTCTTCCCGGTGATCGACAACCTCATCCGGCAACTGGACCGCAAGTCACAGCAAGTGGAGATCGAGGCTCGCGTGATCTCCGCGTCGCGCTCTTTTGCTCGCGACATTGGTACGGAACTGGGCTTCTCCGGTGCGAGCACCACCACGCATAACCAGAATCTCTTTTCGGGTGCTCCGCAAGTTGGCGTCAGCCCGGGCCCCGTCAATTCGACTCCTCCTCCTCCGCTCATCGCGACACCGACGAATACGTCGAGCGGCGGTCCGCAGAGCGGAATTCCGCTGGTTACCACCCTGGGCGCTGGCGTTCCGACGTCTGGCATAGGCTACTCCTTCCGGTCGGCTAACTTTGCGCTCGACTTCTTTATCACGGCCGCGGAATCCAAGGGCGTCGGCAAACTGCTTTCCAAGCCGCGCATCGTGACGCAGAACAACGAAAAGGCCGTCATCAAGCAAGGTGTGAAACTGCCGATTCAGACGACCATCAACAACACGATTTCCGTCCAATTCATCGACGCCGTGCTGCAGCTTGAAGTCACGCCGCAGATTACAGCTGAGGGCACGATCTTCATGGACGTGCTCGTGGAAAATACCCAGATCGATCAAGGTATTCCCCGCGTGCAGGGCATCCCGGCTTTGGACACCCAGTCTGCTCAGACCAAAGTCCTGGTTCCGGACGGCGGTACCGTCGTAATCGGTGGCATCATCGTCTCCACCCAGAACACCAACATCCAGGAAGTTCCCATCGTCGGCAGTCTGCCGCTGATCGGAAACCTCTTCAAGCGGACCAGCGTGACGATTCAGTCTCAGGAACTTCTGTTCTTCCTGACTCCGCGAATTATCCCCGGGTAATTCGTACCTAAAGACCTTGAACTAAGAACGGATTCGAGGAGACTTCGGTCTCCTCGTTTCATTTATGAGCTCACCATTCCATATCCGGCGAAAAGCCCTCAACCAACTCCTCTCCGGCGCAAAACTGGACGCTTTGGTCGTTACGCATCCGGCTAGCTGGTATTACCTGACCGGATTCACCGGAGAAGCAGGCGTTCTCATCGAGAACTCCTCGGGAGCGACTCTCATTACGGATGGGCGGTTTACCACCCAAGTTCGGGAAGAAACCACATCCGTTCGCCTGATCGAGCAAAAGGGCTCCTTACTCGAATCCACAGGCCGGCTTTTGAAGGAGAAGCGCACCCGGCGTGTTGGTTTTGAACCGTCGCAAACATCCGTGGCTCAACTGGCCCTGCTCCGAAAGGCAGCTGGATCAGGGACGAAGTGGATTCCTGCTCCTGGTCTGGTCGGAAGCCTGCGCGCGCGGAAAGAGCCTTCCGAACTCGCCAGGATGCGTCAGGCGGCCATTCTGGCGGGCGATGTCCTCAGCAATGCCATTCCGCTGCTCAAGCCTGGAGTGATGGAAAACGAAATTGCTGCCGAGATCGAATACCAGATGAGGAGGCGTGGCGCCTCCGGTCCGGCCTTCGAAACCATCGTCGCTTTTGGCGAACGCTCGGCCTTGCCGCATGCGCGTCCTACCGCCAAGCGATTGAAGAAAAATGAGTTGGTCGTACTAGACCTGGGTGCTATACTCGCGCACTATTGCAGCGACATCACACGCACGGTCCACGTTGGCAGGGCACCGACTCGTGTGAAACAATGGTATCGGGCGGTCCTGGAAGCGCAGATGGCGGCCATTGCCGCGGTAAGATCCGGAGCCAGTTGCGGGGATGTGGATGCCGCCGCGCGGCAAGTTCTGGCCGGGTATAAACTGGACCGGCTTTTCACCCATAGCACGGGGCATGGACTGGGCCTGGAAGTTCACGAGGATCCCCGGGTGGCACGCGGCCAAACGGCGCGGTTGGAAGCGGGGTTCGTGATCACGATCGAACCGGGGGTTTACATGGCGGGCGTCGGGGGAATTCGCATCGAAGACGACGTCGCTGTGCACTCGGCCAGCACGGAAGTACTGACCCGCATTCCGCGGGATCTCATCGAGCTTTGACACAGGCATGAAACGAAAACAGCCCTCAAAAGCAGCTGCAAGTTCCTCCATCGCGAGTCCGGAAGTCCAGCAAATCGAGCAACTCCTCCGTTTTATGAGTGAGCACAATCTGGAGGAGTTCGAGTATTCGCGTGGCGACCTGCGAATCCGGCTGAAGAAGCCCTCTGCTGGAGTGCCGGTCTACAGCCGGCCAATGGGTGTGCCGGAGATTATCGTCCCCGGAGCCGCGCTGGAAAGGCCTGCTGGCGGCTCTCAGAGCGCGCCAGCGACAGCCGCTGAGCCCCGGGTGACCGAAGACCTGCACCTGGTCAAATCGCCTATTGTGGGGACGTATTACGAGGCTCCAAGCCCCGGCGCCGAAGCGTTTGTGAAGATCGGCGCTCACGTGGATTCCGGGCAAACCCTTTGTATCGTCGAAGCCATGAAGCTCATGAACGAAATCGAATCGGATGAAAGCGGCGAACTGATACGCATTTTTGTCGAAAACGGGCAGCCCGTCGAATACGGCCAGCCGCTCTTCGGCATCCGTCCCAGCCGGAAGAGGTAGCCGGCGCCCGAGGCCATGTTCCAGAAAATTCTAGTAGCCAATCGCGGGGAAATCGCGCTGCGGGTCATCTGTGCCTGCAAAGAGCTTGGCATTTCCACGGTTGCCGTGTACTCCGAAGCGGACCGCAATTCTCTGCACGTCCGCTTTGCCGATGAAGCGGTGTGCATCGGGCCACCGCGCAGCAGCGAAAGCTATCTCAATATCCCGCAGGTCATCAGTGCGGCGGAAATCACGAATGTGGATGCCATCCACCCGGGCTACGGATTTCTTTCCGAAAACGCCAACTTTGCGAAGGTCTGCGAAGCTTCCGAAATCACGTTCATAGGCCCCACTCCCGAAGTGATCGAAATGATGGGGGAGAAGGACCGCGCGCGCCGCGAAATGAAGGCGCTGGGCGTTGCCACCGTTCCCGGCAGCGAAGGCGTCATCGAAGGCGAGGAGCAACTCGCCAAGGAAGCCAAAAAAATTGGCTTTCCGCTCATCATCAAGGCCTCGGCGGGCGGCGGCGGGCGCGGGATGCGCGTTGTTCATAAGCAGGAAGAGCTTCTGAACGCGTACGAGACAGCGCGCAGCGAGGCGCAGCAGGCGTTTGGAACTCCGGACGTGTATGCCGAGAAGTTTATCGAGCATCCGCGTCACATCGAATTCCAGGTGCTGGGAGACCAGCACGGCAAAGTGATCCACCTCGGCGAGCGCGAATGCAGCATTCAGCGCCGGCACCAGAAGCTGGTCGAGGAATCCCCGTCGCCGGTAATGGACGCAAAAAAGAGAAAAGAGCTGGGTGCCAAAGTTGTACGCGCCCTCGAGAAAGTCGGCTACACCAACGCCGGCACCGTCGAGTTCCTCATGGATCAAGACGGCTCGATCTACTTCATCGAGATGAACGCCCGCATTCAGGTCGAGCACCCTGTCACCGAACTCGTTACCGGCGTGGACCTCATCAAAGCACAGATTCGCATAGCGGCGGGCGAAGGGCTGGATGATGCCGTGGGCGAGATGAATTTCTCCGGCCACGCCATCGAGTGCCGCATCAACGCGGAGGATCCCGAGACGTTCGTGCCCTCCGCAGGACGCATTTCGACATTCCAGGCGCCGGGCGGAACTGGCGTTCGCGTCGATTCGGCGGCTTACGCTGACGCGGTAATCCCGCCCTACTATGATTCGATGATTGCCAAGCTCATCGTAAAGGGCCGCGACCGCGCCGAAGCCATTGGCCGCATGAAGCGAGCCCTGGAAATGTTCGTCATTGAGGGAATCAAGACTTCCATTCCGCTGCACCGGCGGATTCTCGCCGATCCTGATTTCGCCGCCGGCCGCTTCGATACGCACTTTATCGAAAGATTGCTAGGGACCGGCGGAAAATAAGTGTCTATGCGCCTTGTCCTCCCCAGGCTGTATGTGATACTAGACGCAGCGTTGATTACTTCTCCCGAACGAGATTGTGCCCTGAGCCTTGCCGAAGCTGGAGTCCGATTGCTCCAGTACCGGAATAAGTCCGCGTCCACGCGCCACTATCTCCAATCTTCACGCGAGATTGTCGAAGCTGTGCGTCCGCACGGCGTCACTTTCGTCGTGAATGATCGTCCGGACGTCGCCTACCTTTCCGGAGCAAGTGGCGTCCATGTCGGCCAGGATGACCTGGAGGTCGAGCGGGCGCGCCGCGTGGCAGGGCAGGACAAGCTCGTCGGCGTTTCGACCCACAATCTCGAGCAATTCAATAAGGCTGTAGCCAGCAGCGCCGACTACATCGCGATCGGCCCCCTTTTCAGCACGACTTCCAAGGCCAGCCCGGACCCCGTCGTTGGTCTGGATTTCGTTCGCAAAGTTCGCGCCATAACCGACAAACCGATTGTCGCCATTGGCGGAATCTCGCTCGATCGCGCAGCGGCCGCCATTGAAGCCGGCGCCGACTCGGTGGCCGTCATCAGCGGCATTCTGAGCGCGCCCGACCCGTCGCAGAGCGCGCGCCAATACTTAGAAGTGCTCGAAACCGCGAAACATGCGGTGGCATACTGAGGCGCCCGCGAATGGCAGACACGACGCACTCTCTCCCGCAAACCCCAACAAAAAATGAACCAGGATTTGTGCGAGCTATCGGGCTCTTTGACGGCACGATGATCGTCGTAGGCTCGATGATTGGCTCCGGCATTTTCATCGTGGCGGCGGATATTTCACGCCAAACCGGATCGCCCGGCGGTTTAATCCTCACTTGGGTGCTGACCGGTTTGCTAACCGTTTCGGCCGCGCTTTCCTACGGCGAGCTCGCCGCCATGTTTCCGCACGCGGGCGGCCAGTACATCTATCTACGCGAAGCCTACTCGCCGCTCTGGGGCTTTCTTTACGGCTGGACGCTGTTTCTCGTCATTCAGACCGGCACCATCGCCGCCGTGGCCATCGGGTTTGCGAGGTTTCTCGGAGTGCTTTTCCCTGCGATTTCGCCGGAGTCCTGGATCGTTCACCCCATCAATCTCGGGTCGAAGTATGCGATCAGCCTGAGCGTGCAGCAGCTTGCCGCCGCTCTGATGATTCTTTTGTTGACGTTTTTGAATATGCTTGGTATTCGCCTTGGCAAACTAATACAAAATATTTTCACTTCGGCGAAGACGCTAGCGCTGGTCGGATTGATTGTACTGGGGATTTTTGTAGGCAGAAACGCTGGCGCAATTTCCGAGAATTTCTCTCACTTCTGGTCCATTCGCGGCGCGGTACCCATCGAGCCGGGCGCGGCCTTTCTGCGAGGCTGGATTCCTACGGTCACCGCAGCGAGCGGATTCTTCGGCATGATTGTCGCGTACGGCGTCGCGCAAACCGGGTCGCTCTTCTCCGCCGACGCCTGGAACAATATCGGCTTCACCGCGGCTGAAGTGAAAAATCCCAAGCGCGACGTGGCGCTTTCCATGGCCTTCGGCACGTGCATCGTCATTACGCTTTATTGCCTGGCAAACCTCGCGTATCTGTTTGTCCTTCCGCTCGTTCAGATTCAAACGGCTCCCGATGACCGCGTGGCCACTGCGGCGTTGAGCGCGATCTTTGGGAACGGCGGCGCAATCGTTATGGCTGTCGCAATCATCATCTCGACGTTTGGCTGTAACAACGGGCTGATTTTGGCGGGTTCGCGTGTAAGTTATGCCATGGCGAAAGATGGACTCTTCTTCCGATCAACGGGGCGCCTGAATTCCAAAGGCGTGCCCGGCACGGCGCTTATTCTTCAGGGGATCTGGGTGGTTATCCTGATCCTTCTGCGCACGCGGAATCCCAGTGGCGGCTACGGAAATCTTTACAACGACCTGCTCAATTATGTGGTCGCGTCCGTGTTGCTCTTTTACGCGCTGACTATTGCGGGAATCTTCGTGCTACGCGCAAAGCGGCCGGAGGTGGAGCGGCCGTATAAAGCGTTTGGGTACCCGATCTTACCGGCGTTATATGTTTTGGGCGCGCTCGGAATCGTTCTTGTGCTGGTGCTTTACCAAACGCAGACGGCAGGATGGGGCATTGGCATTGTGGTCGCCGGCATACCGGTTTACTGGCTGCGCTCGATGCGGATGGCGAGAGCACGCGGTTCGGCGTAGCAATTTTGTTGTAGGGCACAGCACATTCCACGCCTACAATGTGCAAGTCCAATTTGGCTGCAGGTAGCTGGCAGAGGAAATCAGGCGCACGCCGCCTAAAGGAGGAGTTGCATGGGCAACCCCTTGTTCGCGACGAAGTCGATGACCACGCTGATGAAGGAAGCGGGGGACACCGGAGAGCACAGCCTCAGACGCGCTCTCGGCCCCGTAAATCTCGTCACGCTGGGCATCGGAGCCATCATCGGAGCCGGTATCTTCGTGATGACTGGCTCTGCCGCGTCGCTTTATGCCGGTCCGTCGATCATGCTGTCGTACGTGCTCGCGGGAATCGGCTGCGTCTTCGCCGGGCTGTGTTACGCGGAATTTGCTTCGATGATTCCGATCGCCGGTTCGGCGTACACGTACGGCTACGCCACCTTGGGCGAAATCATCGCCTGGATCATAGGCTGGGACCTGATTTTGGAGTACGCCTTCGGCGCCGCAACCGTCGCCAGCGGCTGGAGCAGCACACTGGTCGCTTTCCTGCAAGATTACGGCATCAGTCTGCCGCCGCAAATTTGCGACGTCCCGGGAGCCCAGTGGGTACTGTTTCAGGGCCGATGGACGCCGCTGAACACTTTGTCGATGAGCGCCGATCAGCTTGTGGGACTGCCGACGGCCACGGCCAGGTTTAATTTGATCGCGTTTCTGGCGATGCTCGCGGTTACCGTGCTTCTCATCATAGGAATCAAGGAATCCGCCAACTTCAATACGGGTGTGGTTTTCGTGAAACTGATAGCGGTTTTTGTATTTATTGCTGTCGCCGGGGCCTTTGTTTTGAAGCATCCCGAAATTGCGCATGCTAACTGGAAAGTCTTTATTCCGCCGAATACTGGAGCGTTTGGGGCGTTTGGCTGGTCGGGCATATTAAGAGGCGCGGGAGTCGTTTTCTTCGCCTACATCGGATTCGATGCGGTCTCGACCGCCGCCCAGGAAGCGAAAAATCCGCAGCGCGACATGCCCATCGGCATACTCGGTTCGCTGATTGTCTGCACCATTTTGTATTTGCTCGTTTCCGGCTTGCTGACAGCCACCGTGCATTACTCGCGGCTGAACGTTGGCGCTCCCGTCTCTCTCGCCATGCGCGAAACTGGCGTCAGGTGGGGAAGTTATGTCGTGAACGCGGGCGCGCTCGCCGGCTTAAGCACCGTTATGCTGGTCATGATGCTCGGCCAGTCACGCGTGTTTTACTCGATGGCGAATGACGGTTTGCTCTGGAAGTGGGCGGGCGACATTCATCCGAAATTCCGGACTCCCTGGAAGTCCACTGCCATCGTTGGAATTTGCGTTGCGTTTGTTGGTGCGCTTGTCCCCATCGGGGATCTTGGCCAGCTCGTCAGCATCGGTACTCTGCTTGCATTCGTCATCGTTTGCGCGGGTGTCTGGATACTGCGAGTGAAGCGGCCGGAGCTTGCCCGGCCGTTCAAGACGCCATTGGTTCCGCTGGTACCCATACTGGGGATGCTTGTGTCGCTCGGGTTGATGGCGGGCCTCAAAGCCGTGACCTGGATACGCCTGGTCGTGTGGCTCATCATAGGTTTGGTTATCTATTTCACCTACAGCGTGAAGCACAGCAAAGTGCGCAATTCTGGTTCCGCGCAGTAAGGGTGGCAGAGAAGCGCTCGGGCGAAAATGGGTGGCACATCCCCCCCGGGGGTTTTGCGTAAGTGTTCATTCTAAAGATAGATAAAGTCCTTTGTTTTGAACACTTATATAAGTGTTCATTCTAAAGGTACTTAGGCGCAGAAATTGCTGCAAAATAGGGCATTTTGCAGTTGTTCATTCTAAAGGGTTTGCTGCAAGAGCGGATGGTTACAAAAAACGCCAATCTGGAGGTTGGCGTTCCCGGGAACGATCGCACGTTTGCCCAATAACTAAAATATATCCTGAAAATCCAGCTAGTTTGCACGTAGGGGTCGTCTCTGGACAACCTGAAACGAGAAGCGGGCTACTCTTCGATTCGGTCCGAAGGGGTTCTTCAGGTAAAGTAGTATTTCATTCGATTAGCCGATGACTGCTCTGCCTGCGAACCTGAGAAACGTGTGGCGCCGCCTCTCGCGGATCGACCTCTTTGCCATTTTGCTTATTCTTGGCGGGGCCACTTGCGCCATTCTGGGCCTAAACAGTGGTCTTGCGAGCTTCCTTAAGTTTCTTGCCATCCTCGCAACCGTCTATGTTTTGTTTCGGTTTGTCGGCTGGTGGCGCACGCGGCTACTCTGGAGCCTTCGCAACCGGCTGATCGTGGCCTATCTGTTTAT
>Ga0209415_10006170_pt1 | contig 21415 bp, 15 predicted proteins | sample PeaSoiSIISIP2007_FD_187696 | JGI IMG/M metagenome (GOLD analysis project Ga0209415, IMG submission 187696) | Peat soil microbial communities from Weissenstadt, Germany - SII-SIP-2007 (SPAdes) (version 2) | ecosystem: Environmental > Terrestrial > Soil > Wetlands > Peat | place: Germany... | reverse complement strand
GCCGCCGCCAGCACCGAGCGCCCCTGCTCGTCGAGCCACCGCTCCCTCGCCGGCGGGTCGTCTGCGGGCCCCTCGTAGATGAAGCCGCACAGCGGCCAGAAGTCGGCGAGCGTCTGCAGCTTCTCGGCGCTGATCGCCGCCGCCGGCGCCAGGCCGCTGCGCCCGTAGAAGGCCTCGAGCTGCTCGGTCAGCTCGGGCAGCGTGAGCGCGCGCATGTAGCGGCCGTTCATCCAGCGCAGCTTCTGCTCGTCGAACTGCGCCGGGTTGCGCTGTATTCGGCCGACGTCGAAGCGGCGCACGAGCTCCTGCGTGGAAAGGATCGTCTCATCGTCGCCGGCGCCCCAGCCGAGCAGCGCGATGTAGTTGCGCACGGCGCTCGGCAGGTAGCCGGCGTCGCGCAGCTCCTGGACCGACGCGGCGCCGTGTCGCTTGGAGAGCTTGCGGCCGTCGGGCCCGTGCAGCAGCGGCACATGCCCGTAGCGCGGCGGCTCGGCGCCGAGCGCCCGGATGATCAGGAGCTGCTTGGCGGTGTTGGTCAGGTGGTCGGTGCCGCGCAGCACGTGCGTGATCTCGAGGTCCAGATCGTCGACGGCGACCGCGAGGTTGTAGAGCGGCGTGCCGTCGGCGCGCGCGATCACGAGGTCGTCCATCGAGCGGTTCGGCGAGCGGACCTCGCCCACGACCAGGTCCGTGAAGACGGTGTCACCGTCGTCGGGGACGCGCAGGCGCACCGCGCCGGCGCTCTCCGGCTCGCCGCGGAAGCCGCGGTCGTCGCCGTGGCGCGCCTTCCAGGCCTTGACGTCGTCGCCGGTGGCCTGGGAGTGGTAGGCGCGGCCGCCCTCCAGCAGCGAGCGGACCGCCTCGCGATGGCGCTCCTCGCGTGAGCTCTGGAAGACCGGCCCCTCGTCCCAGTCGAGCTCGAGCCAGCGCAGCGCGTCGAGGATCTGCTCGACGTTCTCGGCTGTGGAGCGCTCCGGGTCGGTATCTTCGATCCGCAGCACGAAGCGCCCGCCGGCGTTGCGAGCGAGCAGCCAGTTGAATAGCGCCGTGCGAGCGCCGCCGATGTGCAGGGCGCCTGTCGGGGAAGGAGCGAAGCGGACTCTCATGGGAGGTCGAGGATGCTAGTGGGCGCCCACGTCTCACCGGCCGGCGGCCTCTACAAGGCGATCGAACGGGGCAGCGACCTCGGTGCGCGTGCGATCCAGATCTTCAACCAGTCCCCGCGCGCCTGGCGCCCCACCAACTACGTCGAGGAGGATTTCGCGCGCTTCCGCGAGGCCCGCGCGGCAAGCGCCATCAAGGGCGTGCTGATCCACGCCGTCTACCTCGTCAACTGCGCCAGCGAGGACCCCGAGATCCGCGCCCGCTCGATCGCCTCGCTGACCCACTCGCTCCGCGTCGGCGACGCGATCGGGGCCACCGCCGTCGTCCTGCACGGCGGATCCGCCAAGGCGGGGCCGGTCCGACCGGCGATCGAGCGGGCCGGTGCGGTCTTCGCTGCCGCCCTCGCCGAATCCGAACGCTGCCCGCTTCACCTCGAGAACACGGCCGGCGCGGGCGGCACGCTCGGGCGCTCCTTCGAGGAGCTGGCGACGATGCTCGAGGCGGCCGGCGGCGACCGGCGCCTCGGCGTCTGCCTCGACTCCTGCCACCTGCTCGCAACGGGCTATGAGATCCGTACGCCGGCGGCACTCGGCGAGGTGCTCGACGGCTTCGAGCGGACGGTCGGGGCCGACCGCCTAGGCTCGCTCCATCTCAACGACTCGCAGACCCCGCTCGGATCCAACCGCGACCGCCACGCCAACATCGGCGAGGGCGAGCTCGGCCTCGAGGGGGCGCGCGCGTTCGTCAACGAGCCGCGGTTCGCGGGCCTCTGCTGCGTGCTCGAGACCCCCGGACCCGACCGCTCCGGGCCGACCGCGGAGGAAGTGGCGCTGGTCAACAGCCTCGTCGTCGCCGCCTGAGCCGGCCCCGTTACAGGGGTGGGTAGCAATAGACCTTTGGGTGGTTGGGAAGCCGGCGCGCGGCAGCTACGTTGACGTGCGATGGAACTCGGGCGCGCACCGCCCGCATGCAAGGGACAGCCAACGCGCGAGGGTGCGGGGTCGACTGCGACGACCCCGTGCCGTTGCGTCGCCGCACCAGCCACAGGCCGCCGCCAACTCAGGAGGGGAAGCACACAGATGCTTGAGCACTGCGCGAGCAACGGCGCCGCGCTCGCCAGCAGCGCTGCGGAGCCCCCGCCTCGAGCCGGCACCGAGACGCTCGCGCACCTCGAGCCCGACCAGTCCCCGCGACGCCGTGCGCACATCGTCAGGTCAGATCTTCAGGTCACCCTCGAGGGGCGGCCAGCTCTCGGGCGATCTCGTCATGGCAAGCAGCGACGACTTCGTCGTTGCGAGCCGCAACGGGTTCGATCGATGATGGTGCCTACGGGTGCAGCCGCTTCCACGGCTTGCGCAACCGCAGTCGCCGGCTAAGGACGTGCGCAGGGATCGCGCGCCAAACCAGGATGGACGGCCAGCATGGGGCGCTCCGGTTGTTACCGGAGCGCCCTTTCGCTCGCTCTAGGCGACCAGCCGCGCCGGCCCGCCGAGCAGGTGCTCAAGCTCGGCGCGCAGGCCCGGCGTCGGCTCGACGCGGAACTCGCTGCCGAGCCGAACACGGCGGCGATCGGAGAGCTCGATCACGACCTCGGAGCCGCCCGGGAAGTTGACCAGCAGGCTCTTGAGCTCCTCGATCATCGTCGCGAAACGAGCGCCGTCGCCGAGGCGGATGTGGACGGGCTTCGCCCGCGCCGCCTCCAGCGCCCGAGCACGCGCCATCGCTACCGCCTCGGCGTCGGGGCGAAAGGGCTCGACCGTCTGCGCGACGACGGTCGTGCGCCCCTCCTCCTTCTGGTCGACCCGTCCCTTCACGGTCACGATCGAGTCGACCGCGAGGCTGTCCTCGCACCGCTCGAGCGCCGAGCCGAAGACGATGATCTCGATCTGTCCCTCGAGGTCGTCGAGCGTCGCGAACATCATGTCGGTGCCCGACCGGGTGCGGATCTTGCGCGCCTGCGTGATGATCCCGCCGATCGTGACGGTCTCCTTGTCGGGCCGTTCGCGCACCGCCGAGAGCGGCCAGTCGACCGCCATCGAGAGCGCCTCGCGGACCGCTTTGAGCGGGTGCGCCGAGATGAACAGGCCGATCGCCTCCTTCTCGACGATCAGCAGCTCGCGCTGGTCGAACTCGATCGTCGGGATCGGCGGGCGCACCGCGGCGTGCCCGTTGGCGGGGGCGTCGAGCGCGCCGAGGTCGAAGATCGAGGCCTGGCCGATCAGCGCGTCCTGCTGCGACTTCTGGCCGGCTCCCTGCGCCTGCTCGAGAACCTCGAGCATGCCGCGCCGCGTCGCGCCGGTCGAGCCGAGCGCGCCGCACTTGATCAGCGCCTCGATCGCCTTCTTGTTGACGGCGCGACCGTCGACGCGCTCGCAGAAGTCCCACAGCGTGTTGAACGAGCCGCCCTCTTCGCGCGCGCGCAGGATCGCCTCGACGGCCTGGTAGCCGACGCCCTTGACGGCGTCGAGGCCGAAGCGGATGTTGCGGTCGACGACCGTGAACTCGTGCCCCGAGAGGTTGACGTCCGGGGGCAGGATCTCGATCCCCATCTCCTCGCAGCGCGCGACGAAGAACGGCACCCGGTCCTTGGTTGACATCACCGAGGAGATCAGCGCCGCCATGTACTCGGCCGGGTGGTTGGCCTTCAGCCAGGCGGTCCGGTAGGAGATCAGGCCGTAGCAGGCGGCGTGGCTGCGGTTGAAGGAGTAGTCGGCCGACTTCTCGTTGGTCGACCAGATGAAGTCGATGACGTTGTCGGAGGTGCCGCTCGCGCGCGCGCCGGCTACGAACTCCGGCTTGAGCTGCGCCATCGCCGCGCGGTTCTTCTTGCCGATCGCCTTGCGCAGATCGTCCGCCTTCGCGCCGGAGAACCCGGCCAGCTCCTTGGCGATCCGCATCGCCTGCTCCTGGTAGAGGATCACGCCCATCGTGGAGGAGAGGATCGGGCGCAGGCGCTCGTCCGGGTAGGTGACCTGCTCCGGGTGTTGCTTGCCGCGGGCATAGGCCGGGATCTGGTCCATCGCCCCGGGCCGGTAGAGGGCGTTCAGCGCGACGAGGTCGTCGAAGCGGTCGGGGCGGACCTTCTTGAGCGCCTCGCGCATCCCTTCGGACTCGAACTGGAAGACCCCGACGCTGTCGCCGCGCGCGAGCATCTCGTAGGTCGCGGGGTCGTCGAGCGGCAGCGTCGCCATGTCGGGGCGCACCCCCGTCGAGCGCTCGATGATGTCAAGCGCATCCTCGATCACATCGAGGTTGCGCAGCCCGAGGAAGTCCATCTTGAGCAGGCCGATCTGCTCGATCGGCTTCATCGAGAACTGCGTGACTGTGCGGAACTGGCGGTCGCCGTGCTCGTCGACGCCGGCGTCGGCGATCTGCAGCGGCACGATGTCGGTCAGCGGCCGGTCGGCGATCACGACCGCGGCGGCGTGGATCGAGGAGTTGCGCACGACCCCCTCGAGGCCCCGCGCGGTGTCGATGATCGCGCGCGCCGTCGGATCCTCGTCGTAGACGGCGCGCAGCGGCTCGCCCTCCGCCAGGCACTCGGCGAAGGAAGGCGCGCGGCCCTGCTGGGGGTCCGGGATCAGCTTCGCGAGGCGATCGCCCACGCCGTAATCGTGGCCGAGCACGCGCGCGGCGTCTCGCGTGGCCTGGCGCGGCGCCATCTTGCCGAAGGTCACGATCTGGGCGACCGAATCGCGGCCGTACTTCTCGACCACGTAGCGCAGCACACGCTCGCGGCCACGCACCGAGAAATCGATGTCGATGTCCGGCATCGACACGCGCTCGGGGTTGAGGAAGCGCTCGAACAGCAGGTCGTAGGCGAGCGGGTCGACGTCGGTGATGCGCAGGCTGTAGGCGACGATCGAGCCCGCCGCCGAGCCGCGACCCGGCCCGACCGCGATGCCGCTTCGCTTGGCGAAGTCGACGAAGTCCCAGACGATCAGGAAATAGGCGTTGAAACCCATCCGGTCGATCACCTCGAGCTCGCTGTCCATCCGCTCGATCGTCGCCGCCGGCGGCGGATCGCCGTAGCGCTCGCGCAGCCCACGCTCGACCAGCTTGCGCAGGTAGCTGCCCTCGGTCTCCCCCTCGGGCACCGGATAGGCCGGGATCAGCTGGCGGTCGAGCTCGATCTCGACGCCGCAGCGCTCGGCGATCTCCAGCGTCGAGGCGAGCGCCTGCGGCCACTGCGCGAAGGACTCCGCCATTTCCGCCGAGTCCTTCAGATAGAACTCGTTGGTCTCGAAGCGGATCTTCGGATCGGCGAGCGTGCTCTTGGTCTGCACGCACAGCAGCGCCGCGTGGTGGGTGTAGTCCTCGCGGCGCAGGTAGTGCACGTCGGCGGTGCCGACAAGCGAACAGCCGATGTCGGCCGCGATCCGCACGATCTCCTCGTTACAGCGGTCCTGCTGCGCGAGGCCGTTCTTCTGCACCTCGAAGTAGACGTTGTCGCGGCCGAGCGCGTCGATCAACTGCTCGACGTGAGCGCGGCCCTCGGCGACGCGCCCGTCGGCGATGCGCGAGCACAGCCGCGAGGCGAGGCAGCCGGTCAGCGCGATGACGCCGTCGCCGTAGCGGGAGATCTGCTCCATGTCGACCGTTGGCTTGCCGCGCTGGACGCCCTCGAGGAACCCCGCCGAGGAGAGCTGGACGAGGTTTCTGTAGCCGGCGTCGTTTGAGGCGAGCAGCGTCAGATGGTTGTGCTCCAGCCGCTGCCCGGGCGAGGCGACGGCGGCGTGGTCGTCGACGAAGTAGATCTCGCAGCCGATGATCGGCTTGATCCCCGCCTTGCGGGCGGCCTGGTAGAGCTCGACCGCGCCGTTCATGACGCCGTGGTCGGTCAGGCTGATCGCCGGCTGCCCGAATGCCGCCGCGCGTTCCACCAGCCCCTCGATCTTCGACGCGCCGTCGAGCAGCGAGTACTCGGAATGGACGTGCAGGTGGGCGCAGGTGGGCTCGCTCATGCGGTGCGCTTGATCCTAGACACGCGGCCCGACGCCACCGGCGCGTTCGGGCCTCACCGCCGTGCGGCTCGCCGCACGTTGCGGAATTGGCGCCACGGTTCGCCGGTGTCCGAGCGAGCGAGCGTTCCGGGGTCGGCGTTCGCCCCGCAACTCGCCGGTCGGCTGCTGCGCCGCGCACGCGCGCGAGTACCTCGGCTGGCCCTAGCCGTTGCGCAGTCGCCACGCCATCCGCGACTGCAGCGTCCACAGCTCGATGAACCCCGGCGAGGCGGTCTGCGAGAAGAGGCCGCCGGACTCCGAGAACGATGCGAGCGACTGGTCGTAGACGGCATTGGGCGAGGAGCGCGTGACGACGCGCGCGGTGCCCTTGTAGAGCTCGAGGCCGATCGTTCCGGTCACGTACGCGTTGACGGCCTCCATGTAGGCGTCGAGGTCCGAGCGCAGCGGCTCCCACCACAGCCCGGCGTAGACGAGGTAGGCCCACTGGCGGTCGAGCCCCGCCTTGAACTGGTTCTGGTGGATAGTGCAGACGAGTTTCTCGAGCTCCTGGTGGGCGGCGAGGATGACCGCCGCCGCCGGCGCCTCGTAGATGTCACGAACCTTGAGGCCGACGATGCGATCCTCGATGTGGTCGATGATGCCGACGCCGTGGCGGGCCCCGATCTCGCCCGCGCGCTCGATCAGCGCCGCGAGCGCCAGTCGCTCGCCGTCGAGTGAGACCGGCAGGCCGCGCTCGAACTCGAGCTCGAGGCGCTGGGGCTCGTCGGGCGCCCGGCGCGGGTGCGTGACGAGCTGGAAGACGTCGTCGTCGGGGGCGTGGTCGAGGTCCTCGATCCAGCGGCCCTCCGATGAGCGCCCCCAGAGGTTGTCGTCGATCGAGTAGGGCACGATCTCGCTGCCGCCCTTGATCGGGATGCCGTGCTCGCGCGCGTAGGCGATCTCCTCCTCGCGCCCCATCGCCCACTCCCGCACCGGGGCGATCACCTTGAGCTCGGGTGCGAGCGTCGCGACAGTGCCGTCGATGCGAACCTGGTCGTTGCCCTTGCCGGTGCAGCCGTGGGCGATCGTGTCGCAGCCCGAGCGCCGGGCGTACTCGACCGCGAGCTTCGCGATCAGCGGACGTCCCAGCGCGGTGAACAGCGGGTAGCCGCCGCCATAGAGCGCGTTCGCCTTGATCGCCGGCGCGATGTACCCGACCGCGAACTCCTCGCGCGCGTCGACGACGTGGCACTCGACGGCGCCGATCTGGCGCGCCTTGCCCTCGATCACACCGTAGTCCTCGCCCGGCTGGCCGAGATTCACCGTCAGCGTCACGACCTCGGCGTCGTAGCGCTCCTGGATCCAGCGCAGCATCACACTCGTGTCGAGCCCGCCGCTGTAGAGCAGCAGCACGCGGTGCACGTCGGCCGGGTCGGCCTGGTAGGAGGCGGTGCGCGGCGCAAATTCGGGCGTGCTCATGACGGCGCAAGCCTACCGGCGGCGCAAGCGAGCGCGGGGCCCCGGCCGCGCGCCAGCTAGCCGACGATCGTGAACTTCAGCGTCCCGGCGGTGAAGACCAGCGTGGACTTCGCGCCGATCGCCACCGCCGACACGACGACCGAGTAGCCGCCGGGCGACAGTGTGGATGCGCCGAGGTGCCCGCCGAATGGCACGACGTCCGCGCCCTGCGGCTCGAGCTTCGTCAGCGATCCGACGCGTTTGGTCAGCGTGCAGGCCGGCTCGTGGGTGTTGGCGGGCGTCTGCGCCACGCAGTGGCCTCCAGCCCGGCGCCCCGCGAGGTCGCGTTCGAACACGAAGGTGACCGTGGCAGCCCTGTTGGGAGTGAAGGAGAAGGCCGTGCCGCCGCCGATCCGCCAGCGCGAGCTGGACTGGCCGAGGCGGGCGATCGTGACGCGGGCGTCCTGGGCGGCGATCACCGACGGCTGCGCCGCGACGACGGTGTAGCTGACACTCAGGTCCGCCGTCTCGCCGAAGGCGTCCGCGGCACTGACCGTGAAGGTGTGCAGGCCGAGGTCCTGGGTGTCGAGCTGCGGCTGGCCCGGCGCCGCCGATCGCGAGTTGCAGCCGACGAGCGCGAGCTGGGCCTGACAGGGCGGCTGGGGCGCCTGCGCCATCGTGCACGGGATCGAGCTTCCGTCGAACGCTGTGCAGGCGACGGTGACGGGCAGGGACGAGCCCTGCGCGTAGGTCCCCCCGTTGGCTGGGCCGCTCAGCGTGATCGTGGGACTGCCGCCGACGGTGTAGTTGACGGTTCGCGTGACGCTCTCGCCGTCGGAATCGGTGGCGGTGACCGTGAGCGAGTGGGGCCCGAACGAGAACGGGACCGGCGATCCGGCGGCGACCGTGCCCACACACGAGTGGATCGTCTCCCCCGCCCCCGCCGTGCACGTGTAGAGCGCCTCCGTGGCTGCCGTCGGGAGTGAGGGGCTGTAGTCGGCGCCGTCAGAGGGCCACGAGAGCGAGATCGACGGCGGCGGGAACGAGATCGGGCCGCTACCGCCGGAGAATGCCGGAACCGAGTCGCCGACGCCGTTCGTCGCGATCACGCCGACCTTGAGGAACTCGCCCGCGTCGTCGGAGCCCGGGCTGTAGGAGCTGAGCAGGCCGGAGAGCCCGGTCACCGGGTGACACCAGCCGAGCGCTGCCGAACAGGCGTACCACTGGTAGGCGTATCCGGTCGGTGCGCCGCTCCAGGTTCCGGTCGTGGCGCTGACCGGTGCGCTCCCGTCCACCGCCGAGAGCGTCGGCGGACTCTCGACGCCGGGCGCGCCCGGCTGCGCTGCGACCGTTGCAGTCGCGATCGTGACGGATGTGAACTCGTTGTCGACATTGGCCGCCGTGACGACAACCTCGATCGAGTAACCGGCGTCCAGCGAGGAGACGGTGTAGGCGGCGCCGCTGGGGGTTCCCGCGACCCCGGAGCAGGTGCTGCTGCTCGGGTCGCAATCGAGCCACTGGTAGCTGATCTGGGGCGACTCGCTCCAGGTCCCGCTCGTCGCGCTAAGCGTCTGGTCCACCTCGGCGGAGCCGGTGATCACGGGGGCAACACTCGCCGACGGCGGCGCGAGCGGGGTCACCGCCGCCGACGGGCTCGAGACGAAGCCCGTAACGCCGTTGTTGGCCGTGACCGTGAAGGTGTAGGAGACGCCGTCGGTGAGCCCCGAAACCACGATCGGACTCGACGCCCCGCTGGCCGTGATCCCACCCGGTGAGGACGTCACGGTGTAACTGGTGATCGGCGAGCCCCCGTCCGAGCCGGGGGGCGTGAAGGACACAGTCGCCTGAGCGTCGCCCGCGCTGGCCATGACAGCGGTCGGCGGACCGGGCATTGCTGCCAGCGCCGGCGTCGCGCCGACGGTGGCGAGCGCAACCGCCGCGGCGACCGCCACGCATGCAGGGACAACTCTTGGGGCCCCCCACATTCCGCCAAAGCTAGCAACCGCTCTCGCTCTGAGCGGGGGGCCTTTCATCACCCGCGGCGACCGCGGCTAGGCTGCCCGCGATGCCCGACCTCCGCCTCCGCAGCGCCGAGCGACGCGACGCACGCGCGATCGCCGGCGTGCACGTGCGCTCGTGGCGGGCCGGCTACCGCGGCATCATCGCCGACGATGTGCTCGACTCGCTCTCGTTGAGGGAGCGCGAACGCTCGTGGCAGGGCTGGCTGTCCAACGGCCGGTCGGCGACGATCGTCGCGCAGTCGCAAGGCCGCCTCGTCGGATTCGCCACGATCAGCTGGCCGGAGGGGCCGCGCGCGAGTGTCCGCGAGATCGCCGCGCTCTACGTGGAGCCGACGATGATGCGCCGGGGGGTCGGGAGCGCGCTGTTGTCCGCAGCGATCGAGGCGGCGCGCAGCGACGGCTGCGCCGAGGTTGTGCTGTGGGTGCTCGAGGCCAACGCCGCCGCGCGCGCCTTCTACGAGCGCGCCGGCTTCGCTCCCGACGGCGCGCGCGAGCACCACGAGCGAAGCCGCCAGCCGATGATCAGGATGCGCCGGCCGCTCGAGAGCTAGGGGCGCTGGGAGGCGGGCATCAGGAACTCCCACGGGGAGACCTCCGCGGCCGGGTCGACCGGCACGACGACGAGCTCCGGCTCGCAGCGCTCGAACGCCTGTGCGAGCGCGCTCGCGAGCGCGTCCGGGCTGGCCACGCTCGTCGCGCGGACGCCGTAGCTTTTCGCAAGCGCGACGAAATCGGGGTTGCGCAGTCTTGCGCCGAGCACGCGCCCGTCGTAGAGGCGCTGCTGGTCGCGCAGGACGTTGCCGAAGGCACCGTTGTCGAACAGGACCGTGACGACGTCCAGCCCGTATTGCGCCGCGGTCGCGAGCTCCTGCAGACCGAACTGGAAGCCGCCGTCACCGGTGATCGAGACGACCTTGCGCTGCGGGTATGCGGCCTTCACGCCGAGCGCGGTCGGGAAGCCGAAGCCGAGCGTCCCCTGCGCGCCGCAGGTCACGAACGTTCGCGGCTCATACACCGGGAAGCCGTAGTAGGAGGTGAAGCCCGCCTGACAGAGCTCCTCGACGAAGAAGCCATCGCGCGGCAGCACCCCGCGGATCGCGCGCAGATAGCCGACGTGGGGCTGGATCCGCTCGATCTCGGCGTCCTTGGCCCGCTTGAGCGCCTCGAACTCGCCGGCCCGCGAGGGGCGCTCGGCGCCGCCCTCGCGCAGCAGCCGGGTCAGCGCGGCGGTTGTTGGCGCCGCGTCGCCCACCAGCGCCAAGTCGGCGGCGACGCGCTCCGTCTGCTGCGCTTCGATATCGATGTCGATCAGCCTGGGCTCGGCCGGCTGCGCGGGCCAGCGAAACCACTGAAGCTCGAGTCGGCTGCCGATGCCCACGACGACGTCGGTGTCGGGCCAGCGCTCGTAGCCCTCGGCGCAGCTGAGGCCGAGCGGGTGGTCACTCGCGACGATGCCGCGGCCGCTTCGGAACGCGACAACGGGCGCCTGCAGCAGCTCGGCGAGCTCGCGCACCTCGGCGGCCGCGTCGAGGGCGCCGCCGCCGACCATGATCATCGGATTGCGCGCGGCCAACAGCAGCTCGGCGGCCCGCTCGAGCGTGGCTCCGTCGGCCAGCGGCGCGGCGTCGGCGACAGATGGCTCCACCAGCGTCACCTCCTCGCGCTGGTCGAAGACCTCCCAGGGCATCTCGAGCGCCACCGGCCGCGGGCGCCCGCTGCGCGTCTGGCGAAACGCCTCGGCGACCAGCCCAGGGGCCTGCGCGGGTCGCGCGATCCGCTCGGACCAGCGCGTCAGCGTGCGCATCGTCGCCAGCTGGTCGGGCAGCTCGTGCAGATGGCCCTTGCCGGCGCCGATGAACGGCGTCGGCACCTGCCCGGTGACGCAGACCATCGGCGTGCTGGTCGCGTAGGCCGAGGACAGCGCCGCGGCGGCGTTGAGCACGCCCGGCCCCGGAACAACGGCGAAGACGCCGGTGCGCCCGGTCGCCTTGGCATAGCCGAAGGCCATGTAGCCGGCGGCCTGCTCGTGGCGCGGGGTCACCACGCGCACCTCCTCCCCGGCGCGCGCGAGCGCGTCGAAAAGGCCGTAGATCTGCACGCCGGGCAGCGCGAAGATCGTGTCCACGCCCTCGCGCAGCAGCGAGCGCACGATCGCATCGCCGCCGGTCATTTGCGCGGGCGGCGGGGGCTCGCTCACGTGAGCACGCTGCGCAGCCGCTCGACGCAGTCCTCGATCTCGCCCTCGCCGATCACCAGCGGCGGCAGCATCCGCAGCGTCACCGGGCCTGTCGCATTGACCACGAGCCGCTGCTCGAGCAGCGCGCGGCGGGCGACCTCGGGAGCGTCGACGTCGAGGTCGCAGGCGACCATCAGGCCACGGCCGCGGATCGCAACGACGTGCGGGAGCGACGCCACGCGCTCGCGCAGGAGCTCGCCGAGCGAGCGCACCCGCGCGAGCAGCTGCTCGTCGAGCAGGACGTCGAGCGCGGCGAGCGCCGCCGCGCAGACGACCGGCCCGCCGGCGAAGGTGGAGCCGTGGTCGCCTGGAGCGAAGGTGTCGGCGTGCCTTTGCCCGGTGATCAACGCGCCGATCGGCAGGCCGCCGCCGAGCGCTTTGGCGGCGGTGATCAGGTCGGGCGTGACGCCCGCGTGCTCGTAGCCCCATGCGTAGCCGGTGCGGCCGAGCCCCGTCTGGATCTCGTCGAAGATCAGCGTCGCGCCAGTCGCGTCGCAGCGCTCGCGCGCGAAGCGCAGCAGCGCGTCGGGCATCACGTGGACGCCGCTCTCGCCCTGGATCGGCTCGAGGATCAGCGCGGCCGTGCGCTCGTCGATCGCGCCGGCCAGCGCCTCGATCGTCGCGTCGACGCTGACGAAGCCCCCGACCAGCGGCGCGAACGGCGCCTGCTTGGATTCCTGCGGGGTCGCCGACAGCGACCCGTAGGTGCGGCCGTGGAAGGCGCCGTGCACCGACACGATCGTGCCCCCCTGCCTGGCCTTGCGCGCGCACTTGAGCGCCGCCTCGACAGCCTCGGTCCCGGAGTTGGTGAAGAACACCTTGCCGCCCAGCGAGGACTCGGCGAGCCTCTCCGCGAGCCTCGCCATCGGCTCGTTGTAGTAGAGGTTGCCGACGTGGAGCAGCCGCGCCGCCTGTTCGCGAATCGCCGCGACGACGGCCGGGTGGCAGTGCCCGACGCTCGAGACGGAGATCCCCACGAGGAAGTCGAGGTACTCGTTGCCCTCGGAGTCCCACAGCCGGGCGCCCTCGCCGCGGACGAACTCGACGGGGAAGCGCGCGTAGTTGGGCGTGAGGTGGGCGTCGTAGCGCTCGATCGTGCTCACAGCGTCACCTTCGTGCCGATCCCGGCGTCGGTGAAGAGCTCGAGCAGCAGCGAGTGCGGTACGCGCCCGTCGATTATCTGCGCGGCGCCGACGCCGCCGCGGACGGCGTCCACGCAGGCCTGCAGCTTCGGCCGCATGCCCCCCTCGATGTCCGCCAGGGCGTTCGACACGCGCTCGACGTCGGCCTGTCCGATCAGGCTCTCGGGGTCGCTCGGATCGGCGAGCCAGCCGCGAACGTCGGTGAGGAAGATCGCGGTGCGGGCGTGCAGCGCGACCGCAATCGCCGCGGCCGCCTCGTCGGCGTTGACGTTGTAGGAGTTGCCCTCGCGATCGGCGCCGACGGAGGCGACGACCGGGATGTAGTCGCGCGCGATGTGGTTGATGACGCCGGCGTCGACGCGGTCGATCTGGCCGACGAAGCCGATGTCCTCGCCGCCGGGGGCGAGGCGGCGCGAGCACCGCAGCAGGCCGCCGTCGTCGCCGGAGAGGCCGACGGCGGGCTGGCCGTGGCGGCCGATGCGCAGCACGATGTCGGTGTTGAGCTTGCCGACGAGCACCATCTTGGCGATCTCGACCGTCGCCTCGTCGGAGACGCGCAGGCCGCCGACGAACTCGACGGGCATGCCCAGCCTCTCCATGTAGGCGGTGATGTCGGGGCCGCCGCCGTGGACGACGACCGGGTTCATGCCCACGTACTTGAGCAGAACGACGTCGCGCGCGAACTCCTCGCGCAGCTCGGGGTCGTCCATGGCGGAGCCGCCGTACTTGATCACCACCGTCGAGCCGTGGAACTCGCGAATGTAGGGCAGCGCCTCGAGCAGGGTGGCGACGTCGCGCATCAGGTCGTGTACTCCGCGTTGATCTTCACGTAGTCGTAGCTGAGATCGGAGAAGAACAGCTCGGCCTCCGCCCCCTCACCCGGCAGATCGACCTCGTAGAGGATCTCCTCGCCGCCGACGGCACGGGCCAGCGCGGCCCTGTCGTGCTCGACGCCGGCGCCGTCGCGCGCGACCGCGATGCCCTCGATCGCGATGTCGAAGGAGAGCGGCGCGGTGCCGGGCAGTGCCGCCCCGATCGCCTGCGCGATCCGTCCCCAGTTGGCGTCGCCGCCGAACAGTGCCGCCTTGACCAGCGGCGAGTTCGCGATCGCCCGCGCGACGCGCGACACGCTCTCCTCGCCAGCCCCGCGCACATGGACCCGCGCGATCCGCCGCGCGCCCTCGCCGTCGGCGACCATCCGAACCGCCAGCGCCAGCGCCAGCGCGTCGAGCGCCTCGCCCAGCAGCGACTCGTCCTCGCTGTCGGGCTCCACGCGGACGCCGCCCTCGCCGCTGGCCATCAGGATCACGGTGTCGTTGGTCGAGAGCTGGCCGTCGACGCTGACGCGGTCGAACGAGCGGCTGACCGCGGCGCCGAGGAGCGCGTCCGCCGAACGCGGCGTCAGCACGGCGTCGGTCTGCACGAAGCACAGCATCGTCGCGAAGTGCGGCGAGATCATCCCGGCGCCCTTGCAGGCGGCTGACAGCCGCACGCTGCCAGACGACAGCACGACCTCGAGCTGGACGTGCTTGTCGAGCGCGTCGGTGGTCTTGATCGCCGCGGCGAACTCGTCCAGCCCCTCAGGCGTGAGCCGCTGCGCGAGCCCCGGCACTGCGGCGGCGATGCGCTCGCCGGGCAACAGCACGCCGATCACGCCCGTCGACGCCACGGCGACCTCACGCGACGAAAGGCCGAGTGCGGCAGCGGCGGCCTGCTGAACGCGGACGGCCTCGGCGATCCCGGCCTCGCCGGTGGCGGCGTTCGCGTTCCCGGAATTGGCGACCACCGCCCGGATCGCATGGAGGTCCGAGCGCTCGCGAGTCACGACCACCGGCGCGGCCAGGACGCCGGAGTCGCAGAAGCGCGCCGCGCTGACGGTCCGCTCTGCGTCGGAGACCAGGATCCCCAGGTCGAGCACGCCGGAGTCGGGCTGCTTCACACCGCAGCTGGCACCCGCCAGGCGGAAGCCGGCCGGCATCGTGGCGATCTCGTGGACATGGCTCGGCCTGGGCGCGAAGCGGGAGCCGAAGAAGCCTTCGCTCATCTCAGCCCCAGCCCCTCTTCGAAACCGAACATCAGGTTGAGGTTCGCGACCGCCTGCGACGCCGTTCCCTTCCAGAGGTTGTCGATCGCCGCGAACACGAACAGCTTGCCCGTGCGCTCGTCGGCGAGCACATTGAGCGCGCAGACGTTGGTCTCGCGCACGTCGCGCACGCCCGGCACGGTCGCGACGAGGTCGATGAACGGCTCGCTTCCGTAGCGCTCGCGGTAGAGCCCCTCGAGCTCGGCCTGCTCGACGGGGCGCGACGGCGTGACGTAGCAGGACAGCAGCTCGCCCTGGTCGATCGGAAGCAGGTGGGGCGTGAAGGCGACCGGCACGGGCGCGCCGAGCAGCCCCAGTTCCTGGTCGATCTCGGGCATGTGGCGGTGCGCGCCGACGCCGTATGGGCGGACGTTCTCGGTCACCGCGACGAAGTGGTTGCCCTCGCGCGGCTGCTTGCCCATCCCCGAGACCCCCGTCTTCGCGTCGATCACGACGTCGGCGATCAGACCGGCCGTGGCCAGCGGCGCGAGCGCGAGAATCGCCGCCGTAGGGAAGCAGCCCGGACAGGCGACCAGCGCCGCGTCCGCGATCTGCTGGCGATAGAGCTCGGTGAGCCCGTAGACGGCACGCTCGATCAGCTCGGGGTGCGGGTGGGGGACGTACCAGTGCTCGTAGGTCGCGACGTCGCGCAGGCGAAAGTCGGCGGAGAGGTCGACGACCCGCAGCTCACGCGCCAGCAGCGCCGCCACGACGGGCGCGGCGCTCCCGTGCGGGTAGGCGACGAGGGCGGCGTCAGCGCGGGCGGCGCGGTCGAGGTCGAGCTCCTCGAGCACGAGCGGCACGCGATGCTGCGGGTAGAGCTCCACCAGTGGCCGCCCGGAGTCCTCGCGCGCGGTGATCGCGAGCAGCTCGAACTGCGGGTGGCGCCAGAGGATGCGGGCGGCGATCGCCCCCGCGTAGCCGGATGCGCCGATCACGACGACGCCGGGATGGTCAGGCACGGATCGTGCCCCCGATCTTCTCGAGGCTCGCGACGATCCGCGTGCGGACCTGAGCGACCTCCTCGTCGGTCAGCGTGCGATCGGGGGCCCGGAACTCGAGATGGAGGGCGAGCGAGATCCGGCCCTCGCCGACCTGCGCGCCGCGGTAGACGTCGAAGACCTCGACCCGCGAGAGCAGCTCGGCGCCGACGGAGCGCACGGCCGCGACGACGTCACCGGCGGCGGTGCCCTCGCCGACGACCACGGCGATGTCCTCGCGCACGGCCGGGTACTCGCCGAAAGGCGCGTAGGCGACGACCTCGGGGGTGAGCTCTGCGAGCACCCCGAGGTCGAGCCCCCAGACCGCCGACTGCTCGAGTCCCCAGTCCGCCGCGACCAGCGGGTGCAGCTCGCCGATGAAGCCGATGGCCAAGTCGCCCACCAGCACAGCGGCCGACCGGCCCGGGTGCAGGAAGGGCTGCTCGCCGGCACCCAGGGACCACCGGACGCCGAGCACGTCGAGCACCGCGCCGAGCAGCGACTTCGCCGCGAAGAAGTCGGCGAGCACCGCCGGGGCGCCGCGCCAGGAGGCCGGCACGACCTCACCCGCGAGCAGCACCGCTAGCGTGATGTGCTCGTCCGCGAGCGGGCCGCTGTCGGCCGGCGCGCGAAAGATCGTGCCCGACTCGAACAGCGCGAGATCGCTCGCGCCACGCGCGGTGTTGTGTGCGGCGGCGTCGAGCAGCGACCCGAGCAGCGTCGGGCGGAGCATCGCGTGGGCCTCGGACAGCGGGTTGCCGATCGCGAGCGTGCGGCGCATCCCATGCTCGGGCCCCAGGCGCAGGCGCCCGAGAAGGGCCGGGTCGGCGAAGCTCCAGCCGGCGATCTGGCTGACGCCGCGCGCCGCGAGGGCGTCCTCGGCGCGGCGCCGGACGCGTTGCGTGTGGGTCAGGCGGCCGCCCACCCCGCGCCGCGGCGGCAGCGTCGCCGGCAGGTTCTCGAGACCGTCGATGCGCGCAACCTCTTCGACGAGGTCGATCTCGCGCGTGACATCGCGCCATCGCCAGTCGGGCACGACGACGCGCAGCTGCGCGTCGTCGTCCGACTGGGTCTCGAAGCCGAGCGAATCGAGGATCTCCGCGCAGCGCTGCGGCGCAACCTCGGTCCCCAGCAGCGCGGACACGCGCCGCGGCCGCAGCCGCAGCGGCGGCGGATCCTCGCCTGGCCCGCCGACGTCGATGGTGCCCGGGAGGAGTCGCGCTCCGCAGATCTCGACGAGCAACTGAGACGCCACGGCCAGGCCGGCAAGCGGCAGCCGCCGCGAGAGGCCCTTCTCGAAGCGGTGCGAGGCCTCGCTGCGAAGGCCGAGCGCGTTGGCGGTGCGCTGCAGGGTCGCGCCGTCCCACGTGGCCGCTTCGAGCAGGATGCGCCCGGTGCGCTCGCCGATCTCCGAGCGCGCGCCGCCCATCACCCCGGCGAGCGACGTCGGGCCGTCCGCGTCGCAGATCACCACCATGGCCTCGCCGAGCGCCCGCTGCACCCCGTCGAGCGTCTCGAGCGTCTCGCCGGCGCGGGCGCGCCGGACGGTCAGCTCGCCGCCCGCAACGCGGTCGAGGTCGAAGGCGTGCAGCGGCTGACCGGTCAGGTGCATCACGTAGTTGGTGATGTCGACGACGTTCGAGATCGGGCGCATGCCCGCCGCAAGCAGGCGCGCCACCAGCCACAGCGGCGACGGCCCGATCGTGACCTCCTCGAAGACTCGCGCGGTGAAGCGCGGGCAGAGGTCCGGACACTCGACCGTGACCGCGATCCCCGGCGGGTCGCCGTCGAGCGTGCCGGGATCGTCAAGCCACGGCGGCGGTGCGAGCGGCGCGCCGGTCGCGGCACCGACCTCGCGGGCGACCCCGTAGAGCGCCAGGCAGTCGGGCCGGTTGGGGGTGACCTCGAGCTCGAGCACGTCGGTGCCGAGCGGCAGCACGCGCTCGAGCGGCGTCCCCGGCGCCGGGCCGTCGTCGAGCACGAGGATGCCGGTGTGATCGCCGCCGAGCGCGATCTCGTCGGTCGCGAGGATCATGCCGTCGCTGACGATGCCGCGCAGCTTCGCCGCCGCAAGCGTGCGGCCGTCCGCCATCTGGGCGCCCGGGCGCGCGACCGCGACCGTCTGGCCGGCGGCGACGTTCGGCGCGCCGCAGACGATCGTCGCGGGCTCGGCCTCCCCCACCTCGACCGTGCAGACGCGCAGGCGATCGGCGTTGGGGTGCGCCACCGCCTCGAGCACGCGGCCGACGACGTAGCCCTCCGCTGACGGTGGGCCGTGGCGCAGGATGCGCTCGACCTGCGTGCCGGTCAGCGTCAGGCGCGACGCCAGCTCCTCGGTCCCGAGGCCGGGGTCGCAGTAGCAACGCAGCCAGTCGAGCGGCACGAGCATCAGCGCCTACCGAACTGCGCGAGGAAGCGCACGTCGTTGTCGAAGTACAGGCGCAGATCGGGCACGCCGTGGCGGAGCATCGCGATCCGCTCGACCCCCATGCCGAAGGCGAAGCCGGTGACGACCTCGGGGTCGTAGGCGGGGTCGCCGACGGCGGCGAAGACGTTGGGGTCGACCATCCCGGCGCCGAGGATCTCGAGCCAGCCCGAGCCCTTGCAGAGCGGGCAGCGCGAGCCGTCGGCGAGCGAGCCGCGGCTGCAGTTGAAGCACGACACGTCGACCTCGACGCTCGGCTCGGTGAACGGGAAGAAGCTCGGGCGCAGCTGCACCTCGCGCTCGGCCCCGAAGATCGCGCGCGCGAACGCGAGCAGCGTGCCCTTGAGGTCGGCGAGCGTGACGCCCTCGTCGACCGCGAGGCCCTCCACCTGGTGGAACTGCGGCGTGTGGGTGGCGTCGTTGTCGGGCCTGTAGACGCGCCCGGGGGCGATCACGTAGATCGGCGGCGGCGCCGCCATCATCGCGCGCAGCTGGACCGGCGAGGTGTGCGTGCGCAGCAGCGTGCGCCCGTCGAGGTAGAACGTGTCGCTCTCGAGGCGCGCCGGGTGCGTCGCGTCGAAGTTGAGCGCGTCGAAGTTGTAGTCGACGAGCTCGACCTCGGGGCCCTCCGCGATGCTGAAGCCGAGGCCGATGAACACGTCCTCGATGTCGCGCCGGGTCTGGGTGATCAGGTGCAGGTGGCCGACCGGCGCGGGCGGCGCCCCGGGCAGCGTGATGTCGATCCGGTCGCCGGCGAGGCGCGAGTCGAGCTCGCCCTTGGCGAGCGCCGCCTCGCGCTCCTCGATCAGCGCCGTGAGCGCCTGGCGCGCCGCGTTCGCCGCCGAGCCGACCGCGGAGCGCTGTTCGGGCGGAAGCTCGGCCACCGTGCGCAGCAGCTGCGGCAGCTCGGCCTTGCGGCCGAGGTATGCAACCCGAACCTCCTCCAGCGCGGCTGTGTCCGCGGCCGCGGACACAGCCGCCGCCCCCGCGGCGCGAAGCTCCGCGATCCTGTCCAGTGCGCTCATGACGCGGCCATCCTAGTTGCCTCATACAACGCCACCGTCGCGGCCATCGCCGCGTTCAGCGAGTCCCCGGCGACCTGCGGGATGTGGCGCACCTCGTGGCACTGCGCCACCACGTCGGGCGGCACGCCGTCGCGCTCGCCGCCGACCAGCAGCGTCGCCGTCCCCTCGAACGGGCCGTCGAGCGGCCTCCCCTCCCCCGGTACGAGCGCCACGATCCGGCCCGGCAGCTCGGCGATCGTCGAGAAGCGGGCCAGCCTGACGGCGAAGATCGCCCCCATCGAGGCCCGCACGGCCTTCGGCGCGTAGGGATCGGCGGTGCCTGGCCCCACGGCCACACTGCCGGCTCCGAACGCGACCGCCGAACGGACGATCGTGCCGACGTTGCCGGGATCGCGCAGACCCCAAAGCGCGACCGCGAGCGGTCCGACCGGCGCGCTCCAGCGCTGCTCGTAGACCCCGATCACCCGCGTTGAGGAGCCGAGCGTCGACACGCGCGCGAGCAGCTCGGGCGCGACCTCGAGGCCGGCGTCCACCGCGGTCGCGCAGCCTCGCGCCCAGAGCACGTACAACGGTGAGATCCGGGCGGCGAGAGCCGCCTCCTGAAGATCCTCGCCCTCGGCCACGAAGCGGCCGCTCTCGCGTCGCGCGCTGGCGCGCGCCAACTTGCGAATCTCGGTGATGTGCTGGTTTGTCGGGGAGGTGATGGTCATGGCGCAAAAAAAGGCGCCGTCCTTGTGGAGCGGCGCCCGGGAGGTCTGCGTTCGGCTTGCTTTGGGTCAGGCAGCCGAGGCCTCGCGGGCGGCGTCGGCGAATCGGCGGAAGGTCTCGGGGTCGCGCACGGCGATGTCAGCCAGCACCTTGCGGTCGAGCGTGATGCCGGCCAGAGCCAGGCCGTGGATCAGCTGCGAGTAGCTCATGCCGCACTCGCGCGCGGCGGCGTTGATGCGGGTGATCCACAGGCGGCGAAAGTCGCGCTTGCGATTGCGCCGATCGCGGTAGGCGTAGCTGTCCGCCTTCATCAGCGCTTCCTTGGCGCGCTTGTAGTTCGAGTGCGCCTCGCCGCGGAAGCCCTTGGTCAGCTCGAGCGTCGCGCGACGCTTCTTCTTGGCATTCAGGGAGCGCTTGACGCGGGTCATTTGCCCAGTCCCAAGAGCTTCTTGATGCGCGGGGCATCGTGGTCTGAGATCGTCGCGTCGCGGCCCAGGCGGCGCTTGCGCTCGGCTGACTTCTTCTCGAGGATGTGGCTCGTGAAGGCGTGGCGGCCCTGGAGCTTGCCGGTGGAGGTCGCCTTGAAGCGCTTCTTCGCGCCGGAGTGGGTCTTCATCTTGGGCATCGCGAGCGATGCAGTATGGCAGACGCCTGAGCGCTGGGAGATGCTCTAAACGGCTGGGTCGGCCGCCGCGGCGGGCTCCGGCTCGGCCTTGGCGACGACCGCGCCGTTGGAGTCGGCGACAGTCAGCGCCTCGGCCGGGACAGGCTCGGGCTCGGGCTCGGGCTCGACAGCGGCCGCGACCTCGGCGGCGTCATCGACGCTCTCGGCAGGCTCCGACGCTGCCGCGGCCGCGACCTCGGCGGCGTCATCGGCGCTCTCGGCAGGCTCCGACGCTGCCGCGACGGGCTCGGAAGCGGCGAGATCGACCGTGTCAGTTGCCTGCACCTCGGCCGGCGGCGGCGCGCCGTCGGCCGCATCGGCCGTCGCGGCCGGCTCGACGCCGTTTGCGTTGCGGTCGAACTGCCCGGAGAGGACGGCTTTCGAGGGGCCGAGCATCATCGTCATGTTGCGACCATCCTGGAGCGGGCGCTGCTCGACGATCGCGTACTCGGCGAGCTCCGCGGCGAGGCGGTCGAGGATCGCGACGCCGCGCTCGGGGTGGGTGACCTCGCGGCCGCGAAACATGATCGTGACCTTGACCTTGTCGCGGTGGCGCAGGAAGCGCTCGACGTGGCCCTTCTTGGTGTCGTAGTCGTGCTGGGCGATCTTCGGGCGGAACTTGATCT
>Ga0209415_10006169_pt1 | contig 21415 bp, 21 predicted proteins | sample PeaSoiSIISIP2007_FD_187696 | JGI IMG/M metagenome (GOLD analysis project Ga0209415, IMG submission 187696) | Peat soil microbial communities from Weissenstadt, Germany - SII-SIP-2007 (SPAdes) (version 2) | ecosystem: Environmental > Terrestrial > Soil > Wetlands > Peat | place: Germany... | reverse complement strand
CGCTCACGCGGGCCGAATGGAACACGTGGCCCGTCGCGGCGAGCAGCTCAGCCTTTGCTTGGAGCACGAGCAGCAACGCTCGCCTGGTGGGCACAACGCAGAGCGGCTCGTACGAAGCGTTCAGGACGAGGGCTCGCGACATGCTCCCGGCCTACCTCTGTATGAGATGTATCAGGAAAGGGCTGCCGTCACTGGCTGCAACTGTCTCCGCAGGCACAATAAGAACTTAGCGCGCAAGCGCTCGCATCCATCGACACCACTCGAGGTAGCCAACCAGCTCCGTAGCGCTCACCTTGGCCCCGGCCGGCCCGTACATCGCTTCCAGCCTGAACCTCAGGTAACCCGGCGAGGGCAGAGGCAGCAGCGGCCATTTGGCCCACCACCCTGGGACGGCCAGCGCCCGCAGCTCGGCCAAAGCGGTCGGCCAGAGCCTCGGACGGCGCGCAACGGCCGTCAACGCTCCCTTCTCGAGACGCACCATCCGGGCCGCCATCTCACTCAGTGGGCGAGGAGAACCCGAACGTCGCCTGCTGAGGAGGCGCAGCCACGTAAAAATGGGCTGACCAGTCGTCGTCCTCCTTGCCGTTTACCCTGGCCTGCCAACGGTAAATACCGGGCGGGAGCGGCAGGCCTGTCGGCAGCTCCATCATGGCGGTGGCGTGACCGGGGAAACCGGTCGGCACCCCAGGCGGGCTCGGCACCATTATTGGCTGCTCTAGCCGGACGGCCTGAGCGCCCGCCGGGCCAGGGATCTCGACGACATCGCCGTCTTCGGTGAGCAGCTCCATCTCGAGGGTCAGGGTCTTGTTGCACATCCCGAGCTCGGCTTCCATGAACACGACGACCACATAGGGGGCAGTCATGAGCGGCTGCCCGGGGCCGGCGGGGCCCTGGTTCATGTGGCGCCGCAGCTGGGTGACAGCCCAGCCCACGTTGAGAAGGCTCAGCGTGCCGTTCTGAGGGTTATGGGTGCCCCTGTCCGCCAGCAGGACATAAAGTTTCACGACAGCCACGGTACAGCTCAGGCTCCGCCAGGGCCCTCCTCGTCGGGCCCGTGGCCACGACCACCTCTGCCGGTCCACCATTTGCCCCCCGGCGGGTGCCCCGGTCGCGGGCCTCCCCCGCTCAGCGGCTCCGCCCCGGCCCTCAGGTCGTGCTCGGCCAGGGACTGTCCCCATCGGTCTCGAGCCAGCCGACGCAGGCTCTGGACCAAGATCACGGCCGACATGAGCATGATGAAGAAGCCGATCAGACCGATCACCCAGTACGAGGAAAAGACGATCGATAGGAGCACCAGACCAGCAACGAACGCTATGGACGCTCGGCGCGCGTTGCGGGCCGCTTCGCGCCCGTCCGCGGGCATGCGCAAGATACGGGCCAGCCCTCGCTCGTGCTGTAGCTGGCGCTCGATCTGGCGGAGCATGCGTTGCTCGTGGTCCGAAAGTGGCAAAGCCCTATACCTCCGTGCCTGCTCTCGGTGCTAGTTGCTCTTCCATCGCGGCACTCGTTACAGCTCGTTTCGGCAGTCAAGCCTCCTCGCCTAAGGTACACCCACCGGGTCAGTTATTGACCTCGCCCTCCCTGTCATGGCGGCCTCGCCGACAGCGGGCCTGAACAAAGGACGACGAGACGACGAGCGATCAGCCGGCGAGGGCGCAAGTTTGGCCACCAGGCCCACAAATCTGGGTAGGGACGAACTTCTGGTCGCGTGCGGGCGGCCCCCGAATGTGGTCCCGTTACGACGGCGACGTCGTCAAGGAGGAGCTCGAGGTCCTGGCGGCACACGGCTGCACCCTCACGCGCTCGTTCTGCTACTGGCCTGATTTCATGCCCGAGCCCGACACCTTGGACGACGAGGTCATGGAGCGGTTCGCCGACTTCCTCGAGCTCCACCGCCAGGCCGGGCTCTGGACCGTCCCGACTTTCATCGTCGGGCACATGTCGGGCGAGAACTGGGACCCCGCTTGGCGAGCAGGCCGCGACCTGTACCGAGACGTATGGTTCGTTTCGCAGCAAGCGTGGTTCGTCGCCGAGGTCGCCCGAAAGACGGCTTCGCACCCAGCCATCGCGGCCTGGTTGCTCAGCAACGAGATGCCCCTGTACGGCCGCAACGGCGACGAGGAAGCGGTCACCGCTTGGACGCGCCTGCTCGTCCATGCGCTCCGCGCAGGTGGCGCCACCCAGCCCGTCGGTACTGGGGACGGAGCCTGGGGCATAGAGGTGACCGGCAACGACAACGGCTTTTCGCTACGCCGGATCGCGCCCATCGTCGACTTCATCGGGCCACACGTGTACCCGTCGTCCAATGACGCTGTTCGTCAAATGTTGGCGGCTGCGTTTTCCTGCGAACTCTGCGACGCGTTCGGCAAACCGGTGGTCCTCGAGGAATTCGGCCTCTCCTCCGACATGGCCTCAGGCGAAAATGCGGCCCATTATTACCGCCAGGTGCTCCATTCGAGCCTGCTGGCCGGGGCGCGCGGGTGGCTCGCGTGGAACAACTGTGATTTCGACAACCTGGCCAGCCAGGACCCGTACCGCCACCATCCCTTCGAAATGCACTTCGGCATCACCGATCACGCTGGGCGCCCCAAGCCGCAAGCCCACGAGCTGGCGCGGTTCTCTGGCCTTGTGGCGCAGTTGTCGGCCACCGGGTGGGACCGTCCCGCCGGTGAAGTTGCCCTTTTGGTGCCTGAGCATTTCGAGCACACAGAGCCCTCCTGGTCGGCGGTGTACCGAGCAGACATGCGTTGCAACCTTTTCCAGTCCTACATAGCGGCCCGGGAAGCCGACCTCCCCGTCGACCTGGTACGCGAGCGCGACCTTCTTCAAACGGGTGTCGACGTTCAAAACAGTGAGGACGCCGCTCCGGCTCAGAAAACCAAGCTGTACCTCATGCCGTGCGCCAAGTTCATCACTGCTCCAGGCCTTCAGCTGATGTTGGCCCGCGCGCGCGAGGGTGCCACCGTCTACGCTTCGTACTTCGCCGGGACAGGCAGGGAGCAGCCCGGTCCCTGGGCACCGTGGCTCGAGCAGGTCTTCGGAGTGGCCCACCATCTCCGCTACGGCGTCGCCGACACGATCGAGGGCCGGGAAGTCACGTTCCTATTGCTCTCCGATGTCGGGGAGATGGTAAGCGGATCCCGGCTCGAGTTCCCAGTTGCGGGCGAAGGCCCGGGCCGCTCCTACATACCAGTCGAGCCCACGAGCGCCGAAGTCCTGGCGGTCGACCACGAAGGCCGGCCTGCGCTGCTGCGCAACCGGGTGGGAGACGGCTCGATGGTGTTCTGCACCTACCCACTCGAGTTCATGGCTGCTTCCCGGCCGGCGGCCAACCCCGAGCCGACATGGCAGCTCTACTCCGCGCTCGCAGAGCTTGCCGGAGTGGGGCGCCCGGTCAGGGCCCACGACCCGAGGATAATTATCGGGGCCCTCAAAGTAGGCGAAAACGATGCGTACCTCGCGCTGAACGTGTCGCCAGACACCGTCGATGCCGACCTGGTCGCACCCGACAAGCGCCTATTCCTCGCGTCGTCGCCAAGCGGCGAGCGAGTTAACGCCCTACATCTCTCCCCTTACGAGGTCGAGCTGCTTTACGCCGAGTAGCGCTGCCTCCCCCGGGAATGTTGCTTGTCGTGCGCTCGATAGCCCTTATTTATGCGGCCGCAGCGCCGCCAGGGCGTAAACGGTGGTTGTCGCGCCCAACCAGCCTGGCCCCATCATCGGAGTGAACTGGTCCCGCGGGACGGTGCTCGAAGGATAATCCTCCCAGTACATCGTGCTCGCCTGGAACCACGCGCCGCTGTACCACAGAGGTACCTCGGGCAGATCCTGGAGGAAGTCCGCCTCAAGCTGCGCGTATATCGGGCCCAGCACGGCCGTGTCGGTGATGGGTGTCGCCGCTGCGCGCTCCACGAGCGCCCACGCGGCCGGGTCCACAAAGCGCTCGGTGTTGGCGCGCGAGGACTGCTCCGCATCTACCGGCAGTTGGTAGACGTTGTCGAAATAGGTCCACGGTGTCGGCCCAATCCCACCGGCGTTGTAGATCACCATGTCGTAACTGCCATCGACGATGTCGGCATCACGCTTCTGCGGAGGGACCACCGCCACCGAGACGTGGATCCCGACTTCGTCCAACTGCTTGCTGATGGTGCCTGCCGCGCTGATCCAGTCGGTCCCACCTACCGGCACTTCCAGCGTGAGGTGTTGACCGCGGTACCCCGATTGCTCGAGGAACTTTTTCGCGAGAGACTGCGAATAATGAAAGCCGTACTTGTCGACCGTGCCGTCGCTTATGTAGCTGCGCAGATAAGGGAGCAACCCGGTCGGGTCAGCCGCCTCCACGGTGCCTGCATATGCGCTCGATATGACCTTTGAAGTATCGATGGCGAAAGCGACAGCCTTTCGGAAAGCCGTGCTGCTCATTGGGGCCTTGGCTGTGTTCATTTCGATCCACGCCGTCTCAGCCGGCAGCATGTAGGGAGTTCCGGGATAATAGGTCTTGATGTCATAACTAGACGTCTTTCCGCCAGCCAGGTTCGTGACACCCTCGAGCAACGCATTGCTCCAGTCCGTACGGCTTTCGAGCAACGCTGACAGCCCCGCTCCGCTCGAACCACTGACTGTGTCGCAGAGGTACTCGAACTTGAACGACAGCCCGAGCTGGTCCTTACCCCACCAGTGGGGGTTGTCCTGGTAGCAGGCCTCGGTCGAGCTCGTGGAACGCAGCAGCATCGGCCCCGTCGACACGGGGGCTCTGTTTGCCACAGTGAGCCGGGCCGAAGGCGCCAGGCCGGACCAAGCGGTTTCGGGTAACACCGGCGAATGCCAAAGGAAATCTTGCCACTGGGCGTACCCGACGGGCTCCCGGAACTGGACCGTGACGGTGTTGCCCACCGCCGTCGCGCTGGTCACGCTTGCCACATCGGCATTGAACGGGTCATCCTTGTCCCCTGATGCCAACTTGACGGTATAGGCAACATCGGCCCCGCTCAGGGCTCCTCTTACGGCTCCGCTCGGGCTCGCCGTCCAGTCCACGTCCCCGCGGATCTGCAGCTTGTACGTCGTCGGGCCCTGCCAGGCTCCGCTGGTAGCCAACCACGGGATGAACCGGCCGTGCACCGGGTCGTAAAGGAACAACGGTTCGTAAAGCAACCCCTGGGTACCGGTGTACGCGCCCCCCAGGTCCAGTGGGTTGAAGTTGCTCGGCGAGGACGTGGCGGTGCCTGTGGTGTAGAGCGTCTCGTCTCTGGGCAGGCTCCCGGTGGCGGAGACTTGAGGGCGCGCGAGCTCAGGGCGCGCGGGCTGAGGGCGCGCGGGCTGCGGGTCCTGGGCGCCCGTGAGAGCCACTACCAACGCCGCGGCGCTCAAGACGACAGCCCAACGGGGTAGCGTCAACCCGCTCGAGCTGCCTGAAGCGGATCTCGCTCGCCCAGTTCTCACACGTGGAACCTATAGCCAAGTACTGGCCCCGCCAAGCCCTTTGTGCCCACAAGTTGCAAAAATGCGGCCTCGGAGCGGCCCTCCTACTTAGCGGTGCGAGAGCTCGGGCTGCGATCGTACCGGCTGGGAGCGCGGCGCTTTTCACCAAGCGACGTGGCTGGGCCAACGGCGCCTTCCCCGAAGCGGGCGCGCACCGCGTCGATTGCCTGGCTGGCCCGCTCCCAGCCTGGCGCGGCGCCAATTCCTGCTTGGTCGGGGCCGGCGGCGCTGCTAGCTGTCAGCGCACTTGGCTCATGGGCGGCAGCGTTCGATTGGAGCGGCGCCTCGTCTTCTTGTGATCCTGTCGCCGCTCCGCTCAGTTCCAGCTGGAGCTGCTCGCCAGGCGCCGATTGGACTGGGACCAACCCGGAAGCGCTGAGACCGAGAAGGCGCACGCCATTTCTTAGCTCGAGCGAGCCGAGAAGCTCCTTGGCGGCGGTCCACAAACCGGGCCCGCTCATCTGCGGTGTGGCGAACGTGTGGCTCCTGGTGAGGGTCGTGAAATCGCCATAGCGGAACTTGAGCGTCAGGGTGCGAGCAACTACGCCGTGCCGACGAATGCGCGCGGCGACGGAGTCAGCCAGCAGGACCAGCCGGCGCTCCAGTTCGTCCCGGTCAACCACATCCGTGGGATAGGTCTCCTCGTGGCCGATCGACTTGAGCTCCCGGTCTGCCACCACGGCGCGAGCGTCGCGACCCCACGACAGCGCGTGCACCATCTCCCCCGCCGACTTGCCGAGCGCGCCCACGACGGCAGCCTCGGGCAGCGCCGCAAGCTGGCCCACCGTAGTCACGCCAACCTTGTGCAGCCGCTCGCGACTGGCGGGGCCGACACCCCAAAGGGCTTCCACCGGCATCGGCCAGATGAAGTCGAGCACCTCGTCCTCCGTGACAACGACAGCCCCTGGCCCCGGAGACGGCCCGCGCTGGGAGGCTCGTGGCTTGGCCGCCTTGGACGCCAACTTGGCAACGAGCTTGTTAGGCCCCGCTCCCACCGAACACTTGAGACCGAGCTCGGCGGACACCCGCTGACGTACCTCAGCCGCCATCTCCGCCGGTGTGCCGAACAGGCTCGCGGCCCCGGTGACGTCGAGAAAAGCTTCGTCCAGACCGATGCCTTCCACCAGCGGTGTAAAGCTCTGCAACACGCCGTGGAGAAGCTCGCTGTAATGGTGGTAAAGCTCGAAACGCGCGGGGAGGAAAACCACGTGCGGGCACAGCCGGCGGGCCTCCCGGCCGGGCATAGCCGAGCGGACCCCGAACCCGCGCGCCTCATAGCTTGCCGAGGCAACCACGCCCCGGGGGCCCGTCCCGCCCACAACCACGGGCTTGCCAGACAGGGCCGGGTCCTCCTTGACCTCGACTGCCGCAAAGAAGGCATCCATGTCGACGTGCAAGACCCAGCGCGTGCTCAACCTAGGACCACCTTGCGGAACGCTTCGGCATAACGCACCCCGGCATCCTGGCCAGCCTCTTCGGCGCGCTGGCCGACCACGCTGCGCAGCCACTCGCCTCCCTCGCCGATCTGGGACGCGTGGCATGCAAGCGCCGCCGCCTTGGTGTCTATCGTCTCGGTGATGTCCACCCAGGTGTCCGGCTCGAGCGTCCCCGAGAGATAAAGCAATGGGACCTGGTGCGCAGAGCCCACAGCGGGGAAGTAGTGGGGGTTGGCGGCCGCCGGTGACACAGCGTCGAGGACCGCCCAGCCCACCATCCGATGGTCCCTGTGGTTGACATAGTTGGAGCCGAAGAAAACCGCCGTCGGATCTGGCGCTAACACAGCATCCGGCCGCAGTTGGCGCACCAGGGCCACAACGCGAGCGCGTAGCTCGGTGTTGTCGTCCAGCTCACCGTCGGGGTAACCGAACCAGTGGTGGGCTGTCACCCCTAGCACCCGGCCGGAGGCTTCGACCTCCCGGTACCGCTCCCGCACCAGTTGGCGCTCGTCGGTCCCCGCGCCCAGGGAACCTTTGCCCCCATCGCAGCACAGGCAGACGTGGACCTCGCTGCCCGCCGCCGCCCACTTGGCGAGAGTGCCGCCGCAGGACACGTCGGGGTCGTCGGGGTGCGCGTAGATCGCTAGGGCCCGACGCGGTGCCGGGCCTAGCTCCTGGCCGGCCGATGCATCGCCGACGTCGAGGCTCACGGCCCAAGGGTAACCCAGCCCTGTGACCGGAACGACCGCTATCCCGGCCCGAGCGGTTATACCGCTGTCGCCCTCGTGATAGAAGGGTGGGTGTGAACGCGCCCGCAACCCCCGTCCCGGAGGACCTGCTCGACGAGCTGCAACGTGTCGCCTTGCAAGTCGCGACCGGGGCTGCTCAGGTACTCCGTCAGTACTCGCCAGCGCGCCTCAGAGAAGTCTCGACCAAGTCGTCGCCAACCGATCTCGTCTCGGAAGCTGACAGGGCGTCGGAGGCCTACATCGTCTCAGAGCTGCGGTCCGCCCGACCCCTTGATTCGTTCGTCGGCGAGGAGGGCACCTCCCACACAGGGACTTCGGACGTGTCCTGGGTGGCCGACCCGCTCGACGGGACAACAAATTTCTTCTTTGACCTGCCTGCATATTCGGTTTCGCTCGCAGCTCAGTACGGCGGCCGCCCGGTCGTAGGCGTCGTCGTGGACGTAGTCAGGCAGGAAACATGGACGGCCGCAGTTGGTCGGGGCGCCTGGTGCAACGGGTCCCCCTGTCACGTAGCCGAAGGACGAAGCGTCCTGGCCACGGCTCTGGTGGCAACCGGCTTCAGCTACAGCCCCGAAACGAGGGCAGAGCAGGCCGCGGTCCTGCCGTACCTCTTACCAGCCGTCCGTGACATCCGAAGGTTCGGGTCCGCTGCGCTCGACCTGTGCTGGGTTGCTGGAGGTCGTTTCGACGCGTTCTACGAATCAGGACTGAACGATTGGGACTCTGCCGCCGGCAGTCTCATCTGCGAGGAGGCCGGCGGGGAAGTGACCACGCTTCCTGGCAGCATCCTGTTGGCAACGACCCGGGGGCTGACCGGCCCCGTCGTAAAGCTTCTAACTGAGGCTCAAAATGCTGCCGCAGTCGCGGGCCTTCGCAGCAGCCCTGCGGGGCCCTGAGGGGCCCGCCCACCGACCGAGGCTTCTAAACGGGTCGCTAAGCGGGGTCGCTAACCGAAGAAAGGCTTGGCTACGTCTTCGTAAAACTCAGGCGGGACGAGCTTGGGCTCCGAGACGGCATCGTTGAGCGCGACGCGAACGATCTTGTCGGCCTGAAGAGCGACCATCGTCCCGATCCCGCCGTGGTGGACGGCGTCGATGGCCGCAATGCCAAAGCGCGTGGCGAGCACCCGGTCAAACGCAGTGGGGCTACCACCCCGCTGGATATGGCCTAGGACGGCGACCCTGGTCTCGATGCCGGTGCGTTGCTCGATCTCTGCGGCCAGCGCGTTGCCGACGCCACCGAGGCGAACGTGGCCGAACTGGTCGACCTCGGACGACGTCGTGCTGAACGACCCTGCCTTTGGCGTTGCGCCCTCAGCCACAACGACAATCGCGGCGTGCCGCCCCTGACCAGTGAGCGATTTCACGTTTGCGCAGACGCCCTCAACGTCGAAGGGCTCCTCAGGTATCAAGATGTCGACCGCTCCCCCGGCGATGCCGGAATAGAGCGCGATCCAGCCCGCATGGCGGCCCATCACCTCACAAACGATGACCCGGCCATGCGACCCTGCCGTCGTGCGGAGCCGGTCGATAGCCTCCGTCGCGATCTGGACCGCTGTATGAAAACCGAAAGTCACCTCGGTGGCCGACAGGTCGTTGTCGATCGTCTTGGGGACTCCGACCGCTGAAACCCCTTCAGCAAGCAACTTGTTTGCCACTCCCAAGGTGTCGTCGCCACCGATCGCGACAAGGGCATCCACTTGCTGGTCCTTCAGAGTTGCGAGCACCTTGTCGACGCCACCTTCCACCTTGTAGGGGTTGGTGCGGCTGGTGCCGAGGATCGTGCCTCCCTTGTCCAGGATGTCGCGGCACGTCTCCCAGTCAAGAGGCATCGTGGTGTTGTCGATCAAGCCGCGCCAGCCGTCCATGAAGCCAACGAACTGGTCCCCGTAATTCGTCTCTCCCTTGCGGACCACAGCCCTGATAACAGCGTTGAGGCCCGGGCAGTCGCCTCCACCTGTCAGCATGCCTATACGCATGGAGATCCCCCCTTTTGTCGCTGTCCTTGGCCCAAAGCTAGCCGGAAAGGTAAGCGCTTGCCTAATCCAGCGCCAGCACAGAGCTCTAGGACCAGCCTCAATCGGGCGCCCTTGTTGCTCCCGTTTTAGGCGTCGTGACCTTGGTCAGCAGCCCCGCCTCTCGCTGGAAGTCCCCTGCGTCGGTGAAATCCTTGTAGACGCTGGCAAAGCGGAGATATGCGACATGGTCCCGGCCCCGCAAGGCCTCGAGGACTGCGAGGCCAACCTGTTGGCTGCCCACCTCCGGGCCAACTAGGCGCAAACCTTCCTCGATCTCAACAGCGATCTGCTCGAGCGCGCCAAGCGGGAGCGGTCGGTTTTTGGCGGCGGCCCTCATGCCCGCGATGATCTTCGCCCGCTCGAAGGGCTCTCGCTGACCCGACCTCTTCACCACTACAAAGGGCACTTCCTCGAGCCGCTCATAGGTCGTAAAGCGCCGGCCACAAGCCAGGCACTCCCGGCGACGCCTTATGGCTGCGCCGTCTTCTGATGTGCGCGAATCGATGACCCGGTCTTCGGCTCCTGAACAGCGTGGGCAACGCACCAACGCCGACCCTACAACCCATGTGCCACCAACCTGCTGACAGCACCCCGTCTCACCCAGCTCAGCACGGCGAGCTCGCTAAGGGACGATCAGGCGCTCGCCGGGCTGCAGCGCACCGCCCCCGATCTCGGATTCCAAATTCGCGACAAGGGGCCTCGGGTCGCCCCCTCGGCTGTACGCCACAGCGATCGCCCAGATCGTATCCCCGGGCCTAGCCACGTAGACTTGCCCGCACGAGCCGGCGCTCTGGCCAGCACCCGGCAGGCCTCCCGCCACGCAGCGCTGGCTGTGCGGCGGTTGGGCACCCGCCGCTGAAACGAGCCTGCCGGTCGCCAACCAAGCCATCGCTCCCAGCCCGGCGATCACCAATACCACGATCACACGTCGCCAAAAGAAGGTCCACTGCCTCCGCCGGACCACCGAGCTCGCTCTTCCGCCCGGGTACGGGACCTCTCGCGGGGCTAGCTGAAGAAGCCGCGGCTCGCGCCCCGACGGGATCGCACCCGCGACGGTAAGGCGGCCGACCAGCTCTTGTTGCTGCTCTTCCTCATCCTCTTCGCACCATCTCAGCGCTACCATCGCATGCCTCCCGCTAAGGGCGTCACAAACGTACGTTCGTAACGGTACCAGATCTACACGAACGGGTGTTCGTCGTCAAGAGGATACCGGGGGCCTGTGACGAGTAGAACATATGTTTGACTCGCACTGCTCGCGGGGCTATGCTGCCAGGCAACACAAGGGCACGCCAGGGCATCGGCGTGACGCCGGTCCGCGACCCCACAAGGGAGGCAAGCAACATGAGCGAAACTCTGTTGACAGGAAAGCGCCGAGAGATCCTCGATTTCATCGCCGGACAGGTGCGAGAGCGCGGCTACCCCCCCTCCGTCCGCGAGATCGGCTTGGCCGTCGGCCTTGCCTCGACCTCGACCGTGCAGGCCCATCTCAACACCCTTCAGAAGCAGGGTTACCTACGGCGTGACCCGACCAAGCCGCGCGCTCTGGAGGTGCGTTATGACGCCACGTCGGGAGCCGCGATCGAAAGCGGCCGGGCACGCCTCGTGCCCCTCGTCGGGGACATCGCAGCCGGCACCAACGTCCTGGCCTCGGAGAGCGTCGAGGAGTTGCTGCCCCTCCCCGAAGACTTCACCGGCGGAGGCAACCTCTTCATGCTGAGAGTGCGCGGTGACTCCATGATCGGAGCAGGGATCCTGGACGGGGACTACGTGGTGGTCCGCCAGCAGCCCGAAGCCAATGCCGGGGAGATAGTGGCCGCCGGTATACCCGGAGGGGAAGCAACGATCAAAACGTTCTCCCGCCGGGGGGACAATATTGTGCTGCTGCCCGCCAACCCCAACATGGGACCGATGGTGTTCCCGGCGTCAGAGGTGACCATATTCGGCAAGGTGGTCACAGTTTTGCGCCGGCTCTAGAAGCTGCCACCTCCCGCTGGACCATGAGGAAACCCGCGGATGACGTCGCGACGGAAAGCTGGCGAACGGTCCGGGAGCGGTCCGGCGAGCGGTCCGGCGAGCGCGAACGCATAAAACTGCGCGCAAACCCCCGTGGTTTTCGGGCCGTCTGGTCCAGTTTTAGTCGCCACGGGCGCGCTTGGCGCAAGTTCTATACGTTTTTCGCATAAAACTCGACCAGACGCCGGGAGTTTGACCTTACGGCTCGCAGCCATCTCGACGCCCGCAAAGCCACGGCTCGCACGCCTCTGTCTGGCATAATCCGACCATGTCCACGCAGCGTCGAAAGTTCCTGGCCGCTGCCTTGCTCGGCCTGATCGCCGTAAGCGGGCCGGCCGTGGTCGGCACCACCAGCGCGTCGGCCAGCACCACGGTTTTCAATAACACAAACGGCTACGGGGTTACCCAGGCCAGCCCGATGCCTCCGGCCTATACCCTGTTCACGATCACCCGGCCGGAGACCGTGACCTCGATTTCGACCTACCACTGGGACAACGGCCGGGGGACCCCCAGGCCCGGCGTCATTTACATCCTCGTCCCCCACAGCGGCGGGCTCATCAAAGCGCAGGCGCAGGCACAGGGTTCGGCTGGGCAAGGCGGCGTTCCCAACGCCAACTGGACCGCAACGTTCAACGTCACCCTCAGCCCGGGCCAATGGCAGGTCTGGGACTCGAGCCCGACGACTTGGTCGTACAACTCCCAGTCCGGTAATGCCGGGTTCGCGAATATCAGCGGTAACCCGGCGACGTCTGCTCCTCCAACGTTCCGCCCCTGCTTCTACAACACCTACTCCCCCCTCGAGATGGGCCCGTGCTCGGGGCCGAAAGGCGCCGCCATCACGATCGCGGTCGTCTTGAAGCTTCACTCACCGCTCGTAAAGGTGATGTTCGCCAATGGCACCGCCCGGGTGGTCATTCGCAGCCTGGCGGCCAAAGGAATCACCCCCGGCAGCTTTTATAAGTTCGCGGCTCCCGCCCAGCTCTGCCTGGCGGGCCGCGGGAGCAGCACGTGGAAAGCCTATGCGTGGGACGCAAAAGGCGTGAACAACACGAAATACAGCCAGTACGGCGACGAAGGCAACTTCGGGGAGTTCACCATCACCGGCTGCTGACCTAAGCCGGCTGCTGACCTAAGCCGGCTGCTGACCTAAGCCGGCTGCTGACCTAAGCCGGCGGTTTTCATTCGCCGAGCAAGCGACCAAGGACCTGGCGTGCCTCCTCGAGCGACCCGCGCGTAACCATTTCGCCCGCTGTGTGCGCCAACTCCGGGTCCCCTGGGCCGAAGTTGGCTGCCGGGATGCCGCGCTCTGCGAAAAAGGCCACATCTGTCCAGCCCAATTTGCCGGACACCGGCCCGCTCGCAGCACTGACCAGGCGAGCGAGCAACGGATGGTTGAGCGATGGCGGGGCCGAGGGGGCGCTGTCGGCGACAGTGAAAGAATCCCCCACTTCCAGCCAAGGCGCAACGATCTCTTTCAGCGCCTCGCCGGCTGCCGCGGCGTCGCGGTCCGGGGCAAAGCGGTAGTTCAGCTGGAGCACGGCATGATCCGGTAAGACGTTGGACGCCACGCCGCCGCTCACGCCGACAGCTTGCAATGACTCGGTGTAGGTGCAACCGTCTATTTGGACCTCGCGCCCCGGCCAACCGGCCAGACCCGCGAGCAAAGGGGCGAGCCGATGGATGGCGTTGCGCCCGGTCCACGGCCTAGCTACGTGGGCCCGCCGGCCAGCAATGGCGATATCGGCCTTCAGTACTCCCTGGCAGCCAGCCTCGACCCGGCAGTTGGTGGGCTCGCAGACGATCGCGGCACTGGCGTCGATGAGGCCGGGCTCGGCGCTGGCCAATGCCAGGAGCCCGTTGTGCTCCCGCGCGATCTCCTCCGCTACGTAGAAGACGTAAGTCACGTCACAATTGGGCCGCCCCAGGGTGCCAGCCAGGTCGAGCATCACTGCGAGGCCACCCTTCATATCGGTTGAACCGAGCCCCCACAAGCTCGTCCCGTCGATCTTCGGTACCGCATTGCCGTTCGGCGGGACGGTGTCGAGGTGACCAGCGAGCACGACCCGGTCCGGCAGGCCAAGGCCGGTGCGGGCGACCACGTTGTCGCCAACGCGCACCACGTCCAGCCAGGCGTGACGGCGCAGGAGGCTCTCGACGTGGTCGGCGATCAAGCCTTCTTCGGTGGACAATGAGGGCACGGCCACAAGCTCAGCTGTGGCTGCGAGCAGGTCGCTCACCGGCTCGCTGCCACTAAATGCTCACCCCGTGCTCCCTGAGCATGTCGTTCAGGATGGCGGTCGAGTGCTTTTGGCCTTCGTCCAGCCAGCGGACGACCAAGATGCACGGCAAGCCGAAGGTGCCGCCGGCATAAGTACGCGGGCGCGTCGCCCCGATCCCGACGCACCACGGCGGGACTACGCCCCGCGAGAGCTCCTGGCCGGTATCGGCATCGATCACCGGGATCCCAGGGTTGAGGATGCAACCCTCGCCAAGGACTGCGCCTGCGCCCACCTGCGCCCCCTGGGTGATCATGCAACGACTGCCAATGAGGGCGTTATCGCCGATCATCACGGGTGAAGCCTGGGGAGGCTCCAGCACACCTCCGATCCCGACTCCTCCGGAGAGGTGGACGCCGGCCCCGATCTGGGCACAGCTCCCTACCGTCGCCCAGGTGTCGACCATCGTCCCGGGCCCGACGTGGGCGCCGATGTTGACGTAGCTGGGCATCATCACCGCGCCCCGCCCGATGAAGCTGCCCCAGCGCGCCGAGGCCCCGGGTACCACCCTTACCCCGGCCTCCTCGAAGCCGTGCTTGAGAGGGAGGCGGTCGGCGTACTCGAAGGGCCCGAGCTCGGTGACCTCGATCGCCGAAACCTTGAAGAACAGCAGGATCGCCCGCTTCAGCCACTCGTTGACAGTGACTTCCCTGCCTTCAGGTGAAAGCTGGGCGACCCGAACCTGGCCCGAGTCGAGCAAGCCGATCGCCTCGCGGACCAGCTCAGCCTCAGCCTTGCTGTCAGGGCCAAGTTGGTCGCGCCGTTCCCAAAGAGCATCAATCTCGTTTTGCAGGTCCACAGGTGGCGGATGCTAGCCGGGCTAGGCACCGAGACGGGAAGCGACCAGTTCGATGCGTTCCATTGGGGCCACGGCGGCCACTCTGATGTGCCCTGCGCCGGCGGGCCCATAGAACTCCCCGGGCGAGACCACAAGGCCGGCTTCAGCAGCCAGGCGGGCGGCCAGCGCCCACGCGTCGCCACCCGGGGCTGGCGCCCAAAGGTAGATGCCGCCTTCAGGCATCGCTGCCTCTACCCCCACCGCAGCCAGGACTTCGCGCAGGCGGACCAGACGCTCGTGGTAGCGCTGCCGCTGGGCGTCGGCATGCGCCTGGTCCGATAGAGCGGCGATCCCGGCGAGCTGGGCCGGCCCGGGCACCATGAAGCCGGCGTGCTGGCGGACATCGCGCACGAACCCGACCACCTCGGCGTCGCCGGCGTACCAGCCAAATCGCAGCCCGGCGAGGTTGCTCCGCTTGGAAAGGGAATGGACTGCGAGGGCCCCGTCCATTCCGCCGGCTCCCACGACATCCCCGATAATTGTTCGCGGCGGGCCGTTCCACGTGAGCTCGGCGTAGCACTCGTCGCTGGCGACCAGCACGCCCCGTTGCCGGCCCCACGCTGCGACGGCTGCAAGGTCGTCCAGCTGCCCTGCCGGGTTGCCGGGACTGTTCACCCACAACAGCACGGCGCGCTCGACATCTTCCTCGCTGACCGCGTCCGGGGTCAGCCGCAGCCGGAAGTGCTCATCGACAGGCACCGGTACAGGCCTCAGGCCTGCCAAAAGAGCTCCCATCTCGTAAGTCGGGTAGGCGAGCTCGGGGTATAGCACGGTGTCTCGCGACGGGTCGCGCAGGTGCAGCCAACCAGGAAGTCCAGCGACCAGCTCTTTGGTGCCGATGCACAGCGCTACAAGGGACGGGTCAACGTTGACCCCGAGACGGCGTCTCATCCAATCGACAACAGCCTCGCGAGCGGCCGGAGAACCGGCCGACGAAGGGTAGCCGCGAGTTGCACGGGCCTCATCGGCCGAGCTCAACGCGGCGAGAACAGCCGGGCTTGGCGGGTCGCACGGGTCGCCAACGGAGAGGTCGACCGCGCCCCCAGGCAGCGCTGCAGCCTTTTCCCGCAGCGGCCCAAGCCGTCCATAGGGATAGGGCGGGGGTTGGAATCCCTGGCCGCGTCCTGTGGGGCGCACCTTAGCGGCCAATTCCCTAGCGGCCATGTCCCTAGCCGTCCTGTCCTTGGCGCTCCCAGGCCGAGAAATGCGCCCGCGCAGCGTTTGGCAACCTTGCCTTCACGATCATCGACTCGCCGTCCTCGCTAGTGCTCAGCACCTCACCCTCCCTGTGGAGGGCTGCCAAGAGATCGCCGCGGCTATAGGGGATGCTCAGTTCGACGACCCGACTTGCCAGACGGAGCTGGTGGGCAATGGCGCCAAGAAGCTCGGGTACACCTTGCCCTGTCGCCGCAGAGATCACCACGGCGCCGGGGTACCGCCTCAACAGCTCCTTAGCCTCAGCAGCAGCAAGGTCGGACTTGTTGAACACCAAAAGCTCGGGGAGGTCTGCGGCACCGATTTCGCCGAGCACCGTCCGGACGGACTCGATCTGGCCTTCGGGTTCGGGCGCCGAACTGTCCACCACGTGGACGAGCAAGTCTGCCTCGTTGACAACCTCGAGCGTGCTCCGGAAGGCTTCGACAAGTTGATGAGGGAGCTTGCGCACGAAACCCACGGTGTCGGAGACGAGCACGGGCTCGCCGCCCGGCAGCGCGAAGCGTCGGGTCCTCGGGTCGAGGGTGGCAAAAAGCCGGTCGTCGGCGACCACTCCCGCACCGGTGAGGGCGTTGAGCAGGGTCGACTTTCCGGCGTTCGTGTAGCCGACGATCGACACCGACGACAGGCGGCTACCCCGCCTACCGCGACGCTGCAACTTGCGCCGGCGCTCGAGCTGGGCGAGCTCCGACTCGAGCTTGTGCACCCGGCGCACGAGGCGGCGGCGGTCGACCTCGAGCTGGGTCTCACCAGGGCCTCGGGTACCAATGCGACCTGCTTGCTGCGACAGTGAGTGACCTCGGCCCCGCAAGCGCGGAAGGCGGTAGCGAAGCTGCGCCAGCTCGACCTGCGCCTTGCCCTCGTCACTGCTGGCGTTCTGGGCGAAGATGTCCAGGATCACAGCCGTGCGGTCGATCGCAGTGCGCCCCAGGATCTTCTCGAGGTTGCGCGACTGAGCAGGTGACAGTTCGTCGTCGAACACCACGGTGTCGGCGTCGGTCGATTCCGACACTGTCCGGAGGTCCTGTGCCTTGCCTCGCCCGACATAGGTGGCGGGGTCCGGCCGGTCTCGTCGCTGGAGGACTCGGGCAACCACGTCCGCCCCAGCGGTACCGACCAGCAATGCCAGTTCGTCGAGATGGCGCTCTGTTTCGGCCTCGGCGGGGCCGCCGGCCCAGCCATGGTCACTGCCCGGCAGCGTCACGCCTACGAGTACGATCTTTTCCCGGAAGCCGCGCTCGATCAGGCTCATCGGCGCTGGTCAACCTCGGCGGGCCGGAAGGCCGGCAGCACGAGCCGGCATGTCCCGACCCGGCGGCTTGGCCCACTTAGCACTGCTGTCCCATCGACCCGGAGCTCCACCTCAGCGGCCCCTCCGGGCTGGTTCACCGTCACCTTGCAACCGACCCTGCCCCAGTGGTGCAGTGCCGCTGCAGCTGCCACCGAACCCGTCCCGCAGGCCTGCGTCTCGCCTACACCTCTCTCCCATACGCGCATCGTGAGCTCGTCGCGCCCGGGGCCGAGGGCAACGAACTCGACGTTGACGCCGCCTTGGGCGCCTGTCGTGTCGCTCAAGGCAGGGCCGAGCGAAACCACGTCGACGGTCCGGGGGTCAGGGCCGAGGACTACCAGGTGAGGGTTGCCGAGGTCGACGAAGAGCTGCCCGTTCCCCACGTTGCAGTTGTCTGCAGGACCGAGGACCTTAGGCTCACCCATCTCTGTGCTCGCCCACATCCAACCGTCCTCCAAGGCGTGCACGCGGACCTCCCTGCGTCCGGCCGGCGTAAGAACTGCCAAGGTGTCGCCCGGCCCGGCGGTGACCGCTCCCGAATCGATCGCCGCGTGCACGAGGCACCGCAACCCGTTGCCGCTCATCTCTGCCTCGCCGCCGTCGGCATTGCGAAGCTCGAACGTCATTTCGTCCGAAGAACCCTGTGGGGGCGGCCCGCCCCGCAACAGGCCGTCGGCGCCAAAGCCAAGGTGCCTGTCGCACGCAAGCCGCGCCAATGACGCGTCGATCTGGAGGCGGCCCTCGAGATCGACCAATACGAGGAAGTCGTTGCCCAGTCCTTCGTACTTAGCAAGGGCGAGTTCCATCCGGGTGCCCGGGGTCTGCGTGTTGTCCTCAGCCAACGTGTTGTCCTCAGCCACCGTGTTGTCCTCAGCCAACGTATCGTCCTCGGTGATCAGCCATCGTCCCCCAGTCTCCCAGCAGCGCGGGCAGTATTGCCAGGGGGTTTTCGGGTGCCCCGAACCATCGCACCCTAGGGTCTCGCCGCCACCACATCCGCTGCCGGCGAGCGAACTGGCGGGTGCGGTGCACAGCGCGTATGACCGCGTCGTCCAACGCCACGCCGTCCTCGACGTGCGAAAGCAGCTCCCGGTACCCGAGGGCCTGGCGAGCCGTGCGAGACAGCCCGGCGGGCCTAGCCGCCAACGCTCGGACCTCATCGGCAAACCCGGCCTTCAGCATCGCCGCGAACCGGCGCTCGATACGACGCGCCACAACCTCTCGCGGCAGCCAGACACCGGCGAGCCGCCACGTTGTCGGAGGGAAAGCTCCCACGCCGGGACCATAACTGGAAAAGGGGCGGCCACTACCAATTGTGACCTCCAGCGCTCGCAACACGCGCCGCCGGTTGACCGGCCCGGTTCGGACTGCTGCGGGCGGGTCGAGCTCGGCAAGCCGGCGGTGCAGTTCGGAGGTGCTCCCCGTTTGCTCGAGCTCCGCTGCCACCTCGGGCCACTTGCCAGGCACTGCGAAGCCGTCGACAAGCGCGTGCACGTAGAGGCCGGTTCCGCCTACGAAAAGGGCGCGCTTACCGCGCGACGCGATATCGGCAATGACCTTGTTGGACTCGGTCACAAAACGAGCCACGTCCCACGCCTCGGACGGGTCGGCTACGTCGATCATGTGATGGGCGATGCCGGCCCGCTCGTCGGGGCTCGGCTTTGCGGTGCCAATGTCCATGCCCCTGTACACCTGCATCGAGTCCGCTGTCACTATCTCTATATCGCCCAGTTGGAGCGCCACCATGACGCCGATCGCGGATTTGCCCGAAGCGGTCGGCCCAACCAACGCGAAGGGCCCTGGTGCCGTGGTGGCGTTCAGCTGGCCGCCACCGGTATCAGGTTGCGATGGCGAGGCTGCGCCAGCACTCGCACGAATTTTCCTTTGAGGAAATGGGGGGCGCCGTACTCGACGAGCACCTCGACGACCATGCCGGACCGAAGACCGGTTGCTTCCACGTGGACCAGCTTGTTCTGACGGGTCCGACCCGAGTACACACCCGGGCCGCCTTTTTTCGCCTGTCCCTCGACGAGCATTTCCTCGGTGCGCCCCACACGCGCCTCGTGCCGTCGCAAAGCGCTGCGCTCCACCACTTGCCTTAGGCGTTCGAACCGCTCGGCAATGATCTCGGCTGGGACGTAGTCTTCAGTGCGCGCCGCAGCTTCTGTGCCAGGACGCGGGGAAAATATGAACGTATAAGCGCTGTCGTATTCGGCCTCGGCAGCCACTTCTAACGTGCGCGTGAAATCCTGTTCGGTTTCGCCCGGGAACCCCACGATTATGTCGGTTGTGACGGCCAGATCCTCAACGGCGGCCCGTGCAGCGGCCAGCCGCTCGAGATAACGCTTCGCTGTATAACCTCTACGCATCAGGGCTAGCACCCGGTCACTGCCTGACTGCAGCGGCAAGTGCAGGTGCGGGCATACAGCCTTCTCGCTTGCCATCGCTTCGATTGTTTCGGGGCGCAGATCCTTGGGGTGGGGGCTCGTGAAACGGACCCTGTCTATGCCCTCTACCCTTGCGACGGCGCGGAGTAAATCAGCAAACAGAGGTCGCGCGCGCGGAGCCGCAGCCGCAGCCCACTCCGCACCTGTTGTGTAGCTATGCGCCCGCCAATCCTCGGAACTGCGAGCCTGGAGAGCGAGATCGCGACCGTATGAGTTGACGTTTTGTCCCAGCAGTGTGACCTCGACAGTGCCACGCGCCGCGAGCTCGCGCACCTCGGCCACGATTTCGGCAAAAGGCCGGCTGATTTCCGGGCCCCTGACTGCCGGGACAATGCAAAAAGCACAGTGGTTATCGCATCCGACTTGGATCGTCACCCATGCGGCAAACGGCAGCTCGCGACGAACGGGTAGAGCAGAGGCGAACTCCTCGGCACTTGCAGGAGCCGACTCGAGGATCTCGACCTGCGGGCCGTCCGTGCGGGCACGCTCAAGGAGCTCTGCGGCATGCCCGACGTTGTGAGTCCCAAATACAGCGTCAACCCACGGCGCCCTCTCCAGCACTTTCTCCCGGTCTTTTTGGGCAAGGCAGCCGCCTACGGCGATCTGCATCCCGGGCCGTAGTTGTTTGAGCGCGCGCAACTGGCCCAAGTTGCCGTAGAGGCGGTTGTCTGCGTTCTCGCGGATGCAGCAGGTGTTGAAAACTACGACGTCGGCATTCTCGACATCTTGCGCCGGGACCAGACCCTGGGCTTCGAGGAGGCCGGCCAGACGCTCGGAATCGTGCTCGTTCATCTGGCAGCCAAAAGTGCGCACATGGTAACTGCGCGGCGTTTCAGCCACGCTCTGTGCGGGCGGGCTCTTGAGCTCTGAGGTCACCGTCAAAGCCTAAACGCTCACGGGCACCCGCAGGACGCCGCTGGCACGAATTGGCTACTATGGGCCCGGTCGCCTCGGTTGAGCGGGTCCCCGCCAGCCTGCTCCCGAGGTGACCTTGAAATAGGCGAAGGAGCCATGGTGGCCTCATCAGTACAGGATCTGCAAGATCCCCGTCGGGTCGAACCGACTTACCTTCTCGGCGAGCGCGACATGCTCGAAGGGTGGCTCGAGTTCCACCGAACCACCCTGCTCCTCAAGTGCGAGGGCCTTGACGACGCCGCTCGCAAGAGCCGACCGGTACCCACCTCGCTGCTTTCTCTGCACGGTCTGGTCCGGCATATGGCCGAGGTGGAGCGCAGCTGGTTCCGGCGCACCCTTCTGCGCGAACCGGACCTGCCGTACATCTACTGCGGCACCCAGGACTGGGACGACCAAGACCTGGTGCCGCTCGACGATGCCGATTGGGGCACTGACCTAGCCATCTGGAACGCCGAGTGCGAGGCCAGCCGTCAAGGCGCTGCGAGCCACGGCCTCGACGACACCGGCATCCGACGCGGCGACGCCGTTTCCCTCCGTTGGATATACACCCACATGGTCGAGGAATATGCCCGCCACAATGGCCACGCCGACTTCATCCGCGAATTGATCGACGGTGCGGTCGGCTGGTAACCACTATTTGAATTGGGTGTGGATCCCCTGGAGGGGAGGTCACGCAGCCTGTGGGATAATGCCATTGGCGTAGCGTGACTCGTGGGTGCGGTGCCTTTCTTGGGCCAGGT
>Ga0209415_10006168_pt1 | contig 21420 bp, 19 predicted proteins | sample PeaSoiSIISIP2007_FD_187696 | JGI IMG/M metagenome (GOLD analysis project Ga0209415, IMG submission 187696) | Peat soil microbial communities from Weissenstadt, Germany - SII-SIP-2007 (SPAdes) (version 2) | ecosystem: Environmental > Terrestrial > Soil > Wetlands > Peat | place: Germany... | reverse complement strand
ACGCTTGGAGCTCGAGAAAATCGGAGGGAGAATCTTAACTCGGCAGTTGAGGCGAACGCTGGGTATCGCCACTCACTTCATACGTTAGGTCCACGCATCTTTTTTTGGAGCCGAACATGGCGGATGACGGATTTTGCGGCGTCTTTCCTTACCTGGTTTCGCCGGTCGACGAGCGTGGTCGGGTCAGGGACGCGGTATTGACGCGCCTCGCAAACGACCTGATCGGCGCGGGTGTCCATGGCTTGACGCCGCTTGGATCGACCGGAGAGTTTGCCTATCTGAATCGAGAGCAACGCCATCGCATCGTGGAGGTCGTGGTGCAGGCGACGCGCCGCAGGGTGCCGGTCGTGGCTGGTGTCGCGGCGACCACGATTGCCGACGCCGTCGAACAGGTCAAGGCCTACGAGGCGCTTGGTGTCGACGGCATTCTTGCGATTCTTGAGGCCTATTTCCCGCTGACTGAGGACGGCATCGTCGCCTATTTCACCGCGGTGGCAAATGCAACCGCGTTGCCGGTCGTGCTATATACGAATCCGCAGTTTCAGCGCAGCGACCTCACGCTGCCGGCCATCGAGCGTCTCACTAAGGTGGACAACATCCGCTATCTCAAGGACGCATCGTCAGACACCGGCCGTCTGCTCAGCATTATCAACGCTGTGGGGGACCGGATACGCGTGTTCAGCGCCTCGGCCCACATCCCGGCCTGCGTCATGCTGATCGGGGGCGTGGGCTGGATGGCAGGGCCGGCGTGCGTGGTGCCTCGGCAAAGTGTGCAGCTGTACAACCTGTGTCACGCCGGCAAATGGGAGGAGGCGATGCGATTGCAGCGCACCCTCTGGCGCATGAATCGGGTCTTCGCCAAATACAACCTGGCGGCATGCATTAAAGGCGGCCTGGAGCTTCAGGGCTACGAGGTTGGTGCGCCTCTGCCGCCACAGACGCCGCTATCCGAGACGGGGCGCGTCGAAATCAAAGCGGCTCTAGTCGAGCTTGGGGCGATGGAAACCGTATGCGCAACGAGCTAGATATGGATGCCTAACTCTTGCTTGCACGCGGTGCGCGAGCACAGCCGCGCGCGCTGGCAAAGCATGCATTGACTGTCCGCCGATGGTCGTATATCGACCATCGGCGGACAGTCGGTTACCGGACAAAAGCGGACATTCTGGATCCCGCTTGGAGCTCAAGCAAAACAAGCGGAGAATACGCCACGAATTGCCAGCCGCAAGGAGGACAACGTCATGGGTCGCGCGCTTGCTTTGGTGTACGGTGCAGTTTGCTATGCAATCTTTTTCGCGACTTTTCTCTACGCGATCGGATTTGTCGGTGACCTGGTCGTGCCGAAGTCAATAGATTCCGGCACCCCGGGTCCGCTCGGCCAGGCGCTGCTGATCAACGTGCTGCTGCTTGGCATCTTCGCTGTCCAGCACAGCGTCATGGCGCGGCCGGCCTTCAAGCATTGGTGGACACAGTTCGTACCGCAACCAGTCGAGCGCAGCACGTATGTTTTGCTGTCGAGCCTCGCGCTGATTCTGCTCTTCTGGCAGTGGCAGCCGATGGCGGGGGTGATCTGGGACGTCGAGAACCTGGCGGGGCGTAATGTCCTGTGGGTGCTCTTCTGGCTAGGCTGGGTGATCGTACTGACCGGCACGTTTTTGATTAATCACTTCGATCTGTTCGGCCTGCGCCAAGTTTACCTGTATATGAAAGGCCGGGAGTACACCCATATCAGCTTCCGGACACCGTTTCTCTACAGGTTGGTGCGGCACCCGATCATGCTGGGGTTCATCGTCGCGTTTTGGGCAACGCCTCACATGTCTGCTGCCCATCTGCTCTTCTCTGTCGCCACGACTGCTTATATCCTGATCGCCCTTCAGTTCGAGGAGCGCGATCTGATGAGTTATCACGGCACTGCCTACGAAGAGTATCAGCGGCAGGTTTCGATGATCCTCCCGTTTCCCAGGAAAAAGTGAGCGGCTAACCGCCCAATCGACCAGACGGCCGAACTGCTGTTCGGTGTCCCCGCCGCTTCGCCTGGCCTCAGCCGCCAGTCATTGGACCGGTGAATGCCTGCTTTGGGTCAAAGCGGACGTTCGCGAAAAACCGTCAGCGAAATTCAAACCGAGCCCCTGCCGAAAAACCGTGTTGCCCGACCTGGTTGATCAGGATTTTCTGACGTTGATCGCGGTCAGAATTCCCTGCATGATCGCGAACGGCGTCGGCGGGCAGCCCGGCACCGTGACATCCACCGGAATCACGTTCGACACGCGCCCGCAACTCGCGTAACTCTCGCCGAAAATCCCGCCGGTGCAACCGCAATCGCCGAGCGCGACCACCAGCTTCGGTTCCGGCGTCGCTTCATAGGTGCGCCTGAGCGCGACTTCCATGTGGCGCGACACCGGCCCGGTGACGAGCAGCATGTCGGCGTGGCGCGGACTCGCGACGAACTTGATGCCGAGCCCTTCGAGGTTATAGTAAGGATTGTTGAGCGCGTTGATTTCGAGCTCGCAACCGTTGCACGAACCGGCGTCGACGTGCCGTATCGTCAGCGCGCCGGCGAAATTTTCGAAGACCTCCGCCCGCAGCCGCTCGCCGGCTGCGCGCAGCGCCTCGTCCGGCTGCGGCGGCGCCTCGGTCTTGATGCCGGTCACCGCGATCTGCCAGAGGACTTTGTACATGGCTACAAATCCTGCCCGCTATACGAGAGATTGAACGATTTATTGATGAGCGGGAAATCCGGCACGATGTTGCCGAGCACCGCGCGCTCCAGGAGCGGCCAGTTCTGCCACGACGGATCGTGCGGGTGCAGGCGCCGGATGCGGTTATTGGCGCCGGTTTCGAGCGCGATCAAAACTTCGCCGCGCCAGCCCTCGACCCAGCCGATGCCGAATGCGCCTTCCGGCGCGTCGGGAACCGGCGCTGAGATGTGGCCTCCGGGCAGACCAGCGAGGATCGCGCCGATCAGGCGCAGCGATTCCATGATTTCCTCGACCCTGACCGTCGCGCGTGCGGCGACGTCGCCGCCCGTCCTCACCATCATGCGCACGCCAAGCTTGTCGTACGGCGGCGGCGGGACCTGCGCCCGCAAGTCGCTCGCGATGCCGCTCGCGCGGCCGGCGAGTCCGGTCAATCCCAGCCGCGCGGCCTGATCGTGCCTGATCCGTCCGCAATCGACGAAGCGGTCCTGCAGGCCGGCGTGGTCTTCGTAAATCGCCCGCAGCAAGGTCACCGTTTTGCCTACCTCGTCGATTTCGCGGCGAATTACGGCAACACCTTCGACACCGATGTCGCGCACGACACCGCCGGGCACTATGGCGTCCATCAGGTAGCGGTGTCCGAATAGCGCGGCATTGGCGCGCAGCATGTCCTCCCTGAGACAGGAAAACTGCGCGAGGCCGAAAGCGAGGCCCGCGTCGTTGCCCATGAAACCGAGGTCCCACAGATGCTGGCCGACGCGCTCGCGCTCGAGTGAGAGCGCCCGCAGCCACAACGCGCGCGGCGGCGGCGTGGTTCCAGTCACAGCCTCCACCGCCATCGCATAGGCCCACGCGTACGCGACCGTGGAGTCCCCTGAAACGCGTCCCGCGAGCTTCGCGCCTTCAATCAGCGTCATCTGCTCGAAGCGCTTCTCGATGCCCTTGTGCTTGTAACCGAGCCGCTCTTCGAGACGCAGGACGCCCTCGCCGACGATGGAGAAGCGGAAATGTCCCGGCTCGATCGTTCCGGCGTGCACCGGTCCGACCGGGATTTCGTGCACACCCTCGCCTTCCACCTGAACAAACGGATAGCCATCCGCCGGCGCAACTGCGGGTTGCGAGTTGCGAGCTGCGAGTTGAGCAAAGTCCTTGCGCAGCGGGAATACGCCCTCGGGCCAGGCAGCGTGACGCAGCCACTTGCGCTGATCCGCGGCCCCCTCGGCCCGCACGCCGAACAGATCGAATATCGCGCGCTGCATCCGGTTCGCCGCGGGAAAAATATCGGAGATGTCGGGGAAGCTCTCGCCGGTAAGCGGCAGCGTGATCACCAGCAGCCCCGACTGCACAGTCAGCGCCGCATGCACGGCAAATCCCTCTCCCCGATCGCTGTTGTCGGCGCCCCATAACGCAACCAGCCGGCCGCCTTTTTCGCGCACTTGCTGGCAGGCGGCCCGCCATTGTTGCGCGTCGACGCGTCCGTGCCACACCGGCATCGCACCGGCCAGTTGCTTCAGCTCAATCCGGAAATCTTCAAGCTTCACGTTAAAGCTCCGCCGCCAAGGACGCGAAGGACGCCAAGGACGCCAAGTAAAAACCAATTCATGAAACCAGTCATATAAAAAAGTCCCGAATCTAATGACCCAAGTCTAGGACGCGGAGTAATTCAAATATCAAAAGTCAGACGAATATCTCAAAGAGCAATTTGTGCATGGTTTTTGAATCCTATATTGATTTGCTTTTCCTTTGCGTCCTTTGCGTCCTTTGCGGCAAGGCTGTAGTTTGTTACCCGATCAGCTGCGCAGCCTGGCGATACCACGTGGCGAGATACGGCGGAATGTAAAGGCCCAGCATCAGCACCAGCGCCAAATGAGCGAACACCGGCAGCAACGCCGGCGGATGCGGCAGGCGCTTGGCGGTCGCGGTCCCGAACACCATCGGCTGCACCTTGCCGAAAATCGCGGCGAAGGCCACGCCGAGCGCCGCGAGAAGGAACGGCGTTGCCCACGGCTGCTGGTGCATCGCAACCGTGAGGATCATGAATTCGCTCGTGAACACTCCGAACGGCGGCATGCCGAGAATGGCAAGGCTGCCGAACATGAGCCCCCAGCCGATCGTCGGATTGCTGTCGATCAGCCCGCGGATGTCGGCTATCACCTGCGTGCCCGACTTCTGCGCGGCGTGGCCGACCGTGAAGAAGATCGCCGATTTGGTGAGCGAATGCACCGTCATGTGCAGCATCGCGGCGAACGTCGCGACCGCGCCGCCCATGCCGAATGCGAAAGTCATCAACCCCATATGCTCGACCGAAGAATAGGCGAACAGGCGCTTGACGTCCTTCTGGCGCGACAGCAGGAACGCGGCCACCACGACCGACAGCAGACCGAAGCCCATCATCAGGTTGCCGGCAAAATGCGTACCGAGCGCGCCTTCGACCAGCACCTTGGTGCGCACCACCGCATAGAGCGCGACGTTGAGCAAGAGTCCCGACAGCACCGCCGAGATCGGCGTCGGGCCTTCGGCATGCGCATCCGGCAGCCAGTTGTGCAGCGGCACAAGCCCGACCTTGGTGCCGTAGCCGACCAACAGGAATACGAAGGCGAGTCCCAGCACTGTCGGTTCGAGCTGATCCTTCACCTCATACAGATGCGTCCACAGGAGCGCGGTGCCGCCCGCCCCCAGAACTTTTTCCGCGGCGAAGTAAAGCAGGATGGTGCCGAACAGCGCCTGCGCGAGCCCCACGCCGCACAGAATGAAGTACTTCCACGCCGCCTCCAGGCTCGCCGGCGTGCGGTACAGGCTCACCAGCAGCACGGTGGTGAGCGTGGCCGCCTCCATCGCCACCCACAAAATACCGACGTTATTGGTCAGCAGCACGAGCAGCATGGTGAAAGTGAACATCTGGTACATGCTGTGATAGAGCCGCAGCCGGTTCGGCGACAGTTTGCCGTGGTGCAGCTCGATGCGCATGTATGGCCGGCTGAACAACGAAGTGGTGAACGCGACGAACGCGGTCAGCGCCACCAGGAACACGTTGAACGAATCGACAAAGAAAAGCTCGTCCCAGACCAGGATCGGTCCGTCGGCGATGATGCGTGCAGTGAGCACGGCCGCCGCCAGGAAAGTGAGCAGGCTCATGCCCGAGTTGAGTTCCGGCGCGAAATTGCGGTGCCCCCAGACTCCGAGCAGGATGCCGCCCGCGAATGGAACGCCCAATACCAGCAATAGCTCCATCAGCGTTCCTTCAGCTTCTCCAGGTGATGGATATCGAGACTCTCGAAAGTCTCGCGGATGTGGAAGAAGAACACGCCGAAAATCAGCGTGCCGACCAGCACGTCAAGCGCGATGCCGAGCTCGACCACCATCGGCATGCCATAGGTCGCGGAAGTCGCCGCGAAGAACAGGCCGTTCTCCATCGCCAGGAAGCCGATCACCTGCGAGACCGCCTTGCGGCGCGTGATCATCATCAGAAACGCGAGCAGGATGCAGGCCGTGGCGATGCCGAGCGTACTCTTGGTGACGGTGCCGGCGATTTCCGAAATAGGCGCCGCCAGATTGAACGCGAAAATCACCAGCACGATACCGATCAGCATCGTTGCCGGGATGTTGATCAATGTCTCGACGTCCCAGCGCACGTTCAACGCGCGGATCAGGCGGTGCATGATCCACGGCAGGAACAGCACCTTGAGAACCAGCGTCAGCAGCGCGGAGTAATACAGATGGTACTGATGCGTGAAGTAGGCGACCACGAGCGTGGAGAGCGCCAATACGAAACCCTGCGCAGCAAACAGGTTGATGAGCGACAGGATGCGCCGCTGCGTGAGCATCGCGAACGCGAGCAGCAGCAGCAATGCCGCGAACAGATTGATCAGCTGGGCGTAGAGCGGCAGATTCATTTCAGTTCCGGATCTTTCCGTTTTTCACTGTTCGAGCAGGAAATGGATCAGCATGCCGAGTGTCGCGAGCATGAAGGCGGTGCCGAGAAACTCGGGGGCGCGGAAGATGCGCATCTTCGCCGACAGCGTTTCGAGCAGCGCAAGCCCGGCGCCTGCCACCGCGAGCTTCGCAACCAGGGCGGCGAACGCGACGAGCAGCCCCGCCCAGTCGCCCGCCTGCGCAATGCCCCATGGCACGAAGATCGCGAAGCCGATCGTGATATACGCGGTGAGCTTGAGGCTCGACGCCCACTCGATCAACGCGAGATGGCGCGCCGAGTACTCGAGGATCATCGCCTCATGGATCATGGTGAGCTCGAGGTGCGTGGACGGGTTGTCGATCGGGATGCGCGCGTTCTCCGCAAGCAGCACCATCAGGAAAGCGACCGCCGCGAACGCCATGCTCGGATAAATCACCAGCTCGCGATGGCCGAGCGTATCGACGATCGTCGGCAGCGAAGTCGAATGGCTGATGAGCGATGCGGTAAACAGCGTCATCAGCATCGCCGGCTCGGCCAGGAACCCGATCATCATCTCGCGGCGCGCGCCGAGCGTGCCGAACGAAGTGCCGACGTCCATGCCGGCGAGCGACACGAACACGCGCGCCAGCGCGAACAGCCCGACCAGCGCGATCACGTCCGCGGCCGGCGCGAACGGCAACGAAGTCGCGAGCACCGGCACGATGCCGACCGCGAGCCACATGCAGCCGAACAGAATGTAAGGCGTGGCGCGGAACAGCGGCGAAGCGTTGTGCGCGAGCACCGCGTCCTTGTGAAAGAGCTTGTTCAGCACCCGGTATGGCTGCCAGATACCCGCGCCGCTTTTGTTCTGCAGCCATGCGCGGCACTGGTTGACCCAGCCCAGCATCAGCGGCGCGATCAGCACCACCAGCACCGATTGCAGCACCTGAAAGATGATTCCGCTTGCGATGTTCATTGCGCGAACACCAAAAGCGCGATCAGCGTGAGGAAGCTGTACAGCAGATAAACCGAAATGCGCCCCTGCTGAAGGCGGCCGATGTGGCCGGACAGGAATTCGGTGAAACGAGCGATCGGCAAATACATCGCATACCAGTGCCGGTCCTCGATCTCCTGCCTGAACACCGGTCGCGGATCGTCGGCCCGCGGAATTTCACGGTGAATCCGGTAGACCGGCGCGAAAATCTGGCGGATCGGCTGGCCGAACGCATCCGCCGTGTCCTGCATGCGCGCGGTCTGCGCCGGGAAACCGCAGTCCCATGGATCGGCGCGGCGCAGCCGCCCGTGATAGACCAGGCGCACCACCAGGAAAGTCAAGCCGAACACCGCCGCTATCACCAGCAGGAACACGACCGGGCTGTAGCTCGCTTGCGCGCTCGCGGTCGGCGCGAGCCACAGCCAGCCCGACGCCATCGCTTCGTCGCTCAGGCCAGTCCCGACCAGGGCGAGGCAGATCTTGTTGATCTCGCCGATCATGAACACCGGAAACAACCCGAGCGCGAAGCAGGCGATGGTGAGCCACAGCATGCCCGCGCGTTCCCAGCCGCTCGCCTCCCGCGGCTTCGTCGCGAACTCGTGGCGGTGCTGGCCGAGGAAGGCGATGCCATAGACCTTGACGAAGCACATGCCGGTCAGCGCGCCGGAGAGCGCGAGCACCGCGGCGACGATCGGCACGAGGCTGCGCACCACGCTGCTCGCCAGCAGCGGCGCCTGCAGCGAAGCCTGGAACGTGAGCCACTCGGACACGAATCCGTTCAACGGCGGCAGCGCCGAGATCGCCAGCGCGCCGATCAGAAAATAAAGCGCGGTCTGCGGCAGGTAGCGGATCAACCCGCCCATCTCGTTCAGGTTCCTCAACCCGGTCGACTTCAGGATCGCGCCGGCGCCGAGGAACAGCAGCCCCTTGAACACTGCGTGATTGAGCGTGTGATACAGCCCGGCGACAAGCCCGAGCGCGCCGGCGACCGGGTGGCCGCTGCCGATGAACACCATCGAGAGCCCGATGCCGATCAGGATGATGCCGATGTTCTCGACCGAGTGGTACGCGAGCAGGCGCTTCAGATCGTGCTGCATCAGCGCGAACAGCACGCCGAACAGCGACGTGGCTGCGCCGAACAGGAGCACGGTCAGGCCCCACTCCCAGCGGATGCCGCCGATGAGATCGTAGATGACGCGCACCATGCCGTAGATCGCGGTCTTCAGCATCACGCCGCTCATCAGCGCCGACACCGGCGACGGCGCGGCCGGATGCGCTTCCGGCAGCCATACATGCAGCGGCAGCATCCCCGCCTTGGCGCCGAAGCCGAAAAATGCGAGCAGGAACGCTGCCGTGGCCCAGAAGCTGCTCAGGTCCGCAGCGCGCAGCGCGTCGAACGTGTAATCGCCGTGGCCGCCATGCAGCACGCCAAAACACAACAGGATGCTGATCGCGCCGATGTGCGCGACCAGCAGGTAGATGAAGCCCGCCTTGCGGTTCTGCTCGCTGTGGTGTTCGGTGGTGACGAGAAAATACGACGAGAGCGCCATCGACTCCCAGGTGATCATGAAGAGATAGGCGTCATCGGCGATCAGCACGAACGCCATGCTGGCGAGAAACACATGATACTGCAGGCTCAGCAGTCCCAGTGCCGCGCCCTCGGTGTCGCGGAAGTAACCCGAGGCGAACAGCGAAATGCCGAAGGAGACCCCGCCCAACAACAGCAGGAAAAACCCGGACAGTTCGTCCACGCGCACGTGAAACGGCAGATCGGGCAGACCCGCCGGCAGGATCGCCACGCTGGGTGGCGCGCCGATCGCCCACAGCCCGGTCGCCGCGAGCGCGAGCGACACCAGAGCACCCGCAGGAAATACGATGCCGGTGATGAAGCGCGGCGCACGCATGAACGCGAGCCCGCTCACCCCCAGTCCGATCCAAATCACCGACAGCGTGACCGCTGCCTCGATCGGCTGCAGAGTTGGCAAGTTCATTTATGGTTGTTGGTGATTGAGCGGGCTGGCGCGCGGTGGACAGCGTCACGCGCCGCCGACTAGGTGAAGCAGAAAACAGGGTTTATTTTAGCGCAAAAACCTCACGGTCGTCGCGGCTATTACTGCGGAATGGGCTTGAGTCTGAGTTCCTCTGCCGTCGCGTTGACGAACCCGTACTTGGCGTACGCGGCCTGGCCTGCGGGCGTAGCCAGAAATTCGAGATAACGCGCCGCCGCTGCGCCGTGTCGCGACCCTGTGAGCGCGCCGATCGCGTACGACACCTCGTTGCGCAAGCTGTCGTCGGGCGGCAACTGGATGCCCTCGATCGCCGCGCCGCCGCGCACGGCGGCGAGCGTTTCGGTCTTCCAAACCACGCCGGCATCCGACGTGCCGGCGCGGATGCGGTCCGGCGTTTCGCGATGATGCACGGCGGTGAACCAGTTATTCGGCGTGGTCTGGCAGGATACGCATTCCTTGCCCGCCGCTATCTGATTCCAGATACCGCGCCGTTCCAGCACCTTGCGAATGTAGAACTGCATGATGCCTTCGTTGACCGGATTGGGCATCGAGGTACGCACATCGGGCCGCACCAGGTCGCCCATGCCGGCGATGTGCTTCGGGTTGCCTTTCGCGACCATGATTTCGAGCTCGTTGTGCATGTAGATCGCGTAATCGTCCATCAGCCCGGCCTGCCGCAACTGCTTGAGGTGACCGAGGTTGACCGACGCGTAGACATCGGGAAGCCCGGGGTAATCGCGGCCGTTGTAGGTCCAGCCGCCGGCGCTAATCGCATCGAGCAGCCGTCCCGGCGGCAGCGTGATGAGTCCGACGCCGAGCCCGGGATTGTTCTGCTGGAAAGCGTGAACCACATCGTCCATCGCGAAGAACTGGTTGCCGGCAAGCCACAGGATGAGTCCCGCGTCCTGCGGCATGCGCGTCAGCGCATCCGCGCCGGCGGCGATGGCGCCATCGGCGAGGTAAAGCTTGATGTCGTTATCGTGATCCTTCGGAATCGCCGCATAAGATGGCGCACGTGCACCCGGATTCTGTGCGTGCGCAGCCGCAACGAACTCCAGCGCGGCGGCAAGCAATATCAACGCACTGAGCGCGGCCCGTCGCATATCGACCGCTCGGTATAGTTGCGTACGCTCTAAAATCATGCTCACGGCCTTACGACTGACCATCCCTGTTGTTGCAGTTTAACAATCTCGACCACACCCGCGGGGACGTATCCGATGTCGGGCAGCATGTCGGCTTTGGTCAGCTTCTGGCGACGCATCGTGATTTCACAGGCGAGTATTTGGGCCCCGCTTTTTGTTGCATCCAGTACGCGCCCTCCCGCGACTGAATCCAGTTTCAGGAGCCCGATCCCAAAACCGAACGCGACCAATTTGACGTCGACGTTTTCCTTGCCGAACGTCTGCTGCAGATTCTCGATTACGTTGAGTGCCTGGTTCCAGGTCTTCGGGCTGTCGTCGCTCACCTGAAGAACAACTCGCGCCTTCTCCCTTGGAGCGTCGGCGGCGGCTGTCGGCAATGAGAACACCAACGCACTGCTGACTGCGATGGCGGCGATAAAAAAACGGGCGAATTGGCGGCACATATGCTCCCTCCTATTAGTTGCGCCGACAACGGGCGCGTTGTAAGTTACCTGAAAATGCAGCGGCAACGCAATACCAAGGGCCTCGATGTACAAGGCCGACTTATTCCATGATTGATGAACTCGATCGTTCGAGTTATACAGCAATCGATGCAACCTATTACGAAGCGTCTGAAAATCACCGGCCGCGTGCAGGGCGTCGGCTTTCGCCATTTCATGGCCCGCACCGCACACGAGCTGCGCGTCACCGGCTGGGTGCGCAACCGTCGAGACGGCAGCGTCGAGGCCGTGATATCGGGACCCCCGGATGCGGTCCACACCATGGTCGAGCGGGCGCGGCGCGGGCCGCAGCACGCGACGGTTGCCGACTTCGAGGTGACCGACGCGCAGGGCGGCTTCGAGCGATTCGACATGCTGCCGACCGAATAGCCTTGGCATCGTGTACTCATCACCGCGTCGCGCGCGAATTTTGTCGACTGCGGGCTGCCCGCCTATAATAAGAGTCCCGTGTGAGGGCCCGCGCTGACTGGCACGCCAAGGCCGGCCTTGAAAACGAAACCGGTCACTCGCCCGCTAAAACTTCCGGAGCATTCACCGATGGCCACCCGACGCTACGACCGCACGCATGAGGACCTCGGCAATGTCGTGCACCTCGAACATGTCAACGTCACGCAACCGGACCAATCGCTTGCGACCTTGTTCTACGTTGTCGGCCTGGGATTCACGCGCGACCCTTACCTCATGGTCGGACTCGAGAACATGTGGATCAACATCGGCCGCAGCCAGATCCATCTGCCGACCGGCGGCCCCCAGGTGCTGCGCGGACGCATCGGCATCGTAATTCCCGAACTCGATGCGGCCAGGCGGCGGCTGGAGAAAGTCGCGCGACCGTTGAAGGAAACGGCGTTCGGCTTCTCCACCCACGGCGACTTCATCGATGCCACCTGCCCGTGGGGCAACCGGTTCCGCCTGCATGCTCCGGCAGCCGAATTCGGCAGTACCACGCTCGCGCTTCCCTATGTCGAGTTCGATGTGCCGGCGGGCACGGCCCCGGGAATTTCCCGCTTCTACCAGCAGATCCTCGCCGCTCCCGCAGTAATGTCAGCGCGGGACGGCGCGCAAACCACGACGGTGACCGTCGGCCGCTCGCAACGACTGATTTTCCGCGAGACGAGCGCAACGCTGCCGCCATACGACAAACATCATATCCAGATTTATATCTCCGATTTCTCGGGACCGCACACAGCGCTGCAGGCGCGGGGCCTCGTCACCGAAGAAAGCAACGAGCATCAATATCGCTTCACGAACATTGTGGATCCCGACAGCGGAAAATTGCTGTTCGAGATCGAGCACGAGGTGCGCAGCGTCACTCATCCGCTCTACGCGCGCGAGCTCGTCAACCGCGACCCGCAGCAATCGAATGTCGATTATGCGCGGAACTGCGACCGTTTTGCCGGCGTCTACTAGGCACTGGAATAAAACCATAGCCACAGAGGACACAGAGATCACAGAGAAGATGAGACAGAAACAGGATGGAATTTATACTGTTTTTTCGTTTTAGCTTTTCCTCTGTGCTCTCTGTGGCTGATCTTTTGTAATCAAACAGTGAGGAAACATGAAACTCTATTTCAATGCGGCGTCCCCATTTGTGCGCAAGGTGCGTGTCGTCGCGCGCGAAACGGGGCTTGATAAAAAAATCGACGAGATCGTCACTGCAGTATCGCCGGTCCAGGCGAATGCCGATTTGGCGAAAGCCAATCCGCTGGCGAAGATCCCGACGCTGGTGACCGACGACGGAACCGCGCTCTTCGACTCGCCCGTCATCTGCGAATACCTCGACAGCCTGCACTCCGGGCGCAAGCTCATCCCGGCAACCGGCGCGGCGCGCTGGACTGCGCTCAAGTTACAGGCGGCCGGTGACGGCATCCTCGACGCGGGCATTCTGTGCCGCTACGAGCTCGTGCTGCGGCCGAAGGAACGGCAGTGGGCGGATTGGATCGCCGGCCAGAAAACCAAATGGCGCGCCGGACTCGACTTGCTCGAGCACGACGCCGGCGCACTCGCGGGCGAACCGACCATCGGCGGCATTACGGTCGGCTGCGCGCTCGGCTGGCTCGATTTCCGCTGGGGCGATGACGACTGGCGCAAGGGCCGCCCCAAGCTCGCGCGCTGGTACGAGCAGTTTTCCGCGCGTCCCTCGATGCAGGCGACCATGCCGCACGCCTGAACAGAGGTAAATGGTGAACGGTGAATTGGGAATAGTATTTCCCATTCCCTATTTCCCATTCCCTACTCCCTCGCGGTACACGACCTTGACGTTGTCCGCGCTGAGCCACGCCGCCAGCGATTGCAGCAGATGGTCGTTCAGGTTCACGCGCCACGCATCGCCGAGCTCGATCTCGCAGCTTGCGCGGTGATTGTGATAGACGACGGACACTGGGCACGGACCGTTCAGGTACGGCACGAGCAGCTCCTTTAATTTCTGCGCCGACGACTGGCCGTTGCACGTCAGCCGCACGCCGCGCGCGTAGCGGTTGCGCGCGGCATCCAGATCGTAGAGCTTGTCGGCGGAGACGCGCAGGCTGCCGGAAAACTCGTCGTGCGTGACCTTGCCTTCGACGATCAGCAGCAGATCTTCCTTGAGCCAGTGGCGATGCTGCTCGAACAGCTCGTTGAATACCGTCATCTCGACGCGCGCGTTGCCGTCGTCGAGCATGATCACCGCCATCTTGCCGCGCCGCGTCATCTGCGTGCGGAAGCTGTGGATCAGCCCGGCGAGCAGCACCGGCTGGTTCTGCGGCGCGAGCTTGTCGAGGCGCGTATGCACGAACTCGCGCAGCTCGGGCTCGTATGACTTGAACGGATGGCCGGACAGGTAATACCCGAGCGCGAGCTTTTCGTTGGCAAGCCGCTCGCGGTCGGACCAGCGCGCGCTGGCGCCGAGCTTCAGGTGCTCGCCCGGACCGCTGTCGCCGAACAAGCTCACCTGTTGCGCGCTGCGGCTCGTCTGCTCCGCGCTTTCGAGCGCGATGCCGACCGACGCCAGCAGGCTCGCGCGATGATCGTTGAGCGAGTCGAACGCTCCGGCGCGCACCAGCGCCTCGACCACGCGGCGGTTGACGATGCGATTGTCGACGCGCACGCAAAAATCGAACAGGTCCTTGAACGGAACGTCGCGCTTTTGATCCTCACCGGCACGCGCGTGCACGATCGCGGCGATCGCCGACTCGCCGGTGCCTTTGATCGCTCCGAGCCCGTAGCGGATGGTTCGGGTGTCGACCGGCTCGAAGCGGTAGCCCGACTGATTGATGTCGGGCGCGTGCACTTGAATGCCGTGCACCCGCGCATCTTCGACAAACGATTGCACCTTGTCGGTGTCATCCATCACCGCCGACATGTTGGCGGCGATGAATGCCGCGGTGTGATGGGCTTTGAGGTAGGCGGTCTGGTAGGCGACCAGCGCGTAGGCAGCGGCATGCGACTTGTTGAAGCCGTAGCCCGCGAACTTTTCCATCAAATCGAATAGCTGTGTCGCTTTCCCCGCGGACAAGCCGTTCTTCACCGCGCCTTCGACAAAAATGCCGCGCTGCTGCGCCATTTCCTCGGGCAGTTTCTTGCCCATCGCCCGCCGCAGCAGGTCGGCGGCGCCGAGCGTGTAGCCGCCGATCACCTGCGCTATCTGCATCACCTGCTCCTGGTACACCATGATGCCGTAGGTCGGCGCGAGTATCGGTTCGAGCCGTCGATCGAGGTATTCGACGCGGCTGCGGCCATGCTTGCGGTCGATGAACTCGGGGATCAGCTCCATCGGTCCCGGACGATACAACGCAACCAGCGCGATGATGTCCTCGAAGCGGTCGGGCTTCGCGCGCTGCAACAAGTCCCGCATGCCGCGCGATTCCAGCTGGAAGATGCCGACGGTGCGCGCTTCCTTGAGCATGTCGTAGGCCGCCCTGTCATCGAGCGGCATTGACTCCAGCGTCAGCGTCGAGGCCGGATCGAGGCGCTTGATGTAACGCAGCGCCCAGTCGAGTATGGTCAGCGTGGTGAGCCCGAGGAAATCGAACTTGACGAGCCCCACCGCCTCCACGTCCTTCATGTCGAATTGCGATACGACGCTCGTCGAGCCCTCGGCCGCGTAGAGCGGACAAAAATCGGTGAGCTTGCCGGGCGCAATCAGCACTCCGCCCGCATGCATGCCGACATTGCGCGGCAGGCCTTCAAGCTGTTCGGCCAGCATGAGCAGCTCGCGCACTTCTTCTTCCTGCTCCTCGCGCTTGCCGATCAGCGGCTCGACCTCCCGCGCATACACGGTCTCCCGGTCTTTCGGATCGGCGCGCCGGCGCAGCGTCACGTGTTTGCCGGGCTGGAACGGGATCAGTTTCGCGAGCTGGTCGCAGAAGTTATAGCCGAGATCGAGCACGCGCCCGACGTCGCGCACCACCGCTTTCGCCGCCAGCGTGCCGAAGGTCACGATCTGCGAAACGCTGTCGACGCCATACTTGCTGCGCACGTACTCGATCACGCGGTCGCGCCCGTCCTGACAGAAATCGATGTCGAAGTCCGGCATCGATACGCGCTCGGGATTCAGAAAGCGCTCGAACAGCAGGTCGTAGCGCAGCGGGTCGAGATCGGTGATGCCGAGCGAATAGGCGACGAGCGAGCCCGCGCCCGAGCCGCGGCCGGGACCGACCGGGACGCCGTTCGATTTCGCCCAATTGATGAAGTCAGCAACGATCAGGAAGTAGCCGGCGAAGCCCATTTGCAGAGTGGTCTTGATCTCGAACTCGAGCCGCTGCTGGTACTGCGGCAGTTTTTGTGCGCGCTGCGCCGCGTCCGGATACAACCGCTGCATGCGCTGCTCGAGACCGGCCTGCGCGCGGGCGTGCAGATAATCGTCGAGACTTTCGTCATTCGGCGTCGGAAAACGCGGCAATTGGCTCTTGCCGAGCTCGATCGCCAGATTGCAGCGCTTGGCGATTTCCGCCGTATTGGCAAGCGCCTGCGGGATGTCGGCGAACAGCTGCGCCATCTCGGCCTGGGTCTTGAAATACTGGTCGGGACTGAAACGCTTCGGCCGGCGCTGGTCGGAGAGTACATAGCCCTCGGCGATGCAGACGCGTGCTTCATGCGCCCTGAAATCATCGGGCTTGAGAAATTGCACCGGATGCGTCGCCACCACCGGCAGCCTGAGTTCGGAGGCGAGCTGCAACGATTGCTGCACGCAATTCTCGACCTGCGCGGCGGCGCTGTGCGGCAGCCGCTGCAGCTCGAGGTAATAGCGCCGCGGAAACGATGCCGCCCACTCGCGCGCAAGTTTTACCGCATGCTTGTGATTGCCGGCGAGCAGCGCCAGGCCGACGTCGCCGTGGTGTGCGCCCGATAATGCAATCAGGCCATCGCCGGCGGGCGCCGCGAACCAATCCCTTTTCAACTCGGCGCGCCCGCGGTGCTGGTTGGAACGATAGGCGCGCGTCAGCAGCTCGCACAGATTGCGGTAGCCGGCGCGCGACTGGCACAACAGCAACAGCCGGCAGGGTTTGTCGCGGTCGGCGTCGTTCTCGATCCAGACGTCGCAGCCGATGAGCGGCTTCAAGCCCTTCGCGCGCGCGGCCTGGTAGAACTTGACCATGCCGAACACGTTGGCCAGATCCGTCAGCGCCAGCGCCGGCATGCCGTCGTCGACTGCGGCCGCGACCGCGTCGTCTATGCGCGCGATGCCGTCGGTCACCGAATACTCGCTGTGCAGCCTGAGGTGGACGAACGGCAGTTGGGACATGGCGGTTATTTTATCGCTTTCAGCAGCGCATGAGTTCATGCCCGGCGGCGGACATAAGTCCTTCATCCCGCGAAAAAGTATCGCGCACACTTGTGCCAGACACGGGAACAATTCGACTTGACAGCCGGCCCAATCGCGGCCAAATTTGAGCCATTAAAGGTGATAACCCGAAAGACCAGCCATCATGCGACAAGCGATAATTTTGATTGTCCTGGCGTTCGTGGCAACCGTGGCGCAGGCCCAGGCCATGTTTCGCTCTGTAATGCCGGACGGCCGCATCGTCTACGGCGACAAGCCCGCGCCCGGCGCCAAAGAATCAAAACAAGTCAATCTGGCGCCACTGAATATTTCGACACCAACACAACCGGGGCCAGCGGGTCCCGCCCCGCAGCAGCAGGCGCTCGATGCCGCGGATGAGCAAGTCAAAAGCGCGCAGCAAGCGCTGGACCAGGCCAAAGCCGCGCTGGAAGCCGGCCGCGAACCGCAGCCTGGCGAGCGCATCGGCACCGCGAGCGGCGCTTCGCGCCTTAACGAAGTCTATTTCCAGCGTATCCAATCCCTCGAGCAGGCGGTCAGCGCCGCCCAGAAGCGCCTCGACGACGCCCTGGCGGCGCGCAACGCCGCGCGCTGATCAGGCGGGCGTTTGCCGCCTGCGGAGAACGGCGAAAAAGCGTTCAGTCCTCGGCCCGGCCCCTCGCTCTGCTCTCCCGGACCGTCAATCCTGGTGTCAATAAACGCGCGACACGCGATAACCGTCGCGCGCAAGCAGATTAAGCAGACCGCGCTCGCCGTAGAGATGCAACGCCCCGACGGCGACGAACGCATTGCCCTCCCTCAGCTGTGGTTGCATGCGCTCGGCCATGCGCGTGTTGCGTTCGAACAGCAAACGCTGCACAAACACATCGTTCACCTGCTTGAGATCCGGCCGGTCCTTGACGTCTTCCTGGTCGATCCGCCACATCGCCCCCAGATCGCGCTGCAGATAAGCCTGCACCATCTTCTCGGTCGTCGCCGCCAGCTCGGCGTGCGTCTCGACCGTGTGCCTGAGCAACGCGATCTGGTCCGCTTCCGACATGCCTTCGAACGCGGACACCTGGTCGTCTGCCGTTTCCAGATAAAGCACCGGCTTGCCCCGCGCCGACGCGGCGCGGTACAGCATGAAGTCGAGGACGTTTTCGGACTCCTGCTGCGGCATGGACAACATCAGCGCCACCGCCCACGGCTTGAACATCCGCACGATCTCCGCCGGCATGCCCTGCTGCGCCATCAGCGACGCCAGCTTGCCGAAGAGCTCCTCCCCGACCACGCCGGGTAAATCGCGGCCGTCGGTGTAGACCATGCGCGCCGCGAGCGTCGCGATATTGGGAGAATCGAGCGCGACTTCCATGGTGAACGACTTCGCCGCGTCGAGCTGATTGCGCACGACATCCGGCAACGCGGTGACGCGCGGATCGGCGATGTGGATCGTGCCGAACAGGTAGCTCGGCGCGACGCCGGATTTCTCGACGCGCCACAACAGGCCCTTGTCGTAGGCGACCTGCGCCGTCTCGGCCGCAGCGGCACGGCCGAACGACTTTAAGCCCGGCGCGAGGTGCGGCGCGAGCGGCGCGATGAAAGCGAGCGCCAGCAGCAATGCGCGGCGTGCGCGCTTCATGCGCTCCGGCCGCATGTGTTTTCCGCTGTGAAATATCGCATAATGCAGACTGTTGCGTGGTCCTTCACTGTAACCAAAAACGATACCCGATGCCATCCGCGCCGTCCGCGCGTCCAGCCCTCGCTGCGCTGTGCCTATTGTCGCTGATCTGGGCCTATAACTGGATCATGCTCAAAGAAGGCCTGCGCTATGCAGGCCCGTTCGATTTCGCGGCGCTGCGCACCGCTCCCGGCGCATTGCTGCTGTTCGCAGCGATGGTGTGGGCGAAAAAACCACTCAGGCCGGCATCCCCGCTGCGCCTGCTGCTGCTCGGGCTGTTCCAGACCACGGGCTTCCTGTGTTTTGTCAGCTGGGCGCTGGTGGCCGGCGCGGTCGGCAAATCGACCGTCCTGGTTTACACCTTCCCGTTCTGGACGCTGCTGTTCGCATGGCCGGTTCTCGGCGAACGCATCCGCGGCATGCAGTGGCTCGCGATCATCCTCGCCGCGATCGGACTCGCCCTGGTGCTTGAACCCTGGGACCTGGCCGGCAGTTTGGCGAGCCGCGTGTACGCAGTCCTCGGCGGCATCTCGTGGGCGATCAGTTCGGTGATCGCGAAAAAATGGCGCAACGAAGGTAATTTCGACCTGTTGTCGGTAACGGCCTGGCAGATGCTGCTCGGCGGCATCGTGTGCTGCGCAATCGCCTGGATGGTGCCGTCGCGGCCGGTCGAATGGAACGGGTACTTCGTACTGGTTCTCGGCTACGGCATCGTGCTCGGCTCGGTCGCCGGCTGGCTGCTGTGGCTTTACATCCTCAACCACCTGCCGGCGGGCATCGCGAGCCTGAGCCTGATGGCGGTGCCGGCGCTCGGCGTGCTGCTGGCGAAACTCCAATACGGCGAGCAGCCGCATGGCGTGGAAATCATCGGCATGCTGTTGATCGGTTTGAGTCTCGGCCTGCTGTCATGGCTGACCATGCGCGGCCAGCGCAGCATCGCGCCGGAGATGGGGCAGGAATGACGGGGTAAATTGTGAATCGTAAATAGTAAATAGATGGCTCTCGCCAAAACAGGCGTTTCATGCCTGTTCACCATTCACCATTCACGATTCACGAATTTCCGATGAAACCCAGCCAGTCGCACATCCATACGATCCGCACCCTGCGCTATCACGTGCGCACGTGGGGCGACCCGCGCGCGAACCGCATGTTCCTGCTGCATGGCTGGATGGACGTATCCGCATCGTTCCAGTTTCTGGTCGACTCTTTCCGGCGCGATTGGTACGCGATCGCACCCGACTGGCGCGGCTTCGGCCTGTCCGAATGGGCGCGCGGCGGCTACTGGTTTCCCGATTATTACGCCGATCTCGATGCGCTGCTCGATATCTACCAGTCGGACACGCCGGCGCTGCTCGTCGGCCACAGCATGGGCGGGCTCATCGCCTGCACTTACGCCGGGCTGCGGCCGGAGCGCGTCGCGAAACTCGTTTCACTTGAAGGCTTCGGGCTGGCGCGGACTGGCCCCGATGAAGCGCTCCGGCGCCAGCAACGCTGGCTCGATGAGCTGCGCGATCCGCCGCGCTTTCGCGCGTACGCCTCGTACGTGGAAGTCGAAACGAGACTCAAACGCAACAATCCGCGGCTAAACGACGAGCAGGCGCAGTTTCTGGCGCGTCATTGGGCGAAAGATGCGCCGGATGGAACGGTCGCGCTGTGCAGCGATCCCGCCCACAAGCGCGCCAACCCATATCCTTTCCGCCTCGACGAGCATCTCGCCTGCTGGCGGGAAGTCCGCGCGCCGGTGCTGTGGGTGTTTGCGCGCGAATCGAAGGGCGCGGGCTACCGCGGCGACACTCCCGAGCAGCTCGCCGAGCGCAAGGCGGCGTTCCGCGACTTCCGCGAAGTGACGCTCGCCGACTGCGGCCACATGATGCACCACGACCAGCCGGCAAAGCTTGCTGCGGTCATCGAAGAGTTCCTGCACCGGCCGTGACAGCCGGCGAGCAGCCGCGCTGGCCGCGACGATTCCATTTCGCTATGCTTGGCGGCTTTCCGATACTGATTGTGTTCGCTCATGGCTGAAGTGCTGGGCGTGCTGGGCGGCATGGGGCCGCTCGCAACGGTCGATTTTTTGCGCAAGCTGATCGAGGAAACGCCAGCGGTGCGCGACGAAGACCACATTCCTGTGGTCACGTATTGCGTGCCGCAGATCCCGATGCGGCCGGCGGCCATTCTCGACGGCGGCGAATCGCCGCTGCCGGCGATGCTCGAAGGAATACGCACGTTAAGGCAGGCGGGCGCGATTGCAATCGCGATCCCGTGCAACACCGCGCATTACTGGTACGACGACATGATGCGGGAAGGCGGCTTGCCGATCGTGCACATCGCGGACGCCGCGCTCGCTGAACTCGCGCGGCGTTGCGCGCGCGGCGCGGCCGTCGGATTGATCGGCACCCAGGGCACGCTCGCCGCCAACTTCTACCAGCAGCGGCTCGCCGCGCGCGGCTACCGCTGCATCATCAACAGCGAACCCGACCGTGACCAGTTAATATTGGCCGCCATCAACCATGTCAAAGGCAACGAGCTCGGCGCCGCCGCCCTCAAGCTCGAAAGCGCGGTGGCGAAACTCGCGCACGCCGGCGCGCAAGGCGTGATCCTCGCCTGCACCGAGACGCCGGTGGTGCTAGACCGTCTGTCGCCGCAAATGAGATCGCTGTGCATCGATGCAACGCGCGCGCTCGCGAAAGCGTGCGTCGCGTGGTGGCAAGAAAACAGGATAATGGGTAATGGGTAATGGGTAATGGGTAATGGGTAATGGGTAATGGGTAATGGGTAATG
>Ga0209415_10006166_pt1 | contig 21425 bp, 15 predicted proteins | sample PeaSoiSIISIP2007_FD_187696 | JGI IMG/M metagenome (GOLD analysis project Ga0209415, IMG submission 187696) | Peat soil microbial communities from Weissenstadt, Germany - SII-SIP-2007 (SPAdes) (version 2) | ecosystem: Environmental > Terrestrial > Soil > Wetlands > Peat | place: Germany... | reverse complement strand
AGTGCCGACCTGCAAGATCGCTTTGATGAAAAGAAAACACTTACGACTTCAATATGCCCTCAACTGCGAAAGTTCGGGTAATGCATCTCTTCGCGATCGGACGGACCTGTCTTCGTGGGCGCGATTGCCGTTTTGGCATGAAAGGCATCTTCAAGCGTTCATCGTGAATTGCGCGGACGACCTCGTGATCTGCTGTCGCTGCCAGGCCGATGAAGCTCTGGCAAAATGCGGGACATGATGTTGAAGCCGAAGCGTCGAGCAGCTCAGAGGGACTGGCAAAACGGACGAATCGGCTCCTTTGCAGAACGGCAAGGGTCACGGCCCAATGTCCGAGGCGGTACGGATCATCGAGGCTGCGTATATCCGGAAGGTCGTGGATACCGTGAACGATCTCGACAACGTACTCTAGGAGGTCTCCAACGAATCGGGTTCACCCTATTCGGATTATTGGCAATTTCGCGTCGTCAACCTCGTAAAGCAATACGAAGCCTCCAAGCCTAAGCAGCACCCCATAGGAATGACCTTCCAATGGCGGGGTGGATCCGACTTAACTCTTTACAACAGTCCCGCCGACTGGTTTTCGGCGGGGTGCCACGTTCCCCCCTCCGATGGCACTAAGGTGATAATCAACGATACGGATCATGCCTACGGCCCGGGTGACTTTAGGCATGACGGGCAAGCCGCCCAACGCTCCTGGGTATGGGAGGATTTTACGGCCGGCGACAACGAGGCTTTTATGGACCCTTACCTGACAAAATGGCCGGAGCGAAACCATCCGGGCGGCAACACCGCCGACCCGGAAGTCGGAGTCCGTGTGGACCCATATTGGAACGTTATTCGTGACGCCATGGGTAGTGCCGAGACCTATGCGAACCGGATGAATCTGGTAGCGATGACGCCCCAGGGGTCACTTTCCAGCACGGGCTTTTGCTTGGCCAATCCGGGGGTTGAGTATCTGCTCTATCAACCTTACTCCAAGGCTTTTACGGTGCGTTTACCTGCGGGAACTTACCAGTTTGAATGGCTTGATCCTTCCACGAACCGGGTCGCAGCAACTGGGACAATTGCCGTTTCGGAAGGTGAAGACGAGTTCACCGTACCTTTTGCCGGAGACGCCGTATTGTATTTGCACGCGTCTGCGCCATGACTCGGCGGCCCCTTTCATCGAACTTGCTGACATATCGGCTGATATGCTATACAGAGCGACATAACTGATTGCGAGTTCGGCTGTGGCGGGGGTCTCCGACCGCTGTCGGTGATCGGAGATCGACGCTACAATTCAGGTCGCTCTGAATAGTCGTGAATCAGGAGTTGCGAGATCGACTCCAGGGGTCATTCCACAAGCCCAAGGACCTTCAGACTGGAGAGGTGATGGCCAGACGGGAGAGGTCGCGGCTTAACTTTGGTCACGTGATAGGTTTGTTACAAAAACCGCTGGTTCAACCCGGCGTCGGCAGCCGCAACCATGATCGGAAGTTACGCTAACTCTGGAACGCAACCGTTTACCCGACCCGATTCAAGCGATTGGGTCCTGGTTGTCGATGACGCAGGCGCGAACTTACCCGCCCCCGGAAGTGCTGATCTGGGAGAATGAAGCACCTTCCTTTGGACCGGTGTCAGAAACCGAAGATCTCATGTTCGTTCTTATGTGTTTGCGGGAGCCATCAAGACCGAATCGTTAAAGGAACATCATGCCCAATTCCGTAAACGAGCAAATCACTCCCCCATCCGAGGGTCGGGCGGGATGGAGTAAAACCCCCAATGAAGGGTTAGGTCCACTAAGAAATCAGCCATCTATGATGGCGGGGATGAAGGTGAAAGACCTCCCAACCCCAGCATTGCTCCTGGACATGGACAGCATGGAGAGAAATCTCTCGCGGATGGCGGAGTTCTTTAGAAACAAGCCGGCCAAACTCCGTCCCCATTTCAAAGCTCAGCAGGTCGTCGATCTGGCTCATCGGCAAATCGCAGCCGGCGCAAACGGCTTGACCTGTGCGCGCCTGGAACAAGCCGAGATGCTTGTCGATCAGGGAATTGAGAACATTCTGATCGCCAATGAGATTGCCGGAACTGGCCCGCTCCGACATTTTGTGGAGCTGTCGCATCGGGCGCCCGTGATCGTTGCCGTGGATAATGCTTCCGTCGTGGAGGATATGGCGGCCATAGCGGGGAGCCGGGCTCATGAACTAAATGTCGTCGTCGATCTTGATGTGCGGTTGGGGCGGTGTGGGGTTCCGCCGGGCGAGGCAGCGCTATCTCTGACAAAAACCGTGCTTTCCAAGAGACTGCGGTTTCGAGGGCTGATGGGATACGAGGGACATATTCCCCTTCCTGCCGGGCCGGAAAAGCAGCGGGTTGCCCACATGGCTCTTCAACGACTTACTGATACTAAGGCGCTGCTGGAGGGACACGGCATTCCCGTAGAAATTGTAACCTGTGGCGGCACCAGCGATTATTCTGAGGCGGCAACCTTCCCCGGTGTCACGGAGGTCCAAGCCGGCTCTTATTTGCTGATGGATACCTGGTACGCGCCTCATGCCGCGGACTTCCAACCTGCCCTGACTGTCCTCTCCACGGTAATTAGTAAGAGCGTGAGCAGCAGGCTGGTGGCTGACGCCGGAGCCAAGGCAATGAGCGCAGGAAACGGCTTACCTCAAATCAAAGGAATGCCCGGGCTCAAGGTGAAGGCTCTCCACAGCGAACACATCCTGATGGAAATTCAGGATCCGTCGATTCCCGTCGAGGTTGGAGACCAGATCGAGATTTGGGTCAATACCCTCGACCCGACCCTGCGCCTGCACAATTACATTTTTGGGATTAGGAACTCCGAGGTGGAAGTGGTTTTTCCGGTTGCCCGCTGAGATGCTTTTGGCACAGTGACAGGTCTAGCACGATGGTGGACACGCCAGTTTAACCCGCAAGGGCTTCTGCCAAGGGTGCTTCAAGGAGATTATGAACATTATGAATCGCAGGAACTTTTTGGTGAAGACTGGCCATCTTGGGGGAATTGTGAGTTTATCGGCTTTGCGGGTTAAATCCGGTCCAGCCGATAATGGATTCGTGGCTCGCCAGGTTTCTGGTGAACTGCCGCATCGCCCGTCGGCAACGGGACCTCTAAGCGTCATGATTTCCAACCCAAGGTATTTTACCGACGGGTCCGGCAAGGCGATTTACCTTGCAGGGTCCCACTCCTGGTGGAATATGCAAGACAGTGGAATTCGGCTGATCAGCGCTGAAGACCAGGATCCTCCGCCCATCTTCGACTACAACGCGCATCTGGACTTTTTGCAAAGCTATAATCACAACTTTTTCAGGCTCTGGCGTTGGGAGGCACCCAAATGGGGCGAGGACCAGCCTCGCGGGGCCATCAAATACTGCCAACCCCATCCTTGGGTCCGCTCGGGGCCCGGCCTTGCGCGAGACGGCAAACCCAAGTTCGACCTCACACAATTTGACCCGGAATATTTCAACCGCCTGCGCGCTCGGGTAGCTGAGGCCCGTGACCGTGGATTCTATGTGTCCGTCATGCTTTTCGAAGGTTGGGAACTTGAGTTCACGAACGCCTGGACCTACCATCCCTTCAATGGGCCCAATAACGTAAATGGAGTCTTTACGGATCCCGCTCTGGACCTGTTACCGCCTGAAAAGCCTCCGCACCTGGCTGCTTCCGCCGGTGAGGATATCGAAGGGCTTAGGTCTGCGCACTATGGGGGTTCGGGGTATGTGGGAGCCGGGCTGACGTATAACACCCTTCAAAACAATGCCCACGGTAAGAAGGTCCTGGCCTTGCAGGAGGCGTATGTCCGCAAAGTTGTTGACACCGTCAACGATCTTGACAATGTCTTGTATGAGACTTGCAATGAGGCAGGCCCTTACTCTACCGAATGGCAATATTACATAATTAATTTTGTGAAACAGTATGAGGCGGGGAAGGCGAAACAGCACCCGGTCGGCATGACATCCCAGGCGCCTGGTGTTAACCTTACCCTTTATAACAGTCCCGCGGATTGGATTTCACCGAATCCCGGTGGACCGACGGAGAACTATCTTCTCGACCCTTCATCCGGTTATATCGGCAAGGTCCTCGTGAACGATACCGACCACCTTTGCGGGCACACGTGTGGTGACAGCTTGTGGGTGTGGAAGAGTTTTTGCCGGGGGCTAAATGTCTTACTTATGGAAGATTTTAGTCCCTCACCCACCTGGCAGGATTCCGCTCGCATTGCCATAGGGCAAACTCGGACTTGGTCGCAGAAGATTGATCTGGCTCACATGGTGCCGGACCTCCGCTCCGAGGTATCAGAAACACATTACTGCCTGGCCAATCGGGGCCAGGAATACTTGGTATTTCAGGATGGGAATAAGGGCGAGTTCACCGTGAATCTTGCTGATGCTCCCGGTACGTTCACATCGGAGTGGTTCAACGTAACCGCGGGAACGACTTCCCCGTGGAAAACCATTCCGGGGGGTGGCCTCAGAACTTTCCCCACGCCTTTTGCGGGGCCCGCCGTCCTGCATCTCAAGCTGGTAACTTGACTTCACGCCGCCCTGTTTCTAATCTGACAGGGGGCGGCATCCATTTGTCTTGTCGGAGGCAAATCGATGAAACAAATTTCAACCAAGCCGGCTATTCTTTCCCGTGGGGAATTTGAAGAGATCTTCCGCAGCGTAAGCAACTGGCGGCGTTGGGGGGCGGAGGACGAAAGAGGAACGCTCAACTACATCACCCCTCAGCACATTCGCGACGCTGCCGCACTGGTCCGCTCCGGCCAGAGCGTGACGCTTTCACTGCCGCTGAACATGGTGGCAGGGCCGGACAATCCCCGCCCCTCCGTCCACCATATGGTCAAAATGTACGATTTGCCCCTTTCACCCCGCGGCGAACCGCATTTCGTGGGCGATTATCTGGGCACGGAAATTCACGGGGACAGCCGAACCCACGTCGACGCCCTCTGCCACGTTGCCTACAATGGCCAAATCTATAATGGGCAGCCGACCAGCATCGTCACTTCCCAAGGCGCCATCCGGCAGGATATTACGGCTTATGTAAATGGCATCGTGGGGCGGGGAGTTCTGCTCGACCTTCCCCGCCTGTACGGCGTGAAATGGTTGGAGCCAGGACATGCAGTGACCACCGATGAGTTGGAACGCGCCGAAAAGGCGCAGGGCGTTCAACTGCGCGAGGGCGATATCTTCCTTTTTCGCACTGGCCACCACCGCCGGCGCCTGGAACTGGGTGCATGGGACAACAGTTATGAAGGGCAGGGCCAAGCCGGTCTGCACCCTTCTACGATGCGTTTGCTCCACGACCGCAGGGTGGCCGCATTTTTCCCCGATGGCGACGGGGAAACAGTGCCCAGCAACGTGGAAGGGGTTGCCTATCCCATTCACGCAATCCAGATCGCCGCGATGGGCATGGCCTGCGCGGACAGCCTGCAGTTTGAAGATTTGTTGAATGTCTGCGCGCAGCAAGGTCGATGGGAATTCATGGTCGTAGCGTGCCCTCTGTTTATTCCCAGAGGCACTGGCTCACCCTTTAATCCCGTAGCAATTCTCTAGCGGGTTGTCTCGGCTATCGAGTTTTGCTGCCTGCTTCAATGAAAATGGCTGTGCGAAGCGCCTTGGAGCGTGGCGACTACCCGCTGCACTGCAAGGCGCTCCATCGGTGTTCAGCATCGCGGATTCGCAAATCCGGACTCTCTGATCACAGGAGAACTTTATGGGCAAATTGGACGACAAAGTAGGGATTGTTACCGGTGGCGGCAGCGGAATCGGTAAGGGGATTGCTCGCGGGCCGGCCGCTGAGGGAGCCACAATTGTGGTTGCTGGCCGGCGTTTTGAAGCCTTGAACCAGACGGTGGAAGAGATTTTGGCCCTGGGACAGAAGGCGGCGGCCATTCGCACCGACGTCACCGATGAGGCGCAGGTTAGCGCGTTGTTTGCGGGTACCATGGAACGATTTCAGCGGGTCGATATCCTGGTTAATAATGCCGGGGCAGTGGACGGGGGTCCACTGGATGAACTCTCCGTGGAAACGTGGGATAAGGTTATCGCCGCGAATTTACGCGGTCCTTTCCTCTGTACGCGTTCCGCTATGCGGGTGATGAAACCTCAGGGAGGCGGACGAATCATCAATATCGGCAGTATCTCCGCGCAGCGGCCACGGGTAAATTCGGGTCCTTACGCCACTAGCAAATTTGGCATCTGGGGTTTGACCCTGACCACAAGTTTGGAGGGGCGGGCGCACGGCATTTCCGCCTGCTGCCTGCATCCGGGAAACGTTCGGGTGGAAACCGTGGACGAGGAAGTGGGATCCGTGACCGGCATTTCTGATTACGCCAAAGAACCCAAGATGGAAGTAGCGGAGATCGCCGAAGTCGCGGTCCTGATGGCCAGCCTTCCCGCCCACGTCAACATGCTGGAAGCCATTGTTCTGCCGGTAAAGCAGGCCTATCTTGGCCGAGGGTGAGTGGCAGCGACGGGAAGCAGCGACTTCCGATGCGGGGATGCCAAGTTGAGCTTCTACACTTTTAGCTGCGCGAACCCGGCACCGTGCGCGTTGGTAACCTCCCCCATGCTGTAAATTACGGGCCGGTAACCACCCCGGCGCAATCGCGCCACCCCTCCTGAATCAGGGGGAAGTTCCGCAAGGCTCCCCTCCTCAGATGAGGAGGGGCGACGCGCTAGCGGCGGGGGTGGTGCTGAGCAGGGAATGTTCAAAACCTGGGGAGGGCAGGCCCACCCGCTGCGAAGAATATCATGATCTGCAATCTTGAGAGGAGAACGCCGTGGAACCAACCAAGCCGATTCAACTCAAAGGTTCAGTCCCCATTATTCCAATACCCTTTGACGCCCAGGAAAACATTGATGAAGAGAGTCTCCGCCGGCTGGTGGAGTTTGCAGCGGAAAAGCAGTTCAGCGCTATTTGCCTTCCTGCTTATGGAAGTGAGTTCTATAAACTCACCGAAGATGAGCGGATTCGCGTGGTCAAGATTGCGGCACATCAGTCGGCGGGACGCGTGCCCATCATTGCCCAGAGCAATCACGGCTCATCACGCGTCGCCCAGGAACTGGCGCGGACGCACGTTAAGAACGGCGCGAACATGATTTCCGTCGCGCTCCCTCGCCAGTTTGCTTTAAGCGATGACGACCTGCTGCGCTACCTGGTCCCCATTCTTAACGGTGTGGATGTGCCATCGCTGGTGCAGGATTTCTCCCCGGCCGGCGGCACCATTGGCGCGGAGTTCACGGCGCGGTTGCTCGAAAAGTGCCCAGAGTTTGGCTACCTGAAAATGGAAGAGCCGATGCTTGCGCCCAAGCTGGTGGCCATTACAGAAAAAACGGGCGGAAAGGTTGGCGTTCTGGAGGGCACAGGCGGACTCTATCTTCTGGAACTGATTCCTTACGGACTTTGCGGCATCATGCCTTGCCTGGCTGTTGCAGACGCTCTGAATGTCGTCTTCAAGCTTCGGGCTGAGAACAAGAACGATGAGGCTTTCGACCTCTACGGAAAGCTGCTGCCCCGTGTGCTCTTCAGTTTTCAAAGCTTTCAACATTTCGAAGTGTACTTGTATTGTGAAAAAAGCCTTTTGAAGGCGCGCGGATTGATCTCCAATGCCATCTGCCGCAATGCCGGCTTCACTCCTGATCCTTACACCGTGCGCTACGTCGATGAATTGAATGAACGCACGTTGGATTTGCTCAAGAACCTCGCATGAACCAATGTCATCTCGGGCAAGAGAGATTTGTCTCGGGAAGTTTTTGAGTTGATGCTAAGGGTAGACCGGGAGCTCCCGCCACGTACTGCCTTCGGGCGCCTGGCGGTTGAGACTTACCCCTGTTCGTTGCTGCTTACCGGGCAGCGCTATGTAAGTACAACACTGCGTCACCGGTGAATACCGGGGTGAAAGTGCGATTCCCACCAGAAACTGTTAGTACTCCCGAGGAACTGATCCGGTTTGTTGAGGGATTAAGCCATTCAAATTGGTACGTCCCGGCCTTAAGATTCACGGTAAAATGCCCGGCATAGGGTTGATACACCAAATATTCCGCGCCGGGATTGACCAGGCAGAAATGGGTGCTACAGAGGGACGGTTGCGGGGTCATGGCCACCAGATTCATGCGATTCGCGTAGGTCAGCGTCATCCCCATCGCGTCCCGGATGGGGGCGTAATAATTATCCGGCTTCAATCCGATTTTGGGGTCCGCCGTCTTGCCCTCGGGTTTGTTCCGGCCGGGCCAGACCACCAGGTAGGGATCCATGAAGGCCACATTGTTACCCGAAGTAAAATTCTCCCAAACCCAGTTGCGCTGCCCTGGCGCGCCATACTTTTTCAAGTCTCCCGCGCTGTAGGCGTGATCGGTATCGTTGATGATCACCTTGGTTCCGTCGGAAGGCGGTACTTGGCTGCCAGCGGAAATCCAGTCGGCAGCGCTCTTGTAAAGGGTTAAGTCAGACCCGCCCTTCCATTGGAACGTCATCCCTACAGGATGCTGCTTGGGCTTGGTCGCTTCATACTGCTTGACGAAGCTGATGACGTTAGCCTGCCAGGAGTCAGAAAACGGACTGCCCGACTCATTGGAGACCTCGTAGAGCACGTTATCGAGATCGTTGACTGTATCGATGACCTTCCGAATGTAAGCCTTCTGGATATCCCAGACCGCGTCGGACATCTGCGAGGCGTCGGTGGGGCAGTTTCCCGGGCAACTGATATTGTTGATGTTGTTGGAATCGCGATAAGGGTCGCCGTCGATAGGGTTGGTCTCAAACTGCAATTCGTAACCGTTGAACAGCATCACGGAAACGTAGATGCCGTTCTGGCTGGCGGTCATCGTCCTTGCCCGCATGCGATCGAAGTAGCTCTGATCGAGTTTGGTGAGGTCGAATTTCAAGCCGCCGTCGTTGGCAACGCCCGGCCCTGTTCTCAGCCACCTCCAGGGAAGCGCCACGACGTTCTCATCCACGTCATCGGTATCGTCGGAATCTGGTAGTTCCGCCGTCCACAGCCGCATGAAGTTGAAATTTTGCGCTACCATCCACTTCATGTAGGCAGGGTAGTCAAAGGCCACTTGCGGCGGGTGCAGTGTGCCGCGATCCACCAGGTTCGACCAGGTGTGCGAGCCCGTGAGGTAAATAGCCTTTCCCGAGCTGTCCGTAAAGTAACGCGGGTTGGCAGGATTGCGGCGCAGGGGCCCGGTGGCGGAGTGGGCGCGCAGGGGAGCGACCGGTTTTCCGGACTCCTGGCCGTAAGCAAGCGCGCACAAAGCTAAGCATAATATCAAAAGCCGGACAGTGTATCGCCCGGTGTTCGGCAGGCATTTCGGTGCGAAGGGATTGATCTGCGCCTGCTTCGAGTGGCAGGTAGATCTCCTGCCGGTGTGGGCATGGCGGGAGGGCTCGATCGGTGAAAGCGTTGATGTCATTTGAGGCTCCCATCCCCAAGCATTCGCGCGAAGCGCCATGGACCTTGGTCGCTGCTGCTACCACAGTCCATGGCGCGCTTCGTTCGCAATCAGTTTTCCCAATCCGTGAGAACAACTAAGTGAACACTGCTGGGGCTAACCAAGGTCGGCGCCGCCATCCACCATGTATACTCCCCCGATGCAGAAGCTGGCTTCGTCGGTGGCCAGGAGCGTCGCCATACCGGCCAAGTCGCTGCCCACACCCAGCCGGCCCGCGGGGATTCTGGGAATATACTTGTTGCGCGCTTCCGGATCGGAAAACTCCTCGGCATTCATCGGCGTATCCATGGTGCCGGGGACAATTGCGTTCACGCGAATTCCGTTGCGCGCGTAGTCGGCAGCCATCGAGCGCATCAGCGCGAACACCCCGCCCTTGCTGGCGCTGTACGCGGCGATACCCGTAAATCCACGGATGCCGGTTCGCGAGGCAACAAAAATAATGTTGCCCTTGCCCTGCGCGATCATGTGGGGAATCGTGTACTTCGCGCACAACCAATACCCGCGGAGGTTGGTATTGATGGTGCGGTCCCAGACCTCATTGGTGACCTCGTGGGCGCGAGTGTCTCCGTGGGTGATGAGAATGGCCGCGTTGTTGACGAGGATGTCGATCCGGCCATACCGCTCGATGGCGGCTTTCACCAGCCCTTTCACTTGGTCCTCGGAGGAAACATCGGTCGGCACAAAGATCCCTTCGCCGCCCTGCTTCTGGATGGTCTGGAACGTGGAGTTTCCCCGGTCGGGGTTGATCTCCGCCACGACGACCTTTGCACCCTCTTGTGCATACTTGAGCGCGATCCCTTCTCCAATACCCGCCCCACCCCCGGTCACTATTGCCACTTTATCTTTTAAGCGCATTCGTTGTCCTCACTCCTTCTAAGGTTTCCTTCCTCGTCTGCAGGGTTGGCTGTCTTCACCCTGTGGCGACCCTCGATAAACCTTAAATTTGCCCGTGCATCGATCACCACCACATCGCCTTTGTTCAGCTGAAAACGACGGTCTCGAATCTGGACGTCCAGGCTGCCACTCTACAGGTATATAGCTTCGAGGTATTCCTGACGGTTCGGTCGGATGAGATGGCGACCGGCGCCTTCATAGAATCCCACATCCGCCGGAAATGTTGGATCAAAGGGTTAATTGATCCGCACACCGTCGGCGGTGATGTTCGGCCCAACAAACTTGTAACTGTCCTCCCAGTGGAGCCGCCGGCCTCGCATAGATCTGATTTCCTTCCTAATCATAGGGCGGTGGAAGTCTCCTGCCCACGGTCCCTTGACCCAAGTGAGAATAGTTTAACCATAAACCGGGAGAAAATGGCAAGCTTGGATGCGAAGAGCGCTTTTCGATGATTTTTGTCAGGGAGGGCATACAACGCGGGTTACGTATTGGCCGCTGCCAACCCCTGCCCTGCCGACTGTTCGGGCTGTTACCTCATGGTCGTACTCGCCCAATTTTGATAGTGTCCGGCGCGAGAAAGTGGCAGTTAGCCGGGTAGTATTGTTACAAGTTATTCCGAGAGTTCTTATTGACAACGATGCCCGACGGTGGTAAAAAAAAGGCAACATTGTGTCGGGTTCCTATGAATCAAAGGAGGATGATCATGAGGCGGCGAAATGTCGTTTTGCTGTTCGGTCTTCTGTTGATGGTTACGGTTGCAGCATCGGCACAGGAACTCGCAACAATTGTTGGCACGGTCACCGACAAGACTGGAGCCGCTATTCCAGCTGTTAACATCAAAGTTTCAAGTCCGGCCAATGGGTTCACGCGCACCTACGTCTCGAACCCGGTGGGTGAGTATACCGCTGCGGAATTACCCCTCGGCGACTACACGGTTACCGCGGAAGCGAGCGGATTTTCGACACTCGTGCGCACCGGTATCACGCTCGGCACTGGTCAGACGCTGCGTGTGGATCTCCGTCTTGAAGTTGGAACGGCGCAGCAGAAGGTGACCGTGGTGGGAAACACCCCGAAGGTTGATACCGAAACGGGGGCCCTATCCAGCGTCATCACCGGCAGTCAGATCACGGAGCTGAATATCCCCGCGAGAAACTTTACCAATCTTGCCTTGCTGATCCCCGGCGCCGCACCAGGCAGCACCTTTACTCCTTTCACACCTTCGGGTATGTATGGAGACCAATACATTGCCATTAACGGCAATCCCGGCACGAACTTGGGTTGGGAGTACGACGGCGCTTCGACGTCTGACCCGAGCTCGGGGAGTGATTCGCTTCAGGTCTTCATGAGTATGGAGGCGATCGCGGAGGTTAAGATCTCGACCTCGAACTACAGCGCGGAATATGCCCGTGCGGGCAGCGCGATGATTGAGGCCGCGACCAAATCTGGCACCAGTCAGTTCCACGGCTCGGCCTTTGAATTCGTGCGAAACACTAAGCTTAATGCCGATGATTGGTTCTTGAATCAAACGATTGGTGGCCACGCTCCAGTACAGCCCGTGAACCATAACGATTTTGGGTTCACCTTGGGCGGGCCCTTCTATATTCCCGGCCACTACAACACCAGCAAGCAGAAAACGTTCTTCTTCGTTTCGGAAGAGTGGCGCCGCGACCGGACCGCACCGGTCATCGACACCACAGTTCCCACGACACGCGAGCGTAACGGGGACTTCAGCGAGTGCGATCCGGGGTCTCCCAATTATAATGTGGTGGTGGCCTCCGGCTGCATACTCCCCACCAATTTGGCGACGGGGACGACCTATGCGAACGACCTCGTGCCCGTCAGCCCCATCGCCACGACGCTGCTCAATGCTTTCATCCCCCTGCCCAATAATGGCGTGAATCGGTATACCAAAGCCCCGAAGACTCCGGTGAACTTCCGTGAGGACTCGATCCGGGTGGACGAAAACATCACCACCAGCCTGCGCCTCTTTGGGCGCTTTACCCAGGACCGCGTCGTCACCACAGTTATCCCTGCCTACTATGGCAACGAGTTCCCAACTACCGAGGACATCGAGACTCCTCCCGCGACCAATGAGGTCCTGAACCTTACTTACGCAATTCGGTCTAACTTGATCAATGCCTTGAGTTTCGCCTATTCCGGGCAACACGACGGCATTCGACCTACAGTCACGGGAATTGATTCCGTCTCTGGCTCGATCCTCTACCCCGCAGGTTTACAGATCGGCAGCATGTTCCCGGCGGCTGCCTCAGGGATTACACCGCTAGGTAAGGTGTTGCCTGGCATCAGTGTGGGTGGGGGAGGTCCGGGATTTTATCAAGCTGCGGGAGTGCCACAAGTTTGGTGGAGTTCGAGCCCGGTTCTCCGAGACGACGTGGTTTGGATGCGGGGGAAACACACCCTGAAGTTCGGAGGATACCTCCGGTTGGCCCGGATCGACAACACCGTAGCCTTTGGCGGAGGTCACACGGAGGGAATCCTCGGCTTTTCGAATTCGGGCCCTAATAACACCGGGAACGCTATGGCCAACTTCTTCTTGGGCAATCTGTCTTCCTATACTCAAGTCGGGAGGACTATAAATGGCCAACTGGTTGGAGGATTGCCGGAGGGACATTGGCGGATGTGGGACTTTGAGCCTTACTTCCAGGACGACTGGAGAGTTACAAATCGGCTGACAGTGAATCTGGGATTTCGTTACTACTTCGTGACCCCCTTCGCGGATGTCACCGTCCCTCAGAATTCGTCGATCTTTGACTCCGCCCGATACAACCCCTCGAACCAGGCGCAATTGAATGCCAGTGGCGCGCTTGTCCCTAGCACAGGCGATACTTGGATTAATTATGGAAACGGGCTGGAACCATGCGGTGTCGGGGGAATACCTTTGAGTTGCACTTCTGTGACCCATCGAACGCCCTCGCCGCGGTTTGGTTTTGCCTGGCAGCCGACGGGCTCAGGCAAGACGTCCATTCGAGGCGGCTATGGCCTCATTTTTGATACCGGCAATGCGCATATACTATCATCCGGGCGCAATGGAACTGTCCCGACCGTTGCTTCCCTGACCGCGAGTTATGTGGATAACTTTGGCTACCCGACGGTGGCGCCGCCCGGAACCCTGCCGGTGGCATCCACGGTTTCCCAGCCATTGGAACAGCACTTGCCGGAGTCTAATCAGTTTAGCGTGACGGTGGAACACGAGTTTCCCGGTGACAACCTGCTGAGCGTGGCCTATGTCGGGAACCAGAGTCGCCATATGACGCGGAGGCGTAATGTCAACCAGGTTTTAGACGGAGCAACAACCGTGAATGTGCCGTCTCTCGCCGGAACCACCGATTGTGACGCCTCTGGAAACTGCAACGTACAAGACGCCCTGATCAATACCATAGACGCGCCGTACTTCTTCGCCCCGTTTCGCGGCTACAATGGTATTCAGCAGTGGGAGGATTCGGGGATCTCGAACTATAATTCTTTACAGTTCAGTTTTCGTCACCCCTTCGGGCACGGCCTGACTTTCCAGGCTGTTTATACCTGGGCCCATGAATTGGACGACCTGCTCGGCGCCGGCGGCAGCGAGAATGGAGGCAACACCGTTGATGATTATCACCTTAGCCGCTGGTATGGAAATTCCGCCGACAACCAGGCGCAGGTGTTGACGATGAACTATGTCTACAAGATACCGTTCTTTGCCCATTCTACCAACCATTTGCTGAGTGGCGCATTGGGGGGATGGCAATTGGGCGGCATCTCCACCTTCCAAACTGGAAATCCCATAGGTCTCAATTGTGGTATCGCGGGGACAGCCAGCGCGGTGGGTGGAAGCGTGATGTGCAACTCTCTGGGCAACGTTCAGGTACACAAAGGCACTTACATCTCTCCTCAGTTCGGACCCGAGGTGAGCTGGTTCGACCCTTCAACGATCGGGCAGATCACGCTTCCCCAACTGTATTCGAATGGCGAACCCGGCATGTTTGGATACATGGGGAAGTCTGCCATGACAGGCCCCGGCCGCAACGACTGGGATCTGAGCCTGATCAAGAACCTCAAACTTCCATGGTTCCACGGTGAAAATTCGACCCTGCAATTTCGCTGGGAAACCTTCAATACCTTCAATCACCCCCAGTGGAATGCCGTCAATCTATTTTGTTCCAGCGCAACGCTTGCGGGGCAGCCCTGCAATGGCGCGAATAATATCGGAAATGGCGCAGTAAGCAGCGACTGGGGTCCTCGAACCATGCAACTGGGATTGAGACTCGTATTCTAGGTAATTACCGGAGGAGGCCAAGCGACTGCCGCTTGGCCTCCTCCGGCAGGTTTGGAATCCTGCGCAATTCTCTTCCGTAAGGGTCTTCCCTGTAACGCCGCCACTCGGAAGTAACTTCCATTTCTAAGCCGGAGGCAAGCTACATGATGAATCGTGTCGCGATTTTTGTTCGATATGGCTTATTTGCTGTGGGCCTGACCATCTGCTTTACCGGAGCGGCCACTGGGGTCAGCTTTTCTCCCGCCCGCCTCAACTTTGGGAATAGTCCGCAGGTTGTGAAAGTGAGTAACAGCGGGAGTACTACCTTGCGACTAGGGAGGAGCCGAATCGTCGGGGCAAATGCGCGAGACTTCTCGATGACCACGACTTGCGGCAGCGTATTGTCCGCCGGGGCTGATTGCACCGTCAGCATTTCGTTCGCGCCCACGGCGAGCGGGGCGCGATCTGCGTCGCTACGGTTCGATGATGGCCTTGGGGCTGGCCCGCAGGCGGTCAGTCTTACCGGGACTGGCCAGTTTATGGCGCTCAGCGCGGATAGAACTCACCTGGTGAACACGTTTACGAACAAGCCGGTTTTCATCTCCGGGGACACCGCTCAGGATTTAAGCGTCCAGCTTTGCAAGGACTCCGACGTGGATCGATACTTAGCAAATCGAGCGGCCAAGCACATGAATGCAATCTGGGTTTTTTTGATCGACATCATTCAGCATGACGGCAAAGGGGGGATACAGAATGATTGCTCCGGCAACAATCCCTGGAACGGTGGCGCCGACTTTACCGGGATGAGCAACGCGACTGCCTACTGGGCCCACGCGGACTACGTGCTGCAAAGGGCGGCCGCATATGGCATTACCGTTCTGGCGGGAACGGCTTTTCACGGGTCATTTGATCATTGCAGCATTCGGTACTTCGCCAGCATGGAAAAAACATCCGACGCCACCTTAACCGCCTATGGGGCGTTTCTGGGCAATCGGTACAAGTCTTACCCGAACATCATCTGGCTTCATGGCGGGGACGCTAACCCGAGCCTTTGCGGCAGCGACGTGACCAAAAAAGAGGACGCGATTGCCCGGGGGATCATGTCGGCGGACCCAATCCACTTGATGGCCATTGAGTCGACCAATAACCAGTGGGGTGAGGCGAGCGCCACCAACTGGGCGCCCTTCACTTTCAGCACCAGCGCTCCAAACGGCTGGCTCACGCTTGGCACAATCTATCCGAAGGGCCTGCCAGCCACCACCTTCTCAAAGGAGATCGCTCATATCGTCTCTCAGAACGTAACCGAAACAGGGGCGTCCGCTTTCGTTCCGTACTTCAGTATCGAAGACCCTTACGAATATGAACCGTACGAAGCCCCTTACACTGTCGAGCAGCTTCGGCAGCAAGGGTATACGGAGGTTTTGAGCGGTGCTTATCTCGGGAGACTCTTCGGAAGTTCGGGAGTGTGGCCGTTCGGTGCAACTTGCTGCCAGCACGGACCAACCTGGCAGGTCAATATGGACCATCCCGCCTCCTTCGATCAACAGCGGCTTGGGGAACTCTTTCGCAGCCGCGAACACTGGAGGATGGTCGCTGATCTTAACCACACAGTGGTAACGGCGGGCTTCGGTTCGGGAGCGAACCTGGCCGTAACTTCCCGAACCTCCGACGGCCAGACGATTATCGGCTATATTCCCAACGGCAACGCTGCAACGCTGACGGTGGATATGACCAGAATCACAAGCGCCATCCATCAAGCCACTTGTTGGTGGTACAATCCATCCTCGGGGGCCGCAACCTTGATTGGAAGTTACGCCAATTCCGGGACGCGAGACTTTACAGCACCCGATTCAAATGATTGGGTGTTGGTGATCGACGACGCGAGCGCAAGTCTGCCGGCGCCCGGAAGTCCGTAGGGCTGGAATACCTAATGAATTCACTGATCAAGATCGAGGCCGTTTGCCGGCCCCGATCTCAAGGCAGAAGCGACTGTATATGATTAGTCGTGCCTCGTTTCTCGTTCGATATGGATTGCTTGCTCTGAGTCTGACCATCGGCTTTATCGGAGTGGCCAGTGGGGCCAGCCTTTACCCCGCGCGCGTCAACTTCGGCAATAGTCCGCAGACCGTGACGGTGACCAACCCAGGCAGTTCTACCCTGCACCTTGGGCAGATCGAGATCGTGGGTGCGAACGCGAAAGACTTCTCGCGCACCACGACTTGCAATACCACGCTGGCAGCCGGGGCCGATTGTACGATCAGCATATCGTTCGCGCCCACGGCGAGCGGGGTGCGAACCGCGGCGCTGCTGCTCCCCGAAGACGGTGGAGGCAGCCCGCAGACGGTCAGTCTAACCGGGACGGGCCAGTTCATGGCGTTGAGCCCAGACAGAACTCACTTGGTAAACACGTTTACGAACAAGCCGGTTTTCATTACCGGGGATACGGCTTACGCGCTTGTCGTTCAGCCCTCTTCCAACGCCGATGTAGAAGCCTACCTTGCTGACCGGCAGGCCAAAGGGATCAACCTGATCTGGGTCGGCCTGGTGGATGCCACCAATCACGGTCCAGGAAGCCACAACGAGGGACACACCCAGAACGATGGCTTTGGCAACAACCCCTGGAACGGCGGGGCCGACTTTACGGGGATGGACAGCGCCACCGCTTATTGGACTCACGTGGACTATGTGCTGCAAACTGCTGCGGCTCATGGCATCACGGTCCTTGCCGGGACGGCATTTACCGGAGCATTCGGAAGCTGCACTTTTCCGTACTACGCAAGCATGGCGACAAGTTCGGACGTCACGATGAGGACCTATGGCGCGTTCCTGGGCAACCGTTACAAATCCTATCCCAATATCATCTGGCTGCAAGGCGGCGACGCCAACGTCAGCCGTTGTGGCAGCGACCTCGCAAAGAAGGAGGATGACATTGCCCGGGGTATTCTGTCGGTGGACACCAATCACTTGATGACTGTCGAAGCCACCAGCGGCGTTTGGGGAGAGCCCAGCATTACCAACTGGTCTGTCTACACTTTCAGCGCCAGCAATCCCAGCGGCTGGATTACCCTTGGCACAATCTATCCGAAGGGTACGCCAGACAAGGACTTTTCTTTGGAGATCGCCCAAATCATATCCCAAAACGTCACCGAAACAGAGGCCTCCCCGTTTGTTCCGTATTTCAGCATCGAAGACGCTTACGAATATGAACCGTTTACTGCTCCCTACAACGATCTCGAGCTCAGGCAGCAGGGGTACGCGGAGATATTGAGCGGCTCCAAGCTGGGAAGGCTTTTTGGCAGTTCGGGTGTGTGGCCGTTCGGCGCCGGCTGCTGCCAGAACGGGCAAACGTGGCAGGCCAATATGGAGCATCCATCGTCCTTCGATCAACAGCGGCTTGGCCAGCTCTTTCGCAGCCGCGAGCACTGGAAATTGGTCGCCGACCGTAACCATTCGGTCGCAACGGCGGGCTACGGTTCTGACGCAAACTTGTCCGTGACTTCGCGAACCTCCGACGGGCGGACGATTATCGCCTATATTCCGAACGGCAACGCCACAACGCTGACGGTGGACATGTCCAAAATCGAGAGCGGCATCCACCAAGCCACGTGCTGGTGGTTCAATCCGTCGACAGGGACGGCGCAACTGATCGGGAGTTATGCTAATACCGGAACGCGAAACTTTACCGCACCCGACTCCCATGATTGGGTACTGGTCATCGACGATACGAGCGCGGACCTGCCAGCGCCCGGAAGCTCGTAGAACTATTGAGGAGGACTTATCTCAGTGGCTCCAAGAAGAGTAAAGGTATTGTTCCTTCCCACCCGGACGGAGCTGAAGGAGCCTTGGGAGGGCGACGTCATCAAAGCCGTTGGACCTCAGCACGACCTGAGGATTTTCGATTACGACGCGCCCATAGCTCCTCAGTTTGAGGGCGTCGAGGTGGTAATCGACTTTAGCGGCCATTTGGTCTCGCGAGAGATGGCCGATGCAGCTTTCTCCGCCAAGCTCTGGCACCTGCTGGTCACCGGTTTCGACCACTTCGACCTCAACTACTGGCGGACAAAACACATCCCCGTAGCGAATTGCCCAGGCGCTCTTGCCGGCCCCGCCATGGCCGAAGGTGCGATCATGCTCATGCTGATGCTGTCGCGACAATGGCACGAGGGCCAACTGAGCTTCGCGCGCAGGGACTTTTACAAGCCATTGGGCTTTGAACTGGAGAATCGCGTGCTTTTGCAAGTGGGATTTGGCGGCACGGCCCGCCCGCTGGCGTCCAAGGCCAGGGCGTTCGCCATGCGCGTCGGCGCCATCGATATCCGGCATATTCCCGAAAGTGAGCGGCAGGAGTATGGACTGGAATTCGTTGGCAAGCCGCAAGACCTTGATGAGATGATCCCGAAATGTGATTTCTTATCCCTTCATCTCCAACTCGATAATACAACCCGGCATATTATTGAGGCCCGTCGTCTCGCCTTGATGAAGCCCTCCGCCTTCCTAATCAATTTTGCTCGCGGGGCGCTCGTCGATGAACAAGCCCTGCACTCCGCGCTGGCGGAGAATCGAATAGCCGGTGCTGGCCTCGACGTATTCGGGGTTGAACCCCTGGACCCCAACGATCCGCTGCTCAAGCTCAAAAATGTCGTGGCCACTCCGCACAACTCATCCGTGACCGACGGCACGTCTCGCCGGCGCGCCGCCTGTGTTGCGGAAAACGTGGACCGCATCGCCAAGGGGCTGCCCCCGTTGTATATCATCGGCAAATGATTGTTTCGAACTTTCAACAAGTCAGAGAGGATTACACCGATGCCAACCGGCGCCACCAAAGCCCGTGATTCTCACGACCCCACCGCCCTCGGGCGCAACTTCAAGAAGCGGCTCCGCCGGGGCGAGCTACTGATCGGCGGCACCGTGTCTGAATATGCACGGCCGTCGCTCATCAAGTTGTTTTGCCAGGCGGGGTTTGACTTTCTATTCCTTGAAAATGAGCACGTGCTGTATGGCTCGACGGACTTGGTGGATATGATGATCTGCGCTCGCGATAACGGGCTGCCGGTCATCTCAAAGATTCCGCAACTCGAGCGCGCCTCAACCACCAAGCTGTTGGACAACGGCTGCGTGGGCATCCAGCTTCCGCGCACCGAGAGCCGGCAAGACATGGAGAGATTAATCAGCTTCATGAAATTTCCCCCGCTGGGGACGCGCGCCGGGGCGCCCTGCTTCGCCAATGTGGATTACGCCTGGCCGGCCAATCACCCGCAGTGGTTGCGCAGGGCGGACGAGTCAACGGTCGTCGTCGCGCATATTGAGACGGCGGAGGGCCTTCGGAATGCGGAGGAAATCATCGCGACGCCCCATCTGGATATGGTGTATGTGGGGCCATATGACTTCAGCATCGCCATGGGCCACCCCGGCGACTATGGGCACCCTGATGTACTCAAGGCGATGAATAGGATTTTGGAGATCTGCATGGCTCATAATATTCCTTTTGGTACCACCGCGGGGAACCTGGACGGAGCGGCGTACTGGATTAAACGCGGGGTGCAATTCTTTGAGGCGGTGGATGAGCTGAGTCTGATCGCGGACGGGGCGCGTGAGTTGGTGGACCAGTACCGCAAAGTCAGCCCGGGAAAACGCAGTGCTGGAAAAAAGTTGGCCAGGTAATCGGCGAATAAGAGAAGACCGCATTGCACCAGAACCAAGCCGGGCGGAGTCCTGCCAGAGTCCCGGTTAATCCCATTTATATTGTTGACGCCCTCAAAGGGGTGGAAAGGCCAAGCCCTAAAGTTTTCCAACTCATGGCCTTCGAAAAGCATGATGTGCACTTTCGCGACGGGCTGAGAATTCGTTCCAGGGAGGCCGCATCGTTCAAGTCGAGATTTGCGTGGTCAGAATCCATGATCGCCCCTTCCAATAATCTGTTGGCGCTTTGAACGTGGGGGCGGACGGCTCCAAGGTCAACGCATGCCCGATGTTGAGTGGCCTGCCGTATCCACCAGGTAGAGCACGGCGTCTCCCTTGAACGGCGGAGTGAACTCCTGGGCGGATGATCCAGAGGGAACGGCCTCTCCAGGAATCGCCGACCCCGTAGCGGTGTTGAACCACTCGACTGCTAATGTCCTTGCGCTCGACATCGCCGTGAGATTCACCGTGAACGGGCCACCGGCGGGAGCGTAAACCAGGTATTCCGCACCCACCGAGGGTGTCTGGGCAAGGCAAAAGCCTGTTGAGCTCAGCGTGTCGCGCGAAGCAACTTGGGAAAGGTTCAACTTGTGGGAATATCTTAAAATGTACCCGAGATTATCCCGGAGATTGTCATATCGCGGGTCTGGCGCACGGCAAATGGAGTGGGTGGGAGAGACACACAAGTTACGGTTCTCGCGCGTCAGAAAAACCACATATGGGTCCATGAACAGCACCTGGTTGCCCGTGGCGAAGTTTTCCCAGGCATAGTTGCGGTTCTCTTGCGGGGTGTCCCTCCAGATTCCAAAGTAGGAATGATCGCTGTCATTGATGTCAACCTTGCAAGCAGGTTTTCCCGCGCCGCAGGACGAGGCGGGTGAAACGATCGTGGAAGGTGCAACCCAGTCCGCATCGGAGTTGTAAAGGGTAGAATCCCAGGACCCTATCAGCGCCGCATATCCGATGGGGTGATGATGCGGCTTGCGCGCTTCATAGGCTCGAATGTGCGCAATCTGGTGGGCATTCCACCAGACGGAATTGGAAGGGGCTTCCTCGGAAACCACCCAGAGCACGTTCGGCAAATCGTTCAGGGTGTCGATCACCTTTTCCACATACGCGTCCTGGACCTTGGTGA
>Ga0209415_10006165_pt1 | contig 21428 bp, 21 predicted proteins | sample PeaSoiSIISIP2007_FD_187696 | JGI IMG/M metagenome (GOLD analysis project Ga0209415, IMG submission 187696) | Peat soil microbial communities from Weissenstadt, Germany - SII-SIP-2007 (SPAdes) (version 2) | ecosystem: Environmental > Terrestrial > Soil > Wetlands > Peat | place: Germany... | reverse complement strand
CGGCCAAAGAAGCGGCCCCCGCGGAGAGCCCGCAGGAAGCCAAGCTGCGGAAATCCAAGGAAGCCTTGGCTGCAAAGGAAGCGGCCAAACCAGAGGTCAAGCCAGAGCCCAAGGTTGAGATCCCGGTCAAGCCTGAGAACGCTCACGAGCTCAAGCCGAAGGAGTTGGGCGAGAAGGATCAGAGCAGACTGCTGCGCCTGAAGACTGCGTTCGTGAACGCAGAGGACGAGGAGACCGCCGGCAAGCATCGCACTACCATCGAACAGATGTTGCACGACCTGAACCGCCCCCCGCAGGAGCGCGCCCAGATCATGCACTACCTGGAGCAGGAGCGCGCGGCCGCGAGGGAAGAGAAGACCGGCAAGACGATGTCGGAAACAGTTGAGGAAGAGGAGGCCGCACTGAGCCCAGAGGAGAAGAAGGGTCTCGGCTCGTCCTGGCGACCGGCTGTCAGCGATGCGGTTCAGAGGCTCAAGGCGCGCATCTTCGACAACAAGATGCAGATGCAGTGGCGCCGAATGGCCGAAAGCATGCGCGATGAAGGGCTGTTCAACTATATCAATCTGCATGTGGGAACTGGGGAGCCGATGAGCTCGCATTTCCTGCTGAACCAGATGCTCAACCACGTCAAGGATCCCGAACTACGGCAGCTCCTCATGGGAGTGCGCCAGCGCGCGCCTGATATGCCAGTCTATGGCATGAGCGATATTCGGGATATGCGCACCGGCAAACCGATCTACGCCGTGGGAATGTTCCATGGCGGCACTCAGACTATTCAGATCAACCCCCGTGCCGCGGCGAAGTCGGGGCTCGGGGAAGCCTTCATGGCCCAGACGATAGTCCACGAGATCGTACACAGCGCGACTACTCCTATCCTGGAGTTCGAGGAGAAAACGAACGGCCCGAATGCGGCGCGCATGAAGCAGTTGCTCGATGTCTTGCAGAAGCGTCTTGAGAACCGCTACGGCGCCACGTCTATGGTTCAACACGAGATGTACTTCAATGACCGAAGCGGGCTCGTCGCGAAGCCGGCCAACTTCATGCGCCATCTCTACGGCGCGAGTAACATCCATGAGATGGCGGCCGAGATCCTGTCGAACCCAGACTTCAAAAAGGAGGTAGCTGAGTCCGAAGACTGGGCGGATCCGAACGAACAATTGGGTACGCCGAAGGAGACGCTTTTCTCGAAGATCGCGCGCGTGATAGGGAACATGTTTGGAGTGAAAGATCCTGATCTGCTGCGGCACATCATCGGCGCGACTGAAGATACGATGGAAGCGCAGAAGAGGATATCAACCAAGTTCTACACCAAGTCCATGCAGGAACGACACGAGGGTCTTTCAGAAGCTCAGAAAGGCTTTTTGGAAGGAGACGCCACAGCGCTAGAGAAGATCAAGGCTGCCCCTGGCTTACGAGCCCTGGTTGACGAGCCGCCTCCGCTTCCCCGCGGTATAGATGAAGCAGTCCGTCGGGCGTTGCCAGACGATGACGAGACCCCGCGAGCCATCTCAAAGATGGATCAGATCATCAAGGGAAAGGCCGTGGATGCCATGCGTCAGGTGAAGATCGGTCTCAAGACCGTAGGACAGATCTTCCGAGATCACATGTCGGATTTTGGCGGCGACCATCCGGACAATCCGCTGCGCGATTTGAAAGACGCAGACATCAACAAGCACGTCCTGATGAAGCGGATGGCGGACATATCGAACCCGGTAATGCGAGACTGGGCGCGGCTCAAGGCTCCTGACGAGCGGGCTATGGCGGCACTCATGCGCGACACGACCATGTATCGCATCGATCCGCGTCTGAGCGCTGACGCGCAGCCCGCGACGGCCAAGGGTCGCGCAGGATTTGAAGACCGGCATGCTGACTATGTGCGCCGCTACGAACAGCTGAGCCCCGAGGCGCAGAAGGTTTACAGTGATGCTGCAGATGCAAACAAGACGATGGCCAAAGAGCTCCGACGCGCGGGCATCGACACTGCAACGAGCGCGCTCAATTTGAATCTGGCGCCGGAGCAGAAGAGCCTGCTCTATGGAGCGAAGAACCCGAAGGTCTATGATACGATCATCGGTCCAGGGAAGCTCATCGATGTCGGTGAAGACAACGACAAACTCAAGGCGGCAGTCCAGGACTTTGCCGGGATGACAGAAATTGAAGGACCATATTTCCACCTCGGGCGTCAAGGCGATTATGTCGTCGGTGCAAAACCTGAAGGCACCCGAGAGTTTGCAGATGCTGCAAAGGCTAACGAATGGGCCGCACGTGTACGCGAGCTATCGCCGGGTTCCAAAGCTGAGGTGGCAGAGCGAGGCGGGAAACACGTCGTTGACTACAAGGCCCAATACGTCTCTATGCATGAAACTCGCGCGCTTGCAGAAGCCGAGCAGAAGCGACTTGAGGCTGCCGGGTTCGACCCCGGCCTTGTTACCCAAAAAACGCTGGGGAAAGACACTGCTCCCCTTGCGTCCGGCCTCAAAGATATTGTCGCTGAAGCTGAAAGAAAGATCACGAGGAATGGACATGACGAAGGGTCTGACGCCCTGGTGGCGTCGCTTCGTTCCGCGTTTCTTCAGATGACTGCAGCGCGCAGCGCCTACGCTGGTAGCAAACTCGCGCGTAAGAATATCGGCGGTGTGAAGGCCGCGGACATGCAACGCAACTTCGCTTCGCATGCGATGTCGACGACCTGGCACGCGGCGCAGATGCGCACAGTGTTCGATCAGGCGGCGGCCCTCGGGCGCGTCCGCGCGATGGCCCGGGAGAACACCGGCACCACACAGCAAACTGCGTATCGGCGAGGCGAGGTTGTGGCCGCGCTGAACCGGCACGCCGCGCAAGCGACGCGCGACTTCGGGCAGCATTCACCGGTGGACTCGTGGGCTGCGAAGCTGGGCTTCATGAACTACTTGGCATCCGGATCCCACGCGCTGATCTGGATGACACAGAACTTCACGACGGGCATTCCGTGGGCAGGTGCCCGCTACGGATACGGTAAATCGACCGCGGCTTTCATGAAGGGAATGAAGGTGATAGGACCGGGCTTGCGCTCTGCTATGGCAGGTGTATTCTCGAAGCCGGGGGAAGTGACTGCGAGCGATATCCACGACGCCATCATCAAGTATGTCAGCAAAGATCCCACACTTGGAAAGTGGACTCCAGCGCTCCAGCAGCTCATCGATCGAGGAGTGCTCAACCACAGTTACGCTGAGCAGCTGGGCGCAGTCGCTCAGGGTTCTAATCAGCGTGTCAACAATATGCTTTCTTACGCTCGCATTCTGCCTTCCATGGCTGACGCTTTTAATCGTGTTTCGACTGCTCTTGCCGGACTCGAACTCACCAACGGCGACATCAGAAAAACTGCCGATTTGGTGGAGACCGTTCATGCAGACTACTCGCAAGAAAACAAACCGCTGTACGTAAAGAAGTTGGGAGGTTTCCCCGGCGGAAAGTCGCTTGCGATGTTCACGACCTACATGCAGGAAATGACGCATCTGCTCTACAGCAATATCTCAAATACGGTAACGGGGCGTGGAGAGGGAAGAGTCACGGCGGCGAAGACTGTGGCAGGATTGCTGCTGGGAAATGCAGCCTTCACAGGAATGTATGGCGGCATGGCCATCGCGCCCGTGCAGTTGGCGGCATACGCATATCACAAGCTCTTTGATCAGGATGGCCCGGATCTGAAGACGGCCGTGCACATGTTCTTGGTCGATCATCTTGGGAAGGCCGCGGGCAACGTTGCAGCATACGGATTGCCGCACGCGATGGGGATGGATATATCGTCGAGGATGGGGTTGGCGGGGATGTTCATGTACGATCCGCCGGACTTGTTGAGTGAGGACATGGGGGCATGGCAGAAATTCGCCCTGGCACACGCTGGACCGCCGGCGCAGTTCGTCGCGCAGGCGTCCACAAGCTTCATGAAGCACTGGAACCGGGGTGAACCGTTCCAGGCGGCGAGCTCGCTGATTCCGATCAAGCAGTACCAGGATGCGGTGAAGGCTGTCGGACTGGCAACACACGGGAAGACGGATACGTTGGGAGCCCAGATGACGGGACCGTCAACGGGAGATGCGCTGTGGCAGTTGCTGGGCTTCAAACCAGCTTCGGTAGCCAAGGCGCAGGAGCAGCAGAGCATACGGATCGAGGCTGCGACGGCTGCGAAGGCCGAGCGTGGATCGATCCTCAAGGAATTCGCATCCGCGCAGGACGCGGATAGTCAACAGCACGCAATCGAGCGCATGACTGACTTCAACAGTCGTCACCCTGAATCAGCGATCGGGACGAAAGATCTGCAAGGCGAAATGACGATGCGGGCGAAGGACGAGGCAGGGTTCTCGAAGAGTCCCGCCGTGCAGGAACGAACTAACTTTTGAGCTCGGCCGCAATGTCAGCCGTCGTAGCAACCGCCCACTTGGCAGTATTGCGCCAGACCCACGGGCGCACTCTGCTCTGACCGCCGTTTCGCATCTGTCCTACTTCCATTAACTCGTGACAAGCCGTCTTAAGAAGCATCGTCGTAGCCCGCTCTGAATACGACTTGCCAGTTTGAGAATGCAGATACATGCGCACAGCGTCGATGGTGCCGAGGTCCTTAGAAAACGGGCCGTCTCCGTTGGCAATGGCAACCTTCAAGTCCTGCACTTCAGGTGCTTGGGACTTGTCGATCATCGCTCGCTTTGCAACCGTCGTTGGAGGAGCTTCTTGTGGATCGTAGCTTGTAATATCCACCTGCGAGAAGTACCAACGAAGAACCCCCGGCCCACGGCTGGATGAGAGGAACCGATGCAGCAGTCCGAAGTATGCTTTCTTCTGTGCCACAGTGTAACCCCGCGTCGGACGGAGATAGTAAACCCCCCACCGGCGCTCATCGTCGGAGGGCAGGGTGATGGCATCTTCATAGTTGCTCGTTGCGGTGATGAACACGCGGTTGGGAATGTTGAACGGCTTTTGGCCCTTCGGGTGGACTTCGATGGTGTCGCCGGTGACGAGATTCTTCATTGAGTTCGCCGTGTCGTCGCTGTCCCACTTGCCGTTGATGTGCACTTCATCGAAGTGGATCAGATGCGTTCCGGTCAAGTAGTCGGAGAAAGACGAGCGCAGAACCTTATTCGAAACCATCTTCGCGCTGTGCACTCCGACGAGCGCGCGCGGGATATTGTAAGCGAGTGTCGTCTTGCCCGTGCCGAATTCCTTGGAGACCAGCAGCGGGGCCGAGGCGATCTTGACGTCAGGCTTCTGGACAACATGCGCGTAAGTCTGCTTCAGGTACTGTCCGAACGCCTTGTCCTCCTCGCGAGGGAAGCAGTAGTTCCAGAAGTCTTCGATGAGCTTGATCTCATTGGGAGTTGCCGGCAGCATGTCCGGCGGGTTCCTGTATGTGTTCACGTAACTTAACCCCTCTTCAAGATAAACTGGCGCGGCCCCGGGAAAGAACCCTAGTGAATTGACCGAGTTCACGGTCCCGTGTCGGCGCAGGACTACGGAGGCGTTGGTCGGCACGCCGTTGGAATTCAGCGGCATGTAGCGGGTCAACAGATCATCGATCACGGGACGCGTCATTTCTGCGCGATTAGTCATTGAGTAGAACAGGCCATCTTGGTCCGTGATCGTAACAAACTCCATAGAAAGCCATCGGACAGCTTCGTTGATATCGAGACGACTTTTCCCCGATGCTCGAACCACGTGAGATGCTGCGTACATAAGCGGCGAGGCGATGATCTGTTGAACGACTGTTGGTGCTGGCGCTCCAGCGTTAGGGGCAACGAGGGCGGCAGCCAGTGGCGCGGCAACTTGTTCTGCCAAGGACAGGGTAGGCGACGGCACTGGTTCTGGCTGCTCATCTTCATAGCCACCCTCCTTCGCCAGTCTGATTAGTGTTCCGATCCCAATCCCACCGCCAGGTTGGAACGAAGACCACGTGCGCCAGCAGTCTTCTCTGCTGACGTATTTTGGCTGAGTCGCCGACCAGTCGTGGAAAATCTCGAAGCCCTCGTCGGATTTGTTCGACCAATCTTGCACAGCGCACAGCACGGTTATCCATTCATCCCTCCCGTTAGTCTCCGGAATGTCGATGTAGTCAAGTAGTTCCCTAACCTGATCCTCAGTCTTAGGCTGGAAGGATCGGCTAGAGAGGTCCTCATTGCTGACAAGTCCGGCGAGCTTTGCAAGTCCACCAGATAGACTGACGGTCTCCTGCCCCGGAGCACCGACAACGGCAAGCTGTTGAGCGATTCTTTCGAGAGAGCATGTCGTTCCATTGTCACTGAGGACACGGCATGTAAGAGGGACAGACTCTTTGCGGTTGAGTGTGCCGGGAACACGCAGGATTCTGGCGGGATCAGCCGTAACTGTTTTATCGGCCGGAAACCCAAGTTCCAGACATTTAGCTTTGAGGGCCGCTGCCACAGGTCCCCATTCGTGTATCGGCACGTCCCGATCGAGCACCCAGTAGACGTGGATCCCCCGGCCGGAATGAACGTAGATAGACGGGGGCGGGAGACCGGTTGCCTTAACAAACTGTCCAAATTTCTGGATGGCGTCTTCAACACTGTCAAAGTCCTTACTGTCAAGGTCTAGATAGAGACAACGCTTCGCAGTGGGAACCTGACGATTTGCACCGGCGTAGGATCCCACTGCGAAGAAGATATTGACCGGTGACAGACTCAGTTCCTGCACTTGACGGCAGAGGTCATCTATCGTCTTTATTCCATTCAAGTGCCGAGGATTGAGTAGTTTGCCATCAGGACCTGTGGGACCACTGACTAGACAGTACGGCCCTATCTCTGGAAGGACTCGTTCGAAGAACGACTTCATGAGTTCCTCCCCGTGAAGTAACGAGTAAGGCCCGCAGCCTTCGCCTGGCTGCGGGTGATTACTTCCGGCATCTCACTTGCTGCCGCCGAACGCCGACAGCCCGCTTAGGATGCTATTTATGTCACTATCCAATTGCGAAGCCGTCGGTGCTGCCACGCCCGCAGCTTCCGCAGGAGAAGCTGCCACGGGGGCAATCGTCTCTGGCTGAAGTTGTAACGTCGCAGGAGCCGCCACTGGGTTGGGCTGCCTCCGGGTCCGGGTCTTCGCAGCGGGCGCTGCAGCGGGCTGCGGAGCCGGCTCAGGCGTCAACTGGAGCGTTCCGGCAACCGGCGCTGCGAACCCGGCCGTGAAGGCCGAGGCAGGAGGCGGGGGCGGAGCGGGAGGTGGCGCAGCCAGTCCAGGAGTGAGCATCTGCACAGCGACCGTTCCGACCGCCGCTAAGCCCACTGGCTGGCCGGGCATGGGAGGGAGGGGCATGGGCGCGGGGCCTGTGGCTGCGGCCGGCTGCGGGGCCTGTGGAGCGGCCTGCGGGGCCTGTGGCATCGCCACTGGCTGCGGCTGCTGTGCCTGTTGGTGCGGTGCGGCAGTCTCGGGGTCTTCGACTACGGCATCTTGATCCGCCAGGATACGATCAGTGTTGTCCGCGGTGAACAGTTCAATCACCTGATCAGCTTCGACGTCCGTCAACGGACGCAGGGCATTGAACAGCGGCTTTGGGTGAGACACGGTCGTGTCAAATGTCACGCGCACGGCCACTGCATTGTAGGTGTACCCACGGCCCTTCAGCTTGTCGGACATGATCGAGAGTTCTTTCAGCCCGCTTGGCGGTACTCGGAACAACAGCGCGCCGCCTAGGCCAAGATTGGGGATGTCCGCCAGCGGTACGATCGCCAGCTTCTTTGTGTCACGACAAGCCTTCTGCTTCTGGCCGTTGTCGCCGATCTTCGAACCGAACTGGTTCTTCGGACACAGCGCGCATGACGCGCTCTGCGGTGAGCGGGCTTCCTGCGAAGGGGCCTTGCCGTCCAGACTATAGCAGTCCGGCTGCTCGGTCGAGCCTTCTACGTAGTTCCCTTTGTACCACTGCTTGTTGAGGTACGCGTTCGCCTTCACGATTACGATGTCGATGAAGCTGACAGGCGACGCGGGCGCACCGGGCTGAGTGGGCGGGGCCATGATCAAGTGGGTCTGCCCTTTGTATTTGATCGCGAAGCGGCCGCCCTTGATCGAAAGGATTCCGTAGCTGCCGCGGATGCCTTCGCCGAGATCGTTCGCGAGCCCGGCCTTCTGCAAGGCTTGAAACTTCGTAGAGATCTGGGCGCCGGTTTCCTGCTGGAATAGCGTCATATCGTTGGACATGGATTTCAACTCCGTCTGATGTGGCAAGAGGTTTCGGTGGCATACTTGATGCCGGGGGGAATGGTCTTCGTGTGTTCAATGTACTCGGTGACTACAGACTTGGACACGCGCTGCTCCAGAAATTCCCACAGGTTGTTGGCCTGAATCCACGAGAGGATAGCAGGCCAATCCTTGGTTGTCACGCTAACATCGGTCTGTAAATAGGCCGTACCACTATCGGTACGGGTGTTTGTTTGCCCCTGCTCCTGCAGCTGCTTCTGCACCCATACTTGGCACTGGCGTAGCTTCTCATTGAGCGGCGCGATCTCTTCCTTATGGCGCTTAGCCATTTCGTCCTTCATACCACGAAGGCAAAGATAGGCCGAGATAACGGCGTCGAGAGTCGGTTGGGTCATACTGAAGTCTCCTGCTCGAATAGATCGAGGATTGCATTCTGAAGGGCGGCCTTCCGCTGTAGTCGTGCATACACATAACGCTCTGCTTGGCTCCCCGCAATGTGAATGATATGTGTGTTCTGATGCTGACCGGCCCGGGTAATTCTAGCATTCGCCTGTTCATAAAGCTCCAGAGAAGTAGGCGGGCTGGCCCACAGGATCGTGTTCGCAGCTGTCAGTGTAAGCCCGTGTGCCATTGTGGCGGGGTGAGCGAACAGTATCCGCGGACTTGGAAGGCGCTGGAAATCCGAGAAGGTCCTGGTCCGGCTGGTCTGCGATACGTTACCGTGTATAACCGCGCATGAGAACTTCGGATTACCGACCGCAAGACGTGCAGCAGACCCCGCGAGCAGTTCAACGAAATATCGGAAAGGGGAGAACACGATGATTTTCCCACTGCTTTGCTGAATGACTTCAAAGATCTCTTTGAATCGATCGTTCCCACCGGCGTAAACACCTGCTCCGGATCCATCATAAGCGAACCCCGCTGATAGTTGCAATAGCTTCGACAGCTTCACCCCCGCGTTTGCCGCGGTGATTTCCTTGTTCCTGATTTCGACCGCGAGCTCTTTGTGCATTTCTTTGTAGAGGGCTTCGATCGCGGGCGAGAGTTGAACCACTCGGGTTGAGTACGTCGTAGGCGGGAGATCGAGGCACTCGGCTCTGGTGAACCTAACAGCAGGTTGCATAATTGCTTTGGTGAGCGTGGCTGCTTCGGGACGTTCGACCCACTTGAAGGTGCTGACTTGTCGCATGGTGCTGTCTTTAAATCTCTTAAAACTGTATCCAGATAGCGCCGGAGTAAGCAGCTTTGATTGGCCGAACGCGTCAGTAGGGGCGTTAGGTGTAGGTGCGCCAGTGAGTCCCCAAGCGTACCCGCTACGTGCAACAAGAGGCTCCAGATTTTTCCATCGATTGGTCCGGCTGTTGCGATACGCTGCAAGTTCATCAATGATGATTCCATCAATGTCAGTTCGTGCCCATAGCTCTTTGTGCAGGACTTCAACTCCTTCATGATTAACGATATAGATATCAGCGGGTTTCGCAAGCAACTGCTGTCTTTTGGCTTTGTTGTATGCATAAAGTACCTGTGTTTTCAGATGCGGAAAATTCTCAAAGATCTCGTTCTCCCACACCGTTACCAGTGTGGAAAGTGGCGCGACCACGAGCAGCTTGTGGAGCAGACCCTCCCGGCGGAGATAGTCGTATGCCCACAGAACCGCCCGGGTCTTGCCTACCCCCATCTCGCTCAGGACATATGCCCTTCGAGCGATGGTACACATGTCAGCCGTCACCCTTTGGGAGTCAAAGGGCACTCCCCCGTTCCAGTCGTAGTACGACAGGATCGGCCCGGGCACGTTCAGCCCGAGGTTACGCAGCAGCCTAACTGATCCCACTTCATGTGGAATTGCTAGATACCACGCGCCGCCGTGCTCGAACCTCTGTGCAGCCGGTAAGAGCAATTGCTCGACGTCGGCTCGGTATGGTATGACGACCTTCTTGTGGTCGGGGAAAACTTGCATCAATGCCCTTCTTCGAAATCTGCAAGGATCTTGCCTACGGCTGTGACGCCTTTCGCCATGCACGCGGCTACCTGTGCAGTCGTGATTTCGCCGGCTGCCAAAGCAGCCTTGAGATACGTCTCGCTATATTGGACTTCAAAGGCCACGCCGCACTGGTTCTCTTCCGGTTGCAGCTGGTTCACATACAGAGTGATGCGACTCATAGAGCTATCCGGCTATGGGATGGCAGAATGATCAATGGTGGCTGCGCCACCTGACCGATCATCTGCCTAGCGGCGATGACGGCCCGAGCTTGCGCCGCAGCATCCTCAACTGGATCGTGGGCCACATAGCTTCCCTTGAGGCTCGATACATCGAAGCCAAGGCGCTCGGCTTCAGCAATAATCGTCCGGTATGATCGACTAAGCTTATATCCTCCATCGCCAAGAGGGTAATCTCCGAGCGAGAACCGCCGAGAGTTAGCCGCAGCTCGTGCATTCTGTCGCTTCCACCATGACTTGAGGACCACAAGATCGAACTCGGGGTCATTGGCCCAATACTCCTTTGGATCATGTTTCGCCAAGAATGTTTTGAGCTCGAAGCCAACGGTCGCCGCATGATACGTCCCCTTGAAACTGGCATCCCGCGCCGCGTCGCGGTCCGGGTGCATCCACCACTTGAGCGTGTTCATGTCAATGTGGCCGTCCACTTCGGCTAAGTCAAGCGCCCATCCGATGGTGTCAATGACTTCAGTCTCGGTAAAGACCGCCACGCCCACGGACAGGACTGCTGCGTCCGGTTCCAGGCTAAGGGTTTCCAAATCCAACATGGCACTATTCACTAGTATCTCCTGTAATATGTCGTTTCGCAGACAAGCTAAGAAAGCCGGCCGTCGGTGCGATCAACCAGCCTACCAGCTGGTAGAAGTCTCGCGAAATTGTGCCAGCTTCATCGATCAAAAAGACCGCGCCGCCTGCGCGGGCGATGTTCTTCATCGTGATGATCTGCCGCTTCGTCGGGTCGCCGCCAGGCTTTTTTGCCTCTATGCCGGCGTACAGACCCCTGTGGCATACGTGGTAATCGAGCGCGGATTCTCCTAATCCGTTCGTCACCGGCTTGTGTTTGTACACCTTGTACAGCTTGAGCAGCTCGTCGATTGCTTTCTTGACTTTCCCTTCGGGCGTCATGCTTTGGCACTCCCCCGCGTCGCATTTGTGGCCATCGATCATCTCCTTCAGGATAGACGTCTCTGTAAATAGAAAGGAACATCAGGTTACACATGGCATGATCAAGGTGAGGCAGCCCGGATTCCGGATCAAGTTCTTCGCCACGCTGCCACGCAGCCAGATGACGCATTCCCGAATTGAACGGTACTGTCCAGGGTTGCCCTTTGAGATAGTTCCCCGGCGCGTATTTTTTGGCGCCGTACATGAGCACCCGTAGCACTCCCTCAATTGCTTCGAGGGGGAACTGATGGTACTCCACTTTACCGGCGTTGAAACGCGCGCCGGTTCCGCGGTCTTGGCTATCAAGATCGCCAACAGGGGCCTTCTTAGAAGCCATCGGTCAGGCTCCCGTAGATCCGATCGAGGACTCGCAGAGGACTGATCTGTCGCAGGCTGTTGAACTCAGTCAATTCCCAGAATTCGAACGGTGCTTTGGAAAGAAGTCCGACGAAAGCTTCCAATCTGGCACCGCGCGATCCGCGCCAGCCGGGAAGAAATACAATCCCCTGACACTGGTCAGCGATTATCTTGACGTCGCGCTGCAGGAAGTCCGCCCAACTCTTGCCAGCCACGGAGGTCTCGCCGGCCACAGAGGTCTTGGCAGCTAAAGCAGCGGCCGCAGTCTCTTCGTCATCAAGCTCGGCGGGGCTGATGATTTTGAAGCCGCACAGGCGTAACTCCTTCGCTACTCTGTAGAATTCGGGGAAGTTGTACTGCGGTAGCCCGCTCATGGGGCCTGCCAAGTAATACGTTTTCTCTGGTGACACTATGGTTACTCCTGTGGGGGGAACACATCCCCGTTCTGTGCCGCCTTTTTGTCTTCGTAAGGAGCTGCGAGACGGCGGTATATCTCCAGCTTGGCGCACTCAAGTGCGCCGACGATATCGTTAATAGTCGCGTAGCCCAGGCCGAACTGTTTGAGGTAGGTGAGACACACTGTCGTGATGGCGTAGTTTAATTCTCCCACCGTTTCCGGCGGAGAAGAGAATCGAGTCCGCTTCATTTCACGCAGATCTGAGAGGATGTAAGGCATTAGGCCCCCAGGTCTGTCTTGAACTGCGCAAACGCCGCTGCATGTGCAGCTTCGTATTTTGAGAGTGATTCAAGAATCGACAGGCCGCGTATAAGGGTTGTACTGGGCACGGAAACCGCGACAAGCGGCGGGCTGATAGCAAGGGTCGGTGCCGGTGCCGGCGCCGGAATCGGAGCAGGGGCTTGCGCATGCACTACAGCGGCTTTCGCTACGTCGGCCGCTCGCTGATTGCCGGCTAGAGGATTCTTCGGCACGGACGCAGCGGCCTGCGCGGCCTCGGCGGTGGCGCTGCGCTGCATTTCAAGTTCTGCGCGGGCTCGCGCGTCAAGCATTGTGGTCATTGCGTTTCTCCAGGCTGTTGAAAGGATGGCAGAGTAATCAGGGATCATGGCAGAAACTTCATGGCCAATAAACCCAGCGTGATTCCCAAGCTATAGCCTGTGAAGTCACTTAGATTGTCCTCGAAGATCTGCTTCGGTACCTCGTACGTTGCGTCGAAATAGAATTCTTTGGCGGCGGCGAGAGCGACAGCGATCAGGGCTACCCACCAATGGTGCGAGGTATACACAACCGCGAAAGCGAACCAGCAGTGCGCATTGCCCGCGATCCACCAGGGTTGGACTCCGAGTTTGGCTATCCAATTTGTAATCTTGCTCATCGTACTGTTTCTTCATTCGATGCCGGAGTACGGACATGTTCAATGGCTTTCCCCGGGGTGGCAGTCCGCCAGTCGGGCCATTTACGCTGTTCGTTGGTGGTCTGCTTCGCCGCCAGGGCGTCCACGATCTGTCCCGGAGAAAAGCCTGCGCGGAGTGCACCGTCGAACGCAAGGATCGCGACGTCGATCCACTCGAAGATATCAGTGGGGTCTTTTCGAACTTCAACAAGTTCCTTCTCCAGATGATCAATGACGCCATCGGTCGGCTGGCCTGATGGACCGTTGCGCGGGGGACCGAACGTATTGAACGAGAATTTCTGCTGGCGTTCCAGATGCTCTGTTAAATTCATCGTGATCTCCGTTCTTGGAGCCGCCACCGTCCGTTTATGATGAATATTAATTGTCGTTTCCCGTCGTGATGAAGTATGCAGTGCGCGTTCAACCAGCTCGAAGGGCCGGCATTGTACTCCAATCTCAGCGGCGTGCTAGTCCCTACTTGCGTGCAGCCTTCGTCGATACCAGGAGTGTGTGAGTGACCGATAATTGATCGGAGCCCGACGCGCCGAAGGTTTTTAATTGATCCACGACTACCATTTGGGCCGGCGTGGCCGTGCATGGATAATTCGATTCCAGCGACTGTAAGTTTATCGTTGGACGAGAGGGCTCTGATTCTTGGATCTCCACGACGAGATATCCAGTAGCCAAACGGCTCGGGGCTTGAAGTGCCCGAAGACCCAAGGGATGTACCTGCCAGCATGGCGGACGCAGTCTCAAGGTAGAAAGCCGCGTTCGTGGGATCAGTGCGCCAGTCGGTGCCATGTATCCAGCGTCGAAGGAAATCGTCGTGATTGCTGGACACGACATACGATTTACGTTTTCCCGTATGAGCCCGCACGAAGTCGATTGCCCTAGCCACTTCTCGGGCCACATTATCACGGCCGGTCTGCCGTTTGGCAAACGCAGCGAAAGGATTTCCGAAGTGATGCGGGTTGACCGCATACGAATCGAGCAGATCGTGCCAGACGAGGATCTCTGGATCAACCGTGGCCAAGAGTCCACCAGGCCCAAACGTAGCCTTGACGACTTGCGGGCAGATAAAGTCAACATGCGTGTCTCCCATGACTACGGCTTTCGCGCGCGGAGCCGCGGAGACACCCTCCGACGAATACCGGGTATCCAGGTCCGAGAACGAGCCATCCCGACCAGCGGAGATATGCCGGATGTGAAAAGTTTTTGACGATTCGATCTCGACTATTACGGCCCCTAGCATATGGTGAAATTCGCCGAGTTTGCCAGCCTTGCTGTCGGTGTAATTCGGTACGGTACACGATCCGGTGGTGGTCAAGATCTTTGGAAACTTGTGAGAAGGAGAAGGGATAACCCGGCACTGAAGCTTTGTATGCCCAATGACGGCGGATTCTCCGGCTGTCATAGCTTCGAAGCCAGTAAGAGGAGAGCTCGCCGTCGGGACCGTCTTGAGGTCCCCCATAATAAGTAAGTTCTCGTTGAGCTTGAGCCGCGTGTTCCACAGCAAAGGCGTCAGGTCTTTGTCCCACCATTCTGCATTCCTCTGTGATTCAGTCCATTCACTGGTTGCGTTCTTGTAGCGTATGGGTATTACCAGGATCTCAGCGCGCATGTGCTTTGCTGCTACTTGGAGAGCCATCCAAAATTTTGTATGTACTGGCGTCGCGTTCTGCGCGCACGTGATCAGGTAGCGCTTTGTACCCTTGCGCAGTTTGCGTTCAAAAACCGGCGGCGGTCCTTTGTCGTCGCCGTTATGCGCGCGCTCACCGAGCTCTGGCCGGGTCGTCGAGTAGCAGTACACGCGGCCTGCGCGGCTGCTGCCGTAGCGGCACATCCAGCGGGGCTTTCCTTCGGCTGTGCGGGCTGCCTTAGCCATCGGGCGCCCACAGCGAGGGCATGGATATTTCATCGGGCGTTCTCTGCTACGCGGGCTTCGGCCATCTCCAGGCGATTGCCGACCATCCCGCTAACGCAAAGCATCTTGACGTACATATGGAATACCTCCATCAGTCTGGGATGAACAGTCGGCTCATGGAACCGAAAGCCAGCCCGGAGCAGATTCACGATACTCGGGTAGTTCTTGATCGTAGTGAAAGTAAAGACGAAATCAGCGCCAATTCTCCGCGCCCACGCGACGCGGCAGCGGATGAGACGGCTCTGTAATTGGCAGCCGACCGCTTCACGGAGCACGCCGCAACGGCTGAGATACACACCCCGGCATTCTGGATAGTAGATGGCCGAGGCAAAAGCGACTGCCCGGCCACTCTCATCGATAGCAAACCAATAATCGTGGTCATCGCCGACCCAGACGTCGTCGGGGAATGTTTGCTTGTGCATTTCACGAGCATCTTCGATATCCTCTGATTTGACGATTCGATACTTCATCGCCGCTTGCCTTTTTCCCAATACTGACATGTCGTCACAGGGCAATAGCCCTTGCACAGATAATTCGGCTTTGGTGGCCAGTTGTTATCGATGTACGCCTGCTGGAACTTCTGGACGCGAGGCTGAAGCTTTGCCCAAACATCAGGCGCCTGATCCCGAGTGATGATCTGCGATGTCGCGGCCTTTGTTTTCAGCCACAAATACGCCATAGTAATGCGATCGATTTCAGGACCAAGCAAGAACGTTACAGCAGCAGTCAGTTCCAGCTGAGTGAAATCACTGTGCGGCTTTCCGGTCTTGTGATCCCAGATAATAGCGGCCTTCCCGTTGTGCTGCGTCAGATCCGAGATTACACGCAAGTATGTGTCCTTGGCGTACCACTCTACCTGCTTGAAGTTCTTATCCAGTGCAATCTGTTGCTCGACGATCTTGTAGCCGGGGGCTGCAGCAATAGCTGCGAGCTGCTTTTCGTATTGTCGCAGATGCAGTGGAAGTGGAGCACCAGCCTTGAAATATAGCTTAAACGCTTTGTGGACGTCTTCGCCGTAGGACTGCGCATCGGAAGGAGCTTCCTGAAATTCGGGTGTCTTGTTAACGGTCTGATGCCAATACTTTCGCGGGCACGTTTCGTACCCGTTCAGTCTGGAATAGCTCCAGGCTACTAAATCTGACACGCCGCTCTCCTTGTTTGGAGGTTGGCCGTTCCGCGCTCCCACATGTCACGAACGTTCTGCTGTCTTGTGCCCCATTTTAGGTTGGTAAGCGCGCAGTTAGCCGGCGTATGATCAGGGCCATGTAAGGCTTCACCCCCTTCGGGACACGGCCCGACAAACGCCTCTAAGACTAGACGATGGATATATCGTTTGTTTCCTCTACCAAGATACACGAACAGATGGCCGCTCTTATTGGCGCCGGGCCTGAGAACAATCTCTCGAACTGTGCCGGTACAGGGATTACGATATTGGCTTTTCACTCTTCCAAGATCAGAGACTTCATAGCCGCCGAACCCCGATATATTCCGCCACTGCTCAGCCACTAGAAGGCGCTCGTATTGGAACTAGGATCCCAGTCTTCCTCGGAATCCAATCCCTCTGCCTGGACGTCTTGCACTTCAAGCAGTGCGTTGCTGCGCTTTCCGGTTTCGCCCAGAGGTGTGGCTTTCCGTCCAAACAGTGCTTGTTCATCACTACCGATTGCTCCTGTTACTGGACAGTCACCTGTCCATCTGTGGGCGTTCGCGCGGCAACCGCACGGCAATATACCAGTCCGCTTTGCGGCAGCTTCTGCTGCTGCCAGCTGTCGCAAATGTTGTAGGGCCGGACCGTGACCTTCCTGTCGGCGCTTCACCTCGCGACGGATCTCGTCTGGCTCCAGGCCGAGCGTACGGCAGATCCACACCAGGGATCCGACGCCATTGTACCTAGAAACGATCCAGAACCTCGCATCGCGGCGATAATCCGCCTCGTCTGTCAGGTCCGGGGGAGGGGCCAACGCGGCTGTAGCGTCCTCTACGGCCTTATGGAGCACGGATAACCAGAGTTGGCTGTGGGCGTCGTACTTCGATACTCCCGTATGCCGCAGTGCAGTAGCTTGCTTCACTTCGCGTCTCCGTAGGTAGGGCCGTGCTTGACTTCGACTGCCACGGGCAGCAAGGGCATGAATCCTACCACTTCTGTCATCACTTCCGCAATCACTTTTTCTACCCTCTCGACCAGGATGGTCGGTATGTGCCAAACCAATTCATCGTGTACTTGAAGCGCTGCCGGCAGCCCCATTTTGGCCAGCTTCAGCTCGGAGCGCGTTAGGATAATCCGGGCCAGGGCTTGGCAGACATTCTCCAGGAATGCCCCACCCCAGACATTAGTCAGGCTAGCCGGGTCAGCCACGCCGGGGCTGATCTCCGGCATGTCTTTAGCGAACCGGCCCCTGAAGCCCAGCCCGCGGGCTGTGCGGGTCAGGCCGGGGTAAAGGACCGGCATGCCATTGGGCAAGATGATCCGCTGATGCGCAAAGATCAGCTCGCGCCATGGATAGAACGCCGTGGGATCTGTCAGGAACGTGCGGGCCATGTACTCCATGTCGCGCCACAGGGTTGGGATCTTGTCGTATGTGTTTCGGTACAGGTAGACGATGCGTTTCGCCTCCTGCTCAGTCATCAAGATACCTTCCTGTGCCATCTTGAGGTGGAACTTCTTCCATCCCATGCCGTAACCTAGACCGAGGATACACGTTTTGCCGACGAACCTCTCTTTCTGGTTCGTGTCTTTGTGAACGTGGTACCCGTAGATAAGCGACGCAAACTTCGAATAGATGTCTTCGCCCCGACGGAATCCTTCAACAAGATCAAGTTGCCCTGCAAGAGTTGCTACGAGCCGCGCCTCGATGTTCGATAGGTCTGCCGCAACAATCGAATAGCCTGCCTGCGCCGCAACCGCGAAGCGGAGGTGGCCTTTTTTGAGAGCTGATTTCGTTTTATCAGTGTACTCCACTCTTGGGAGATTCTGGAGATTGATGCCCTCGTCTCCGCTGAAGCGTCCGGTGTGGGCTCCGTAGTAGACAAGCGGCACTGCAAGTCGGCCGCCGAGTAGGTCATGCATCTCGATAAGATTGCGGATGCGAGACTCTTCGAGGGTGCTGGAGAAGAACAGCTTTGCCGATACCAGGTCTCGAACTCTTTGATCAGGGTGTGCTCCAAGGGCCTTGAATTCCAGGTCTTCCTTGGCAAAGGCATATGTCTTTTGCCCGGTCTTCTTGCTGGTTTTGGTTGGGACCACAGCGCCGAAGGGAAGTAATGCAGCCTTAAGGTGCGCTGCGAACTTATTGCGTGATCGGATATCAGCGAGACCAATCGCATACTTGCGTTGTAGCTCGACCAGCCTCTGAGATTTCTCATACTCTATTTCCTTAAGCCGTACGACCAGTGCGTTCTTCGCCAAGATGAGTGTAGGACGGACGTACTTCTTGATCGTGAGGTCGATGAGATCAAGCTCATCGACGGGGAGTATACTTTGAAGCTTGTGCGCAAGACCCCGGGTACCCGCGGTGTCATCACAGCAATAGACCCCATAATCCGCCAGGGATTTGGCGTCGAAGTCTGCACGATGCTTGGCTTTCGCTTGCTTGACATATGTTCCTTTTACCCCCAGGCCCGTGAAACGGAGTAGCGCGTCAAGACTTTGCCCACCCGCGAACGGTACAAGGTGAGGTCGGGAACCGACCATCGTACAGACATAACTGTGTGGCTTAAATCCCAACCGCCACTCAAGGATTGCCGCTTCCAGTCGTGCATTGTGGGCAATGACGCGACACCGATCCCATGGTATCTTTTCAAGCTCAGCGTGGACATGCGCGAAATCTCCTGTGATCCACTGCGGCGGCATGCCATTCATGGAAAAAGACACCCCGATTATTTCGAACCGGGGGTCCATGACGTACTGCGCCAACGGCATCTTGTCTAGCGAATACTCCGAGTCGTAGTACGTCTCGAAGTCAATTGCCAGATCGATCAGCTCATTCGGATTTGCCGGCGTCGTCATCGCTGGCTATCTCACGCGTAGTGGCCCAAGAGAACGCATCGTCTTCGCGGGAGGCTTTCGCCATCGAAGGCTTCTCCAGACCTTTAAGGAGAGAACATTTATGGAATGTTCCGAGCATACGCTCAACCCGGTCGCGATCGTAGGCGGCCCATTCATACGGAAGCGAAGACGATCGTTTCTGTTCTGCAAAGGCATCCTGCGCGTCCTCCGGTATGTACTTGAACAGGTCCGGGACCATCCGGCGCAATTGGCCGGCGGTCTTGACCATGGCGAAGATCTGCTCGATGGTCTCCTGCGCGTTGAAGATTTCGTCGTCCATGATAGCACAGGCTTCGACCCACTCGAAGAACTGCGCGGCCTTCTCGGCGCCCATCAGCTCAATGATTTTGTCCCGCGGCAGCATCGGCCACTGCGTATACTGATCATCCTTGAGCTTGATCGACGGCCACTTCTCCATCATCTTTTGCGTGATGGTGAAGAAGCCCCTTTGCGCTTCAACCATGCAGAGGCGAACGGCGAGAGCAGTTTTGGAATCACGTGGAACGACGAAACCAATTGCCCGCGTAGTGGCCGAATATTCCACCCCGACCCCGTGCTCGTTGAGTACCGTATACGCGTCGAGCAGATCATCGGGAAAGAGCTTGTGCCAAAAGATACCTTTGTCCTCGTCCGAAATTGGGCATTCCAGGAAGCGGATGCCGTAATCAAGGACGGATAAAAGCTTCGTTTGGGACTCCGTGAGATCACTTTTGCTCAGCTTTGTTGTCATGGACAATCTCTCCTGTTTTGGTGTTCTGAATCATCATCCGAAGACCGTGCTCAGCAGCTGCGTCAGCGAGCAGCTTCGTGGCCTCCAACTCGCTAACCTGCGCGTGCTTCTGGATCAAATCCACAGCCCCGAGGGCTGTAGCGTTCATCGTGACTGAGAAGAACCGGCTCATGCCGTTAATCGTTTTGCGCGCCCGCGCGCGCCCCTGAAAATACCCAAAGGCTACACCGCTCGCAGCGGCTAAGCCAGTTGGGATGGCGATGTAGGCGTCAAACATTGTTGCGCTCCGTTTAGGTTGGAATTAAAATCTGAACTCGTCGTTAAAATCAGCCAGTCCTCGGGTGTTAGACGTAGCCACGGCTTGCGGCCGTCATTGTCTTTGGACTTGGTAAAATAGCGCTCCAGCCAGATTCGGACGTCTTTAGGATAACCGGAGGGATCTGTGAGCGCGACCGGGCGCCACGCAAATCGGGTTCTCCATTTGCTATAACGCATCCGCCTGCGTGTCGCATTACGGTCTGCGCGCTGCGCTGCGCTCAGTGTTTGCCATCGCATATGTCATTCTCCTGCTGGTATCTTAACATGGACCGTTGTGCCCCAGGGGGCGGTGATACTCTCGTTGGTGATGCACCAGATCGTCGGGATCCCAGTGTCCTCGCCGAACCCTGTGTAGCCGTCTGTCAATATGATCACAGTCTCGGCGGGGATCTCGTGGTCCTTGATGATCTCGAAGATTTTAGTCATGTCCGTACCGCCGCCGCCCGAGGCTTTCTGGCCAAGAGCTGCGAGATCGTTGACGTCGTCTATTTGGAGTACTTCACCGCAGAGTTTATCATCGACATACGCGACGTGGACCATCTCTGGCTGCATATCCGTGAGGATTCCGGAGAGCTCCCCAAGAAATGTCTTAAGTTCGTGGTCGCCGATCGAACCCGAAGTGTCGATCTCCACTGCGATGTGCGGACCTTTAACTCCTGACCGGCCCGGCCAATAGACATGAGGTGGGACTGCCAGCTTTCGTCGGTTAGGCCGTGCCCATGTGTAAACATCTCGGCCACGAGTAGTTGTTGCGATAGCTTTCCGCAAAAACTCATGCCAAGGTATTTGTGGTTCGCATATTCCATCGATTAGTCTCTCCAGTCCGGCAGTGCCTTTACCCTGCATCTTTGCGACTTCTTTTGCCTTTTGAACAGCAGCCTGAACAACTGATTTGTGGGCCTCCGTCCCGTCAGCCGGCTCGTGCTGATCTGGTCCGTCCGGTTTATTTTCCTCGTCATCGGGGAGCTTGAGGTAGACTTCATCCAGGATATCATCAGGACCGACTTGTGAGTTCTGTAATGATCCGAGAGGTAGCTTAAACCCTTGCTGTGTGAGATACGCATTGATGATGTAGTCCGCTGCGTGATTGAACTTTTTGACCGAGAAGCCTTTTAAATCCGGCCCAAGGCCGAGTAACTGATAGGCTCTGGCACGATCACAGTGCCGCAAGATCACATGCATGACTTCGTGCGCCAGCATGCCAATCTGCTCAGCCGTAGTGAACTTGGCGAATTTTTCTGGGTTGATGAAAAGCTTCTTCCCGTTAGTCGCCAAGATATCCAGCTGCTGCCCCGAAGGCAGCTGCTTAGTTTCCTCGACGTCCATGAGATCCAGCAGCAGCGATGCAAAGAACGGCTGCTG
>Ga0209415_10006164_pt1 | contig 21429 bp, 17 predicted proteins | sample PeaSoiSIISIP2007_FD_187696 | JGI IMG/M metagenome (GOLD analysis project Ga0209415, IMG submission 187696) | Peat soil microbial communities from Weissenstadt, Germany - SII-SIP-2007 (SPAdes) (version 2) | ecosystem: Environmental > Terrestrial > Soil > Wetlands > Peat | place: Germany... | reverse complement strand
TTTCAGCCGGCGTTCGGGTGCGCACTCACCGCACTCGTCACGCAGGGGCCGCGCCGCGGTCCTTCATCACATCAGGGAGCCGATGAGAGTCGTAGGGCATGGGCCGTTGGTCGTTGCCTGCCAGCCAGCCTCGCCCGACCCGGCGGTATGGGGCACTCTTGAAGTCCTCGAGACCTCGTCTCGATTGGACGGCCCTAGCCATTTGCTGCATTTGGCCCGCCTGCGCCCAGGGCATGGGCGCGACTACCCCGCCCGGCCAGCCTTGGTCGCCTCGGGGATCTCGACCAGCTTCCCGGTGGTCACGTCATAGATGTAGCCGTAGATGGGGATCGAAAGGGGGACGAGGGGGTGGTTCCGAATCCTGGTGACGTCCTCGACGACGCTCCTCGGGTTGTCAGCGATCGTCAGCCAGTCGATGTACTTGGCCTCATCCGACCCTGGGCCCGTGCCGACATCCGTGAACCCGTCAGCGCCGAGCGCTGCGGTCTCCAGGCTGTTGGCGAGCAGGCCACGCATCACCTCGTCACTGAAGAACTCCATACCGCAGTTCGAGTGGTGGATCACGAACCACTCCTTGGTGCCGAGGAGCTTGTAGGAGATGACAAGCGACCTGATCGCGTCATCGCTCGCGCGACCGCCAGCATTGCGGATCACGTGGGCGTCACCCTCGGCCAGCCCTGCGTACTTGGCAGGATCCAGTCGGGCATCCATGCAGGTGAGAATGGCGAACTGGCGGGCTGGCGGCAGTGCGAGGCTGCCTTTCTCACCGAACGAGGTTGCGTAGGCCTCGTTCGCAGCAAGGACTTCGGGGCGGACGCTCATAGGACTCTCCTCTAACGGGATGGCTTGGGTTGATTCATAATTTACTCCATCAAGTTTATAGGTAAGCCGCCAAGTGCGACAGACCTGCCAAGGCTCTGAGCTAGCCAGAGCCGACGATCGAGTCGAAGCCCACGCTCGTAGGAACGCCCAGGATCGCCTAAGCCACGCGGCGGCCTAGCGGCGAGACGTAGCTGATGGAGCTCGGCTCGATGCAGCCCACTTAGGGTCGACCCTGAGTGCCCCTGAAGTGCTGCGTCCTCAACTGATCAACGCAACGGCTCCTTGATTGGCGGACACTGACCGTCGAGCAGGAGGCGGTCCGTGGCGAGGTTCACGGAGGCGGACAAGGCGACGATCTGGGAGATACACGACGTCGGCGTCCCGGTGAAGCGGATCGCTCTGCATCTCGGCAGGCAGAACTCGTCACTTCGCAAGTTCATCGCCGACGCCGGCGGTCACCGTCCGAGGAAGCGATCACGCTCGGAGCTCCGGCTCTCGCTCGAGGAGCGGGAGGAGATCTCCCGTGGGCTCGCGGCGGGGTCGTCAATCTGGACGATCGCGACCGGCCTTGGGCGGGCGCCTTCCACGGTCTGCCGGGAGGTGAATGCGAACGGCGGGCGGGCCAAGTACCGGGCGCTCGTCGCCGATCGCGGCGCCCGACGTCGTGCACTTCGGCCGAAGCAGATGAAGCTCTCCGAGTGCCTTCGGCTGCGGGCGACCGTCGAGCGCAAGCTTGAGGCGAGGTGGTCCCCCGAGCAGATCTCGGCGTGGTTGGCTCTCTCGTATCCGAACGACCCGGAGATGTCGTTGTCGCACGAGACGATCTATCAGTCGCTGTTCGTCCAGGGCCGCGGCGCCCTGCGCAAGGAGCTGCATGCCTGCCTCCGCACCGGTCGGGCCATGCGGAGGGCGAAGGCGTACACGAAGGGCGGCGTCGGCCAGGGCCAGCTCCGCAACATGGTGATGATCTCCGAACGTCCCGCCGAGGTCGCCGACCGAGCGGTTCCCGGGCACTGGGAGGGCGACCCCATCTTCGGGAAGAAGATGACGGCGATCGGCACGCTCGTCGAGCGGCACAGTCGCTACTTGGTCTTGTTGAAGCTCCCGAACGGCCACGGCGCCGAGTCGGTCCGCACCGCGATGACCAAGCGGATCCTCACCCTCCCCGCCCAGCTCCGTCGCTCGATCACCTGGGACCAGGGCAAGGAGATGGCCGAGCACGCCCAGTTCACGATCGACACCGGCGTGCAGATCTACTTCTGCGATCCGAAGAGCCTTGGCAGCGCGGTTCGAACGAGAACACGAACGGGCTGCTCCGTCAGTACTTGCCGAGGTCCTCGGACCTCTCGAAGTGCACCCAACGAGAGCTCGACGCGATCGCACGATCACTCAACACGAGACCTCGACAGACTCTCGGCTGGATGACACCATCGCAAGCGTTCGCTAACGCTGTTGCGATGACCGACTGAGCACGCAGCCGGTCGGGGGCACGGCCGTCGTCGCATTGGGCGGTCAACGCGTTGGCCCTCCAAGCGTCAACCAGCCGGAGCAAGCCCGCTCGGTGTTGTGCCGATGCCTATGCCGTGTCGCCGCAAACGCCGGGGATCGCCGCCCCGAGTACAAGGTTGAAGGAAGAACGACAGTCCGAAGTTCGTCTCGGCCCTCCAGATTGCGGCCCGCGCCTCCGTTCGCAATTTGCTTGCACCAACGAGCTGGACATTCGCAATTAATTCGAACAACCTCAGTTTGTACGGCACGACCGCAATGTGTCGTTCGCTCCTCACGCCCGGTGGCGAGGCAGATCCCCGGGGCGAGCGTCGGAGCCGCCTCAGGAGAAGGCGCCGAGGCCGGTCAGCGCCCGGCCCACCGCGAGCTGGTGGATCTCGCTCGTCCCCTCGTAGGTGAGCACCGACTCCAGGTTGGCGGCGTGGCGCATCACCGGGTACTCGAGCGTGATGCCGTTCGCGCCGAGGATGGTGCGGGAAGTGCGGGCGATGGCGAGCGCCTCTCGGACGTTGTTCAGCTTGCCGAGGCTCACCTGGTCGGGCCGCAGCCGCCCCTCGTCCTTCATCCTCCCGAGGTGGAGGGCGAGCAGGGTCCCCTTAGACAGCTCGACTGCCATGTCGGCGAGCTTGGCCTGGGTGAGCTGGAAGGCGGCGATCGGGCGGCCGAACTGGGTGCGGCTCTTGGCGTAGTCGAGCGCGGATTCGAAGCAGGTCCGGGCCGCGCCCATCGCGCCCCACACGATGCCGAACCGGGCCTCGTTCAGGCAGCCGAGCGGGCCGCGCAGCCCCCTCGCGCCCTCGAGGAGCGCATCGGCGGGCAGGCGGCAGTCGTCGAAGACGAGCTCGCTCGTGACGCTGGCCCGCAGGGAGAGCTTGGTGTGGATGTCGCGCGAAGTGAAGCCCGGCGTGTCTCGCGGCACAAGGAACCCGCGGATCCCGTCGTCAGTCTGCGCCCAGACGATCGCGACATCGGCGATCCCCCCGTTCGTGATCCACATCTTCGTGCCATTCAGCACCCAATCGGTGCCCGCGCGCCGGGCGTGGGTGCGCATCGAGGCCGGGTCGCTGCCGGCATCGGGTTCGGTGAGGCCGAAGCAGCCGATCGCTTCGCCGCTCGCCAGCTGCGGGAGCCAGCGCTGCCGCTGCTCCTCACTGCCGTACGTGAAGACGGCGAACATGGCGAGCGAGCCTTGGACCGAGGCGAAAGAGCGGAAGCCGCTGTCGGCGGCCTCGAGCTCCATGCAGGCCAGGCCGTAGCAGACGGCGTTCGTGCCTTCGTCGCCGTAGCCCTCGAGATCCATGCCGAACACGCCGAGCTTGCCGAGCTCGCGGCCGATGTCGAGCGGGAACTCGCCCCGCTCGTACCAGCCGTCGATTCCCGGCAGCACCCGTTCTCGCGCCCAGGCACGCACCGTCGCCTGGACCATCTGCTCTTCGTCGCTGAGCAGCGTCGACACGTCCAACAGGTCGGACGCTGCCGGGACGCCGGAACCTGGTCCTCGCGCCATCGTGACCACCTTCTCAGCGAGCCGCTGTCGTGGCGACCTCGCGCTGGGTCGCTCACCGGATCATCCGAAGCATAGGGTTCGGCCGTGCAGGAACGGACCGACCCGGCGAGCCCCGGCGCGGCGCCGCGCCGGGGCGAGCAGCTCGGTCGCCTCTTCGACCCGAGAAGCATCGCCGTGGTGGGGGCGTCGCGTGACCCCGAGACGCTCGGCGGCCGGCTGCTTCCGATCCTGCGCCAGCACGGCTATCCCGGCGCCGTGCACCTCGTCAACCCCTCGGGAGCGCCGATCGCCGGCGAGCCGACGCACCCCTCGGTCGCCACCGTGCCCGGACCGGTCGACCTGGCCCTCGTCGTTGTCGCCGCACGGCGGGTGCCGGAGGTCCTCGAGCAGTGCGGGACGAAGGGCGTCGGCGCCGCCATCGTCCTCTCGTCGGGCTTCTCCGAGCAGGACGGTGGGGAGGGCGACCGCCTGCAGCGCGAGGTCGCCGCGATCGCGCGCCGCTACGGCATGGCCGTGATGGGCCCGAACTGCGAGGGTTTCCTCAACGTCGCCGGGCACGTCCCTGCGACGTTCTCGCCGGCGGTCGACCTGGAGCGGGCACTCGAGGCGGCGCCGCAGCCCGGAGGCGTCGCGGTGGTCTCCCAGTCGGGGGGGCTCGGGTTCGCGCTCTTCAACGACGGGACGGAGCGCAAGATGCGCTTCAGCTACGTCATCACGACAGGCAACGAGGCCGATCTCGACTACCTGGACGCCCTCGACTTCCTCGTCGCGAACGGCCGGTCCCCGGTCGTCCTCTGTTTCCTCGAAGGGCTCGGCGACCTCGGGCGCTTCCGCGACGTGGCGGCGCGCGCCCGCTCGACTGGGACACGCCTCGTTGTCGCGAAGGTGGGGCGGTCGGCCGCAGCGGCGCGGGCCGCGCTCGCTCACACGGCCCATGAGGTGGGCGATCCCGAGCTGTCGGCCGAGGCCCTCAGCGCGCCCGGCGTCATCGCCGTCTCGGATCAAGAAGAGCTTGTCGATGTCGGCCTGGCGCTCTCGCGCGCGCCATGCTGGCACGGCGGCGGCGTCGCGGTCGTCTCGATCTCGGGTGGCGCGGGCGCCTGGGCAGCGGACGCCTGCTTCGCCGCCGGGCTCGACGTTCCGATCTTCGACGAGGAGCTCCAGGTGCAGCTGCGCCGCTTCATGCCACCGTACGGCGGGGCCGCCAACCCCGTCGACCTGACGGCGCAAGCGCTCGCCACCGGTGGGCTCGCCCCACCGCTCGAGCTCGCGCTCGGGTCCCCGGCCGTGGGCGCGGCGATGCTCGTGGGCTCCTTCGGCAGCCCGAAGCAGCTCCAGCTCGAGGGCGACGCCCTCGGCGAGCTGGTGGCGCGCTCAGCGAAGCCGATCGTCGTCTACTCCTACACTCGCCCGTCGGCGGCGAGCGTCGAGCGCTTCGCCGAGGCGGGCCTCGCCTGGTATCCGAGCCCGGCACGCGCCGCTCGGGCGCTCGCAGCCCTGCGGGAGTGAGCCGAGCCGGGGCGATCCCGGCGGCGCCGAGAAAGGAGCGCGGCAGGTGAGCGGACAGGTGGGTGTCGTAGGGGCCGGGACCATGGGGCGCGGTATCGCCGAGGTGGCCGCCCTGGCCGGCTTCGACGTCGTGGTCTGGTATGTAGCGCCCGAGACAGGCGAGTCGGTCGCCGCGGCGCTGCAGCGCTCGCTCACGCGACGCGTGGAGCGGGGGGAGCTCGCGCGCGAGGTGGCCGACGCCGCGCTCAGGCGTTGCTCGACGACCGCAGAGCTGTCCGAGCTCGCCGGCTGCGCGCTGGTGGTGGAGGCCGTCGTGGAGGAGCTGGCGACCAAGCGGGCGCTCTTCGCCGAGCTCGACCGCCACCTGGCCGACACAGCGGTGCTGGCAACGAACACCTCGACGTTGTCGGTCGCGTCCATCGCCGCAGCGGTGCGCCGGCCCGAGCGCGTCTGCGGCATCCACTTCTTCAACCCGGCGCCCGTGATGGCCCTGGTCGAGGTGGCACGTCCCGCCGGGGCGAGCGACGCCACCATCGAGGCCGCGCTCGCGTTCGCCCGGGCGTGCGGCAAGACCCCAGTCGAGGTCGCCGACCGCCCCGGGTTCATCGTGAACGCGCTCCTGTTCCCGTACCTGAACGGGGCGGTGCGCATGCTCGCGGAGGGCGTCGCCACCGCCGAGGCGATCGACGAGGCCATGGTGGGCGGCTGCAACATGCCGATCGGCCCGCTGCACCTGCTCGACCTCATCGGGCTCGACACCAGCGTCGCCATCCTCGACGCGCTGGCCGAGGCGACCGGCGATCCCGCCGTCACGGCGGCCCCGCTGCTGCGGGAGATGGTCGCGGCCGGACGGCTCGGGAGGAAGTCAGGGTCGGGCTTCTTCGGCTACGAGGCCCGCTGAGACCTGCACCGTGTCCAGGACGTTCCCCGGGATCCGCTGCAGTCCTACACGCGTCTTGTATATTCCACCCCGTCGCCTCCGGCGGCGGGGGTGCTGGTCCGGAGGGGACAGGAAGGCGCAGGGCATCTGGGCAGTCGGCGTCGCCGGCCAGCGTGGGCGCGGCTCGCCGATCGAGCGACGGTCAACGGGGACCGCGTTGGGGGGATGGCCATGGACCAGGTCGACGTCCGATCGGACGGCAGCTCGGGGGCGCCGGTCGGGGCGCACGACGCCGATGCCGCGCAGCTCGAGCGGCTCGGGTACAAGCAGGAGCTGAACCGGGTCCTCTCGCTGTTCGGCAACTTCAGCGTGGCCTTCTGCTACCTGTCGCCGATGGTCGGGATCTACTCGCTATTCGCGCTGGGCGTCGGCTCGGCCGGGCCGCGTTACCTGTGGCTCATGCCGATCGTCGTGCTCGGCCAGTTCTTCGTCGCGCTCGTCTTCGCCGAACTCGGCAGCCACTACCCGATCGCCGGTGCGCTGTTCCACTGGGGCAAGAATCTGCTCGGCGCCGGCTACGGCTGGTGGGTCGGCTGGATCTACGGCTGGGCGCTGATCATCACGGTCGCCGCGGTGGACACGGGCATCCCGGCCTACGTCTGCACCCTGTTCCACAACTGGTTCGGGACGAACTGGAACCCGGCGGCGCCGAACACGATCCTGTTCATCACCCTCGTCCTGCTCGGCCTGCAGACCGTCTTCAACGTCCTCGGCGTGCGGCTGCTCGCCCTCATCTCGAAGATCGGCGTCTACGTCGAGATTCTCGGCACCTTCGGGATCGCCATCCTCCTCGCGGTCGAGGGCTTCCACCACGGCTTCGGCTTCCTGTTCAGCACCCAGGGTGCCGAGCACGTGAAGACGAACCCGTACGGCCTGAACTTCAACGGGAACTGGTGGCTCGGGGCGGCGCTCGTCGCCATCCTCGCCCACGTCTACATCTTCTACGGCTTCGAGTCCGCCGGCGACGTGGCCGAAGAGGTGAAGCGGGCGACCTACCACGTGCCGAAGGCGATCACCCGATCGCTGCTCGTCGGTGGCATCGCGAGCTTCGTCCTTGTCGGCGGCCTGCTGCTGGCGATGCCGAAGGGAGCCGGCTACGCGGCGGCCGTCACCGGCGGCGTGCCGGCGATCATCCACGCCGCGGTCAACAACGGCGCGATCGAAGACGCCATCCTCGTCCTCGTCTGCTTCGCCTTCTTCAGCTGCGGGACGGCGGTCCAAGGCGCCGGCGCCCGACTGGCCTTCTCCTACGCTCGGGACAAGGCGATCCCCGGAAGCTCGGTGATCCGGCGGATCTCGCGGCGGCGCGAGACCCCGGTCTGGGCGATCCTCCTCGCGGCGGTGATCCCGGTGCTGTTCACGCTGCTCGTCCACTTCACGCCGTCGAAGCCGATCCACGTCTGGTTCGTGACCTACCCGGCGCACGTGAACGCCCTCGGCGCCCTCGTCTCGTTCGGGGTCTCGGGGATCTACCTGTCGTTCATGATGGTCGTCCTCGGCGCGTTCATCGCGAAGCTCCGCGGCTGGAAGGCCGAAGGAGCCTTCCGGCTCGGCCGCTGGGAGTGGCCGGTGATGGTGCTCGCCCTGATCTACGGCATCGCGATGCTGCTGAACATCGTCGTCCCGACCGGCATCAACAGCCCGAAGGCCGAGCTGTTCAACTTCGACTGGATGACGCTCGTCGTCGTGGTGTTCATCTGCCTCATCGGCGGGATCTACTTCGTGCTGTCGAGGCCGAACCGCCGGATCGCCGCGATGCACCCGCAGCTCGCGGAGCCCGAGCCCCTGTCCGTACCGCCGATCCCCTTCCCTTGAGCCTCCAGGCGACCGACGGGCCGCGCGCCACGCTCAGCGGTAGTGGAACGTCACGACGTTCGACTGGCCGGACTGCGTCGTCACCCGGACGGACTCGGTCGAACCCGCCTTGCCCGCCGGGACGGTGACCAGGCACTTCTCCTCGCTCGGGCAGCGGGTCGGCGCGACGGCCGCGCCAAAGGTGACGGCGACGTACCCGTTGGCGCTGAACAGGCCCGACCCGGTGATGGTGACGGTCGTGCCGGGAACGCCGCTCGCCGGGTCGAGCGACGCGATGACCGGCCTCGCGCCGCCTGACGAGGTGCCGCTGGAGGGCACCGTCGTCGACGTCGTCGAGCTCGTCGTCGAGGACGAGGTCGAGGTGGTGGTCCCGCCCGAGCGCAACCCGGAGAACAACCCGGGCTGGACGTGTTCGAGGACGAGCCCGACGAGGCCGGCGAGAACGAGGACCCCGAGGACCGCCACGACGGCGCGGAGGCCGCGTGGCGCGCCAGGGCGCCCCGGCCCCGGGCGGGACCGGGGCGTCCCGTCCTGATCGAAGGGCGCGTCGCGTCGCATCCCGTCGAGCCTGCCACTACGGCGGGGTCGGATGGCACGCGCCCCGTGCTCGCTCCGGGTCGCCGGTCCGTCCCAGCCGGGGCGCTCGGGGGAGCCGTCCCCACGCGGTCGGTCACACCTCGGGCGCACCTCCCCACCGGCCTGCGAGCGACCGGGCCGGACCCGGCGCGCCGCCAGGGCGGTACGTGCCGTCCGGGTCCTCGGCGACGAGCTCAGGCCTCGCCGGGCTCGGGCCCGGGCTCGGCGGTGTCGACCGGGTGCGCCGCCCGGCGCCGGCGGCGCCTGAGGAAGAAGCGTGCGACCAGTCCGAGCAGCACGAGCACGAGGACGACGAGCGCGACGAGCGAGTAGCGGGTGACGTTCGTGTAGATCGTGCCGATGTGGTTGCCGGCGAGCTCGCCGATCGTGAGCCAGGTCCCGACCCAGAGCACCGCGCCGAGCACGTTGAACGGCAGGAAGCGCCACCACGACATCTCCGAGGCCCCGGCGATGATGCCGTTCGCTTGCCGCAGCCCCTCGATGAAGCGCGCCACCACGATGACCTTCCCGCCATGGTGGTTGAAGAAGCTCTCGGCCTTGGCGAGGCGCTCCTCCGTCAGCATCACGTACCTGCCCCACCGGACGATCGCCGCCCGCCCGGCGAAGTGGCCGATGACAAAGCCCAAGTTGTCGCCGAGCACCGCCGCAACGACGGCGACGACGCCGACGAGCACCGGGTTGAGGTGGCCGGAGCCGGCGTAGACGGCCGCGGTGATGAGGATGGTCTCGCCGGGCACCGGTACCCCGAAGTCCTCCAGGAACAGGAAGGCGGCGACCGCCCAGTACCCGTAGTGCTTGAGCGTCGGCTCGAGGGTGTGCAGGAAGCCCGGGAGCGCGGCGGCAGCGTGCAGGATCACCGCGCGGCTCGCCAGCGTGCCGGCAGGGCGGCGGTCGTCGGTACCGGCACCTGCTAATGATGCCGGTTCCCGGGGTGGTCCGCGCTCCGTAGGCCAGCGGCGCCGAGCCCGAGGCCGAGGAGCATGGTGCGCCTCGGGCTCGCCCGTCCGGTCGGGCGTCGGGAGGCATCGACTGGAGCGAGCAGCGCCACCACCTCGCTGGCGCGCTCGGCGCCGCGTTGACCGGCCGGCTGCTCACGTTGGGATGGCTGCGCCGCGCGCCGCAGAGCCAGGCGGTCCCGCTCATCGAGCCGGGGAGGAGGGCGACGGGGGAGACGTTCGGAGTCGATCTCGGCACTTCCGGCTTCACCGACGACCAGCGACTCGCTGCGACACGCCGGACGCAGGAGCGAACCTGCTGAGCGTCGAGCCTGACCAGCGTGAAACCGGCACTGGGGCCCGCGCCGCGTGCGCGCGACCGGCGCCACGCAGTGGGTAACGTCTGTGCAGACAAGTGAAGGGAGCGGACAGCGCTATGGGCGTGACGCTCGCAGTGGCAGGCGGCTTCGGCCGGTCGAGCGGCTCGCTCGGCCTCGTGCTGATCGTCGGCATGATCGGTCTCCGGATGTGGGCGATGCGGCGCAGAGGTGGCCGCGGACGCGGGCCCTTCGGTGGCGGCCAGGGTCCGTGGGGTGGTGGCGGCGGCGGGCAGGGTCCGTGGCGCGGCAGCCAAGGCGGAGGCCAGGGTCCTTGGCGTGGGAGCCAAGGCGGAGGCCAGGGGCCGTCCGACACGAACGGCGGCAGCGGCAGCGGCTTCTAGCGCCGTCGTGCGCCATCTCGCTCGGCCTGTTGACGGCAACTGGCGAGATGAGCACACTGCTGCGGTGCGCGGATTCCTCGCTCTCACGGTGGTGCTCCTCGCGGCGATCGGCGTCGGCGTCGGGCTCGTCGCCGCCACCGGCACGAGCTCAGGTCCTGCACCGAGCGCCGTCGTGCTGACGGCGGCCTCCCGGACCATCGGCGACGGCAGCGCCCACCTCAGGCTGGTCGTTACGACGAGCGGGCTGCCGGACGGCGTGCACGTGGGTGCGACCGGCACCGGCCAGATCGACCTCGCCACGGGCGCGATGGAGCTCGCGTTCACCTACTCGGGATCGCCGGGCTTCGACGGCCTGACGGCGCACGAGCTCTACACGGGCGACCGTCTCTACCTCTGGATACCCCAGGTGGCGAAGGTCCTGCCCGGCAAGGCGTGGGTCGAGCTCCCGGTCGGGAAGCTCCCTTCGACGCCCGCCGGTGCCGGGAACGACCCGGCCGGGATGCTGCACGTGCTCGAGCAGCAGGGCGCGGAGGTGACCTCGCTCGGCGCTTCTTCGCTCGACGGCCTGGCTACCGAGGGCTACGCGGTGAAGCTCGACACCGCGGCGATGCGGGCGCGTATCGAGCGCGCCTCGCTGCCGCCGGCCATCCGCCAGGCCGCCCTCGAGTACGTGCGCCAGGGTGGTCATGTTGACCTCGACGTCTGGATCGACCGCTCGAACCAGTTGCGCCGGATCACCGAGCAGGTGAGCCTGCCGTTCCCGGCGGTGCCCGACGCGGCCGCCACCGTCACGGTCGACTTCGTCGACTTCGGCGCTCCCGTGTCGATCCCCTCGCCGGTCCCCTCGCAGGTCGCCTCCTTCAAGCAGTACCAGAGCGCCCTGAGCGGCGCCCCGTCGCTCCTCGCCCCCGCGTCCCACCTCTAGTCGGCGGCGGGGAGGCCGTCGCCGCCGCGAGGCGCGCGAGCGCTGGCCGCGACGATCAGCGGCTGCGGATCGAGCGGCGCGCAACCGGCTCGCGCCCGCCCGGTCCGGTCCGCCGACGCGGTGCGGTCGCCACCTACGATGCGCCGAGGAGGCGACCGATGGGTGCAGCGGCGCAGGCGAGGCGCAACGGGGCGGTGCCCGGCACCGCCGGCACGCCGCGCGGACGCTGATCCGGTGACGGACCTGGCGGGATGGACGGCGGAGGAGGTCACGCCGACCCAAGCCGCGGGGCTGGCGGCGGACCTCGCTCGCCAGGTGGCGGGCACGGTGCGCTTCGACGCCGTGACCCGCGCCCTGTACTCGACCGACGCCTCGAACTACCGCCACGTCCCGATCGGTGTCGTCCAGCCGGTGTCGATCGACGACGTCGTGGCGGCGCTCGCCGTGTGCCGCGCCCACGGGGTGCCGGTGCTCCCCCGGGGGGCGGCGACGAGCATCGCCGGCCAGGCGTGCAACGTCGCGGTCGTCCTCGACCTCGCCCGCCACCTGGATGAGCCACCGGTCGTCGACGCCGCCACGTCGACGGCGCACGTCCAGCCCGGCGTCGTCCTCGACGACCTCCGGCGCCAGGCGGCGGGCCAGGGACTGACGTTCGGTCCGGACCCTTCAACCCACTCGCGCTGCACCCTCGGCGGGATGATCGGCAACAACGCCTGCGGATCGCACTCCCTCGTGTGGGGAAAGACGGTCGACAACGTCGAGTCGCTCGACGTCGTCCTCTACGACGGGACACGGCTCACCGTCGGTCCGACGAGCGATGCGGCGCTCGCCGAGCTGTGCCGTCGTGGGGACGCCACCGGCCGCCTCTACCGCGCGCTGCGCGACGTTGCTTCGACCTACGCCGACGTACTGCGCTCGTCGTTCCCGAGGCTGTCCCGGCGCGTCTCGGGGTACAACCTCGACCAGCTCCTCCCCGAGCACGGCTTCGACGTCGCCCGCGCGCTCGTCGGCAGCGAGGGGACGTGCGCCGTGGTGCTCGGGGCGACGGTCCGCCTCGTCCGGCCGCCCCGGGCGACGGCGCTCGCGGTCCTCGGCTACCCCGACATCTACTCGGCCGCGGAGCGCGTGCCGGAGCTGCTCGAGCACCGCCCGGCGACCGTCGAGGGCATCGACGCGGAGCTGGTCGCCGCCTTCGCGGCGCGCAACCCGCGCTCGGGCCTGCCCGCCAGCCTTCCCACCGGCCGGGGCTGGCTGCTCGTCGAGACGGTTGGCGAGACGGCGGAAGAGGCCGAGGACGCGGCGTACGCCCTCGTCGAGGCGATGGCGCAGTCGGGCGTCCACTCCGAGGTCTCGATCGATCCGCGCCGCGTCGGCGCGCTGTGGCGCCTGCGCGAGGAGGGGGCCGGGATCGCGACGCGCCTGGCGTCCGGCGGCGAGGCGTGGCCCGGGTGGGAGGACGCGGCCGTCCCGCCGGAGCGGCTCGGCGCGTACCTGCGCCAGTTCCGCACGCTGATGGCGAACACCGGCACGCGCGGCATCCTCTACGGCCACTTCGGGGAGGGATGCGTCCACGCCCGGCTCGACTTCGACCTCGCGACGGCCGAGGGCGTCGGGCGCTTCCGCCAGTTCGTGACGTCGGCCGCCGACATCGTGGTGCTCCACGGCGGCTCGTTCTCCGGCGAGCACGGGGACGGCCAGGCCCGCTCCGAGCTGCTCCCGAAGCTGTTCCCCCGACCGGTGCTCGACGCCTTCGCCGCGTTCAAGGCCGCCTTCGACCCGCACGGCATGATGAACCCCGGCCGGGTGGTCGCCCCGCGACCGCTCGACGCCGACCTGCGCATCCGCAGCGCCCCGCCCCGGCTCCCGACGGCGTCGCGCCTCGCGCTGACCGCCGACCGCGGCGACCTCGCCGCGGCGACGCGCCGTTGCATGGGCGTCGGGAAGTGCCTGAACGCCTCCGGCGGCGTGATGTGCCCGAGCTACCGCGCGACGCGCGAGGAGCGGCACTCGACGAGGGGGCGCTCCCGGCTGCTCTTCGAGATGCTGAACGGCGGGGTGGTGCGTGGCGGCTGGCGCTCGGCACAGGTGCTGGAGGCGCTCGACCTGTGCCTTGGTTGCAAGGGGTGCAAGGTCGAGTGCCCCGTGAACGTCGACATGGCCACCTACAAGGTGGAGTTCCTCGATCGCCACTACGCGGGGCGCGTGCGCCCGGCGTCGCACTACTCGATGGGCTACCTGCCGCGCTGGCTCCGTCTCGGGGCGCGGGTGCCCGCCCTCGTCAACCTGGTGGCGAGCTCACGGCTCGCCGGCGCCGTGAAGCTCGTCGCGGGGATCGCCCCGGAGCGGTCGCTGCCGCACCTCGCCCCGGAGACCCTGCAGCGCGCGTCCCGGCGCCACTCGGGCCCGCTCGGCCGCGGCTACCTGGTCGGCGGTCGCGGCCAGGTGCTGCTCTGGCCGGACACCTTCACCAACCACTTCGACCCCGAGATCGGTCTCGACGCGATCGCGGTGCTGGAGTCGCTCGGCTACTCGGTGGAGCTTCCCGACCGAGCGGTCTGCTGCGGGCTCACGTGGCTCGCGACCGGCCAGATCGAGCGGGCGCGCCGGGTGCTGCGCCGTTCGCTCGACACGCTCCAACCCTGGCTGGCGGCCGGCGTGCCGATCGTCGGGCTGGAGCCGAGCTGCACCGCGCTCTTCCGGTCGGACGCGCTCCAGCTGCTCCCGGACCACCCTGCGGCGCGTGCCGCCGCGGCCGGCTTCCGCACCTTCGCCGAGGTCGTCGCGGCCGCCCAACCCGAGTGGGAGCCCCCGACCGAACGGCTGCGCGCCCTGGCGCAGGTCCACTGCCACCAGCACGCCGAGCTGGGGTTCGGTGCCGACCGTCGGGTGCTCGAGTCACTTGGCGTGGAGCTCGAGGTGCTCGACGCCGGGTGCTGCGGCATGGCGGGCAGCTTCGGCTTCGAGCGTGACCACTACGACGTCTCCGTCCGCTGTGCGGACGCCGGGTTGCTCTCGGCCGTCCGCGTCGCCGACCCGGCGGTGACGGTCCTCGCCGACGGCTTCAGCTGCCGGACCCAGATCCGCCAGCTCACGTCGCGCCAGCCCGTCCACCTCGCCTCGTTGGTGGCGCGGCTGCTCGAGCGTCGCGGGTCCGCGCCCAGCCCGGCCGTCGTGAGGCCACCGGACGCCTCTGCCGGGACGCCCGGTTCGTCGCTGCCCGCTGCTCCGTCGGGGCCGCCCCGGCGCCACGACGACGAGGGCTGAGCGCGCAGGAGAGCACGGCGGGCGCCGGGCGCGCCGATCCACGCCCCGTTCCCGATCCCATGCGGGAGCGAGGTGGTCTCAGCGTCCGGTCGTGGCGTTCCGACGGGTGTCGCGGCCCGGGTCGGTGATGGCCCGCCCGGCGATCAACCCGGGGAAGTGGCAGCCGAGGGCTCCGCCTCCATGGAGCTCGAGGTCGCGCTGGAGTCGCTCGCGGGTCGTGCGGGCAAGCGCCGGGTCGACGTCGAACGCGGCGCCCCAGTCGAGGTTCGTCAGCTGCTGCGGGCAGTACATGGCGTCCCCGAGGAGCAGGATGCGCTTGTCGTCGTCGTGGATCACGTAGAGCGAGTGCCCGGGGGTGTGCCCCGGGGCGGAGAGCCTGCGCACCCCGGGCGCGATCTCCCAGTCGCCCTCGACGAGGGTGATCTTGCCCCGTTCCGCGAGCGACTCGAGCGCGGCGCGCGTGTAGTCGGGCAGCGGTATCGCGGCACTGCTCCCCTCGACGAAGTACTCCCAGTCGTGGCTCCCGATGTAGGTCTGCGCGTTGGGGTAGATCGGCTCGCCGGTCCGGGGATCGCCGAGACCTCCTGAGTGGTCGGCGTGCAGGTGCGAGAGGGCGATGACGTCGACGTCCTCCGGCCGAACGCCGATGCGACCGAGCTGGCGGAGCAGATTGCCGCCCACCAGCCAGCCGCCCTCCGCGGCGTCGATCGGCCCGAATCCGGTGTCCACGAGCACGTTCGTCTCGCCGGGCCAGAAGAAGCAGCCGAGAGGAAGACGGACCTCCTCGTCATCGACCTTCAAGGCGTCGTAGGCCGCGGTCGGCTCGTCCGGCGTGCCCACCATCGTCTCGCCCATGAGCAGGAAGCCGTCGGAGAGCGCGACCAGCTCGCGCCCGCCGACGTCGATGCGCTCGATCGCGGCAGTCGAGACGGGGTCCTCGGCGAGTCGGTGCCCATCGAGGGGAGGGCGTGGGCCCGACCCCGGCGACGACTCGGTCTCGTGATCCTTCGGTTCCGGGTCCTTGCTCATGCGGGGGCCTCGCTTCCCGTTCGGCCGTCGAGCGGCGCGGATCGCCGTGCATACTGCCGCGTGACAGGACGCGGACGCACGGTGGGCGCGTCCCCCCGCTCGCGGTCGTGGCGGTGCTGCAACCGACCGACGCGAACGAGGCGAGGAGCGCGCCGGCGGGCGGGCGTTCGGGTCAGGAGAGGACGCGCCGGCGGAAGTTGCGGAGGCCGATCGTGAGGAACAGCGCCGCGAAGCCGACGACCACCGGGTAGATGACGTACAGCTGGAGGTGCGGGGCCTCGGTGAACACCGCCCGCATGCCCTCGTTGACGTAGATCAGCGGGTTGATCAGCACGATGGTCTGGAGCCAGTGCCAGGCGCCGAGCTTCACCGGCGCGAGCCGGGTCCAGCCGTAGTACGTCCCGCCGAGGAAGGTGATCGGCAGGATGATGAAGCCGAACATGAGCCCGATGTTCCGGGGCTCGAAGCTGGTGCCGAGCACCAGGCCGAGGCAGGCCATCGCGATGCAGGCCAGCGGCACGAAGGTGACGATGAGCCACCAGTGCAGGCTGAGACGCGCCTCGACTCCCGACGCGTGGACGACCGAGGCGATCGGCAGCACGATGACCGCGGACAGGACGCCCTGCGCGGCGCCGGACAGCACCTTGGCGACGGCGACGAGCCAGATCGGACACGGCGCCTGGACCCGGTCCTCGATCTCGCGGGTGTAGCCGAACTCCTGGGCCATGTTGAGCGCGATCGACTGCACCCCTTGGAACATCACGGAGATGCCGACGACGCCGGGGACGAGGATGGTGGCGAAGGCGGACTCCGCGCTGCCCCCGTGGCCGCCGATGCCCTGGCCGATCTTCGGGAAGACGTAGAGGAACACGAAGCAGAGCAGGAACGGCTGGATCAGGGTGCGGAGGACGAACTCCCACAGGTGCTTGCGCAGCACGACCAGGTCGCGCAGCATCAGTGCGCCGAGCGCGCTCATGCTCGCGGCGGCGACGGGCCGGAGCGGCGCCGAGCCGATGCTCGGGGGGTGGACCGTCGAGGTCGCCGTGGCGGCCATCAGTCGCGCAGCTCCTTGCCCGTGAGGTTGATGAACACCGTCTCGAGGCTCGGCTCGGAGATCGACAGGTCGACGATGTCGAGCCCGCCGTGCTCGGCCGCGGTGACGATCCGCGGGACGATCCGGTCGGCACCCTTCACGTGCAGCTGCACCGCCCCCTCGATCTGCCGTGTGCGCGTCACGCCTTCGACCTCGTGCGCGAGGAGCTCCGCGAGCCGGGCCGTGTCACCGACCGCCTTCACGGTGACGACCGTGTCGGCACCGACGCTCTGCTTGAGCGCGGCCGGCGTGTCGAGCGCGAGGATCCGCCCGTGGTCCATGATCGCCACGCGGTGGCAGAGCTTGTCGGCCTCCTCCATGTAGTGGGTGGTGAGGAGCACGGTCTGTCCTTCGCCGTTCAGCTCGCCAAGGATGTCCCAGAGCGCGAGGCGGCTCTGAGGATCGAGGCCGGCGGTCGGCTCGTCGAGGAAGAGGACCGCCGGCCGGTGGAAGATGGCCCGGGCCACCATGAGACGCTGCGCCATGCCTCCGGAGAGCGCGTAGACCGAGGCCTTGCCCCACTTCGTCAGCTGGAACTTCTCGAGCAGGTCGTCGGCGATCAGCCGGGACTCCTTCGCACCGATGCCGAAGAGCCGTCCGTGGAAGTAGAGGTTCTCCCACACCGTCAGCTGCCGGTCGAGGGTGTTCTGCTGGGAGACGATCCCGCTCAGCTGCTTGGCCAGCGCGGGGTGTTCGGCGACGTCGACGCCTCCGACGAAGGCCCGCCCGGAGGTCGGTACGACGCGGGTGGTGAGCATGCCGGCCGTGGTCGTCTTGCCCGCCCCGTTGGGACCGAGCAGGCCGAAGATCTCACCTCGGAACACGTCGAGGTTGAGCTGGTCGACCGCCGCGAAGTCGGTCCCCGGATAGACCTTCGTCAGCTCCTCGGTGTGGATCACCGCGTCGGCGGGTCGTGGCGCTTCGCGCATGCTGATCGGGCTGGAGGCCTGCGCTGAGGTGGACATGGGCTGTTCGTCATCCTAGGGGTGCCACCGTCGCGCCGGCCCGACCGTTGCGCCGGCGACCGGACCGACCGTCGCGGCGGCGACCGGTCCGAGGCGCGCCACAGGGCCGGGCCGGCACCGCGGCGGATCGCGGCCCGACGGGAGTTCGTGTCGTTAAGGGGCGCTGGACGAACCCGGAGCCGGGTGGCGCCTCGAGCCGGCGGTCATCGAGCGTGGCGATCGAGAAGGGTGGGCACCGTGACGGATCGAGCGCCGATGTTGCCGGTCGACCTCAACCGCGCCTACGAGCGCTCCGACGAGATCTTCTCGCCGCGCATCGCCGCCATGGTCAACGACCATGACGTGAAGTTCGCGAAGCTCGAAGGCGAGTACGTCTGGCATGCCCACCAGGACACCGACGAGTTCTTCCTGGTGCTGGCGCGCGAGCTGGTGCTCGAGCTGGAGGGCCGAGCCGCCGTCCGGCTCGGCTCGCTCCAGCTCATCACCGTTCCGGCCGGCCAGCGCCACCGCCCGACCGCGACCCCGGGGACGCGGGTGCTGTTCATCGAGCCGCACGGGACCCTGAACTCCGGTGACGCCGACCTGAGCGAGGACCCGTGGGCGCCGCTCACCACCGGTGTCGCGCTCGACGACGGCGCTGCCTGACGCCACCGACGGCGGGCTGCGGTGGACGGGTCGAGCCCGAAAGGCGCTAGCGGAAGAGCTTCACGACATAGTCGGCGCCGATGCCCACCTTTTCGTAGTGCTCCTTGCAGATCCTGATGTAGTCGTAGGCGTCGAAGGTCCCCGCAGCCTCGCCGTCCTCGTCGAGCCAGATCAGCGGCCCGGTCACGTTGAAGTGGACCCGCATCGGCTCGTCGGACTCGTAGGCGACGAGCGTGTGGGACTCGCCTGGCGCCTCGAAGACGAAGTCGCCCTTGGTGGCGACCCAGTCGTGCTCCAGGTAGCCCCACTTCCCCGAGATCGTGTAGGCGAAGACCTGCTGGGGGTGGTAGTGGCGGTTCACCAGTCCGGCGCCACGCGCCATCAAGATGTCGCACCAGCGGTTCTGGCTGGGCGAGATCCACAGCGGCCGCGTCCCGACGGTCTCGCTGAGCGGCACGTAGTAGCGGTCGTCGTCGGTCGGAGCGTCATGGATGTAGGCCTCGGGTAGGGCTTCCGGCCGAAACACCTGAGTGATCGGCTTGAGGTCGCGCCAGAACTCCGTTCCCTCTGCTTGGGCCATCGTCTCCTCCTGGGCAGGCATCGAGGCAGCAGCCGAAGTGCCGGAGCACGGCTGCCCACTACGCGTACCCACTATGCGTACACCATCGCAGGCCGGCCGGCACGACGTGCCAAGGCCGGCCGGCGTCATGCGCGGCCGCCCGCGCCGTTCAGGCATCGGACGCACCGGATCCCTCTCGCCCGGCAGCTCGGGGCGCGTCTGCGACGGCGCTCTCGGACGCGGACGGGGCCACGCGCGGTGCAGGGCGGCCGTCGACGGACCAGGAGGTGCTCGACGGCGTCGACCGACCTGTGAGGCCCTGGGAGCGAGCGTCAGCGCTGGGCGGCCGATACTCAACCAGCTCAATCTGGTCGTTCGCGACATGGCCGCGACGGTGGGCTTCTATCGGTCGCTCGGTCTCGACACCGACGCCGGACCGGCGCCCAGCACGTCGCCGTCGAGCTGGCGAACGGCATCCTCCTCGAGTCCGACACGACGGAGTTCGTCGACGCGTGGGACTCCGGCTGGTCGGGCGAGACCGGAGGCACGACCGTTCTCGGCCTCTCCCTGCCGACGAGGCAGGCGGTCGACGACCTCTACGAGTTCCCTCACCGGCGCCGGCCATCGAGGCCATCAGCGGCCGCACGACGCCTGTTGGCGAGCGCGCTACGCCATCGCCGAGGACCCCGATGGCAACGGCGTCGGGCTGATGAGCCCGCTCGATGATGCCCGACGGCGGTGGCCGCCGACGGCGCCGCCGGGCCGCTCCTGAGCACGACGGCCGCATCGCGCTCGAACGAGGCAGGTCGGGGCTCGACTGGGGCGCCGACGGGGGCTCAGTAGAACCCGAGCCTGGCGAGCGGCTCGACCAGCTCCCGCTCCTCGTAGGCCAGGTGGGAGAGCAGCGTGTCCGTCAGCTGGTTCACCGCCTCGCGCAGGGCCTTGGCCCCGTCGTCGCCCTCGACGTAGGTGACCAGCGCCCGGTCGACCCCCTCGATGACCTCGTGGATCACGCGGTGCTCGTCCTCGAGCCGGTCGATGACCGCGGCCAGGCGCGGGTCAGCGCGACGCAGGTGCGGGAAGACGCTGCGGTCCTCGATGGTGTGGTGGGTCGTCACCAGCCGGCAGTAGGCGGCGCAGTAGGCGCCCATGGTCCAGCTGTTCTGGCGCAGGGTCATGGCCACCAGCTCCTCCCTCGCCCGGTGCGGCTCCACGGCGCCCGCCAGCACCTTGTCCACGAGCCCGCGCACCGCCTGCAGCTCGGACCGCAGGTGGTCGTGAACCTCGACAAGGTGGCGCCCCACGGCTTGCTCCTCGGGGGAGTAGACCCGCCCGGGCTCGGGGCCGGGCCCGCTCGGGCGGGTGGTCTCGTCCCACAGCGGCACCTCGCCGAGCCGGGTGCCGTCGTCGGGGGTGGCCGCCGCCCGGAGGGCCGCGCCGGTCTGGCTGCCGCCAGCGCTCGCGGCCGGCGTGTGCCGTGAGGACGGCCCGCCGACGGGCGCCGGGACCGAGGCGGGTCGCGCCCGCTCGGCCTCGACCAGCTCGCGTACCGCTGGGACGACCTCGGCGGCGAAACGGCGGAGCAGCTCGGGGTCGTCGCCCATGACGATGTAGCCGCTCATCCCCTCCGTGAGGGTCAGCTCGGTCAGCTGCTCCGCCCAGAGCGCCGGCGGCCCTTCGAGGAACCCGCTGCCGTCCCGGCTGAAGCGCCCGGAGATGTTGTAGAGCCGCCGGATCTCCGCCGGTCGGCGGCCCGCCTCCTCGGCGGCCCGGTCGATGGCCCGGTTCATCGCCGCCAGGGCTTCGGGGAGGGCGTAGGGGCTGCTCGGCAGCCAGCCGTCCGCCAGGCGTCCCGTCACCGCAAGCATCCGCGGCTTGTAGGCGCCGAGCCAGATCCCGACCCGGTGGGCGGGAGCGGGTCCGGGGTGGGCGCCCCGGACGCGGTAGTGGCGGCCCTCGACCCGCACCGCCGGACCGTCGGCGGCCCAGATGGCGCGGACGACCCCGATCGCCTCCTCGAGTGCCTCCACCGCCTCGGCGGCGCTCCGGCGAGGCCCGCCGACCGCCGCGATGGCGTCCGAGAAGGCCCCGGCGCCGAGGCCGAGCTCCACCCGGCCGCCGCTCAGCAGGTCCAACGTGGCCACGCTACGGGCGAGCACCGTCGGCGGGCGCAGGGGCAGGTTGGCGACGTTGGGCGCCACCCGGACCCTGGCGGTCCGGGCGGCGATCACCGAGAGGAGCGTCCAGGTGTCGAGGAAGCGGGCCTGGTAGGGGTGGTCTTGGACCGTGACCAGGTCGAGGCCGAGCTCCTCGCTGAGCTGGGCGAGGGCGACGACCCGTCCCGGCTGGTCGGCGGTCGGCGTGAGGAAGGACCCGAAGAGCAGGTCGTGCTGGTAGTCGCCCATGCCGGTCCTCCCCGTGCCCTCGCCCGCCAATTGATCTCAGCGACAGATTATCGTGGAGACAGATCGGCACACACAAAGAATGTCTGCGTGTGGGAGCGAGAGGTAGGCTGCACAGATGGTGCGTCCTGAAAGCTGGACCAGACCAGTGGGTGCAAGTCCCACCCGGGTAATCGCCGGAGAGCCCGGTAGCAG
>Ga0209415_10006163_pt1 | contig 21429 bp, 22 predicted proteins | sample PeaSoiSIISIP2007_FD_187696 | JGI IMG/M metagenome (GOLD analysis project Ga0209415, IMG submission 187696) | Peat soil microbial communities from Weissenstadt, Germany - SII-SIP-2007 (SPAdes) (version 2) | ecosystem: Environmental > Terrestrial > Soil > Wetlands > Peat | place: Germany... | reverse complement strand
TGCGCGGCGACCTCGCGTTGGGGCTCACTCCGAATCTGATCCACGCCTCCGACTCGTCCGAATCGGCCGCGCGGGAGTTGTCGCTCTACTTCACCCCGGAAGAGTTCCTCGCCTATTCGCAGGTCGGCGAGGAATACTTCTAGATTAATGGGGGACGGGCTCTCGCGCGCGGTCCGAACGCTCCGGCGCGGCGGGCTCGTGGTGTACCCGACCGACACGTTGCTGGGGCTCGCCGCCCTTGCGAGCCACCGGGGGGCGGTGCATCGACTTCTAGCGGCCAAAGGACGTTCCCCGTCGCAACCGATCTCGGTCTGCGTGAGCTCGACGGAGGAGGTGGAGCGATACGCGCAGGTCTCGCCGGCCGCCCGCCGATTCCTGCGTCGTCATCTGCCCGGGCCGTTCACCGTCCTTCTCACTCCTTCTCCCGAGGCTCGCCGAAGGTTCGCACCGAGCGTCGGCGGCCTCGCGACGATAGGGTTTCGAGTTCCGGACCACCACCTCGCGCGGGAGCTCGCTCAACGAGCCGGACCGATCACCGCGACCTCGGCCAACCGACACGGTGCCCCGACGGCCCGGACGATCGCGCAGGCGCGGCATTCGCTCGGTCGATCCGTCGACGTCTACTTGGCCGCGGCCCCCCGCGGGTCGGGGGTTCCCTCGACCTTGGTCGACCTCATCGGACCGGAGCCGCGCGAGATCGTGAGGAGCTGATTCCCGTGGCCCCCTACCCTCCCGACCTCGACCGATGGCGCGAGGCGGCCCGGATCGCGGCAAAGGCCCGGGAGCTCGGGATCCGTCTCTCCGTTCCGGGGGCGCGCCTCAAAGAGGTCGCCGACGCGATCGAGAACTACATCCGCTCGCAGGGCGCGGCACCGGCGTTCCCCGCGAACCTTTCGCGCAACGACGAAGCGGCCCACTTCACTCCGTCGCCGGACGACACGATCGCCTTGGTGGAGGGCGACCTCCTCAAGGTCGACGTCGGGGCGCACATCGACGGAGCCATCGCCGACACCGCCGACACGGTCGAGGTGGGCGGAACGCATCGGTTCGACCACCTCATCCGCGCGGCGAGAGAGGGCCGCGCCGCGGGGATCGCGCGCGTGAAAGCCGGCGCACGGGTCGACGACCTCTCCCGGGCGATCGCGGAGGCGATCCGAGCCCGGGGGGTGAAGCCGGTCGTCGACCTCACCGGCCACTCGATCGAACGGTATCTCCTGCACGCCGGAAAATCCATTCCTAACGTCCCGAGCGCGAGCACGGCCGTGCTCGAGGAGGGCGAGGTGATCGCGATCGAGCCGTTCGCCACGAACGGTATGGGTAGCATCGGGAACGGTCCGTTCGGCAATATCCTGCGCTTCCGTCGCGACCCGGGGAACTCCGACCCGGCCCTCGCCGCGATGTTCGAACGGTTCCGGACCCTTCCGTTCACCGCCCGCTGGCTCGGCTCGTCCGAGGAAGCGGACGCGCTTCGGCGCGCCCGAAAGTTCCTGCAGACGTACCCGGTCTTCGTGGAGCGGGGCCACGGCCACGTCACCCAGGCCGAGCACACGGTCCTCGTCGGGCCGAACGGCGCCGAGGTCCTTTCCGGACCGTAGGCGGCTAGCGCCGCGGGTTTTCGAAGTCGGCGCGCGCGAGCGCGGCGCCCTTCACGACCGACTCGAGCTTTGCTCGAGCGACCGAAAGGCTGCGGGTCCGAAGGCCGCAGTCCGGGTTCACCCAGATCCGGTTCGGGTCTCCGAGGTACTTCGCAGCCCGGCGGATCCGGTCGGCGACGACCTCGGGCGTCTCGACCGTATCGCGGTGAACGTCCACGGCGCCGAGGCCCACGTCCCGCGTGTCCCCGTACTCGGCGAGCACCTTGAGAACAGCGTAGCCGTCGTGCCCCTCCGAATCTCGGTTCGCGAACTCCCACGCCCATTGGCGGCATCGCTTCGCCTCGAGCAGGGTCGGAAGGAGGTCGGCGTAGTTCGAGTAGCAGATGTGCATCGTGAACTCGGCGTCCAAACCTTCGGTCGCCGCGTTGAACCCGTCGACGACGATTCCCGCCTCGTCCGGATGGGTGCCGGCGGCCGGCTCGTCGATCTGGATTACCCGGCAGCCGTGGTCGATGAGCGCGCTCAGCGTCGGTCGGATCGCCCGGCGGGCGATATCGACCACGAACTCCTTCTGGGCGGCGCGTCGGGCCGCCCGTCCCTTCCAGCCCGGCTGACGAGCAAGGTAGTGCTCGTTGTACGACCAGTCGGCGAGCGTGTACGGTCCCGTGATCGGGAGCTTCGGCTCCGCCCGCGCGTGCCGTTGCACGAAGTCGAACTCCTCGACGTGGTAGGGATGGTCGAGCCGGACCTCGTCCGTCACGGTCGCCTTGAGGTAGTACTTGTTGTCCCACGAGCGCACGTGGCCGCCGAAGCGGAAGCCGCGCATCTGGCGGATCGGGTACTCGTACATCTCGATCCGGCGGGCCTCCCCGTCGTAGACCCGGTCGAGGCCGACCGTTTCGAGGAACCGGAGTCCGAAGAGCGCGCCCAGGTCGCGGACGGCGTCGGGGCTCGTGTCCTTCGGGCGGCCCCCGAGCAACGCGTCCCGAACCTGGCGAGCGTCGGCCGCGAAACCGACGCGCGTGTCCCAGTTGGCGAGTTCCTCCTTCGCGGGCGCATCGAGCGCCTCCGAGCGCTGGCCCAGGATCTGCCAGCGGGGTTTCGCGAGGCTGCCGATCTCCTGGGTCGGGAAGAGCCCGCGCGTCATGGCGAACCCTCCGTGAGCGCCCGGCGGACGGCGGGTAGGACGTGGAGCTTGCGCGTGGCCGGCTCCCAAGGAAGAAGGTCGAGAGGGGCGCCGGGGCCGAGCCAGATCGCGCTCGGGTGACGACGGGTCTGCGCGGCGCGGACGACGCGCGCCACCTCCGCGGGGTCCTCTTCGAGCGTCGTGCGGGGGTCCACGACTCCGAGTCCCAGCCCGACCCGGGACGGTCCGGCGGGCAGGTGCTCGACTTCGGTCTCGGCCAGGTCGACCCCGACGACCGACACCGGCAGCCGGTCGAGGAGCGGGAACGCCGGCAGCGCGTCGGCCCCGTACGTCCAGACGATCGAGGTCCCGCCGTCGAGCCCGGTCCCGATCGCCCGGTAACCCGCGATCACCGCCTCGGCGCGCGGCCCCTCGGGAGGACGGACGACGAGCTGCGGCTCGGAGAAGAGGAACGTCGAGAATCCCAGTCCCCGGAGTTCTTTCACTTCCTCGCCGAGAAGCCGACCGAGACGATGGATGAGCGCGGGCTCGGTCTCCCCCGAGCGGTTCTCGAGCATGACGGAAAAGGAGTACGGACCGGGGAGCACGACGCGCGCCGACCCGGGTGCCGTTCGTAGCGGCGGAGGCAGTCGGGCGGCGATCGCACCGGGCGTGCGACCGGGCGGCGCGAGCAGGATCGGCTGGCGGTAGAACGTATTCGTCTCGAGCCAACGCGTCAACGGACCGACCGTGAACCCCTCCCACGTCTCGGCGAAGGGCCGGTAGAGGTCTTGCCAGCGCAGATACCCTCCCGTCGTCTCATCGAAACCGAGCCGTCGCTCGAGCGCCACGATCTCCTTCTCGGTGCGCTCGAACAGCTCTTCGACCGCCTCCGCGCTCGTTCGACCCCGGTCGAGGTCCCGGGTCGCGCTCACGAGCGCCTCGGAGCGGGGGAATGGTCCCGTGAGACCGGTGCGGACGATCATCGCATTCCCGACCCCGTGGAGGGTTTAACGCTGACGAATTTCCGGCACGGTGCGGACGAAGAAACACGGTTGCGCGAGGGGAAAACCTGCCCGAGCTCACTCGTCGAGATTCGTGCGGACGATCCGGTCGAAGTCGGCCGGTTTCGGCGGCCAGCCTTCCGTCATGTACCCCACGAACGCCTCGAGCGAACTCTGCGTGAGGGCCTCGTTGCGGACCCGTTCGAAACCGAGTGTGGAGACGTGCCGCTCCGTCAGGGCATGCTTCGCTCCGTAGTGCGCCGGATAGACCTCGGTCTCGCTCGGGAGCGTGAGGATATTCTCGTGGAGCGACGCGTAGAGCTGCTCGGGAGAACCCCCGCCGAGGTCGGTCCGCCCGCAACTTCCCAGCAGCAGGGTGTCTCCGGTGAAGATCTTGTCGCGGGCCTTCAGGGTCACGTGGTCGGGGGTGTGGCCGGGCGTTTCGAGGACGACGACCTCCTCTTGCCCGAAGACGACCGAATCCCCCTCGGCGAACGTGCGGTGCGGGTAGCGGGCCTCCGACCGGCGGCCGAGGTAGATCGGGGCGTCCGTCGCGGCGTGGAGCGCGGAGTGGCCGGCGAGGTGGTCGGCGTGCGTGTGCGTCTCGACGATCCCCACGAGACGCCAGTTCCCCTCCGCGAGAAGGGAACGGTACGGGGCGATGTCGCGGCCCGGGTCGATGAAAATCCCCTCGTGTGAGTCCCGGTCCCCGAGAAAGTACGTGAGGCAACCGACGTCGGGTCGGGGAATCTGCCGAAGGAACAGGTGGGCGGCCGGGTCGTCTTCCGGATAGCGAGCGATGCTGGGGTCCGCGACCCGCGCGTACTCCTCGAGCCCTCCTTCGAGCGCCGCGATCAACGGAAATCCCCGGTCTTGCAGAAACCGGGCCGCCCGACGGGCCTGGGCACCGAAGTGGTCGTAGGCGACGATGGGCCGGTCGTGAGGAAGGGATGTGATGGCGTCGGTGATGGTGTCGAGGGGAACGTGCCGGTCGTTCGGCAAGCGGACGATCTTCCGCTCGTCGGTCGAACGGACGTCGAGGAGCAGCAGCGGGGTGTCGAACTCGATCATCCGTCGCAGGTCCTCGGGGGAGATGAGCGGTACCGCTCCGCTTCGGGGCGGTCGAACGAACGGGTGCGGAAGAGGCTCGGTCGTGCCGCTCACGGACGGAAGCCCCGGAGGTCGCCGGGTATTTAGAACCGGGTTTCGGCGCGATTCTGGCCGGGGATGACCTCGTCGAAGGGGTCCGGCAATTGCCGAACTCCCTGCACGTCTCCGGCAAAGTGTTAATAAACCGAATTCGGGTCGACGCCGTTCGATGGCCCAGAGCTCGCCCTCTCCGGTCGACCCGGACCGTACGGCCCGCCGGAAAGCTCGGGAGGCCGCCGCGGCCGAGCGCAGCGAGGACCAGACCGACCTCCTCGGCGAGCGCGCGCTCGAACTCTCGCGCTTCTACGCCGGGAAGATCGAGACGGTGCCCAAGGTCCCCGTCCGCTCCCTCGCCGATTTCGCCCTATGGTACACGCCCGGGGTCGCCGCCGTCTCGCGCGCCATCCAAGCGGACCCCGACAGCTCGTTCGACCTCACCGGACGCTGGAACACCATCGCGATCGTGACCGACGGCTCCCGCGTGCTCGGTCTCGGGGACATCGGCCCTCGGGCCGCCCTTCCCGTGATGGAGGGAAAGGCGCTCCTGTTCAAGGTCCTCGGGGGGGTCGACGCGATCCCGATCCCGATTCAGGTGAAATCGCCGGACCAGTTCATCGCGACCGTCGAGGCGATGGCGCCAGCGTTCGGCGGGATCAACCTTGAGGACATCGCCTCCCCGAAATGTTTCGGCATCCTCGAGGAGCTCTCGAAGCGGCTGTCGATCCCGGTCTGGCACGACGACCAGCTCGGAACGGCCGCGGCGACCGTTGCGGGCCTCCTCAACGCGCTCGAGCTCACGCACCGGTCGGTCCGGGAAGTGCGGACCGTCCTGCTTGGGGCCGGTGCGGCGAACCTCGTCACCGCCCGTCTCCTGCTCGCGCTCGGGCACCCCGCCCATCTCCTTACCCTCGTCGATCAGAAGGGGATCCTGCACGCCGACCGGGAGGACCTCGATGAGCTCGAATTGCGCAATCCCTGGAAGTACCGGTTCGCGCTCAAGACCAACGGCGGCGGCCGCACGGGCGACCTCGCCGTGGCGCTCGAGGGCGCGGACGTACTGTTGGCCGCCTCGACCCCGAACCCGGGCACGATCCGGCCCGAACACGTGCGCTCGATGGCGAAGGACCCGATCGTCTTCGCCCTCGCGAACCCGGTGCCCGAGATCTGGCCGGACGTGGCCCGAGGCGCCGGCGCCGCGGTCGTCGCGACCGGGCGCAGCGACTTCCCGAACCAGGTGAACAACTCGCTGATCTTCCCGGCGGTCTTCCGCGGGATCCTGGACGCGCGGGCCCGCTCGATCCCCGACGAGGTCGTGCTTGCCGCGGCGAAAGAGCTCGCTCGCGGCGCGGCGATCAAGGGGCTGAGTGCTCTTCACCTATTGCCGACGATGGAAGAATCGGAAGTGTTCCCGCTCATCGCGGCGGCGGTCGGAGATACGGCCGTCCGTCTCGGGATCGCCCGTCGGAAGCTGACGCACGACGAGTTCCTGGAGCGAGCGCGGACGTTGATGGGGCGGCCCGCTCGGCTCGTGAGGGCGCTCGCCCGTGCTCGTCTTACCCCCCCGATGCCTCAGGCCCCCGCGCGACGGAGGCGAACGAAGTGAGCGGATCCGGCGGAGAAGGAGGACACGCGGGCGGTCCGGGCGACTCGCCGTCGGTGCCGATCCACCTTCGGCCCGCCCGGGACTCGGACGTGTCGGCGCTCATCCCTCTCCTCCTACGTCTGAAACGGCTCAACGAGGAGTTCGACCCGCTGCTCAAGGTGCGCGACGATGCCGACCAGCAAGCGCGGCAGGTCCTAAAGGCGGACATCTCCAACCCGAAGGCGGTCGTCCTCGCGGCGGAAGGCGTCGGAGCGGACAAGGACAAGGTCGTCGGGTTCGTGCGCGCGCTGGTCCGCGAGCGACCGTTCTATACGCCCGAGCACGAGGGCGTGATCCTGGACATCTACCTCCTGCCGCTCTATCGTCGCCGCGGGGTCGGGGAATACGTGCTGCGCGAGACCTCGAACGCGCTGAAGGCGAAGGGGGCCGGGGTCGTCACCGCCGAGTTCCCGGCGCAGAACGAGATCGCCACTCGGTTCTACTCCAAGCGCGGATTCCGGCCGATCACCGCGGTCCAGGCGCGCTCGCTTTAGGTCGCGGCCCGCGTCACTCGTCCGGATACGATTTCCACGCGGACCCCCTCAGTCGAGTGATCGTCCCGTTGATCTCCTTCGCCCGCTGAAGGTCCCCCGCGTTTTCGTAGGCGAGGAAGCCGGGACCCCGGACTGCGTGGTACCAGTAGAAGCCCACTTGGACCGGCCGCACGGTCAACCCATGTTCCCCGGCGGCCCGAAGGATCGCGCTCATCGCCTCGGTCGGTAGCGTGGTTTGGATCTTCGGGAGGCGCCGAGGAGGAGCGTAGAGGGCGACCCATTGGGGGTGGACCCGTCGTGGCTCCCACGTCGGGAATACCTCGCTCGGCTCCCCCGAGAACGTGCGCAGGTCGACCTTGAAGCTCAGGTCACTCCAATCGATGCGCACCCACGCCCCGGTCGGCTGACGGAACCGAAGGCCATCGTCGTCGATCACCAGCTCGCTCGCCTCGGCGGTGACGGCGGAGCGGGAGCCGAAGACCGCGATCGCGAACGCGGCGATGGCGGTGAGGAACAAGAAGAGGACGAGGGCGGTTCCCCCCGAAACACGGCCCAGTAGCGCGAGGACCCCCAGCGCGACGAAGAAGACCCCCCCGCCCGCGAACAGGAAGGCGGGAAACTTGCGGGTGCCGCTTCCGCCCCGGCCGATGGTGAGCTCGGCCGCCAGGTCGAAGGTGACCGGTAATCTTTGCTTCGGCTCGTTGTCGCCGCCTCCGGGTCGGCGGTCGTCTGTCGGTTCGGCCATCGCCCTCGGTCGACCCGTTTCCGACTACTTCAGGACCACGCCGGGGCCTCTCGGACGAGCGCCTCCGCGGACCGACGGCCCCGCGGTCGCTGACCTTAAACGAATGCAGTCTCCTGCCCGGGCATGGCGAAGACCCCGAGCGCGACCGTCGCGTCCGCGCCCCGCTTTCTGCGTCGCGGGAAGGTGAAGGAGGTCTACGAGATCTCTCCCACCGAGCTCGAGTTCCGGTTCACGAACGATATCTCCGTCTTCGACAAACACATCCCGAGCGAGATCCCGCACAAGGGCGAGACCCTCGCCCGCACGGCCGCGTTCTGGTTCGACATCTGCTCGCGCCTCGGCGTTCCGCACCACTACCTCGGGCTCTCGGGGCCGACCGCGATGCGTGTCAAGCGGGTCCAGGTCGTGCCAAAACCCTCGACGCTCGGTCCGCACCCGAAGGGCTACCTCGTCCCGCTCGAGCTGATCGTCCGCTACTACCTGGCCGGGTCGATGTGGGACCGCGTCAAGGCGGGTAAGGTCGCACCCGAGGCGCTCGGATTCCCGAAGGGAAAGACGCTCACCTACGGAGTGCCGCTCCCGCAGCCGCATTTCGAAGTGACGACGAAGCTCGAGCCCGTCGACCGGCTCCTGACGACCCCGGAGGCGCTTTCTCTGTCCGCGCTTGAATCCAAACAGCTCGACGCGATCCGCGAAACCATCCTCAAAGTGGACGCGGCGATGCAGAAGGAGATCGGCCCGCGCGGGCTCATCCACGTGGACGGGAAAAAGGAGTTCGCGGTCGATGCCGAGGGTGTCCTGATGGTCGTCGACACCTTCGGAACGGCGGACGAGGACCGGTTCTGGGACCAGGCCGCCTACGAACGCGGCCGTCAGGTCGACTTCTCGAAGGAGTTCGTCCGTCAGCATTACCGCCAATCGGGCTACTACGATGCGCTCCAGAAGGCCCGGGAGACGAATGCGCCCGAGCCGGCCATCCCCTCGCTCCCGCCGTTGCTCGTGGACGAAGTGAGCCGCCTGTACACTACGGTGTACCAGCGCCTCACGGGCGAGCCGTTCGTGCCGCTCGCGCGCACCGGATAGTCGGCAACGTTCACCGTTTCGCGACCCCTCCCGCACCCTTATCTCCCCGCGGCCCGGTCGGTCGCTCGTGCCGTCCAAGACCCCCAGTAAACCTGCCGGTTCGGAGGAAGCGCCGCAGCCTCCGAAGCAGGAGATCGCGCTCGAAGACCTCCCCGGAATCGGGGGAATTACCGCCGAGAAACTCCGAGAGAACGGCTACACCGACCTGATGGAGCTCGCCGTCGCGTCGCCGGGGGACGTCGCCGAGGCGGCGGAGATCGGGGTTGCGATCGCCCAGAAGATCATCGGCGAAGCTCGCCGGAAGGCCGACGTCGGGGGGTTCGAAAGTGGCACAACGCTCCTCGAGCGACGGAAGAAGCTCGGCCGGATCACGACCAATTCGAAGGCGCTCGACGAGCTGCTCGGCGGCGGGGTCGAGACGCAGGCGATCACCGAATTTTCCGGGGAGTTCGGAACCGGGAAGACCCAGCTCGGTCACCAGGTCGCGGTCGACGTCCAGCTGACTGCCGCTCAGGGCGGCCTCACGGGCGAGGTCGTCTACATCGATACCGAGAGCACGTTCCGGCCCGAGCGCATCGTCGACATGGCGAAGGGCGTCGGGCTTGACCCGGAAGAGGCGCTCAAGCACATCCACGTCGCGCGGGCGTTCAACTCGAACCACCAGATGCTCCTCGTCCAGAAGGCCCAGGAGCTCGCCCGCGAGAAGCCGATCCGCCTGCTCGTGGTCGACTCGCTCACCGCGCACTTCCGTTCGGAGTACCTGGGGCGGGCCGAGCTCGCGCCCCGGCAGCAGCACCTCAATCGCCACCTCCACGAGCTCCTGCGCTTCGCGGACACCTACAACGCCTCCATCGTCGTGACGAACCAGGTCTCGGCCCGGCCCGACATCCTCTTCGGCGACCCGACCCGTCCGATCGGTGGGAACATCGTCGCGCACGCGGCGACGTACCGCGTCTATCTGCGGAAGTCGAAGCCCCCGAAGCGCATCGCGCGACTCATCGACTCTCCGAACCTCCCCGAAGGGGAAGCGGTCTTCTCGCTCACGACGGAAGGGATCCGCGACTAGCCTTCGCGGAACGCCTTGCCCCAGTCCGGGCGCGTGCCGTTGCGGTCGGTAAAGCCGTACTCCTTCGCGAGCGTCCACGACCCGAAGACCTTGCCGGACTTCGCGTGCACGTGGGGGTCGGTCGCGAGCGCGACGATCGCGCGCCCGAGGAAGTACGGGGTCTCGGACGCGGAGAACCGCCGCACTTTCGCGGCCGCGTCCCGCCAGTTCTCCTCGGTGACTCCGAACTGGTCGAGCATGTACTCCGAGCGCAGGAACCCCGGCGTGACCGCGACCGCGTTCACGCGCGGAAGCTTCGCCTCTACGAACTCCTCGTGGTAGGCGAGCGCGAGGCGGATGACGGTCGATTTAACGAGGTCGTAGAAGAAGCTCCCGCGATACTCGAGATGGTCCCCGTCGGTGATCTCGAAGACGATCCCCCGCTTTCGTTTCACCATGAGCGGGACGGCGTAGCGGCTGGTCAGGATGTGGGAGAACACCGCGCGCTCGAGCATCGTGCGGCCGAGCCGGTAGGACATCGTCCAGGGAGGCTGGCCCCACTCGGTGAGCTCCTCGCCGCCCCAGATGTCGTTCACGAGGATATCGAGCCGGCCGTGCTCCCGCCGGGCGATCCCGCGGACGAGCCTTCGGACCTCGGCCTCGACGGTGTGGTCGGTCCGGACGGCGTAGGCGCGGCCGCCGTAGGAACGGATGATCTCAGCGGTCTCGTCGATCGTCTCCGGTCTCCCGGGAGTGGCCGGATGACCGCGCACGCTGCGGCCCGACGCGTAGACGGTCGCCCCGGCGAGCGCGAGGCTCACCGCGATCGCGCGCCCGGCCCCGCGCGTCGCTCCGGCGACGAGCGCGACCTGCCCGCGGAGGGGCTTCGTACGGGCCGGGGCCCAATTCTGGTCCGGCGGTTGGGACGGGGTCGCTGCCTCGGGGGAGTTCGGTCGCTTCATTCGACCAGCTTCCCGGCCTTCACGACCATCTTTCCGTCCACCTTGAGGTCTGCACCGCGAAGAATGAGCCAGGCCCACCAAAAGGCGTGGTTAATCCCTCCGGCGGATTCGTTCCGTCCGATCTGGAGCGTGAGCACTCCCGCCTGCTGGTCGAGGAGCAGCGGGGCCATCGATATTCGGTCGTTGAGGCCGACCGAAAGGAGGCCGACCCGGTCTCGGCCCGCTCCCCCGCGCTCAAAGCTTTGGGAGAACAGTTCGTGGCCGCGGTCGTAGCTGAAGCGGTCGAGGCGCCCTCCCGTGAAGGTCCACCGTCCTCCCTCCACCTCCCCGACGGTGTCGGAGACTCCGACGGAGTTCCGGACGTTCGATCGAAAGACGCCGTCGGCCACGCGTTCGTCCAACGCCACCGAGACGACGCCCGCGGGGAGCTGAACGAGGCCCCAGTCGCCCTTCGGTCGGGCCCGGGGGACGAGACCGTCCGAGACCTGCGGCCGACGACGGCGGAGTCCGAGCCTAAGCCGGGTCCCGTTGGGATGGGAGATTTCGATGCTTCGGCCGGTGGAGAAGAGCCGGGCGATGCGAAGGGCCCGGCGGTGCAAGAGCCCGGGGTCGACCAAGGTCCCGGCGACGAGTTCGCCCTTCCACGTCGCCAGGTCGACGCCGTACATTCGGGCCGAAGCCGGAGAGGCACGGCCCAGGGCAAGCTGGACGGCGCGCGTGCCGGCCTTCGCGGCTGCGCCGTAGAGCGCGTCGGGATACTCCCCGAGGCGGAAGCGCGTCGACCACGGAAGCGCGTGCGAGCGCTCCCGGTCACTCGGTCCGAAGAACGATACAAGGGCGTCGGACTTCGCAATCGCCGCGCGCAGGTGATCGCCGACGCGGGCCAGGTCGGAGGGCCGGTTCTCGGCCACCGCCGCCCAGTACGTGGGCTCGTCCTGGTAGACGAGGAGCGGCCGGGCCCGAAGTTGGAGGATCTCGAGCACGAACGCGTTCGCGTAGTCGAGCGTCTCCGACCAGCTCTCCACCGCCACGTGCTCGCCCGGTCGGACCCGCAGACACTTTCGCAGCACGACCCGCGCCATCTCGCGGGCGTTCGCGTCGGGCGCTGTCGGAGCGCGCATCGGACGCCGGACCACGGGGGGGTTTTTGAACCCGGGGTGCCCCGTAACACTTAGTTCGTAGCGTAACCGCGAACCGGCATCGTTCGCGGCGACCTCCTGCGATGAAGCCACCCATTGGAACGGGCCGCTGGACTCCGAGTACGAGCCGAGGAAGAGTCCGATCGCGCGGGCCGCCTCGCCTCGTCCCGGCCCCCGGCCTTCGACGGGCCACAAGCGGCCGCCCCGGTCGAGGTCCCGAAGGACCCGCGTCCTCCACGCCTCCGAGTCTTCCGAGCGATTCAGCCACACATTGGGACGTCGGGAAAGCCAATCTCGAAGCTCGGGGGAGGACGCAAGATTTGGGAGCACCGCCACGATCCGGATGGGGCGGCGCCTCCCGGTCGCCTGCTCGAGCTCCCCGAAGAATCGCAGCAGCTCTCGGAGCCGTTGGCGCGGCAGTCGCGCTGACGGCAGGGACATCTCCCCACCGAACGCGGAACCCTCCGAAGGTTCCGAGAGCTCACGGGAGAACGCGGGGACAGACTCGCTCGGCTCGACCGGCTTTGATCCGGGAGGTCGGCTCGGACCCGGGCCGAGGGTGAAGGCGACCGCGAGATCCGGGGGGCGGAGGTAGAGACCGACCACATCCTGGAGTTCGAGCGGAAGCACCGGGTCCGGCCGCCGCGGAAACGCCTCGATGCCCGCGGGTCGGACGCCGAATTCGGTCCACAGACGGCGCACGGTGGTATGACTGACACCGAACTTCCGGGCCAAGCTCCGAGTGCTGACGCGTTGGGGGCCAATGCGGGAGTCGCGCAGCGACTCCCGGAGGATCTCCCGGATGCGAGATTCCGGGACTCCGCCCTTTCGCGGAACCCGAACGGTGGGGCGCTCGATCCCTCGGAGGCGGGCCGCGAGGAAGCGGTGCCGCCAGCGGGCGGCGGTCAATCGGCCGATCCCGAGGTGCCGGCCGATCTCGAGGTCCTGATGGCCGCTGGCCGCTTCGAGGACAATCCGAGCCCGAAGAGCGCGGGGATCGCGGGACGGGTTACCGCGGGACCAGCGGTGCAACCGGACCCGCTCCTCGGGGCTCAGCAGGATGACCGGGGCGACGCGCACGCCCGGGCAGGTGCGGTGCGGGCTTTAGCCCCATCGCAGATCACGGGTCAAAATAAGTCGCGTTGTTTTTGTTCCAGCGGACTACGGCTTGATATCCCCGGGGCCGACTGCGCGGACTATGTCCGCCAAAGCGCGCGCCCCCCGAACCTCTTCGACGAAGAAAGTCGCCGCGAGCCCGCAGGAGATTTCCCCGGGAGTGTTCCTCGGAGGGTGGAACGATGCTCTCAAGTTCACGGGAAAGAAATTCTGCGTCCTCGACGAAGCGCCCGACGATATGCCGCCCGCCGTCCACGTGACCATCTACGACGAAACGAAGGACGCCCCGATCGTCCCGAATCTGGACCGAGTGGCCTCCGAGATGAACTCGGCCCGTCGCGCGCACGAGCCGGTCCTCGTGTTCTGTGGCCATGGGGTTCGCCGTTCTCCTCTCGCCGCGGCGTGGTACCTCCACCGCTACGAGAAGCTCTCGCTGGAGGAAGCGTACGAGCGGATCCGGGCGGTCCGACCCAAGGTCGAGACAGCCCGGGAATGGATCGGGAACTGGAAGCAACTTGAGGCCTAGTCCCACCGGAACCGGCGACCCATGCAGACGGAGGAGGACCCTGACGCGGGGTGGGTCGCGGCGCTCGCCGGTGTCGCCGAGACGCGAGCCCTTCGGGCGATCCGGGAGGCCCAGGGCGAAGGGGCGCTCTTCCGAAACCTCGACAAGATGCACCGCCTCGAGGGCCGAAGCTCCTACATCGAGATCGACGCCCCGCTCGAGCTCTATGCCCTCGTGCGGCTCCTCCGGCCGACCCACGTGGTCGAGGTCGGCGTCTCGTCGGGCGTTTCCTCCGCCTATCTCCTCCAAGCGCTCGAGCGCAACGGCCGGGGCACGCTCCACTCCGTCGACCTTCCGAAGGCCGAATCCCGACCCCGAAGCCGGCAGCGCAATCCCTCGTGGTCGGTCCCTCCGGGCCGCTCGTCCGGCTGGGCGGTTCCCTTCCCGCTCCGCCCGCGCTGGGACCTGCGCCTCGGGGACAAGAAGGCGGTCCTTCCGCGGGTCGCGGAGGTGACGCCCTCGGTCGGGCTCTTCGTGTACGACGTTCCGCATTCCGAGGAGCAGGCCGCCCTCGACTTCGCGGTCGTCGACCGCGGCTTTGCGGAAAGTTCGGTCGCGATCGCCGACCACGGACCGGGGGGAGGGCTCTGTGCCCCTCTCCGCCAATGGGCGACATCTCGGGGAGGCCGGCCGCTCCGCCGACGCGACCTTGGTCTTTTCGGGTTTCGCTCCGAGCGCTAGCGAACGAGAGGGCGTGGTACCGTGCGGTCGGCGTCTCCGACCCGACGCAGCGCCGTCGCTTTGACGTACAGCCAGACGACAACGCCCGGGCGAAGGCCCAGCTGGCGGACGGGATCCGGGGTCATGGCGATCCGAAGTCGGGCCCCCGGGCACCGGACCACGACGGTGACGTCAAGCTCTCCTTCGTCCCGTCGAACCTCCTCCACCCGGGCGCGCAGTACGTTCCGAGCGCTCGATGGGAATCGCCGACGGGCCACCACCACCGTTTCGGGGTCGAGGAGCACCGAGACGCGTTCCCCGTCCTCGGCGGGAAACGCCACCCTTAGCCGGAGCGATCGCCCGACGCGGACCTCGGGGTGCGGGGTTCGATGATACGTTCCGTGCAGTAGGTTCGGAAGCGAGAGCGGGGCGAGCGGGCGGCCGTCGACGAGCTCGACCGACTCGAATCCGCCGCGCACGATGCGGTCCCCGAGAGGGGTGAGGGTGGTCCCCCCGTGGCCCGAGCCGCCGCGGACGGCCCGGACGACCGGGCCCCCGAAGGCGCGTTGAAGCCGCGCGATCCGGTAGACCGCCCGGTCCCGGGAGATCCCGACGCGACGGCTCGCGCTCACGAGCGAGCGTTCGTGCTCGAGCGAGCGCAGTAGCGCGACGTCGGTGCTGGTGACCAAGTCGGCGTGCCGCGTCATTGGCGCAGGGTGCGCGGCCCGCTGCCGAGGCGGTGGAGCGCGGTCGCCTCCACGTTGAACCGCAAGCGGTCGCCGAGCAGGGGGAGCTTCGCGGGCCACGGCCGCGGGAGTCGGAGCGCTACCATGAGGTCGTCGACCGCGGCCTCGACTCGGACCCCCTCCGGACCGGGCCGCACGCTTCGCACCGACCCCTCCCAGGTCGACGGCACGCCGATGGTCGGAACGGCCTCCGGGTTGCCGAGCGCTACTCCCTCGGGACCGGCCCGCTCGAGCAGCCAGGCGGTGAACGGGTGGTCGCGGCCCGCTTCGAGGCTGGGGAGGTCGTAGACGTTCTCGTACCCCACGAACCGGGCGACGAACGGGTCGGACGGGCGGTCGAGAAGCTCGTTGGCATCGCCGGTGAACCGCACTCGACCGTGGTCGAACACGACGAAGGAATCGGCTAAGGAGAAGGCGAGCGCCGGGTCGTGCGTCACGACGACGATCGGGACCCGGTCGGTCTCTCTCAGCTCCTTGAGGACAAGCCCAAGCTCGTACCGGGCCGCGACGTCGAGCGCCTGCCAAGGTTCGTCCCACACGATGAGCTCCGGTTCGGCCGCGAGCGCGCGGGCGATCGCGACCCGCTGCTGCTCGCCTCCGCTCAGCCGGGTGGGGTGGCGGTGCTCGAGCGCGGTGAGGTGGAACCGCTCGAGGAGCGCGTGCGTGCGCGCGTCCGCGTCGAGGCGACCCCGAAGTTCCATCGGGTAGCGCACGTTGCCGAAGACCGTCCGCTGCGGGAAGAGGCCGAGCCCCTGCGGAACGTAGCCGAGTGCCCGCTCCTCGGGCAGGAAGTCGGAGATATCCTCCCCGTCCCGGATCACGCGGCCCCGTCGCAGGGGGAGGAAACCGGCGAGGGTCCGCAGAAAGGTCGTCTTACCGGCACCCGAACTTCCGAGCACGGCGACGGCTCCGCCCGACCGCAGCGAGAGGTCGACAGGGCCGAGATGGAACGTGTCGAGGTCGGATTCGACCGCCTCGATCTGCCATTCGCTCATGGGAGGAGGTCCCCCCTCCTCCAGGGCAGCCAACCGGTGCGCTCCCCGATCCGGACCGCGAGGAACAGCGCGAAGGCGATCAGAAGGAAGAGCGAGCTGACCGCCGCGGCGTCCGCGAGGTCGCCCTGCTGGAAGAGGTTGTAGATGTACACCGAGATGGTGTTGGTGACCGGACCGCTGTACGGTCCCCCGGGATAAATCGCGTAGGCCAGGACCAGGATACCGCCGATCTCGCTCACCGCTCGGGCCCACGTGAGGAGGAGGCCCGCGACGATCCCGCGGAGCGCGATGGGGAGCGTGACGGTGAGGAACGTGGTCCCGCCCCCCGCCCCGAGGGAACGCGCCGCCTCGAGGACCCGACCGTCGACCGCCTCAAACGAAAGTTGGCTTGCGAGCACCGTATAGGGCGCGCTCACGATTGCCATCACGAGCACGACCCCCCAAATCGTGTCGTAGACCGGGAACCCGATCGAATTCGTGAAGTTGTAAACCGGCGACCCCGGGATCACGAGAAAGAAGAGCCCCAACCCGACCATCAAGTGCGGGACGACCACGGGCAGGGAGACGAGCGATTCGACGACCGAGCGGCCGAAGAAACGGCGCCGCGCGAGGAGATAGCCGAGCGGGATCGCGAGGAGCGCCGTCGCGAGGACCGCGATCCCCGACGCGTAGAGCGTGAGCCAGATCGCCTCCCGGACCTGAACGTTCTGCGCAGCCGCGACGATCCGCGAGACCGGGGCGTAGGTGAAGAGGGCGACGATCGGTAGGAGGAAGAGGAGGAGGAGCGAGCCCGATAGCACGATCTGGAGCGCGAGCCAGTACGGCCCGGTCCTCCACCGGCGGGGGCGGCGCTGCGGAGGGGCCGGGAGTGTCTGGATCATCCGAGGAACGCCGCCGCCCACCCGGGAAGGGGAACCACGTCCGGTGCCAGCACCGACGACACCGAGCCTGGCGTGTCTACCCACGCGGGGAAGATAGGAGTGAACGCCCCGTCCGTCGCGAGAAGGGCGCTTCCCTGCGGCGAGAGGAGCAGGTGAAGGAACGCGGCGCCGAGGGCCGGGTTGGGGGCATTCGTCGGAACCGTCGCCGCAAAGAGCACCGGCGCGGGGTAGACCTTCTCGTCATTACCCGACGACGAGAGGATGGTCGTCGAAAGTTTGGCATAGTCCGCGAGCGCGGTGGTATTGTTGGCCCCCAACCCCACGATCGGGTCGAGGTTCACGTAGCTGAGGTGGTTGAAGGCCGCGTAGGCCCGATAGGTGATCAGCGAGGAGACGACGCCGGTGGAGAGGAGGGAGGCCGCCTGGCCCTCCTTCTCGTTCTTGGTGACCGACGGGTTGGGAACGGCGAAGCCCCCGGCCGCGCCGCTGTAGAAGTGCGAGTAGACGGCCGAGACGTTCGCGTCGTCGTACAGCATGCCCTGCAGCATCATGCTGAAGATCTCGTTGTAGCCGTTCGGGTCCGTCGAGGCGTTCCAAACGGCGAACGGTGCGACGCCGGTGGTCGAGACTGCCGAGGAGAGCTTCGAACCCCAGTTCGACGAATTGATCCCGTCGAACGCCGCGATCGACGGGTTGTAGACGAGCACCTCGGGGGTCGATGCGAACACAACCTCGTAGCTCGCGTACGTCGGCTTGAGAAGCTGGGGGATGAGCCGGAAATCGGCGACCGCGGCCACGTCGACCTTCGCCGCGAGCGACGAGACGGCCGTCGTGACGTCGAGGGACCCCTCGTAGGTTTGAGCCGCGACGGGAGCCGAGATCCCCGGGGTTTCGTTGACGAGGACGTTCGCGACCTCGGGGAAGACGGTATTGAGGGTTCCAGCGCCCAGGACCGAGAGAGTTGAGTTCACGACGGCGCCCGGCGACGACGCGGGAGAACCCCGATACTCGTATCCGGCCCAGAATCCCAATCCGCCGACTCCGGCGGCGACCACGACCACTACGACGACCCAGACGCTAGTCGGGGCGACCATCGATGTGGGGAATTGCCACATCGGATAAGTTTTTCCGATGGGGGTTTTCGGGTCAGAGATATCTTCGACGATCGACCGGAAAATAACAGTAATAGACCCGACCGATGACCGACGGGAGGGGAATCGGCCCGAAGCGCCGGCTGTCGCGGGCGACCTCCGCCGCGTCCCCGCGGACCTCGATCGACCCGTGGACCGTATCGACCATCGCGACGCGTTTCAGCAGCCAGCGGGAGGACTCCTCGGGATCCACCACCACGACAATCTCCCCGACGTGCGGCGGGCGGTCCCGGTAAGCCCGGGGGTCGACGAGCAGTCGGTCTCCGGGACGGAGTGTCGGAAGCATGCTCTCGTCTCGGACGACCACCCTCCGGCTCCTCCAGCGCCGGAAGAGCGGTCGTGACGGCTCAGGGGAGTCCGGGGGATGGGCTCTGCTCGGCTCCGGCATCCTTATCCGACTCCCCGGGCTCGCGGGGGCATGTCCGCGACCCGCCGGTCATTCGGTCTCGTAGAACGTCTGTTGGACGCCGTGCATCCCCCCCGAGAGGTCTACGCGCACTGCGACATCCCCTGCGGTATTTACGACCCGCACGAAGCGCAGATTGCCGCGCTCACGGTCCTGCGTATGGACCAGCTCATCGGCGAGCTCGCGCACCCCGGCCCCGACGCGAAGCTCGAAGAGCGGGCGATCTACGTCTCCAAGATGTCCCGCTACACCACGGTCAAGGAGCAGCACGCCGAGAAAGTGAAGCAGGAAGTCCGCGTCATCTGGGGCGACTACTTCACCCCGGACCACGCGAAGCAGTTTCCGCAGACCCACGAACTCGTTTGGAAGATCCTGAAGCAGGCCTCCAAGGCCCGCCAGGGAACGAACCTCGCGGATGCCCAGGAGCTCCTGAACCTCGTCCAGCAGTTCGCGGAGGTCTTCTGGCAGACGAAGGGCGCGAAGACGAAGAAGCAACCCTCCCTGCAGAAGTCCGGGGGCGAGCTCGTCGTTCCGGTGTCGGCGTAGTACGGGGGCGGGCCACCTGCCACTCTTCCGCCGCTTCCAGGCGGTGCGCCCATGACCGAGAACCTTCCGATCGACGGCCGGTCGCTCTCGCTCGAGCAGTTCCTTTCCGTCGCGCGCGCAAGCCGAGGGGTCGCCCTCACGCCCACCGCGCACGCTGCGCTCGCGTCGAGCCGAAGTGCGGTCGAACGGGCCGTGGCCGCCGGTCGTACGATCTACGGTGTCACGAGCGGGTTCGGGGCGCTTTCCGACCGAGCGATCCCTCCCGGGAAGGCGCGAGAGCTCCAGGCCTCCCTCGTCCGAAGCCACGCGAGCGGCGCCGGCCCGGCGCTTCCGCGGGACGTCGTCCGCGGACTCGTGCTCCTTCGGCTCAATTCGCTCGCCCGGGGGAACTCGGGGATCCGTCCCGAGGTCGCGGAGCAACTCGTCGAGGTCCTCAATCGGGGCTTGGTCCCGTGGATCCCCGAGCAAGGGTCGGTCGGAGCGTCCGGGGATCTCGCACCGCTCGCCCATCTCGCGCTCGCGCTGACGGGCGAGGGGGCGTTCGTCGGCTCCTCGGGGGCACCCGAGCCGGCGCGCGAAGTTCTCCTCCGCGAGCGGCTCCCTTCGCTCGAGCTCGTCGAGAAAGAGGGCGTGGCCCTGCTCAACGGCACGGCGCTCATGGCCTCGTACCTCGCGCTCTCGGTCGCGGACGGCCGCGACCTTCTCGACGCCGCCCTCATCGCGGCGGCCCTCTCGTACGACGCGCTCGAGGGGAGTCCGGAGAGCTTGGACGACCGCCTGGGGGAGGTCCGGAACTCATTCGGGCAGCGCGAGGTGGCCCGGTCGCTGAGGAAGCTTCTCCAGGGAAGTGAGCTCAGTGTCCCCCAGGCGACGTGGAGGGGCCAGGACCCGTACACCCTCCGTTGTCTTCCGCAGGTCCTGAGCTCGGTGCGGCTCGCGCTCGCGTTCGCCGAGCGCATTGCGGTCCCGGAGCTGAACGCCGTGACCGACAACCCGATCGTGTTCGGGGACGAGTTCGTTAACGGCGGGAACTTCCACGGCCAGCCGCTCGCCCTGGCCCTGGACACCCTCGCGCTCGCGATCCAATACATCGCCGGGTTCTCCGAACGACGCATCGTACGGCTGGTCAACCCGGCGCTGAACCGGGGACTTCCGGCGTTCCTCTCCCCCGAACCGGGCATAAGCTCCGGGTTCATGGTGCCCCAGTACCTCGCGGCCGCGCTGGTGAACGAGAACACCACCCTCGTCCATCCGGCGAGCGCGATGAGCCTCTCCACCTCGGCGGACCAGGAGGACTTCGTGAGCATGGGTCCGTGGGCGGGCCAGAAGTTACGCCGTGTGCTCACGAACACGCGTCGGGTCGTCGCGGTCGAGTGGATCGTCGCGGGGCAGGCGCTCGAGCTTCGCCGCCCCCGCAAGGGGGGTCTCGGCAGCGAGGCGGCGCTGCGGGCGCTGCGGACCCGCGTCGCTCCCTGGACGCAGGACCGGAGTCCCGCGCCCGATATCGAGCGGGTCGCGGCCGCGATCGAGCGTGGGGAGCTCGTCCGCGAGGTCCGGGCCCAGGTTCCGTTTTAGGCCGGAGGGGCCACGATGAGGGGAGCCCGTGGCTCCGTGGCTTTCGGGAATCGGACCGATTGACCACAGCTCGGGCAGACGTATTCGCTCAGGGCGCGGTGGCGCAACGGGGTCCGGCACTTCGGACATGGGATCGGTTTCGCGCTGACGTAGGCCGCGAACAATTCCTGCGAGCGTCGGTCGTCCAAGCTCGTCGGTTCGGTCTTCGTGGCAGTGGGGAGAGAAGGAGCCGATGGGATCGTCGCCGGCACCGCGGCCGGAGCATCGCGCGCCGAGGAGAGCCGGCCGCACTGGGGGCAGACCACGAGGCTCTCGGAGCCGGTCGTTTGCAGAGGGACGTGACAATGCGGGCAGAGGGTCTTGAGACCGACCGGGGTGAAGACGGGGGAAGGAGCGCGAGGTGCCCGGGGGCTCTCGGGTAGCGGAGGCGGGGTTGCGGCGGGCTCCGGTGCCGGAGGGGCTACCGGCGGAGCCGCCCAGCGGACGACCCGTCGGCTCGGCTCGTAAACGATGGGGCTGCCCGGCCGGGCGAGTTCGTGCACGAGAAGCTTCTCGGTCTTCCGCTCCCGCATCGAGAGGGCCGCGGCGAGGCCGGGAACGCTCGTGGTCCCGAGCGATTGAACCGTTGATCGAAGGCGCTCGAGGTCTTGCTGAGAAGGGCCGAAGAAGGCGACCATCGCGCGCCCTCCCCCGTTCAGTAAAAAGAACCTATCGTTCCAGTCGCAAGGAAAAAGGGAGGCACCGGCGGGGCGACCCCTGGCCTCTTGGACGGTGCCACCAAGAGACGCTGCCGCCGATGCCCGA
>Ga0209415_10006162_pt1 | contig 21430 bp, 20 predicted proteins | sample PeaSoiSIISIP2007_FD_187696 | JGI IMG/M metagenome (GOLD analysis project Ga0209415, IMG submission 187696) | Peat soil microbial communities from Weissenstadt, Germany - SII-SIP-2007 (SPAdes) (version 2) | ecosystem: Environmental > Terrestrial > Soil > Wetlands > Peat | place: Germany... | reverse complement strand
ATCCACGACATCCTGGCCGAGACCTACGGCATCATCGTCTACCAGGAACAGGTGATGCAGATCGCCCAGAAGATGGCCGGCTATTCGCTGGGCGGGGCGGACCTGCTGCGGCGCGCGATGGGCAAGAAGATTCCTGCCGAGATGGAGGCGCAGCGGGAAAACTTCATGAAGGGCGCCATCGCCCGCGGCATCGACCCCGAGAAAGCCACGGAAGTCTTCGGTCTGATGGCGAAGTTCGCCGGCTATGGCTTCAATAAATGCCACGCCGCGCCGTACGGCCTGCTCGCCTACCAGACCGCCTGGCTGAAGGCGAACCATCCCGAGGTGTTTATCGCCGCCTGCATGAGCCTGGCGCTGGGCAACACCGACCGGCTGGCAGCGTTGAAGCAGGAGGCCGAGCGGGCCGGCACCCGCATCCTGCCGCCCGAGATCAACCGCTCGCTCGCGGATTTCTCGGTGGAGTACGGGGACGACGGCAAACTGGCGATCCGCTACGCCCTGGCGGCGATCAAGAAGGTCGGTCTCGCCGCGATGCAGGCAGTGGTTGCGGCGCGTGGTGCGCAGCCCTTCGCGGACCTGGCCGATTTCGCCACGCGGGTCGATCCGCGCCAGCTCAACCGCATGCAGATCGAGCACTTGGTCAAGGCCGGGGCGTTCGACAAAATGGAGCCCAACCGAGCCCGCCTGTTCGCCGCGGCAGACATCATCCTGCGCCGCGCTGCGTCCGTCGCGGAGGAACGCGAGAGTGGACAGATCGGCCTGTTTGGTGGCGACGGCGGGCAGATTGAGCCGCTGCGCCTGCCGCAGTCCCCTGACTGGCCGCAACTGGAACGACTTGCCTTCGAGGCGGAGGCGATCGGCTTCCACCTCACCGCCCACCCGCTGGACGCGTACGCCCAAGCGCTGCGCCGGCTCGGCGTGACCCCCTGCGCGCAGGTCGAGGCGCGCGCCCAGGCCGGTGTCACGCGGGTGAAGCTTGCCGGCAACGTGGTGGCGACCAAGCAGCGCATCACCCGCACTGGTAGCCGCATGGCCTGGGTGAGGCTGTCCGACGCCTCCGGCTCCTGCGAGGTGACGCTGTTCAGCGAAGTGCTGGCGCGGGCGCGCGACGCGGTGGCGGACGGCGCGAACCTGCTGGTCACCGCCGACCTGCGGCTGGAAGGCGAGGCGCTGCGCGTCACCGCGCAGGACGTGACGCTGCTGGATCAGGCGGCGGCCGCGGCGGGGGCGTCGATGCGCGTCTGGCTGCGCGAGACCGCCGCAGTGCCGCATATCCGCGATCTGCTCTCTACCGCCGGCAGCGGCAAGGGGCGGGTGGTGCTGGTGCCGCGGCTCGGGGCGGAGCAAAGCGTGGAGATCGCGTTGCCCGGCGGCTTCAACGTCACACCGCGCCTGGCGCAAGCGCTAAAGCTGCTGCCCGGCGTGGAACAGGTGGAGGAGCTATAGGCCGGGGAGTTTCGAAGCTTGCGGCGCGCTACGAGGCGGCCGCACCAAACGGGCGTAGTCCTTGTGCGCCCCTAATCCTCGCTCAGCGCGCAGTGGCCAAACAGCACCGCCAGCGGGATTGACAGGCAGGTCCAGGCGGTCAGCAGGCTGAGCATGTCATCGATCACGGCGGGTGGCAGCAGGCTGACGCCGCAGCCAAGCAGCGCAACCAGCGTCGGCACGCAAACCAGGATCAGTTTTTCTCGGCGATTTTCGGCGAGAGACATTTGCGGCAAACTCCAGACACAATCCTTCGAGACCCTTTATGCAGAAACCATGCCAAATTAAACAATTGAAACATATTAGGCACTTACGGAGTAAGCGTGCATCGCGTTTCACAAAGTTGTCAAGTTTCCCGACGTTCCCGCACCTAGCGCGGGGCCCGTCGCCCGGCCGGTGGCGGCTTATCAGCCAAGCCGCCGCCACGCGGTGCAACTGGCCGAAAACCGTGAGCTTTCGAGGCCACCGGCATGAACGTCCTCATCGCAGCCGCCTTGCACGGATTGCTTCAGCTCACGGGGCTTCCGCGCGACGCTGCCGCGCGGCCGGAGGTCGCTGGCGACGACCCAGTGCTGCCGACAAGTTACCGTATCGGCGCCAGCCGGCCAGGTGGCACTGGCAGCCTCCGGCGTTGCCGCGGCCGGATTGTGCCGGCAACGCTCCTGGCGCCCGCAATCCGTCGCGGTCGACGCGCCGGCGGCGATTTCGCTGCGCGGCAGCCGCTCCATGACGATCGACGGTCAGCCATTCGACCGCACGCTCGTTAACCGTCCGTTCAGTCTCCCCGGCGCAGTCTCCCGGCATGACGGAGATCGGTCTGTTCGCACTCGCGGAACAGCGGCTGGCCTGGGCAGACCAGCGCCAGGCGGTGCTCGCGCAGAACATCGCCAACGCCTCGACGCCAGGCTTCCAGCCGAGCGACCTGCCGTCTTTCGCCAGCACGCTCGACAGCGTCGCCAGCGTGGCGCTGGCGCGCACCCAGCCTGACCATTTGGCCGGCACCTCCGGCGGTCCGCTGCAACCGGTCACCCTGACGGAAGCACACGGCCCCGACGGCAACGGCGTCGCGCTGGACGCGCAGTTGACCAAGGTCGCGGATACCGGGACCACCCAGTCGCTGGTGACGTCGATTTACAAGAAATACATGAGCCTGTTCAGCCTGGCGCTCGGCAAGAGCTCGTAAGAGGCGGCAATGGACCTCAACAAGGCGCTGAACATCTCCGCCGCCGGCATGGACGCGCAGACCATGCGGCTGCGGGTGATCGCGGAGAACCTCGCCAACCAGGATACCACCGGCTCGGCGCCGGGCGCCGATGCGTTTCGACGCAAGACCATCACCTTCGAGAACCGTATGGACGCCAGCACGGGCACCGCCACGGTGCAGGTGAAGCAGATCGGCCAGGACGACGCCGCACAGCCACTGCGATACGACCCGTCCAATCCCGCGGCGAACGCCGACGGCTACGTGAAAACGCCGAACATCAACAGCTTCATCGAGGTCATGGACATGCGCGAGGCGGAACGTTCGTACAGCGCCAACATGTCGGTACTGCAGGCCACCCGAACCATGCTGGACCGCACGATCGATCTGCTGAAATGAGCACTATCCCGACCATCACAATCACGCCCTCCACCGCGGCTGACGCCTATGCAAAGGTCGATCGGGGCGATACCGGCGGCAGCGCGGGCGCCAGTTTCGGCTCGGCGCTGCAAAACGCGCTGAATGGAGCGGTCGAGACCAGTCACTCGGCGGAAACCTCAGCAATGCAGGCGATTTCCGGCGAAGGCAACCTGACCGACGTCGTCACCGCATTGTCGCGCGCCGAGCTTGCGCTGCAAACCGCGACGGCGATCCGCGACCGCGTGGTCTCCGCATACCAGGACATCATGAAGATGCCGATATGATACCGCGTCGCGGAATGGTGGAAAGCATCCTCCCCCTCCCCTTGAGGGCTTGGGCCGCGCAGCGGACCAAGGTTGGCGGGAGAGGTGCGTTCCTTCGGGGCCAGCGGATGCACGCAGCCCTTCGCCCAAACTTGGTCCGCTGCGCGGCCCAAGCCCTCAAGGGGAGGGGGAGGATTCTACCTCCACGCGGGGCGATGGCCACCGCATGAACGACGCCGACATCGCGGCGCTGGTGCGGGACGGCATGCTGGTGACGTTGAAAATCGGCGGGCCGCTGCTGGCCGTCGCGCTGCTCTCCGGCCTGCTCGTCGCCCTGGTGCAGGCGGTCACCCAGATCAACGAGGCGACCCTCGCCTTCGTCCCCAAGCTGCTGCTCATCGGCGTCACCCTGGTATTGCTCGGGCCGTTCATGGTCTCGACCCTGTCAAGCTACACACTGATGTTGTTCGACCGGATGATCGCGGTCGGCGGCTCGTGACCGCCGACCCCACCGCATTTCTGGCGGACCTGCCAGCCTGGAGCTTCGCGTTCATGCTGGTGCTGGCGCGCTTCGGCGCCGCCATGGCGCTGTTGCCCGGGCTCGGCGAGGCGACGGTACCCGCCGTGGTGCGGGTCGGCTTGGCGCTCGGCGTCACCATCCTGCTGCTGCCGGGTATCTACAACCTGGTGCCGCCGATGCCCGATTCCGGCCTGACCGCCGCCAGCATGATCATCGCCGAGGTGATCACCGGGCTATGGCTCGGCTGGCTCGCCCGCCTGTTCTGTCTCGCCCTGCCGATCACCGCGCAGTTCATCGCTTATCTGCTCGGTATCTCCACCGTGCTCCAGCCCGACGCCGAACTGGGCCCGCAAAGCACCGCGCTCGCGGCACTGTTCGGGCTCGCCGCGCCGCTGGCGATCCTCGTTTCCGGGCTTTACGCGCTACCGCTCGCCGCCCTGGCTGGCAGCTACCGACTCATTTCGCCCGGTACGATGCTGCCCGCCGCCGACAGTACCGCAACGGCGGTTGCCCTCGTGGGGCAGACGTTCTCGCTCGCGCTGCGGCTAGCCTCGCCGTTCATATTGGCGTCCATCGTCTGGCACGTCGCGATCGGGCTGATAGCCCGACTGGTACCGCGGCTGCAGATCTATTTTGTCTCCATGCCGGGACAGATCGTCGGCGGCCTGGTCCTGCTGGCGAGCCTGTTCGGCGTCATCCTGGCAGCGTGGCAGGACGCGGCGCGCGACGGCTTGGCCGCGCTGCCCGGCAATTGATCCGCCATGGCGGAGGACACGCCGCAGCAGGACCGCACGGAAGCCGCCACGCCACGGCGGTTGCAGCGCGCGCGCGAGGAAGGGCGCGTGCCGGTCTCGCGGGAAGTCCACACCTTCGCCGGGATGGCGGCTGTGACCCTGGTGATGGTCTGGGCTGCCGGCAGCACCGTGCAAGGTCTGGCCACGCGCCTGGCGGCGTTGTTCGCTCACGCCGCCGTGCCCGGGCTGGCCGGTCCCAACGCATTGCGGCTGGCCTCGATGGCCTTGCTGCTTGGCGCGGCGCCGATCGTCCTGGCGGCACTGCTCGCAGGCGTGGCCGCCTCGCTGCTGCAGACCGGCTTTACGATCAGTGGCACCGGGCTGCACCCCGACTTCAGCCGCGTCAGCCCCCGCACCGGACTGCGTCGCATGTTCGGGCCGGACAGCCTGGTGGAAGCGGCGAAATCGATCGCCAAGGTGGTGGTGATGGCGTTCGCGCTCTGGGGCGTGGTGCAGGCCGACCTGCCCGCCTTGATGTTGGCGCCGCGCTGGGAGCCGCAGGTGCTGCTGTCGCACACCCTGCCGCCGGTCATGCACATGCTGTTCGTCATGTTGGCGGTGCAGGCAGTGATCACCACACTCGACCTGCTCTGGGTGCGGCTGCGCTTCGCGCGGCAAATGCGCATGACCAGGGAGGATGTGCGGGAAGAGCAGCGCGAGACCGAGGGCGATCCGAAGATCAAGGCCCGGATCAAGCAGATCCGCACGCAACGTGCGCGCAGGCGCATGCTCGCCGCGGTGCCGAAGGCGACGGTGGTGATTACCAACCCGACGCACTACGCCGTCGCCCTGGCGTACGATCGGGCGCGGAACGCGGCGCCCAGGGTGGTGGCGAAGGGCGTCGATTCGCTGGCGGCGCGCATCCGCGAAGTCGCCCAGGCGAACAAGGTGCCGCTGGTCGCCAACCCGCCGCTCGCTCAAGCTCTGTACCGCGTCGAGGTGGATACCGAGATTCCCGCCGAGCACTATCAGGCGGTAGCCGAAATCATCGCCTATGTCTGGCGCCTGGGTCAGCGGACCCGCCGAATGGGTAGGGCAGCATGATCCTGCCCGCCGCGATGCGCCGCCCGGGGCGGCTGATCGAGCAATTGGCGCGGCCGCTGCACCCGTTCCTGGCCGCGTTGTTCGAGGACTCCGGGACTGGTGCGCTGGTGCTCGATCGCGAGCAGCGGATCGTGCGGACCAATCGGCGCCTGGACTCGATGCTGGCAGCGAGTGGGGCGACGCCGGCGGCAAGCGGGGGGCCGCCGGCCGAGGCGCTGTTCGCCCCGGCGGATCAACCGCGCGTCGCGACCGCGCTCGCCGAGGCGTTGCGCGGCGATCCGTCGCCGCCGCTGCAAGTCCGCCTGTCGGCCAAGAAGCCTGACGCCTCGGCGGTGGTGGCGCTATCGATTGCGCCGCTGCACGAAAGCGACGGCGAGATCTCTGGACTGCTGCTGCGGCTGGCCGATGTTTCCGTCGAGAAACGCCTCGAGGGGGAACTGGCGCAGCTCCAGAAGCTGCAAGCGATCGGCCAACTTGCGGGCGGCATCGCGCACGATTTCAACAATCTGCTGACGGCGATCGGCGCCGCGGCCGACTCGGTGCTGGAACGCGAAGGCTGCGAGGCGATGACGCTCGACGACGTGCGGCAGATTCGCCAAAGCGCCGACCGCGGCGCGGCGCTGGTGCGGCAATTGCTGGCCTTCGGCCGGCGGCAGCCGCTGCAGCCGGTGGTGGTCGCGGTCAACGCGGCACTGCGCAACCTCTCGGACATGCTGGTCCGGCTGCTCGGCGAGCGGATACGGCTGCAACTGGAACTCGAGGAACCGGGCCGGTCGGTCCGCGTCGATCCCACGCAGCTCGACCAGGTGCTGGTCAACCTCGCGATCAACGCCCGCGACGCGATGCCGACCGGCGGCACCCTGACGCTGCGGACCGGGCATCTGACCCTCTACCGGTCGCAACAGGTCGGGTCCGAAACCATGCCACCGGGACGCTACGTGGCGATTGGCGTGGAAGATACCGGCGAAGGCATCCCATCGGCGGCCCTGCCGCTGGTGTTCGAGCCCTTCTTCACCACGCGGCGGGACAACGGCGGCAATGGACTAGGACTTTCGACCGTATACGGCATTGTGCGTCAGTCCAATGGGTTCGTGACAGTGGAGAGCGAAGTCGGCCAGGGCACCCGCGTCAGGTTCTGGCTGCCACGGCACGAGGAGACCGAACTGGTCTCTGTCGTTCCCCGGACTAACGTTCCTCTCGTTCAAGTTCCGCTGGCTCAAGTTCCGCTAGCTCAGGTTCCCCTGGCGCAGGTTCCGCCGGCTCAGGTTCCCCTGGCGGATGTTCCCCTGGCCGGAACGCCGAACATGGCTGTCCCTCCGCCAGCGCGAGCGGCAGAGGCGGAGCGATACTTGCTGCTGGTGGAAGACGAGGAAGCGGTGCGCCGGCTGACCGCACGTGCCCTGCAACGCGCGGGCTGGCTTGTGTCGGCCGTTGACTCGGCCGAAGCGGCCTTGGAGCTGTTGCCGCGCCCGGGCGACCCGGCCGGTCCGCCTTGTGCCCTGGTCTCCGACATCATGCTGCCGGGAATGAACGGAACGGAGCTGGTGCGGGCGGTGCGGGCGGTCTGGCCCGATCTGCCGGTGGTGTTGGTTTCTGGCTATACCGACTCGGAGCTGGTGGGCAATCTTGCGGCGCAAGGAGTGTCCTTTCTGGCCAAGCCGTTCAGGTTGCGAGAGCTGGTCGCGTGCGTGGAACGCGCTGTTGAGTGACGTCGGGCGACATGAGGCCGGGAGGCACGGAATGCGGGAGGCCTAAGCGACAGTCGCAATTGGTTCTTGCATTCGATAGCGTTCGAGAACATAGGAGGAACGAAGCTTTAACGGCCCGGAAAGCACTTGGTGCGGCTTTGTTCTCTTGCGTAAAGAGGCGCTAGAATGCAATCTACGCGCGAGGCGTCCGCTGCAGAAAGTACGGTTGGTTGTAGATCTCCAGGACTGAGGAAGCAGATCGCATGGAAAAGAACAAGGCGCTCGATGCCGCAGTGGCACAGATCGAGCGGGCGTTCGGCAAAGGCTCCATCATGCGCATGGGTGCGCGCGCGGGGGACGAGCAGATCGAGGTGATCCCCTCGGGTTCGCTTGGCCTCGACTTGGCGCTGGGCATCGGCGGACTGCCGCGCGGGCGGGTGATGGAGATCTACGGGCCGGAAAGCTCCGGCAAGACCACGCTCGCCTTGCATGCCATCGCCGAGGCACAGAAGCGTGGTGGCACCTGTGCGTTCATCGACGCAGAGCACGCGCTGGACCCGACCTACGCGCGGAAGCTGGGCGTCGATGTGGACAACCTGCTGATCAGCCAGCCGGACGCGGGCGAGCAAGCGCTGGAGATCTGCGACACGCTGGTGCGCTCCGGGGCGGTGGACGTTGTGGTGGTGGACAGTGTCGCCGCCCTGGTGCCGCGCGCGGAACTGGAAGGCGAGATGGGCGACAGCCACATGGGCCTGCACGCCCGGCTCATGAGCCAGGCGCTGCGCAAGCTCACCGGCAGCGTGTCGCGCAGCAACACGATGTTGATCTTCCTCAACCAGATCCGCATGAAGATCGGCGTGATGTTCGGCAACCCGGAAACCACGACTGGCGGCCAGGCGCTGAAATTCTACGCCTCACTGCGGCTGGAGATCCGCCGCATCGGTCAGATCAAGGAACGCGAGCAGGTGGTGGGCAATCAGACCCGCGTGAAGGTGGTGAAGAACAAGCTGGCTCCCCCGTTCCGCCAGGTCGAGTTCGACATCATGTATGGCGAAGGCATCAGCAAGGTCGGCGAGCTGATCGATCTCGGCGTGAAGGCGAACGTGGTGGAAAAGTCCGGCGCGTGGTTCAGCTATGACAGCCAGCGGATCGGCCAGGGGCGCGAGAACGCCAAGCAGTTCCTGCGCGATCATCCCGACATGGCCGTCAAGATCGAAGCCAAGGTGCGCGAGCAATCGGGCGTGGTGGCCAACCTGATGCTGGCAACGGCGGATGCGGATGAGGCAGAGGAGGCCGAGGCGGCTGAATGATGCACTCGCCGGCGGGACGCCGCCGGACCTGACGCTTTCCGATGCTGACCACGCGCTGATTGCCGCCGCGCATGAGGTGTTGGCACGGCATTACAAGCCATTCTGGCACACCGTCGCCGCGGCGATCCGCGGGCGCGACGGACGGGTGTGGACCGGGCTGCATATCGGCGCCACGGTCGGCCGGTTGTCCGTGTGTGCCGAGGCGGTGGCGTTCGGTCGCGCCCTGCTGGAAGGTGACGGCTCCATTGAGACAGCGGTGGCGGTGCGGCACCCCAAGCCGGACGAGCTGGATCGCGAGTTGGCTGTGGTGCCGCCCTGTGGGGCATGTCGCGAGATGATCCTGGACCATTGCCCGGGTGCGCTGGTGATCGTGCAGGACGCCGGCTTCCTGGTGAAGCTGCCGGTGCGCGCGTTGCTGCCGGCGCCATATCGACGATGAGTGGCTTTGCGGACCGGATGTGACGAGGTGAAGAGCATGAGCGGGTCGGACGCCAAGGTCGTTGACTTCGCCAAGGCCCCGGTCGACCAGATCGCGGACGCAATCCGGACGCTCGCGGAGCAGATCCAGTTCACCAAAACCCATGTCGAACGGCCTGCACCGCGCGGTCGGGGAACTGCGGACGGAGATGAATGGTCGGTTCAATGAGGTGAAGCGGGGGTTCAACGAGGTGGGCGGGCGCTTCGCCGAAATGAACGGCCGGTTCGACACATTGCATCAGGCGTCTTGCGAGCTTGGCGGCGAAGTCATCCTGCAGGCCAACGACATCATCAGCGCGCAGCAGACGGCGATGCGCGCGGTCATGCGCCTGAACGATCCGGCGGCGTCAGCGCGTCGCCGAGCCCGGATCGTGGGCGCCGCCCCTTGGGCAGGAAGATCCGGTAGACATCGCAGAGAGGAGCTATTAGACATCGCGGATAGGAGGTATGCCGCGAACTGGATTGAGTGCCACAGCTGGGGCACGCTGCGCGGTGCCCGCTGCCCACTGTGACACTCCAACCTGGCTCTTCCCGCTCAACCGCCACGACCTTCTGGTTCGTCGCGGGCGGTCGTGATTCTGCATTTTTCATCCCGCCAGATGCCGCCTTGCGACCGGACAGACAACGTCGGTCACCTTGCACCGAGAGTGAAGCACACCCCTCTAAAGAGCAGTGCGACAGGCGCTCGCCTGCCGGAGCGTTGCGATGTGCGGTAGCAAAGCACAATTCTATTGTGCAGCACTCGACAACGCGATAGCGTTCCTCAGTCGGTTACAAGAATACCATCGGGAGGGCGCGGAAATGACCATGAAATCATGGGGTGGCGCGGCGGTAGGTCTTGGCTTGCTGGCGATGTGGGCGATCGGTCCGGTCTTGGCCGCACCTGTGACGGACGAAATGATTTCGAATGCGGAGAACGACACCCACAACATTGTCACCTACGGCATCGGTCTGCGCGGACAACGCTTCAGCAAGTTGTCCACGATCAACTCGAGCAACGTCAAGGATCTCGTGCCCGCCTGGTCCTTGTCATTCGGCGGCGAAAAGCAGCACGGGCAGGAGGCGCAGCCGCTGGTCGTCGACGGCGTGATCTACACGACGGCATCCTATTCGCGCCTGTTTGCAGCCGATGCCATGACCGGGCGGAAATTGTGGGAGTACGACGCGTCGTTGCCGGACGGCATCATGCCGTGTTGCGACGTGGTCAACCGAGGAGCCGCCGTCTATGGCGACATGGTCTATTTCGGCACGTTGGATTCCAGGCTGGTTGCGCTGAATAGAATGACCGGCAAGGTGGTGTGGCGAAAGACGGTGGACGACTATAAGGCCGGCTCTTCGATCACGTCCGCCCCAATCATCGTTCACGGGCACGTCATCGTCACGCCGGCAGGCGGGGAATTCGGGGTCGTCGGCAAGGTCGTTGCGTATGACGCCAAGACCGGCGATGAGGTCTGGTCACGGCCGTTCGTCGAGGGCCACATGGGCACTCTCCACGGCAAGGAAGGCACCATGACTGGCAAGCAGGGTGCCACTTGGCCGGGCGATCTATGGAAGACGGGCGGATCGGCTGCCTGGAACGGCTGCACGTACGATCCCGACACCAACCTGCTGTTCTGTGGCACCGGCAACCCGTCGCCGTGGAATTCTTACAATCGTCCTGGCGACAATCTATATTCGGCCTCTACGGTTGCCGTCGATGCCGACAGCGGCGAGATCAAGTGGGCTTACCAGAATACGCCACACGACGGCTGGGACTTCGACTCGATGTCGGCGATCGTTCCGTTCGACATGAACAAGGGAGGCCAGACCGTCAAGGCCGCCGCCCACTTCGACAAGAACGGCTTCTTCTACGTGTATGACCGGACCAACGGCCAACTCGTCTCGGCCACGCCGTTCGTCACCAAGGTGACGTGGGCCTCGGGCGTGGATCTCAAGACCGGCCGGCCGATGTTCAATGAAGACAACCGCCCCGGCGCGCCGAAGGAAGGCGGCAAAGGCACCTCGGTCTTCACCGCGCCCTGTTTCCTGGGAGGCAACAACTGGAATCCCCCGGCCTATGATCCCGATACCGGCCTATTCTACGTGGCGGCCAACGAGTGGGGGATGGACATCTGGAACGAGCCGATCAGTTACAAGAAAGGCGCCGCCTATCTGGGGGCCGGTTTCACGATCAAGCCGCTGTACTCGGACTATATCGGTGCTCTCCGGGCGGTCGATCCGGTCTCCGGCAAGATCGTCTGGGAGCAAAAGGACCCAGCGCCGTTGTGGGGCGGCGTGCTGGCAACGGCCGGCAATCTGGTGTTCACCGGAACGCCGGAGGGATACCTGAAGGCCTATGACGCCAAGACCGGGGCGGAATTGTGGAAGTTCCAGACGGGTTCGGGCGTGGTGGCCTCGCCTATCGCCTGGGAACAGGATGGCGAAGAATACATAGCCGTGGTCTCGGGTTGGGGGGGAGCTGTCCCGTTGTGGGGTGGCGACGTTGCCAAGATCGTCAGGGATTTTGACCAAGGTGGCAGCCTGTGGGTATTCAAGCTGCATAAGAGCTGAACAGGTTCGCTCAGACAGGCTAGTGGGCTGGAGAGAGCGATCGGGGCCACTCTTTCCGCCCATGCTTTCTCCAACCAGCATGGGAACGCACGGCTCATGACATGCGGCGGCGCAACATGTGGGTGATCCGAGCTGCAGCCGTCTTGTCTGTCCTGCTTCTTGGTGGCTCGCCTTCAGTGGTAGACGCAAGACCTCTCGCCGCAGTCGAAGCATCGGGCAGTTTGCGTGTGGCGGTGTACCAGGACTTCCCGCCGTTTGCCGAAGGCGCGCGCGAGGAGCTGCGCGGCCTCGACGTCGATCTGGCCGCTGCCATCGCCAGGCGTCTGGGCGTTAGAGTCGAGTACATGGTGCTGACCGCCGGCGACGACGTGGATGCCGACCTGCGCAATGCCATCTGGAGGGGACCCGTGGTGGGAGGCACCGTCGCCGATCTCATGTTGCATGTGCCGGTCGATCCGAGGCTGGCATCGCGCAATGACAAGGTGGTGATCTTTGCTCCCTACTATGTCGAGCGGGTCGTCGTGGTGACTGATCCCGCGCAGACCAGCGGTAACACCCTGCTGGATGCTTTTGGAAGCCACAAAGTCGCCGTCGAAGGCGACAGCTTGTCCGATTTGTACCTCATGGGCGCATTCGGCGGTCAGTTGCGCGACAATGTCGTACACTTCCTCTCGGTGCCGGAAGCCCTGGAGGCCATGCAGCGCGGCGATGTTGCGGGCGTGATGGCCCAACGCAGTGAGATCGAAGGCGGCCTGAAAGAGCATCGGGGAAACTATCACATCGTCGATATGCCAACGCCCGGCTTGCTGGTTTCGTCTTGGAGGCCCGGAATGGCCGTCAAGGAAGACTCCCACGATCTCGCCGATGCGCTCGAACGGATCGCTGACACGATGATTCGTGACGGCAGCCTTGCTGCGTTGTTCGCCAAGTACGGGCTGACCTATATGCCGCCAAACGAGTGAAGCGACGCCCCGGCACGATGTCTGGCATTCGACACCATTCCTGGTCGGCCGGAGAAGGATCGGACACATGACACAGTTGAGAATACTTGGTGCGGCGGGCGTGCTTCTCGCCAGTGTCCTGGCAGCGCCCCAGAGCGGGTTGGGCCATGGTGACGTCACGCCGCAACCGGTTGATACCGCCGGGCTACCTCCGCTCGGCGATAAATGGCTCACCGAGAATCCGTATCGGGGCAATCCTCTGGCCACCAAGATCGGCGAGCACGGGTACACCGAGAATTGCGCTCGCTGCCATGGCATCGGGGCCGTTTCGGGGGGCTTTGCTCCTGACCTGCGCCACTCGGATCCCGGTGCGGACGGTGACGAGCTTTTCGTCGACAAGGTCCGCAACGGCGTAGTACGCAACGGGGCGGTCTACATGCCGAAATTTGAGGGAATCCTGAGCCAGGAGGCGATCTGGGCAATTCGTAGCTGGCTCGACACCAAATACACGGAATAGCCGCGGGGATACGATGGCTCTCGCTTGGCGCTTCCTCGACGCCCCCCTCGATCTGCACCTCGACCTGCCAGCCAACGGACAAGACGCTCTCGTAGAGAAAGCGCTCCCTGGGACGGAGCTCGAGCTGTGACAGCGGCGGCGCCGCGGCGTCCTCGCCAAAGCTCGGCAGGTCGAGGTAGGCGAAACCGTAATCCCGGCCTGCAAGCGAAAGCGGTGCAGATGATCACTGTCCCAGCCCATGGGCAGTTGGACGGCCCGATGCAGGTCCGCGAACGACAGTCCGTCCACGAGCTCGACCCGCCGCCATACCGCGGGATGAACATCCCGCAGCAGGAGCTTCAACAGCAGCGACAGGCGGGGAGCTGCTCGATCACCACCCCGACCATAGCTCCCCACGCCAAGCCTCGCCCCCATTTTGTGGTGGGCTCGTTGAAAGGTGTGGCCTCTTGCTTTTTGCAAGGCCGCCCGCCTAGTGTTGTCTTTCGTAGGATCGGCAAAAAGTTGGGAGGAACCATGGCTCTGCGAAAGTTCATCATCGAACGCGACATTCCCGCCGTCGGATCACTGGAGCGAGAGCAGCTTCGAGGCGCAGCCGCGAAATCGAATGACACGCTGCGTCAGCTTGGACCAGACATCCAATGGCTCGAAAGCTATGTTGCTGACAACAAGACTTTCTGCGTTTACCTCGCCAAGGACGAGGCGATCATCCAGAAGCATGCAGAAATCAGTGGCTTCCCAGCTACCAGGGTCACTGAAATTCGCAAGATGATCGACCCGACCACTGAATCTGCTGGCTAGTACATCGATCCCATCAAACCAACCGGTTGTGGCGGATTCCTTCCGTATCCCAAGGTGCGGTAGAGCAGGGCTGGTTAGGCGCAGCGAATGGGCATCATGGTAGCGGATCGGAAGGGCACCGCCGGTCGAAGCCGGCGAGGCTCGCGGCCACGCTGATGGCGACAGACGGCACGGCCAGGCGGGTATGTGCGAGTACCCACTCCGCCCGCGTGCCGGTTAGCCCATAATTGTGAGAACCGGGAACCGATCTCGATCACAATCACGGTTCCCGGCACGATCGATGGCGACAAGAGCAGCGTCGCGGTCATGTGGCGGCACCGAGCCAGTCCGATTAATAGGCAGACGACGCAATAATAGGCTCCGGGTGCGCTGGTTGCGAGCAGAATACAAGTCTGCTTGCTGCGTCGCACAAACGGTCGCAAGATCGCCGCATGGCGGACATGCCGACCGATCCAGTCGCCTCGCTGGCCCAGGACCTGCTGGAACTGACTGCGCGTCTCGGCGCGCGCGGCGAGCAGGACCCGTTCGGCAACCCGGTGCTGCTGGTGGCGCTGGCAATCAGCCGCCGCATGGATGCCGGCGGCCTCGACGACGCAGCCATCGCCAAGCTGATCCGCCACCTGCGAGACGCCGCCTTTGCCGACCGCGCCCAACGCCTCGCCGCCTATGTCGGCGGCATCGACACGGCAGCAAACGAGGCGGTATTGCACCGTCTCGCGCAGCAGTTGCTGCGGCCCGACCCGAACGACAGCCCGGTGCGCTGGGCCGAGTACCGCACGTTGGTGGAGCGCACGCGGTTCGCCGCCGTTTTCACCGCGCACCCCACCTTCGCCTTGCCACGCGAGGTGGGCCACGCCCTCGCCAACGCCGCCTGCGGCCGTCCCGCGCCGGGCTTCGCCTCGCACCGCCCGCCGCCGATCACGCTGACCGAGGAATTCGAACAGGCCGGCGCCGCCATCGCCCAAGGCCGCGACGCCATCGACCGGTTCAACGCCGCACTGCTCTCGGTTGCCCGTTCCGCTTGGCCGGATCGCTGGACCGAGCTGAACCCGCGGCCGGTCATCCTGTCGACCTGGGTCGGCTACGACACCGACGGACGCACCGATATCGGCTGGTGGGACACGCTGCGGCTGCGGCTGGAAATGAAGCAGCGGCAGCTTGCCCGTCTATACGCCCAACTGGTCGCCTTGTCCGCGCCCGCGCCGCTACTGACCCGCGTGACCGACGCGACGGACGCCGTAACGGCACAGCTCGCCGCCTGTCCGGACGCGCCGGACCCACCGCGCGTCGCGGTCTTCGCGCAGGCGCTGGTCGGGCGGCGCGACGCAGCGCTGACCTCGCCGGAGCCGTTGCTGCCGCTGTTCAGCAAGGCGATCGAGGCCACCACCGACGATCAGGCGCGGCTGGGGCTTTGCGTGGCGCGCGCCGGGCTGGTGTCGCACGGCCTCGCCCTGGCGCACACGCATACGCGGCTGAACGCGGCGCAGATTCATAACGTGGTGCGGCAGCGGCTGGGCATCGCCGACCCACCGGAGGACCCCGCCCATCGCCGCGCGCTGTTCGCCGCAATCAACACCGCGCTCGACACGGTGCAACCGGTGCCGGTGGATTTCGGCGCCCTGATAGCCGAGCAAGCCTCGGCGGCGCGGCTGATGATGACGGTGGCGCAGATTCTGAAGCACGTGGACGGCTCCATGCCGGTTCGCTTCCTGATCGCTGAGACCGAGACCGGCTACACCTTGCTTGCCGCCCTGTGGCTGGCGAAGCTGTTCGGCGTCGCCGACCGCATCGAGATTTCCCCCCTGTTCGAGACGGCGGAAGCGCTGGACCAGGGTGCGTCGGTGCTGGAGGAAGCGCTGCGCAGCCCGCATTACCGAGCGTACCTGCGCGACACCGGCCGGCTGGCGCTGCAGTTCGGCTATTCCGATTCCGGGCGCTATGTCGGGCAGCTCGCCGCCAGCTACCTGGTCGAGCGGCTGCGGCTGAAAATCGCCGCCATGCTGGAACGCCACGACGTGCGCGGGGTCGAGGTGGTGTTGTTCGACACCCATGGCGAGAGCATCGGCCGCGGCGCACATCCGGGTTCGCTGGCCGACCGGCTGAAATACCTCTCGCCGACCGCGTCGCGCCAGGCGCTGAACCGCGCCGGGCTGGCGGTGCGCGAGGAGAGCGCGTTCCAGGGCGGCGACGGCTATCTGCTGTTCGGCACGCCGGAACTGGCGCTGGCGACGATCACTCGCATTGCAGAGCAAACCTACCATCCCGCGGCGGGGCCGATCGAAGACCCGGTCTATGCCGATCCGGATTTCGCCGCGGACTTCTTCGCCACCGTGCGCGCCGGCATGGAGGCCCTGGTCGAAGACGCCGGATACGGTTCCCTGCTCGGCGCCTTCGGTCCGGCGCTGTTCGACCGCACCGGGTCGCGGCCGTCGGCGCGGCAATCGGAGGGCGTGGCCGGCGCAGCGCGCATCCGCCATCCGCGCGAACTGCGCGCCATTCCGAACAACGCGATCCTGCAACAGCTTGGCTGGTGCGCCAACACGCTGCAAGGGCTCGGCGCGGCGGCGGCCCGCCATCCGGAAACCTTCGCCGAGATGCACGCCAAGAGCCGGCGCTTCCATCGCGCGATGGACCTGGCAACGCACGGCCTGGCGCATTCCGACATCGACGTGCTGCGCGCGGTGATCGCGACGCTGGATCCCGGCACCTGGCTCGATCGCGCCGCGCACACCGCGCTGGTGGGCCGTCGCGAGGCACTGGTCGGCGTGGCGCGTGCGCTGGAACGGTTGGACATCTGGGCGGACGCCCAGTCGATGTTCCGCCGCATCCAGGCCGACCACCTGGCGCTGCGCGTCGCCTGGCCGGATGCGCCGCGGATGGCGACGCGGGAGGTGCTGCTGCATGCGTTGCGCCTGGCGCTGGTGCATCGCATCTGGCTGCTGTCGGCGGAGATTTCCGATTTCTCCCCACGCCACGGGGTCACCAGGCCGGTGCTGGAGGCGGCGATCCTGCGGTTGGACATCGAGGCGGCTCTGGACGTGCTCGCAGAAATCTTTCCCGCCGCGCCAGACCCCTCGGCGGAGTGTGACTACGCCGAGCCGGCGGCGCCGCGCGGCTCCGCAGCCTACGCCCGCGAGCATGCGGAAATCTTCGCCCCGATGCGGGCGCTGTTCGGCATGGTGCGAGAGATCGCTACGGCGGTAACGCACGAGGTGGGGGCCTTCGGGTAGGGCGCAGCGGCGTTGTGCGATGCGTACCAGTCTGCTGGGATGTCGCATTCGTAAGAGTCCCAAGCCGCCACCATGGTCGAGTATCCCCCGCGGCTGCCGCCACCCCCGTTCTGGCGGACCCGATACTATGACCAGGACGTGAAGGCCCGTCCCGATCGGGCTGACATCCCCGTGGCAGATGTCCTATATGCGATGGCGCAACCGGCCCGAACGACGCAACAGCCTGATGGGCTGTGGCGACATTGGGTGTGGATCGAGAGGCGCGGCCGCTGGCTGCGCGTGGTGATCGAGACTGACCGCGAGACCGTACACAACGCATTCTGGGATCGAGGGTTCAAGCCGTGAGTGTCGAGCCAAACATCCGCTATTATCCTGAGACCGACAGTATGGCGATCGAACTGCGCCCCTGGCCAGGCCCTGCCGGCGGGCATCCCGACATGATAGGCGGCGAGGATGCGGGACCTGACCTCGTGATCCACTACGCGACTGACGGAGAGCCGTGGCTCTGGGAAATCGAGCATGCCTCGACCCATCCAGAACATATCGCCGCGGCGCTGGAGCAAATCCGCCGGCTGGGTGCCGTCGCCGCGTAGCATTGCCTGTCGCCGCGGCGCTCCCATCACCCTGAGGAGACCACCCCATGTCCGTCGTTGAAACCGAACGCCACGGCCAAATCCTGATCGTTCGCATGAACCGGCCCGAGCGCCTCAACGCGCTCAGCCACGAAATGCGGTCCCTGCTCGCCGAGACCTGGACCGCGTTTCGCCACGACAACGAGCTGGAAGTTGCGATCTTCACCGGCGCGGGCCGCGCTTTCTGCGCCGGCGAGGACATGAAGGAATCGCTGCAGAATGGCGCCCCAGGCGGGCGTCGTCCCACCGTGGAAGACCCGTTCATGTCCGGCGCCCTGGAGAAGCCGGTCATTGCCGCGGTCAACGGATTCGCCATGGGCGGCGGCTTCATGCTGGTGGAGCATACCGACCTGCGCGTCGCCGTGCGCGGCGCCATCTTCGAAGTCTCGGAAGCCAAACGCTGGCTGCTCGGCGGCTACAACCACGGCCACCTTGCCAACCTGCCGTTTCCCATCGCAATGGAGATGGCACTCGGCTTTCGATTCACCGCCGAAAGATTCTATGAGCTCGGCTTCCTCAACCGCCTGGTGGATCCGCACGACCTGCTTCCCAGCGCGCTCGGCATGGCCGAGCACCTGCTGACACTGCCTCCGGCGTCGCGTGTGAACACGGTCCAGATGATGCGCGCGATGCGCCCGGTTCCGAGTCCGGAGCAGCGGCGGCTGGCCGCGGCACTGCACGAGCACGGAGCGAAGAGCGATCTGATGGAGTCGCGCGCGGCTTTCGCCGAGAAGCGGCCACCGCGGTTCAAGGGCTGGGACGATCCGCAGGATCGCTACCGGCTGCCCACGCTCGACACGCTGCCGCGGTGACGCCGCCCACCACGCGCCGCAACGCGCCCGGAATGGGCACCCGCCCACCCCCACGGAAGTCCTTCTTCTGTCAGTAGCTTCCGGGCTATAGTTGCGCCAGCGCCGGAGGTTCCGCATCGCATGGCCGCCCGTAGTTCCGTCGAGTCCCGCCGTATTGCCTCGCCCGCGCTGCGGACGCTGATGAACCGCCGCACCGCGGAGCTGGCGGCGCTGGCACTCGGCGTCCTGGGCCTCGCCCTGCTGGTCGCCTTGGCCAGCTACGACCCGCGCGACCCTTCGCTTAACACCGCAACCGATCGCCATGCCGGCAACCTGGCCGGCACCCTGGGGGCGACCCTGGCGGACCTCCTCTTGCAAGGCTTCGGCGTCGCCGGGCTGCTGCCGGGCGTCGCACTGCTCGCCTGGGCGTGGCGCATCGGCTCGCATCAGGGGCTTGGCAGCATGGCAGGGCGGCTGGCTGCGTTGCTCGCGGCGCTTCCAGTGCTGGCCGCCATGCTCGCGGCCTCGATCCCACATGCGATCGCCTGGCCCACCGTCGGCGGACCCGGCGGCGCCATCGGCACGCTGCTGGCCGACTCCACGCTCACCATCGGACGGGGCTTGCTCGGGCCGTTCGGCGCGGTTGCCGCGTGGATGGGCGGCGCCGCTCTGGCCCTTCTGCTGACCCTGCTGTCGCTCGGCCTGTCGAAGGGCGAGTGGCGCGCTGCCGGGCGGTTCGCCGGCCGCTCTGCCCGGGTCTCGTTCTCCGGCGGGCGCGGCGCCGCCGGAATGCTGGTGCGGGGCGCCCACGGCGTCGGCAGCGGGTCGGCCTGGCTGACCCAGCTTCTGCACCGCGGACCGGGCATGGACGCACCGCCCTCCCCCGGCACCATCGTCCCTGGCGAGCCGACCACCGCCTTCTCCGGCCTGCCGCCGGACCCGGACTCGCACCCGCCCATGGTTTCGGTGCGTCCCACCCGCACGCCCGCCCCCCCTCCGCGCAAGCCGCGCCAGGAGAGCCTGCCGCTGCCCGACGCCGGCTGGCGTTTTCCGCCGCTCGACTTGCTCAAGCCGGCGCCGGCCCGCGCCACGTCCGGGCCCTCGGAGGAAGCGCTGCAAGCCAATGCGCGGCTGCTGGAGACCGTGCTGTCGGATTACGGCGTGCAAGGCAGCATCGTGAAGATCCGCCCCGGCCCTGTCGTCACTCTGTATGAACTGGAGCCGGCCCCCGGAATCCGCAGTGCCCGGGTGATCGGGCTGGCCGACGATGTTGCGCGCAGCCTGTCGGTGACGGCGGTGCGCATCGCCACTGTGCCCGGCCGCAATGTCATCGGCATCGAGGTGCCGAACGCGAAGCGTGAAACGGTCTACCTCAGCGAGATACTGGCATCGGAGGAGCTGGAGAAGCATCCCGGACGGCTGGCGCTGGCGTTGGGCAAGGACATCGCCGGTGCCGCCGTCGTCGCCGACCTGTCGCGCATGCCCCATCTGATGATTGCGGGCACCACCGGCTCGGGCAAGTCGGTGGGGGTCAACGCGATGATCCTGTCGCTGCTGTACCGCCTGTCGCCCGACCAATGCCGGCTGATCCTGATCGACCCGAAAATGCTGGAGCTCTCGACCTATGAGGGCATTCCGCACCTGATGGCGCCGGTGGTGACGGAGCCGGCCAAGGCGGTCACCGCGCTGAAATGGACCGTGCGGGAGATGGAGCGGCGGTATCGCTCCATGAGCCAGCTCGGGGTGCGCAACCTGACCGGCTACAACGACCGCGTTGCCCAGGCCCGCGCCAAGGGCGAGGTGGTGACCCGCCGCGTGCAGACCGGCTTCGACCCCGACACCGGCCGGCCCACCTTCGAGGACGTGCCGCTCGCGCTGGAGGCGCTGCCGCTGGTGGTGGTGGTGGTCGATGAAATGGCCGACCTGATGATGGTGGCGGGGAAGGAGATCGAACAGGCGGTGCAGCGCCTGGCGCAGATGGCGCGCGCCGCCGGCATCCATGTGATCATGGCGACGCAGCGGCCCTCGGTGGACGTGATCACCGGCACCATCAAGGCCAATTTCCCGACGCGCATCAGCTTCCAGGTGATCAGCAAGTTCGACAGCCGGACCATCCTGGGGGAGCAGGGGGCGGAGCAATTGCTCGGGATGGGGGACATGCTGTTCATGCAGGGGGGCGGGCGGATCACTCGGGTGCACGGGCCGTTCGTCTCGGACGAGGAGGTGGAGAAGGTGGTCGCGTTCCTGCGAGAGCAGGGGGAGCCGGCCTATGTGGACGACGTGACGGAACCGGCGGAGGGGGACGATCGGGGCGACGCTCTGTCGGGCGGCTTGTTCGGTGGCGGCTCCGGGGATGGGGAGAAGGGGCTGTACGACCAGGCGGTGTCCGTGGTGGCGAGGGAGGGCAAGGCGAGCACCTCGTTCATCCAGCGGCACCTGAATATCGGCTACAACCGGGCCGCCAAGCTGATCGAGCAAATGGAGAAGGAGGGGATCGTCGGGACGGCCAACCACGTGGGCAAGCGCGAGGTGCTGGTACGGCGGACCGGGGACGACGAGGACTGAACGGGGGAGGCCCGGCCTTGGGGTTCGGGCTGGGGATGTGGCGGGCGGCTTTATTTCACCCAACCCGGGATCGCCGTGGACCTGTCGAGGTGCGGTTGGCGACCGGCGGCGTCTCATCAGTGTCTCGTAGTGCCCTGAGTCGCTCATAATGCGGGGATGAGCCTGAGCGTCCGAGCGGGCTGCCGTGTCAGGTCTGGCGAGGGT
>Ga0209415_10006161_pt1 | contig 21432 bp, 16 predicted proteins | sample PeaSoiSIISIP2007_FD_187696 | JGI IMG/M metagenome (GOLD analysis project Ga0209415, IMG submission 187696) | Peat soil microbial communities from Weissenstadt, Germany - SII-SIP-2007 (SPAdes) (version 2) | ecosystem: Environmental > Terrestrial > Soil > Wetlands > Peat | place: Germany... | reverse complement strand
TAGTTGATCGGCTTCAGCAGGAACTGGTTGATGAGCCCGTTGCGTATGTCCTCGCTGATCAGGTAGTCCTCGTTGAAGGCGCCGATGAAGAACTGCAGGAGGAAGAGCACGATGAAGTAGCTCAACGTCTGCGCGAAGGCGAAGCCGCCGATTTCGGCCTTCCCGGCGTAAATCGCCCCCCAGAAGATGAACACAAAGGCGAGGTGGAAGAGCGAGAACAGGCTCCTTGCCGCGAAATTCCAGCGGTAGACGAGGTTGCTTTGCAGCCCCACCACAAAGACGTGCCGGTACTTCAGCATAGCCCAAATCGGGTGATGACCTCCGCCGCCAGGTTGCGGTAGGCGGTGGAGCCGGGGTTCAACGGGTCATAGGCAAAGATCGTCTTGCCGAAGCCCGGGGCCTCGCTCAGCCGAACGGTTCTTGGAATGACGGTCGAGAAGATCTTATCGGGCATGTGGGTCCTGACCTCGTCGACCACCTGGCGGGATAGGCTTGTGCGGACGTCGAACATGGTCATCACGATGCCGCCGAGCTCGAGCCCGGGATTTACCCCCGCCGACTTCAGGCGCTCGACATTGCGGAGGATCTGGCCCAGGCCCTCGAGGGCCATGTATTCGCACTGCAGGGTGATCAGCAGGTAGTCCGCGGCGGCGAGGCTGTTCATGGAGAGCAGCCCGAGCGCGGGCGGGCAGTCGATGATGATCGCTCGAAAGCCGCCCGACGCGACGACGGGCCCGAGGACGCCCCGGAGCTTCATGAGATAGTTGTCCATCTGCGAGAGCTCGATCTCGGCGGCCGCAAGATCCTCTTCGCTTGGAATGAGGGCCAGGTGCTCGTGCGCCGTCGGCGTCACAAGCGGGAGGGCGTCACCCTCGCCCCGGAGCGCCGAATAAAGGCTCCTTCCCTCCTGCTTCTCGACACCCAGCGAGCTGGTCGCATTGGCCTGCGGGTCGAGGTCGATCAGGAGCGTGTGGACCTTCTTCTCGGCAAGCCCCGCCGCGAGATTGACTGCGGTCGTGGTCTTGCCAACGCCGCCCTTCTGGTTGGCGATGGTGAAGACGGTTGTGGCCATTTCCGGGCATTCTCGTTTTGCCGGTGGCACGGCGTCAATTCCCGCCGTTCGGCGTTCGATCTTGACCGTTGACTGGCTATGGCTGGCATCGGGGACGGTGGCCTCCAATCCAATGCTCTCCTCGAAGCCGATCCCGCCGCGCGAGCGCCTCATCTTTGCGCTCGACGTCCCCGGGCTCGACGAGGGCAAGCGCTGGGTGGAGCGCCTGGGCGACTCTGTTCATTTCTACAAGCTGGGGCTGCAGTTCCTCATGACGGGGCAGTACTTTGAGATGATCGACTGGCTCGACGCCCAGGGGAAAAAGGTCTTCGCCGACGTCAAGTTCTTCGATGTCCCCGAGACCGTGAGGCTCGCGGTCGAGCAGCTGCAGCGGCGCAAGGTCACGTTTGCGACGGTGCACGGGAACGATTCGATGCTCGAGGCCGCGGCGTCGGTGAAGGGCCACATCAAGATCCTCGCCGTGACCGTCCTGACGAGCCTCGACCGGGGCGACCTGGACGACCTCGGATTCCAGTGCGACCCCGGGGACCTCGTCCTCTCCCGGGCCAGGCGCGCGATCAGGCTCGGCTGTGACGGCGTGATTTCGTCGGGCCTTGAGGCGGCCCGCCTGCGCGGGGAGCTCGGCGCCAATTTCCTGATCGTGAGCCCCGGCATCCGGCCGGTTGAGAACAGGCCCGCCGACGACCAGAAGCGCACGGTGGACGTCGAGGACGCGTTCCTGCAAGGGGCCGACTACATCGTTGTGGGCCGCCCGATTCGCCAGGCCGCCGGGCCCCGCGCGAAGGCGGAGGAGATCCAGGCGAAGATAGCGGGACTCTTCCCGGGCTGAGCCAATGAGGGCAAACGCACTCCTGCTGGCATGGGCGGTCGCCGCCGCGGTGCCGGGTGCCGCGTCCGCCGCCGAGCGCACGCTTCCCGGTCTGCGGCCCGACGGGACCACGCTGCTGCACAACCAGTGGCCGATCCGTCCGGCCGGGGACCAGGTGGGCCTGGGCGACTTCCCGATCAACGTGGCGGTCGACCCCGCTGGCGGGCTGGCGGCGGTGCTGCACGCGGGCCATGGAGCGCACGAGGTGCGCATCGTCGACATTCGGGCGGGAAGGGTCGTGGCCGCCGCACCCCTCCACGAGACCTTCTGCGGCATCGCGTTCTCCTCGGACGGGAAGAGCCTCGTCTGCAGCGGAGCGAGCGACGGGGTCCTCCATGTCTTCTCTCTGGCGGACGGCCGTCTCGTTGCGCGCGGGGATGTCGCGGTGACGGACAAGTCGGACGGAAGCGTCGTCGCCGGGTTCGCGCTCTCGCGCGACCTCAAGTCGGCGGTGGTCGCGCTTGCCTTTGACAGCCGCGTGGTGCGCCTCGACATGCAAACCGGAGCCCGGCGCTGGACGGCCCAGTTGGGGAGGGGCGGCGCCGCCCCCGCGAGCCCGTCGGGGGGTGGAGCCGCCCCGAAAGACATCCTGAGCCGCCGCGAGCTGGTGGCCGACGCCGACCCACTGAATGTCGTGTGGGACGAGGGCGCCGGGCGCGCCTATGTGAGCCTTTGGGGGGAATCGTCGGTCGCCGTGGTCGACTCGGCCGACGGGCGCCTTCTGGGGCGCTGGCCGACCGGGCTTCACCCCAACGAGATGGTTCTGTCGCCCGACGGGCGCCTGTTCGTCTCGAACGGGGGGTTGAATACGGTGGCGGTGCTCGACACGCGCGACGGGCGCGCGACGGAGGTCCTTTCGTCGGCGGTGTCCCCGGGCGAGCCGCCGGGTTCGACGCCCGACAGCCTCGCGCTGTCGCCCGACGCGAAGACGCTGTACGTGGCCAATGCCTACACCAACACCATCGCCGTGTTCGACGTGGGCGTCCGGGGGGAGGGCCGGCCTCTCGGATTCATCCCGACGGGCTGGTTCCCGGCATCGGTCCGGATGAGCCCCGACGGCCGGACGCTGCTGGTCTTGAGCGCGCGCGGGCTCGTTCCGAGGCCCAGCGGGGGCAAGGGCGAGGCGTGGTCCCAGATCAGCGAGCTCTATCGGGGATCCCTGGGAATCATCGCCCTTCCCGCGGGGGGCGAATTCGCACGGGCGCTCGGCGAGTGGACACGGGTCGCGCAGCGTTGCAGGCCCGCTCCGCCGGAGGAGGCGCGGCCGGGCGATCCGATCCCGGGCCGGGTGGGGGGGCCCACGCCGATCCGCTACGTCGTCTACGTCATCAAGGAGAACAGGACGTATGATCAGGTGCTGGGGGACGTGCCGCAGGGGAACGGCGACCCCGCGATCTGCCTGTTCCCGGAGAAGGTCACGCCGAACATCCACGCGATCGCGCGGCAATTCGTGCTCCTTGACAATTTCTACGCCAATGCGGAGGTGAGCGCGAGCGGCCACGAGTGGAGCATGGCCGGATACGCCTCGGAATTCGTGGAGAAGACGTGGCCGGTGAACTACGGGCACGAGAAGCGCGGGAGCCATATTCCGTACACCGGCGAGGGGCACTTTGCCGCGGCCGTGCCCGCGTCGGGGTACCTGTGGGACCGGGCTGCCGCCGCGGGTGTCACGTACCGCAGCTACGGCGAGTTCACGGTTAACCCCGAGAAGCGCGGCCAGCCGGTGGTGAGCAATCTGCGCGCCCTGCAGGGGCACGTGGACCCCTCTTACCGCGGCTGGGACATTCGGTTCCACGACCGCGACCGCGCGAGCGAATTCATTGCGGAACTCCACCGCTTCGAGGCCTCGGGCGACATGCCGAGGCTCCAGATAGTGCGCCTTCCGCAGGACCACACCTCGGGGGCGAAGCGGGGGGAGTGGACGCCCGAGGCCATGGTGGCCGACAACGATCTCGCCCTGGGCCGGGTGGTCGAGGCGCTGAGCCTGTCCAGGTTTTGGCCGCACACCGCCGTGTTCGCGGTCGAGGACGACGCCCAGGACGGCGCCGACCACGTGGACGCCCACCGCACAGAGGCGCTCGTGGCGGGTCCGTTCGTCAGGCACGGCGCCGTCGACTCCACGCCGTACACGACGTGCTCGATGCTGCGCACCATAGAGCTCATACTGGGCCTTGATCCCATGTCGCAGTTCGACGCCGCGGCGGCACCGATGAGGGCGAGCTTCCAACCCCAGCCCGACCTGTCGGCGTTCCGAGCGGTCAAGGCGAGGATCAACATCGAGGAGAGAAACCGCCGGAGGAGCCCTTGGGCCGCGATTTCTTCCCGATTCGACCTGTCGCGGGAGGACGCCGTCGACGAGCGGGCCTTCAACCAGGTGATATGGGCGGCGGTCCGGGGCGACGAGGCGCGGGCCCCGGCCCCGGTTCATGCCGCGTTTGTCCGGCCGTTGCCCGGGCCCGGCGGCGACCGCGACTAGGCCCGCTAGTTGCGGTCGGAGGTCTCGAAGGGGATGGGATTGATCCCCTGCTGCCGGCACAGCGCAATGTCGACGATCGAGTATTGGGGCGTGCCCAGGAATGGAAGCGTCGACTGGAGCTCCTTGGCGCCCTCGGCCGCCGCGGCCGCGAACGGGGCCGAACCCAGCATCGTGGTCTCGAACGCGACCAGGCGGCCCCCCTCCGAGGCGTCGTAGAAGGCCGTGAAGCAATGGCCCGGCCTGAACAGAAGCACCGGGCGCAGTCCGATCCTCCGAAGTATCGAGGCAAACAGGACCGACGCGTCGACGCAGTTCGCCCCTTGGTCGTGGACCGACTGGTCGAGGAAACGGACGTATTGGGTGGAGACGAACGCAGAGGTGCCGCTGTCCGTCGCGACATTCACGTAGCTTAGGCCGCGCGCCGCGAGGGCGTCCCAGACGGCCTGGGCCTGCTGCAGGGCGCCCTGGGCGCCGGATTGGTATCCCGTGAAGGAGTGGGCGCCTCCGTTGGCCGCGGCCTCCTGCAGGAGCGAGTTTATCCACGGATGGTCCTCGTTGACGAACGCCGCGAAGCAGACGCTCGTGTCCTGCCATTGCCCCGTCGAGTTGTTGAAGACGCGCGAGACGGCCTCGTTGACCGAATGGACCGTGCAGACGAGGGTGGCCTCGGCCTCGGACTGCCCGTCGACCAGCAGCGTCGCAACGAATGACTGCGGCCCCATCTGCATCGTGCGCCTGAGCAGGTCGAAGTTCCAAGGGAGCTCGGGATTGAGCATGACCGCGCCGGAGGGCGCGTCGAAACCGACCTGGAGGGGCCGCACAAAGAGGCCGGAATCGATCCGCAGCTGGAGGGACCCGGAGGCGGGCAGGCCGCGCAGCGCCACCGTCAGGCAACGGGCGTACTCCGGGTATGATGCCGCGAAGGACAGCAGCAGGGACGGATATATGTTGTTCTCGAACGACCCCGTGATCTCGCAGGCCGGGCGGGCAGCTGGCGCGGGGGGCGGAGCCTCGCGTTGCGCAATGACTGCTGCAGGCCGGGGCGGCGCATGGGCCGGCTGGGCAGGGGGCGCGGCAAGCCGGCCCCGCTCGATGTACATCCCGATCCTGATTCCGACGGCCACAAGGAGAAGGGGCACGATCCCATACCGGGTCACCGCGCTGAGGCGTCTCTTTGTCGGGCCGCGACTTGGGGCGGCCCTCATGGGGGACTCTGGCATGGGAAGGATGACGGACGCTGCACGATGAAGTTTCTTTCTTGCGTGCGCAATACAGTGACATCAAAGGGCCTCGTTGTCGGCAGATGACTTCACGCGGCACAAAGGCTCTCCTTGCCCTCGCGGGCGCGGCCGTTCTGGCCGGATGCACCCATCTGGTCACCCGCTCGCTGCCCAAAGCGGACATCGGCCATTACAAGCACATCTTCGTGGAGCACAGGCTGGCGGACAGCTACGGCATCGCCGATGAGATGGCCCGGCAGCTCGGGGAGATGGGCTACGACGCATCCGCCGGGGCGCTGACGATGATGCCCAGCGAGGCAGAGCTGATCGTGTCCTACGAGGACATGTGGACCTGGGACTTCAACACGTACATGATCGAGATCGACGTCCAGGTGAGGTCCGCCCGAACGGACAAGATCCTGGCCGTCGGGCACTATTACCGGCCGAGCATGGTCTTCGGCCATCCCCCCGCCGCGATGATCCACGAAATGCTGGTCAAGCTGTTCAAGCACGGGTGATTGCGGGCGCCGCTGGGGGCCGTCGGGACGAGCGGAGAACGCGGCCCGGGCGGGACTCTCGAGCGCGGGGCCCGGGGGACGGATCCGCGCCCCGGACTTGGAATAAAGCCGAACCTGGGCCACTCTTATGACTGTGAAATCCGTGCTCCTTCCAATTGCCTTTTTGGCCGCCGCGGCGACGTTGACGGCCGACTCCGCCATGAAATCAACGAACCCGGCCGATTCCCAGGCGCAAGGCGCCGCGTGCGCAGATGGCGCCAAGTCCGCCTGCGGACTTCCGTCCAAGGTTGTCATCGACATGTCCAAGGCCGCGGTGAGGCACACGGACCAGGAATGGCAGAAGCTGCTGACCCCGGAGCAGTACAGGGTCGCGCGCCTCCAGGGGACCGAACCCGCGTTCCGCAACGCATACTGGGACAACCACGACGACGGGGTCTATTTCTCGGCGTGCAGCGACACCCCCCTTTTCGACAGCCGCGACAAGTTTGAGAGCGGGACGGGCTGGCCAAGCTTCACGAAGCCGATCGAGCCGCTCTTTGTCTCCGTCGTAAGGGACACGAGCGACGGAATGATTCGCGACGAGGTGCACTGCGCTACGGACGGCGCCCACCTCGGGCATGTCTTCGACGACGGCCCGGCGCCGACCGGCATGAGGTACTGCATCAATTCGGCCTCGCTGCGCTTCATGCCCCGCAAGCAGTACGAGGCGTGGGTTGCATCCCGGGCGGCGCCCATTGCCGCGAAGTGACGACCCAAAGGACCGATCCCGTCCCGCCATGCCCCGCCTTCGCTGCCTCCTCCTCCCTATCCTTCTCGCGATGACGACTCTCACAAACGCGGCAAGGGCCGATTCCATCGTCCTCGGCGGCGGGTGCTTTTGGTGCCTGGATGCGTCCTACAAGCTGCTTGCCGGCGTGACCCACGTGACATGCGGCTACGCCGGCGGCGCGGTCCCGAACCCCACCTATGAGCAGGTGTGCAACGACGAGACGGGCCACGCCGAGGTGGTGAAGGTGGACTACGACCCGTCCAAGGTCTCGCTGGACAGGATTCTCGAGTATTTCTGGGAGGTTCACAATCCGACCCAGGTCGGCGGGCAGGGCAACGACATGGGGAGCCAATACCGCTCGATCATCCTCTACGGCGACCCCGCCCAGAAGGCCGCCGCCGAAAGGTCGCGTGACGAGGCCCAGAAGTCGCACGGCGCCCGTATCACGACGGAGATCGTTCCCCTGGCGAGGTTCTGGCCGGCCGAGGACTATCACCAGGACTATTTTGAGAAGCACCCCGACCAGGGATACTGCGTCAGGGTGATCCGGCCCAAGGTGGACAAGCTCAAACACCTGCTGGAAAGCGGCAAATAGGGCCGCGGCGTGGGGCCGCCTTCGGCCGGCGGCTGGCGGGGCCCGCGGCGGTTCAAATTGATTCGGGCGGGGCTCCGGTATTGGATCGTGTCTCGCGAGCATGGTTCCAGTATCCCCGCCTCAGCGTATGCTTTCGGTCGACGCGCCGCCCATCGTGCCCTCGGTCCCCGCGGGTTGGATCGAGGGCGGGGCGCCGCGCTGGCGCGTGCGCCCGAAGGAGGGCCCGTGAGACCGGCGCTCGAATGGCTGGGCGACGTCGGCCGGCTTTCGTGGGGGCTCCTGTACTGGAATTGCCGCAAGTCGGTCTTCAGGATCCGCGGCGCGTCGGGCGCGGCGCCGTGCCAGCACCCGAGCGATTCGGGCCGGGCGGGCAGGACGGGCTGCGAGGCGTGCGCCGGCTGGCGCAGCGCGCGTCGGTTCCGGCGGCTGTGCCCGCTGCTGGAGGCGTCGGCCGATGGCCGGCGCGTCTGCTCGGTCGACGCGCGCGACGTGCGCCCGTTCTGGGGACGCGCCTTCCTCATCTACGGCGGGTCGGCGGCCGTCCTGGCCCTGGTGGCCGTGATCGGGGTGTTCACGGCCCTTCGCGCGATTGGATATCGCGTGCCGTTTTACGCGGTCGCATGGCCGCCTGCCTGGCATCGCATCCAGCAGGCGCGCGCCGACTATTTCTCGCGCATGGCGGTCCGGGCATTTTCCTCAGGCGACATGCGCCAGGGCTTCCTCGCCCTGAATCAGGTTTACGCCCTGGACCCCGGCAACGTCAGCGCGGCGCTGCTTCTGGCCCAATTTACGCAGATAGGGAATCCCGATTATTCGGACTCGATCTACGCCCGGTTGCTCATCCAGCACCGCGGCAACACCGAGGAGGCGGCACAGGCGTGGTTCCGGGCGCTGCTGTCGAGGGGCGACTTTGCGTCGCTGGGGCGTCTGTCGGGCAGGATGCTCCGGGAAGGTGCCGCCCACGCGCCCGCGTGGACCCAGGGCATCTTGTTCGCCGAGCGGATGACCGGCGATCCCGGCGAGGTGGACAGGCTGCTTGCCGGTCCGGGAAAGATTCCGGCTGTGGCGCGCTCCGTGCTTTCGCTCGCGCGGGACATACGGACGGGGAGCACGGGCGAGCGGCTGAGGAGGGTGGAGGTGTCCGTGGAGGGCACCGCAGGCGGCTTTGAGCTCTATTATTCGCTCGGCCGCCTGGCCGAGCTCGGGCGCGCCTCCGACGTCATGGCGGTGCTGGACGGGCCCGGCGGCGCCTCCCTAGAGCCGTACGACCGCGAGTCTCTCAAGCTGGATGCTTGTTCCGTATTGGGCTGGCACGTCCTTGAGCGAAAGGAAGTTGGATCCATCCTGGACCAGGGCACCTCCGTCCCGGTCGTCACGCTCATAGCCGCGCACCTGATTCGGCACCCGAACGCCGACACCGCCGCGTACGTCTTCGGGCTGCTCGACCTCAGGCCGCTGGCGGCCTCGGCCGAGAACACGGGCGCCCATGTCGCGCTTCTCTGCATGGCAGGCGTCAATGGGCTCGACGCGCGAATGAAGCAGGAGGCCGGCCTGATGGGCTGGACCGCGGGCGGGCAATTTGCGGCGTGGGGCCACATCCTGGGTTTCTTCGAGGGCTCGGTTCCTGCCGGGAACCCCGCGGCGTTCCTTCCCGCGCTCCATCAGCTGCCGCTTGAGGTGGTCTACGCCCTGACGGCGCACTACCGCGCCCCCGCCCAGGCGCCCGGCGGTCCTGCCGAGCCCGGGAAGACGCCGCTCGGCTAGGGCGAGGCGAGAAGACGCCCTGGGGCCGGGGCGTTCGGGCCCCTGCCCGAGACCGCTCACCTCTCGTGGCCGTAGGGATCTGCCTGCGTCTCGATCGCCCGCTGGCGTCGCTCAATGGTGGCGACAACGTAGCGCCCGTTCAGTTCGTTCAGGACCTCGTCCACATCGCGCTCCTGCACGTAGTGGGCCAGCGCGTGGGCCCTCAGGACCTCCCAATAGCTCTCGAGCTCCTTCTCCTCGATGCCGGCGATTGTCTCGAGCGCGGCCGTGGCGCTCGCATGGAAATCGCTCAGCCTCCTGGCGACGACCACGCGCGCGTCCGTCTCCATTTCCTGAGCCGCGGGCAGGGCGTCGCGGTCGTGCTTGAGGGCCAGCTGGTCGACCCATCCGACGACCCCTTTGATCGGAAGCTCGGCGAGGTACACGTCCTTGCAGGGGGAGTTGGCGGCGTACATGGTCACGGTCCGGGAGAGGGAGTCGAGCTGGAGGGCGGTGCGGTCCAGGTTGTCCGCCCCCATTCGCAGCTCCGCAAAGGTCTGGGCGCGGTCCGCGAAGGCGGAGCGGGTTCCGCCCTCCGCGCCGACAAAGGACACGGCCACGTTCTTGATGTTTCGCGCCAGCGCAAGCAGTTGCTCTCCATAGTGCTCGATCAGCCGATCCCAGGAGCGGATCGACTCGGTGATCTTGCCGCTGCGCCGGTAGTTCTCGGAGGCCTGCCTGAGATAGTCGCGCAACCGGTCCCGAATCGCATTCTTCAGCCACTTCTCTATCGCCTCGAGCTTGGCCATCCGGGACTCGATGCCAGCCTCGGAGTTGAGCAGGTTCTGCATCGATGTCTCAAAAACCTCCCGCTGCCTCTTTGTCGCGAGTATGCCGAAAGGCGGGCGGGTCTGCGCCACCTGCAGCTTCTCCGCGGCCATCCGCTCCTGCGCTTCATTTAATGCGGTCCGGCAGAGGTCGAGATAGGCCTCGTCGCGCAAGAGCAAGATGACGTCGTCAGGCAGGGACATACCCGGAAATAGTTCGGGGGTTCATGGCTGATCAGTATCTCAAAAACGGCCCAAAGTGCCATAGGGTCAATAGGAAAGGGATAGGTATAATCACGCCCGCGGCGCCGTGTCGGGCTCCGTCTTGACCTGGTGCCGCGGCCGCGAATGATCCTGGGCGCCCGCCATCGCCATGAGATTCCGCAAACTTGGCCGCACGCAGCTCGAGGTGTCCGAGATCGGATTCGGAGGGTGGGCCATCGGAGGCGGATGGGGACCGCAGAGCGACGCCGACTCGGTCGCGGCCCTCAATCGCGCCCTCGACCTCGGCGTCAACTTCATCGACACGGCCGCGGGCTACGGCGAGGGGAAGAGCGAGCGCATGATCGCCGGCGTCCTCAAGGGCCGGCGCGAGTCCGTCGTCGTCGCGACCAAGACTCCCCCGGCGCCTGGACCCTGGCCGCCGTCGCCGTACTGCCTTGCCTCGGAACGCTATCCTGAGAAATACCTTCGCGCGAACATCGAGCAGCGCTTGCGGAACCTGGGAACGGACAGGATCGACATCCTTCAGCTGCACACATGGACGCGGGCCTGGAACCGGAATCCAGAGCCGTTTGTCGTCCTGCGCAAGCTGAGGGAGGAGGGCAAAGTCCGGTTCGTGGGCGTGTCCACTCCCGAGCACGACCAGAACAGCGCGATCGGGCTCATGCGGGGCGGCTGGGTCGACGTCGTCCAGGTGATCTACAACGTCTTTGAGCAGGAGCCCGCTGCGGAGCTGCTCCCCGCGGCCGCCGAGACGGATGTCGGGATCATTGTCCGCGTCGTGTTCGACGAGGGGTCGCTGACCGGCAAATGGGCCGCGGACACGAGGTTCCCCGAGGGCGACTTTCGCCGGAAGTACTTCGAGGGCGACCGGCTCGGCCGGGCGGTCGCGCGCGCCGCGCGGGTGGGCGAGGCGGTAAAGGGCAGCGGGTACACGCTCCCCCAGGCGGCGATAGGGTTCGCGCTAGCGCACGGCGCGGTGGGCACGGTCATCCCCGGGATGCGCAACGCGTCGCAGGCGGAGGCCAATTGCGCCGCGAGCGACCTGCCGGTCATGGCGGCCGACCTGCAGCGAAGGCTTCGCGAGCACAATTGGCTCCGCGGATTCTGGTACGCCGGTAAGTAGGAAGCCCCCCGTCGCCCCGTTCACCTCGCCCGCACCCGCTCTGCGCGGGCGGCCTGCGGCGGCCGTTCCTCGATCGGTGCGGGGCGCTGCCGGAAGGCGACCTTCTGCCACGTGCGCCGCGTCCCGCCCCAGATCCTGCCGTTTTGCAGGACAAGCGCCTCCGACTCGCACATGTTCTCGGGGCCGCCCTTTCTGAGCGTGGAGAACTCCATCGGCTGGATCTCGTAGTCCATGTGCTCGCTCCGTCCGCGGCTGGCGGATGCGCCGCCGCTGGACTGGCCTCCCATGCTGAGGCTCGCCCCAGTGCCATAGTTGCGCAGGGCCTGCAGGCGCCGGCCGACGAGCTCGGCGGCAAACTGGTTGGTCTCGCGGTCGCTGTTGGCGTGGAATATCTTCGTGCCCATGTTGCCCAGCAGGGAGTCGGTCAGCGCCTTGCCGCCGGACTCGCCCCCGAGGGCGGCGATCAGGCTCGGGTAATTCTGCGTCAGGTATACGCTCGCCACGCGGGAGGACCGGGCGGTCGCCTGGAAGAGGGAGTCGTATCGGCTGGCAAAATGCTGGCACTCGTCCGCCCAGAGGAAAAGGGGCCTGCCGAGGCCGTCCCCATTGTCCGCGCGCCGCTCGACGGCCTTTTGAAGGCTGTATTTCCAAAGGACGGCCGCCATGCGTCCGACTGCCGACCACTCCTTCACGGGCAGGTCGACGACCACGATCCGGCCCGCGATCACGTCCTCCGGCGAAAGGCTTGATCCCTCGCAGAACAGCTCCCTCATCTTTCCGCGCATGAGGGACTCGGCGAGCGTCGAGAACATCGCCACGATGCTGCCGCGGGTGTTTTCGCCGAGCGTCGGAAAGTGGCTGAGCCAGTATCCGGCGACCTCGCGGCAGTCGACCTCCCAGGACTGCCCGCGCGCCCGGGACCTGGCTATCTCCAGGCGGCGCCAACACTCGGATTGGGACCTCCAGGCGGGCGATGAGGTGGCGTTCGATTCGGTCGGCGCGCTCCGGATCACGTCGAACATGGCATGGAGCGACACGGGCTCACCCGCCATGATGAGGGTGTCCACGCAGTTGCGCACGAGCGATTTCATCGCCCGCTCCCAGAAGGGGTCGCCGCCGCGCGCGTGCGAGTCTCCGGATCCGATCGACGAGACCTCCATGAACAGATTGACCAGATTTTCGGTGAGGCCCGCTCCGGCTCCCGGGCGAAGGGACTCGTACCGCATGAAATTGAAGCTCCACGGCTCGCGGCCGCCAAACATCACCAGATCGGACCGTCTGCCGGTCTCGGCGGCGTAGCGGCGCCACAGTTCGGGCTCGTCGGGCTTGGCGCACAGGACCAGCCCGCCGAAGCCGGCCGCAAGAAAGGACACCGCGAGCGCGCGTCCGCTTCCGGACGTCTTGCCCGACCCGGTGCCTCCGAAGATCATAGTGCCCTCGCAGGCGTCCTTGATTCGCCAGATGTCCCCGCCCATGGCCACGAGCCCGCGGTGATCGGGCCACGCGACGGGGGGCTGAGCCGCCGGGATGCTCACAGGCCCCGCCCCCCGATCTCTCGCTCGCACGCCAGCTGCGCCAGGGCGGACCTCTCGAATAGGTCGTCGAGAGAGGCGAGGGGGACCCGGTCCGCGCGGCCGGCGTGCCTGGTGTCCAGGGGGCCTTTTTCGAACTGCCTCGCCCTTCGGTCGAGCTCCAGGCCGAGAAAAAGTGCCGATTGCCTGAGCTGGTCCGGGTCGGCCGCCTGCGAGAGTTGATCGATCCTCGGCAGGATGCGGCGCAGGGACACGAGCGGGTCGTCCGGGCCGACATGGACCAGGCGGTCATTCACCTCCCTGAGCGTCTCCTCGAATTCGCGGACGAGCCAGAGTGACTCGGCGCGCTCGGGCCCGCCCCGCGCGCAGCCTGCGCCCAGCTCGGGATCGACCGGAAGCTGGTTCCCGGCCTCGAGAGCCTCGATCATCGGCGCGTGCCAGTGCGCGGGATCGAGCGGGGGCGTGGAGAATATTGCGGAACCGGACGGGATCGCCCGCGCGCGCGCCGCCGCCGAGTCGAGGAGCGCGAGCTCCCCCGGGCAGGAGCGTCCCAAGTGCTCGCGGACCGCGCTCCTCCACGGTCCCTCGGAGGGGATTCCGATCTTCGCCGGCTTGTAGAATGAAAGGGAGCGGGCGAGGATCGATTCCAGCTGCTCGGCCATCGCCGCGATCACGGGCGGCGGCAACTCCGCCGTGAATCGGCCGACCGACGGCTCGCGGTCGCCAAGGATGATCCGTTCCAGCATCCGGAGCACCGCGATGCGCGGCGCCTCCATCGCGGCGACAAGCCTCCCCGAGACCCCGTCAACGCGCAGGGCGGGCGCCGTGTCGCCGCAAAGGGCAGCCCGGTATCCGAGATCCGAGAGCGCTTCAGCCTGCCGGCCAACCCATTCGCGCTTTGCCCCTTCGGCCGCGCGCGCCAGCGCGACGGGATCGATGCAGGCGAGCCGCGCCGGCGCCTCCGCAAACGAGGTGAAATTCAGCACCCGCGCGTGAACGTGCAGAAAGGGCATGAGCCACCGGTTGTTGGGTTCCACAAACTGGCCCGCAAGCATGCGCCCCGTCAGGCGCGCGCCTGAGGGCCCCGCATTGCGCGCACCCGAACCCGTTTCCAATCGAGCGCAGAAGTCATTGCCTAGCAATATGAAGCACTCGACGACGCGCCGGTCACCCGCGACGAGCGCAAGGGCCGTAAGCGACGGATCGGCCGGCTGGACGAAGTCGAAGGCTCCAAATTTTCTAATGGGCCTTCCGTACGCCTGGGGCAGAGGGCGGTGGGGGGCGATGGCGCCGAGGTCGTAGTGCTCGGGGCCGAAGCCCTCGACCCAGGGAATCGCCCCGTGGAAAAGCTTTCTCCACCTCGGGAGATTGAGGTTCTGCGTCAGCGGGCGCATCGCCGCCGAAAGGGCGCCGACGCAGTACGGCTTCGGAAAAGGCGCGAGGATCGAGGGGTCGGCTCCAAGCAGGAACCGGTGGTAGTGGGAATGGTGGCTCGAATTCGCCGCCAGAGGGAAGGGATAGGTGGACCGCTCCATGCGGGTCCTTTCAAGGAGGCGGCCCGAATCCCGGGTTCGCCGCGCGGGCGCCGCGCTTGGCCCCCCTTGTCGCGGCCGGGCCGCCCGCCGGGGCCACCTGCCCGGCCGGAAGCCGGCCGCCAGGGGCAGTCCTCCGCGCGGCTTCGAGCATCATGGTGCGCATGGAATGCCCAACGCATGTAAATAGACAAGTCTAAAAACGATGTTTAACCGCCTTTTTTCGCGCGCCCCCTGGCGGCCCTCAGGGCGGTCCTGGAGCGCATCTCATCCAGGATGATGAACGTGCCGTCCAGGCCCCAGAGCCTGCGCCACTGGGCGCGCATGGGAGCGCTCGCTCTCCAAGGCGGAACGAACCGGTCTCCGGGGTGGATCCTGAAGCCGGCGAACGTCTCGGGGAGCCCGAGGGCCCGCGCGGCCCAATGCAGGGGGTTCCAGTCGCCGAACCACCACGGCGGAATCCTGCCGTCCGGGGTTGCAGGCATCGCGATGCATTTCCTGTAGAGCCAGCGCCCCTCGGCGGGGGCAAAGACGACATGGAAGGGTGGCAGGGTCCGCAGCTCGCGCCTGGGCAGGAAAGGCCGCTCCGAAAAGGAGACATTTGTGGTGCGGCCCCCGTGGCCGACGGAATAGGAGACCTCGCGGGAGATTCGTCCGCTGATCAGGTTCGAGCTCTCGTCGGCGCACTCCTCGGTGGCGGCCTGGCAGATCCAGCGGTTGCGCAGATTGGCCAGGAGCGGCGCCGCTTTCTCCCTCCCCCCGAATTTCAGCCAGACGGCGTTCTGCGACTGCGCGGCCGCGTAAACGGCCCCCTGGGCCTCGCGCACGACGTCCGCCTCGCAGTCCGCGCGAACCGCGTGGCGCTGCCACTCGTCCTGCTCCACAAGTATGACGTTCCGGTTGAGCCAGTCGGGATGGTCCCCGCGCCGGTCGAAGCGCTCCAGGATGACCTGGTAGGCCAGCGTCTTTAGGACGGTCGCCACATACCGGCGCTGGACCGCGAATTTCTGCGGGATGGCGAGGCAGACGACCTTCCCCAGCTGTATGTCGCGGAGGTCGAACGTGCTGTCCGAGCAGAAGACCTCGGCGATCTCGGGCTCCGAGAAGGGGACAAGGAAGTTGTACAGCGTGCTGCGAACTCCGCCAAGCTGGTCCGCCGGCTGGCTCCAATAGTTGTTCTCGAGCTGGAAGCGCGCCTCGCAGAACGCGCTCGATGCCGAGAGGCTGGGGTGCTCCTCAAGTCGGCGGAGCAGGTACAGGCGGTAACTCTCCTGCACGGTGAGGATGTCGAGGAGCGTCAGAAGGCTCGGCCCGGTGTCGGGCCTGCCCCGAGGCGCCGCGGCCTTCCCGGAGGCGGCCTTCACGGCCCGAATCAGCCGGACGCCCCAGGCTATCTTGTCCCTGGCCTGGGGGACAAAGAACTCGTCCCGCGTTTCGGCCTCCTCGACCGAAAGCCCGCTGTCCACGATGATCTTTGCGCAGGTGTCGGCCGGGATCTCGTCCATCGAGATCAGGTTGAGGCGGACCAAAGGGGACCAGTCGGGCGGCGCCCACGACGGCCGCGTGCGCAGTAGGCAGAGGTCCTCCTCCCGGCCGTGATGGCGCAGGAGCGATTCGATGGCCTGCCATTCGTTGCCCTTCTCGCCGCAGACAAACCCGCCCCAGGGAGGAACCCTGTACCTCGTCGATCGCCATGCGTCCGAGGCATCCTGAAGGCTCCTGTCGAGGCGGTCGCATAGAACCCTTAGCGCGCCGATCTCCGCTTCGATGTCTCCCGAGGCGCCGGCAGTCTCCGTTCCGGCGAGTTCGGTTTCGTGATGCATCCGTTTTACACGGAGGAGGTTATGGTGCCTCTTGGCGTCCCTTTGCGCCGCGCACAGGCGGGCGATCTGCTCATTCGCATCCCTGGATTGGGAGCGGTTCTCCCGCTTCAGCCTGTCGAAATCGCGTTGCGCCTGGCTGCCGGACCACTCCTGGCGTTCGATTCCGCATTCGTTGACGCAAAGCGAGTGCAGCCTCGGAATGATGCATGCGAGTGTTTTACCCGAGCCTGTGGCTCCGGTCACGCATCCCCCCCTGCAGCCCGCGTTGCGGTCGACCCTGATCCCCGCGTAGGCATACATGGCGCCGGGGACCCTGCGGTATATCGGCTTCCGCTGCTTCGGACCCAGGATAAGGTGTGCCAGCACAGCCCAGATTGCCGGCCAGCTCCACCACCCGGCGAAGGCCAGGGCGCGCGCAATCCGCGGATAGCGCCCCGCCGGGACCCAGGCCGGCGCCCAATGCAGGGGGACCAGGCGGCCGAGGCTCTGGAGGACGTGGGCCAGGAACGCCGCCCCGGCCGCGACCAGAAGCGCCTCTGCCAGCCTCGCCAGGACATAGCGCGCATACTGGGCCCGGTTCACCCCGGGGAGCCGAGGTTAAAACATAATATTAGACAAGTCTAATCCTTGTGCGCGGGTATCGCACGCCGGCGCCTCACCCCCCGCTTACCGCCAGTGCCCTCCGCGCCAGCTCCAGCCGCGGCCTCCGCGGGCCCAGCCCCCTGAGACCCAAGCGGCGCCCCTAAAGGGCGGACGGGCGTAGTGGCCGGCATTCCAATACCAGCCTCCGCGCCAGCCCCAGAAGCCGCCGATCCAAACGTAGCCGGGATAGGGGCTCACTGGCACGTATTCGACAATGGGAGCCGGCGGCTCGTTTTCCACAGCGGTGCCGTCCGCCATTTCAGGGGCGGGAGGAGGGGACGATGGCATGGGCACCGCGACTGCCGTCGGCGGGGCGGGCGGGCCCTCGAGCGGCGGCGTCTGGGGCGCGGGATTGACGGCCGCGGCGCCTGGGGCGGCCGGTGGGGCCTCGGGCGGGGAGGGAGGGGCGCCGACGGTCCAGGCCCCGTCTACCCAGATCCAGCCTGAATTCCCCTGGATCCAGTGCCCCGCGATCCAGACGGCGCTGGGCGAAGGAGGCAGCTCCCAATGACCGGCCACCCAGGCCCATTTCCTGCCGAAGAATGACCAGTGCCCGGCCAGCCAGACGTAGCCGGGCCCGGGGGCGGTGGTCACCTGTTCGGCCACCGCCTCGGGCGGAGCCTGGTAGACGACCGTAGAGGCGCGCGCGGGCCCGGGATAATACAGGGGCACGGCCAGGTTGAGGCCAAACCCTATGTACGCATTGACTTGCGAGGGCGCGCCCAATGCGAGCGCTGCGGGAACCAGGAGGAGTGTCTTGGCATTCATGGCGTCATTGAGGTTAAGACGTCATCGGATGACAAAAGATTCGCCCCGAAGGTTCCGCCGCAAACGGCGCACCCCCAAGCCGCGCGCCGATCAGAGGATTGCGCGCAATCCGGGAATGCGCCGGGCGATGTCGGCGGCAATGAAGCTCCCGGTGAGGCCGGCGGCCGTGAGCATTGACACCTTGAGAAACGGATCTGTGGAAACCGGCCGCAGCGCGAGCGTGAAGAGGACGAGCACGACCGGGTGGAACAGGTACACGGCGAACGAACGGTCGGCGAGCCATCGAGAGAGCGGGGTCGGCTTGTCCAGCTCGCCGGAGCAGAAGGCCAGCGCCCCCAGCCCGAGCCCGACACCCGCCAGTTGCTCCCACGTCGCGAGCCCGAGCGACTCGAAACGCCAGCCGCCCATAAACTCCCCGAGTCCCTTTCCACTGAGGATCCCCCCTGCAGCCAGGACGGCCGCGAGCGCGACGGGGCCGAGGATCAGGCCCAGCCATCCGGCCCTGCGCGCCAATGCCGAGCGGGCGAGCGGCTCGAACCAACCGCCGCGCGCGGAGGCGACCCCCGCGCTGAACGCCAGGATATACTGCGGAAAGAAGGCCAGCTGCATGTTCAGGACGGACGTTCCGATCGGCTGAGCCGTCCGTACCAGGAATGAGGCCCCGGCCAGGACGAGCGCCCAGGCGCAGATTGCCGCCGGCCGTGGAATGGGGCGGCTTGAGGCGACGGCCGCGGGAGGCGCAGGCCGGCCGGACCGCCAACCGGCGAGCACGGCCGAGAAGATGAGCAGCGCTGCGGTGAACCACATCGGGCCGGTTCCTGCGAGGAAACGCCCGCGTGCCAGGTACCTGGCGTAGGCGGGCGCCAGCGATCCAAGGTTGTCCCCGTTCGGGTTTATCACGAGGGTGATCAGGGGGTGGACCGCCAGCATGTACAGGAGGGTCGGCAGGCCCAGCCGCACCAGGCGCTCGCGCACGAAGCCGGCCGGCCCCCGGCGCTCGAGCGATCCGTGCGCGAAATATCCCGCGACGAAGAAAAGGATCCCCATGAAGAAGGACTGGAGGTGCCCCTGCCAGAACGCGAACGCGAGCGTGATGCGAAGCGGCGGATCGGGAGGCTCCTTGACGTACCAGCTGCCCACGTGGCTGTAGGTCACGCACGCGTGCATGTTCACCACGAGCACGATCACGAGCGTCCGCAGCTGATCAACCCACGCCAGGCGGGCAATTCCGCCGGGGCGTTCCACCGACAACGGAATGGACATCAGCGGCCCCGGCCTACCTCACCAGAAGAAGAAGTCGCCGCGCGTGAAGCTGGTTGTCTTCGGCGTGCTGTTGGGCGCCCGCGTCTTGAACCCCGCGTCGTAGTCCATGTTGCGGGTCGCCGGCTGAATATAGACCTTGTCGCCAATCGAGGCCTGGAACGAGTTCCCGACGTAATCCCCCTTGAAGTAATCGGAGACGAACAGCTGGCCGAGCGAGCCCATGAGCGTCAATGTGAGCCCGGGGCTCCACCAATCCTCCTCCATGCGGACGAGGTTTTGGACGCCGCCGCTGTTCGTGGTCATCGTGGAGGGCGTGTTGCCGGTCAGGATCGCCGCGTTGATGGTCATGCCGCTTGGCGTGCCCGCGCTGGGCGGATTGATCGTGCCCGGCCAGGGATCCGTCGTCGGCGCGCTTGCCACGGCCACGCGACCTGCGATGGGACTGCCCGATTCGCCGGGCGACCACGCCTGGGAAACGGCCGTCACGGCATCCGCCATGATCGCCGACGGGTTGTTGATCAGGGTGCCAGCGACATTGATCTGCGTCGTGTTGTAGTCTCCCTGGACAAACACGCCGTTGTTTGAACTGATCGAAAATCCGTACGGGTTCCCGTTCGGGTCATTGAAGTTGGGCGTGGTCGTGGCGTTTGCCACGAGGATGGCGTTCAGGTTGTTGGGGACACCGAGCGCGGCGTTGTTCGAGCTGTCATAGACATAAACCAGCCCGTTGTAGCCGGTGGTGGAGCCAAGGGTCGCCGGATTCGCCGGAATGAGGATATTCAGGGCGTCATTCAGATTGCCGACATCGATGGTCGAGAGCTCGATGTTCGGGGAGCCGTTGACCAGCTCGCGCTTGTCGACGGCCAGCACCCGGGTGTTCGTCACCGGGTTCGGAATCGTCCCGCCGGCTATGGCGGTTTGGAAGATGGTGTCGTAGGCCTGGTACGAGGTCGGGTTGGTGCCCGTGGTGTCCGCGTAGCCGTAATCGACCGTGATGGGCCCGATGACGGGCTTGTTGATGGTGATCAGCAGACCCGCGCGGTTATACATCCTGCTTGCCGCGACATACGGGTCCTCGGGAATGAGGACCCCCATGCCATCCACGGGCGGGGGTGCGACGACTGACCGGTAGACCTCGTTCGGATCGACGATGCCCGCGGGATCGGTGTAGGCCAATGGATAGGTGGCGATATCATATGCGACGTCGACGCCGCCAATGAAGCTCATTTGCGAGTTGAGCTTGGACACCTGGTCCGCGCGCTGCGCGGTTTGATTCGCCGGCGGGGCGGCCAGGGGGTTGGGGTTGTAAACCGGGTCGGTCAGCGCGCCAGCGCCCTCAAGGCGGTCTGTCTCGCCTGAGAGAGGATCCGCCGCACCGTTGTAATCCTGGAAGTAATAGACCATGTCCGCGAGCGTGAGCGTGTAGCCGGGCTGGGAACCCATATAGGCGCTCGCGTTCGTGGATACCGGGCCCTGGATGGTCATGTTGCCGCCGGCGGCGATCTCGAGGTTGCCCTGGTAGAACACGGCAAACTGGAACAGGGACGTGCTCGAGAATACGAAGTGGCGGCCGGAATGGAACTGGATGGGGCCCAGAACCGGGTTGTAGATCATGGCCACCGTCTGGGCCTGAAAATAATAATTCTGCCCCGTCTCCTGCGTGCCGGGCACGATGCCCTCGGCCCCCTGGTCGGGGGTGTTCAGCGGAATGAACTGAACCAGGCGCGAAACCGCCCATCCCTCGCCGGCGATGTTGGCGGAGAACGGGGTCAAAAAGTCGGTGATCGCCGGGGCGCAAATGCCGGCCGAGGTCATGGTGGCCTGAACGCTGGCTGCCGCCGTGCCCATCTGCAGTTGCTGCTTCCAGTTGAAATAGAGGTATTCCATCTCGCTGTCGGCGACCTCCTTGGCCTGGTCGAGGATGGCCTGGCGCACGGAGTTGCGGTAGGTCGTTAGGCTGTAGGACAACACGCCCGCAGCCGCGAACGTGAGGACTACGATGACGATCAATGCGGCCAGGAGCGCGCTGCCCCGGCGTGGGTCTCGATTGAACGGATGCATCTTCATGGGCGATTGCGGGATTCTAGTCGTCCGGCGGAGGCGTCGGGGTGGGCGTGGGCGAAGGAGTGGCCGATGGGGTGGGCGTGGGTGACGGCGACGGCGTCGGGGTCGGCGAAGGGGTCGGCGTCGGCGTGTGTGTCGGCGAGGGTGTCGGCGACGGTGTCGGCGAGGGCGTCGGAGAAGGCGTCGGCGACGGTGTCGGCGAGGGGGTCGGCGTGGGCGACGGGGTCGGCGACGGGGTCGGTGTATGAGTGGGCGTCGGCGAGGGGGTCGGAGAAGGTGTCGGCGAGGGGGTCGGCGTCGGGGTAGGCGACGGGGTCGGCGTGTGCGTCGGCGTGGGCGACGGGGTCGGCGTGGGTGACGGCGTCGGCGTCG
>Ga0209415_10006160_pt1 | contig 21436 bp, 18 predicted proteins | sample PeaSoiSIISIP2007_FD_187696 | JGI IMG/M metagenome (GOLD analysis project Ga0209415, IMG submission 187696) | Peat soil microbial communities from Weissenstadt, Germany - SII-SIP-2007 (SPAdes) (version 2) | ecosystem: Environmental > Terrestrial > Soil > Wetlands > Peat | place: Germany... | reverse complement strand
GGTCCGGACCGCAGCGCAGGAACGAGAAGAAGTCCGCCATCCAGTCGGATTCGCGAAAGCCGAGCACGTCACAATAGAACTTGGTGATGTGCTTGACGTCGGCGACGTGAAAGGCGACGTGGCCGAGTTTGTGTGGCACGATGCCTTTGCGTTGGAATTTCTGGTGGAAGAAGGCGTCGCGCTTGAACACTTCGATGGTGGTGCCCTTCGGATCGGCGAACACGACCGCTTCAGAGATCGACGGCTCCGGGTCCTTCTTGCGTGTTGTCTGGATGCCGTGGGCGGCGACCTGTTTCTCGAACGCGCCGAGATCGGCGTCAGGCGCAATCTGGAACGACAGGCCCACGCAATTGGCTTGCGCGCCCTTGCGCAGCACCACCGAGTGATGATCCACCGTCGAGGCGAGATAGACTGTGTCTTTTTCCTTTGCCGCGAGCGAGAGCCCGAGAATGTCGGTGTAGTATTCGGTCTGCTGGTCGAGATCGGGCGTGTCGTAGGTGGCGTGAGCGATTTTGCTGACGCGGATCATGCGGACTCTCCTTTTTGGTTTGTTTCCTTCCCCTGGGGGGCGGGTCTCTGCGATTTTTCTCGCGACAGCGAACCGATGACATCGATCATGGCCGCACCGTCGCAATCGGCGAGACCCATCGCCACGAAGCGGTCGAACAGTTCCGCGGTGCGGTCAAGAAGCGGCGTCGCGACGCCGACGCTATCGGCGAATTCGCCGACCATTTCGATGTAGTGCTGTAAGCCTGGGATAGTGCCTTGCAACGGCTTAAAGCGCCGCTCCGCCATCCACGGCGCGCGGATGGCGAATTGGGTCGAGCCGCCGCTGCCACTCGCAATGGCCTTGATCATCAGGTCGACGTCGACACCCGACTTGAGCCCGAGCGCCATCGCTTCCGCGGTCGCCGCGATGTTGATAGAGACCAACAGATTGTTGATGAGCTTGACCCGGCTCGCCGCGCCGAAGGGGCCGAAATAGATGCATGAATCGGCAAAGCCGGCGACGACCGGCTCGATTTTCTTGCAGGCTTGCGCGTCGCCGGCGAGATAGATGACGCCTTTGCGCGCCGACACCATGCCCGGCGTTCCCGAGACCTCGCCGTCGATGAAGACGGCGCCCTTCTGCGCCAGCGGTGCGATTTGCCGCTTCTTGACCGGGACCGGATACGAACCGAGTTCGACCACGATCTGCCCCGGCCGCGCCGCCTTGAGCAGCCCATTCGGGCCCTGAACGACGTCTTCGAGCGCTTCATCGGAGGGCAGGCAGGAGAATACGATGTCGGCTTGCTCGCCGACGTCGGCCGGCGAGCGCGCCGGCACTCCGCCGATTTTCTCAAACTCGGCAAGCGAGCCGCGGCGGTAGCCGACGACGCGATAGCCGCTCTTGATCAGGTTCGCCGAGATCGGCATCCCGATCTTGCCGACGCCGACGAAGCCTATCGTATCCATTTTTTTGTTCACTCCCTCTCACGCCACCTCGATGGACTGATCGGAGAGGTTGACCCGCAAGCCCAGGCTGCCCTCCATGACCGTCCATTCTTTAAGCTCAAATGAGCGCAGCCCGCTGCTGACAAACGGATCGGCTTCCGCGAGTTCGCGCGCCTCGCGCGCGCTTGCCGCGCGCAGGATGGTCAGCCCGGCGCCGCTCGGCGGTCCGTCGCCGTCGGCCAAGGGACCGGAGGCGAACAAAACGCCGCGCCTTTCCAGTTCGATCATGTATTCGAGATGCGCGGGCAGATGCGCCTTCAATTTCTCCGGGGTCGCTGACGGCTTCGAAAGGACGGCGTAAAATTTGCGCCGCAGCATCTTCTGCGTGAGCTCGGCAATGCGCTCGTCCACGTTCATTATGCGTAACTCCTCCCTGACGCTATAGTATTTTGCCGTATGGTCAGCCGTTCCGGCGCAATATGTCAACACGCGCTCGTTTTGCGATTGGCTGCCATGATGGCTAGCGGCTATTCCTCGCCGACAAGTTCTTGTCGCCGCCGCTCCAGCTCCGCCGCATAGCGGCGCAGCGCGTAGGCCTCGGTGAGAAGCCCGATGACGCGGCGATCGAGGTAGGAATCGACCACGGCGAGAGCCTCCGCCTCGGCCCGATCGAAGACGAGCACCGCTTCCCTGATCGCCATGCCAGGCAGCAATACGGCGTCGGCATAGCGCAGCACCGCCTTAATCGATCGGTCCGGCGAGTCTTTCGCCGCATGCGCGTCGGCCACCAGCACCATGCCGGCGTAGCGGCCCTGCTCGTCGACGGCAATGATCGAAGCCGAAGAACCGAGCGGGAAGGTTTCGCGAAAAGCGGCGACCGTCGTTGCAACCGGTACCGTGCGAACGTCGTGGCGCATCATCTTGCCGACGGTCAGATCGCGCATCCAGCCGACATCGGCGGCGCTGCGGATCGTCTCGCCGCGCAGATGGAAACGCCAGGTTGCAAACGAATAGCCGAACGCCTCGCGCGTCACCTGCGAGGAGACGATCACCGCAATCAGCACCGCCGTTGTGAGCCACAGGTCGCCCGTCGTCTCCAGGGCGATAAAGGTCATGGTCAGCGGGCCGCCGATAACCGAGGCGGAAAGCGCGCTCATGCCGATCACGGCATAGGCATTGGAGTCGAAGGAAGCGCTGGGCCAGATGGCGGCGAGCAGACCGGCCAAGAGATTACCGCCGAGCGCGCCCATCAGCAGCGAAGAGAAGAACAATCCGCCGCGGAAGCCTGAGCCAAGCGAAACAATCGACGCCGCGATTTTGAGCACGAAGAATAGCGCCACGGTCCACAGAGACAACCGCATCATCCCCGAAAGGTGCAGGGCGCCATGACCCGACGACATCACCTGCGGCGCGGCCATGGCCAAAAGCCCGACGACAAGGCCGCCAACCACCGTGCGCAGTCCCAGTCGCAGCTTTAAGCGGGCGAACAAGGATTCGCTCAGCGCTACCCCGCGCATGAGCAGAATGCCAAGCACGGCGGAGAGGAGGCCGATGACCGCGGCGATGACGAGATCGTGGGTCAGGATGGTGATCTGCTCGGGCGCGACGATACCGACCTCGGCCGCCGCCAGCGCGTGCGCGACGAGGTAGCCGATCAGTGCCGCAACGGCGACCGGCGCCAAGCCGTTCGGCGAATAGCCGCCGATGATGAGTTCGAAGCCGTAAAAAGCACCGGCGAGCGGAGCGCCGAAGGCGCCGGCGATGCCGCCGGCGGCACCGCAGCCGACCAGGATGCGCAGGTCGGCGCGTCGCAGCCGAAACGCCATGCCGATGCGCGAGGCGATGCCGGCGGCGAATTGCGTATAGCCCGCCTCGAGGCCGACCGAGGCGCCGACGCCGCTTGACCATACCGTCTGCGCTGCGACAATCACGCTGCCGAGGAGCGACATGCGGCCGCCATGCAGCGCATTGGCTTCGATCGGATCGACCTCCTGCTCCGGCCGCCAGCGCGCGATCAACTCGCGGGCGACGCCGAAAAGAAGCCCGCCGATGAGCGGGACCGAGATCGCCACCAAGGGATCGAGCCGCAGCAGACCCGACAGCCGCACGCCCGGCTCGAGGTGAAAGAACGCGCGATGCAGCAGATCGACGGCGGTGCCCATTGCCGCCACGACCAGGCCCGCGATCGCGCCGACCAGCGCCGCAAGGGCAATCAGGCTCGACTCACGCGCCCGTACGACGGCGCGCAGCCGCCGCGGTATTTCGAATTGACTGACGATTTTATCCATCAAGGCAAAGCACCTAGGCGACAGGTCCTGCCGCGGGCCAATAAGCAGGCTTATATTGGACCGACTTCGGCTGGTTCACGTAGCGGCCGAGGGCGTAGCCAACGACCCAACGAGGAGCTCGTCATGCCTCATCCCATCCCGACGATCGTTGCGGGCTCCGTCGCGGGTTTTTTCCTTGCGGCCACCCTCCCGCTGCTGGCGCAGACAAACGGCACTCTGCTCGAAGGCAAGGCGGCGTTCGGAGACTGGCATGCAGATAGCCCCGGGACACGGCGTCTGATCAAGGCGCAGGACTTGCCCGCCCCCGATCCCGCTCAGTCAGTCAGGAATACCGTCACAAATGTGCATCGTAGCGATGCGCAAAAGCCCATCGTCCCAAACGGCTTTGAAGTCAACGAATTTGCATCAGGGCTCGACCATCCGCGCCTTATCCGGATGGCGCCAAACGGCGATATCTTCGCCGCCGAAAGCGCTGCCGGTCGTATCCGCGTATTGCGCCCGAACGGCGAACGATCGGAACCGGCAAGCGTATTCGCCTCCGGCCTGTTCGGTCCGTTCGGCATCGCCTTCTATCCGCCCGGTCCCGACCCGCAATGGATTTATGTTGGCAACACCGATTCCGTCGTCCGCTTTCCTTATCGCAACGGCGATCTGACGGCGCGCGGCTCCGCCGAAATCATCGTGCCGCATTTGCCGGTCGGCGGTCATCGCACGCGCGACGTCGTGTTCTCGGCGAACGGGCAGACCATGTACCTTTCGGTCGGCTCCGGCTCGAACGTCGCCGAAGACATGGAGAAGCTCAGCGGCGACGCGTTGCAGGATTGGCAATCGTCCCACCCGCTCGGCGCCACCTGGGGCCGTGAAACCGATCGCGCCGATGTGCTGGCTTTCGATCCACAAGGCAAGCGTATCGGCATTTTCGCCACCGGAATCCGCAACTGCGTCGGCATGGCGATCGACCCGTCGAACGGTACATTGTGGTGCTCGACCAACGAGCGCGACGGCCTCGGTAACAATCTGCCGCCCGATTACATCACGCGCGTGCGCGACGGGGCTTTTTACGGCTGGCCCTGGTATTACATTGGCGCCAACGAAGATCCGCGGCACAAGGACGAGCGGCCGGACCTGAAAGACAAGATCACTGTCCCCGACGTGCTCATCCAGGCCCATTCGGCTTCGCTGGAAATGACCTTCTACACGGCGACGCAGTTTCCCGCGGACTATCGCGGCAATATCTTCGCCGCCGAGCATGGATCGTGGAATCGCGCCATCCGCACCGGCTACAAGGTGATCCGCGTCATCGTGAAAGATGGCGTGCCGACCGGCGAATACGACGATTTCGCCACCGGCTTCGTCGTCAACGATGCCGAGGTTTGGGGCAGGCCTGTCGGGGTGGCAGTCGACAAGGACGGCGCCTTGCTGGTCTCCGAGGATGCGAGCGGGACCGTCTGGCGCATCACCTATGTCGCGAAGCGCTGATGTTGCGCATACGGCCATCCGGCGGCAAGCGGAACTCCTGATCGCAGAAATCGTTGAAATGGGGAGACTGCGCTTGGGGGCAATCCGTCATGGCTCGATATGCACCCCGGGGCAGCGCGCGGCGCGGATTTCAGTCGCCGCTTTCCCGCGCCACATTTCAGCCGTTTGCGCGCACCGCCGCGTTCCGGCGCAGCGCAGCCGCGATCCGGCAGCATCGTCGAGACCAATATTCTCGATCGGCTCGATTCGCTGCAGTTTGGCCGCTTCCATCTTCTTGTGATCGTTGCACTCGGCGTCACTTGGGTCCTCGACAGCCTCGAAGTCACGCTTGCCGGCTCGCTTTCCGGCGAACTGATGCAACACGCGGGTCTTGGCTTGAGCAGTTCGCAGATCGGCCTCGCCGGCAGCTCTTATCTGTATGGGGCGGTGCTGGGCGCGTTCGGTTTCGGCTGGATCGGCTGGGGCGCAAGAAGCTATTCTCGATCACGCTCGCCGTTTACCTTCTGGCCACTGCCGTCACGGGATTGTCCTGGAATGTCTGGAGTTTCGTGCTATTCCGTTTCGTCACCGGCGCCGGTATCGGCGGCGAATACACTGCCATCAATTCGACAATCCAGGAGCTTATCCCTGCGCGCCTGCGCGGCTGGACTGATCTCCTCATCAACGGCAGCTTCTGGGTCGGGGCAGCGATGGGCGCAGGCGGCTCGATTGTGCTGCTCAACCCCGCCTTTATCGACCCGGCGCTGGGATGGCGGTTGGCCTTCCTGATCGGCACCACGATAGGACTCATTATTCTCGCCATGCGACGCTGGATTCCCGAAAGCCCCCGTTGGCTGATGACCCACGGCTTCGTGAAAGAAGCGGAAGCCGCCGTCAGCGGAATAGAAGCACGGTTCCCGCGCGGCTCCCGCGAAGCCGCCCATGAGCGGCCGCGCGCGCGATTGCGCCTGCGCGATCACACCCCAATGCTTGAAGTCTTGCGCGCGCTGTTTGAGACCTACCGTCAGCGCACGCTGGTCGGGCTGAGCCTGATGGCGGCGCAGGCATTCTTTTATAATGCCATCTTCTTCACTTATGCGCTGATCCTGACCAACTTTTACGACATCCCCGCCGACCGCATCGGCTGGTACATCCTGCCCTTCGCCGCCGGCAACGTATTGGGACCGATCTTGCTCGGCCGGTTGTTCGACGCCGTCGGGCGCAGGGTGATGATCGCAGCGACCTATGCAATATCGGCCGTACTCTTGGCGGGCACCGGTTATCTGTTCAGCCAAAACATCCTCTCCGCGCAGGCGCTGACACTCGCCTGGATGATCGTCTTCGCCTCGGCGGCCTCGAGCTCCGCCTACCTCTCGGTGAGCGAAATCTTCCCGCTGGAAATTCGCGCGCTTGCCATCGCCTTCTTCTACGCGATCGGCACGGGCGTCGGCGGCGTCGCGGGGCCGTTGCTGCTGGGAGCGCTCATTAGCACCGGCTCGCGCGGCAGCGTCGCCATCGACTACTTCATCGGCGCGCTGTTGATGATCGCCGCCGCGGCGGTCGAAGCATTGTGGGGCGTCGCCGCCGAGCGCAAGTCGCTCGAGGCGGTGGCCAGGCCGCTCTCGTTTATCGAGTCATGATGGGATAGAACGTGCGAAGCCAGATGAACATTGCCGACTTCGACATGGAAATTGCGACGACATCGCTCACATCCGATTTGCGCGATTGTGCGATCCTGCTCGACATCGATGGCACCATCCTCGATATCGCACCGGCGCCGCAGGAAGTCTGGGTGCCGCCCATGCTGCGGCTCACCCTTGCCCGGTTGCAGGAGTTGACCGGCGGCGCGCTGGCGCTGGTGAGCGGCCGGCCACTCAACGACGTCGATCTGATTTTTGCGCCCCTCCAGCTTGCCGCCATCGGCGGCCACGGCGCGGAGTTGCGGCCGGTTCCCGGTAAGGAGCCGCAGCTTCGCGCAGCATCGTTGAGCGCGGATTTGAAGCGCAAACTCGCCTCGCTCACCGAACTGGGGCCGGGCGTACTCGTCGAGGACAAAGGTTATTCGCTCGCTCTGCACTACCGACTGGCGCCCGATCTCGGTTCTGCGCTGCATGCGGCGGTCGCGCGAATTTGCGCGCAGATGCCGTCGGGCACCGTCGAGATCATGCCGGGGAAGGCGGTCGTCGAGGTCAAACCGGCCCGCGTGAACAAAGCGCTGGCGGTCCACGAACTGATGCAATACCCGCCATTCACCGACCGGCATCCGATCTTCATCGGTGACGACGTCACCGACGAACCGGTCTTCGGCGTCATCCCGAAGTTCGGCGGTTTGGGCTTTTCCGTCGGCCGGATCGTCCCCGGCGCCGACGGTCATTTCGATACGCCGGAGGACGTCCGCTCCTGGCTCGCCCGGATCGTGGCCGACCGCGGGGACGCGGTGGAATGAAGGACCACGGGCTGGATCTTGCCGTCATCGGGAACGGGCGAACGGCCGCATTGGTCGATCCCTGCTCGCGGATCGTCTGGTGGTGCTATCCGCGCTTCGACGGCGATCCGGTTTTCTGCCGATTGCTGGCGGGCAAGCAGGAAAAGGGATTCTCCGACGTCGTCCTCGACGACATGGCGGAGTTTCAATCGGAATATTTGCGCAATACCGCGATCGTCTCCACGGTGCTCACCGATCACCAGGGCGGCAAGGTGCGGATCACCGATTTCATTCCGCGCTTTCGCCAGTTCGGCCGCGTTTTCCGCCCGCCGCAGATCTTCCGCATCATCGAGCCGATGGCCGGGCTGCCGCGCATCACCATCAGGATGCGGCCCACCTGCGAGTACGGCAAACCGCTGCCGCAGCGCTCGCTCGGCTCTAACCACATCCGCTATTCCAGCGAAGGCACCGTAATTCGGCTGACGACGGATGCGCCGCTGTCGCTGATCGACGGCGAGGCGCCGTTTGTGCTTACGCGCCCGCTCCACCTCGTCTTCGGTCCGGACGAGCCGTTTCCCGGCGACTTGCAGGCGACGTGCCGCGAATTCGCCGACCGCACGCGCGATTACTGGATGGAGTGGGTGCGCCGGCTGTCGATCTCCTACGATTGGCAGGAAGCGATCATCCGCGCCGCGATCACGCTGAAACTCAGCAATTTCGACGAAACCGGTGCCGTCGTCGCCGCCCACACCACGTCGATCCCAGAATCGCCGGGCTCAGGCCGCACCTGGGACTATCGTTACTGCTGGCTGCGCGACGCCTATTTCGTCGTCCAGGCGCTCAACCGTATCGGCGCCACGCGCACCATGGAGGAATTCATCTCGTTCACGCTCTCGATCGCCTCGACGTCCGACCAGGAGCTGCGGCCGCTTTACAGCGTGGTGCCGACGGGGACGCTCGAGGAGCGGATCGCACCGGAGCTTGACGGCTATCGCGGCGACGGCCCGGTGCGGATCGGCAACGCCGCGGTCGATCAGACCCAGCACGACGCCTATGGCAGCGTCATCCTTGCCGCCATGCCGATGTTCTTCGACCGCCGCCTGCCGCGGCCGGGCGACGAGGGATTGTTTCGGCTTCTGGAGACGCTCGGCCACCGCGCCGCCAAGAAGGCGCTCGAACCGGACGCCGGCATCTGGGAATATCGCGGACGCCAGCGCGTCCATACCCACTCGGCGGCGATGTGCTGGGCCGGCTGTCAGCGGCTTTCGGCGATCGCCACGCGCATCGGCCTGGACGACCGCGCGCAGTACTGGAACGCCGTCGCCGAGCCGATCCATGCTGCGCTGCTCGAGGGCGCCTGGAACGAGAAACGCGGCGCCTTCACCGCCGCCTTCGGCTCCGACGACCTCGATGCCAGCGTGCTACTGCTTCCCGATCTCGGGGTCATCGAGGTGGACGATCCGCGGTTCGTGTCGACCGTGGCCGCCATGGAACGCGAGCTGGTGCGGGAAAAACACGTGATGCGTTACGCCAGCGCCGACGATTTCGGCCTGCCGGTGACCGCCTTCCTGATCTGCCGGTTCTGGCTGATCGACGCGCAATGGTCGCTCGGGCGGCGGGAAGCGGCGCGCGACCTTTTCATCGATGCGCTCAGCCATCGCAACCGCTACGGCCTCCTTTCCGAGGACGTCGATCCGCAGACCGGCGAGCTCTGGGGCAATTTTCCGCAGACCTATTCGATGGCCGGGCTCATCCTCTCCGCGATGCGGCTGTCGCGCAGTTGGGAGGATCGCTACTGGCGCGGGTGAGCGCGCGCCACTCAGGCGCCCTGCGTAAAAAACCCTCACGGCGACGGAAAACCCTTGCATCGCTGAGTGATCGCGATTATGTCGCGCCCAATTTCACCCGCTGCCCTGCGCCCAGCATTCGCGCACGTAACAAAACGGCATACGTCACAGAAGGACCGATGAAGATGCATGCCACGACCGAGGTCGCCGGCGCCTGGCCCCTGCATGCGCGCTTCGACGGCCCGATCGTGATGATCGGCTTTGGCTCGATCGGCCGGGGAACTTTACCGCTCTTGGAGCGCCACATCGCGTTCGATCGGAAGAAATTCGTCGTCATCGCGCCCGACGACGAGGGTCGCGGCTTGCTCGACGACCGCCAGCTCCGTTTCATCCACAAGGCGATCACCCGGGAGAATTACCGCGACGTGCTGACCCCGCTGCTCGCAGCTGGGCCCGGGCGCGGAATGGTCGTCAACGTTTCGGTCGACACCTCCTCGGTCGATTTGATGGCGTTCGCCAAGGATCTTGACGCCTTTTACATCGACACGGTCATAGAGCCGTGGCCGGGTCTCTATACCGACCGCAAGCTGTCGATTTCGCAACGCTCGAACTACGCACTGCGCGAAGGGCTGCTGGAGCTGCGCCGCCGCCGGCCCGGAGGCGTTACCGCCGTAAGCTGCTGCGGCGCCAACCCGGGGATGGTGTCGTGGTTCGTCAAGCGGGCATTGCTCGATGTCGCCGCGGCGATCGACCTTGAGGTCGAGGCGCCGAAAACCCGCGACGACTGGGCGCGGCTGATGCAACGCGCCGGCGTCAAGGGCATCCATATCGCCGAGCGGGATACACAGCGCGCGCGCGACCCCAAGCCGCGCGGTGTATTCGTCAACACCTGGTCGGTCGAGGGCTTTTGCGCCGAGGGCTTGCAGCCGTCGGAGCTCGGCTGGGGCACCCATGAGAAAATCATGCCGGCGAATGCGCGGCGCCACGACTTCGGCTGCGATGCAGCCATCTACCTGACCCAGCCGGGCGCGAGCACGCGGGTGCGCTCCTGGACCCCGACCGCGCAGTCGCAGCACGCATTCATGATCACGCACAACGAATCGATCTCAATCGCGGACTACTTCACGCTGCGCGAGAACGACAATGTCGTCTACCGGCCGACCTGTCACTACGCCTATCACCCCTGCGACGACGCCGTGCTGTCGCTGCACGAGATGGCCGGCGCCGCTTGGCAGACGCAGCCGGAATGGAAGATTCTGGGCGAGCGCGACATCGTCGATGGCATGGATGAGCTCGGCGTACTGCTCTACGGACACGCCCATAACGCCTATTGGTACGGTTCGCAGCTCTCTATCGAGGAGGCGCGGCAGCTTGCGCCGTACCAGAACGCCACCGGACTACAGGTGACTTCGGCGGTGCTCGCCGGCATCGTCTGGATGCTGGAAAACCCCGACCGCGGCATCGTCGAAGCCGACGAGATGGATTTTCGCCGTTGCCTCGAAATCCAGCGGCCCTATCTTGGCCCCGTGGTCGGTTGCTACACCGACTGGACGCCGCTGCACCGTCGCGACGGATTGTTTCCGGAGGCCGTCGATCGCAACGACCCGTGGCAATTCACCAACGTGATGGTGCGCTGACGGCTAAGGCTCACCGCGCTTGAACGGCGGTTCCTTGCCGGGCGGCACGCCCTGCTCGCTCATTGCCAGCAGCATGGCGATGCCGATATAGGTGCCGGCGACCGACGTCAGATCCACGACCTGCTGCTCGCCGAGAAGCTCTTTGGCGCGATTGAAGGTTTCGTCGGAGACTTCGTGCCTGGCGGTCAGCTCGGTGACGAAGTCGTACACCACAGCTTCCTGCGGCTTCATGTTCGACGGCCGCTTGTTGGCCTTGAGCTCGGCGACGATATCCGGCGACAAGCCGGCCTTGATGGCGATCGGGGCGTGCGCAAACCATTCCACCTGCGAGCGCCACTGCCGCCCGATTATGAGGATCGCAAGTTCGTTGAGGTGCAACGGCACGGACGTTTCCCAGCGCAGATAATGCAGGAGGTCGAGCATCCTTTGCCCGAGCACCGGACTGCGCAGCAGCGCATTATACGGCCCGCCCAGACCGACGCTCGATACCTTCATGATCTCTTCGCCGAGCGGCTTTTGCTTGTCGCTGAGTTGATCCATCGTAAGCAGCGGGAAGCGGGGCTCTTTGCTCATCGCAACGTCCTGTCGTCATTATCTTCGGTCAAAATGTAACGGAGGCTAAGAGGGGGCGCCATGGCGTTGCGTGTCGACGGACGTCTTGCAATCGGACGTTGACCCCGCAGCCGTTCGACGCGGTTGCCTCTCCGCGACATTCAATGAAATATGCTGGCCGGAATGACAAGATTGCCGCAGAGAGCGGTCGGGAGGAAAGGCCATGAGGCTTGTTACATTCGCGACCGCCGGCGCGGAGCGCATCGGCGCGCTGGCTGACGGCGATCGGCGGATCGTCGATTTCGTAACCGCGTTCGCCGACGCGGGTTCCGCTTTCGGCAGCATGCAGGCGTTGATCGAAGCCGGCCCGGCTGCCCTCGACCGCGCCCGCGAGATTGCCGCCGACGCGCAGCGCAGCGGACGCGGCATGATCGACGCCGCGTCGGTCAGGCTGTTGGCGCCGTTGCCGGGGCCGCCGCAATTGCGCGACTTCCTTTGCTTCGAAAAGCATTTAATTCAGGCATTCACGCGCATACAGCAGATGCGGGCCGCCACCGCGCCCGATCCGGAAAAAGCGCTGCGCGAGCTGGAAAAGCAGGGCGGGTTCAAGGCGCCGAAAATCTGGTACGAGCGGCCGAGCTTCTACAAGCCGAGTCGTTTCGGCGTTTGCGGCACCGATCAAGACGTAAAGTGGCCGGCCTATTCGAAGACGATCGACTACGAATTGGAATTCGCCTGCGTGATCGGCAAGCGCGGCAGCGATATCTCCAAGGAACAAGCGCGGGCACACATTTTCGGCTACACGATTTTCAACGATCTATCCGCGCGCGACGAGCAGAGCCTGGAAATGCTCTCCAGTCTCGGCCCGGGCAAAGGCAAGGATTTCGACAATTCAAATCCGATCGGACCGTGTATCACCACCGCCGATGAAATTCCCGACCCCTACGCGCTGGAGATGATCGTGCGCGTCAACGGCGAAGAGCGCGGCCGCGGCAGTTCGCGCGAGATGCACTGGAAATACGAGGATTGCATTGCCTTTGTCTCGCGGGCGGAGACGGTGCATCCGGGCGAAATATTTTGCTCAGGCACGGTCGGCAACGGCTCCGGCCTCGAGATCGGCCGCTACCTCGAACCCGGTGATGTCGTCGAGCTCGAGGTCGAGAAAATCGGCGTATTGCGTAATCGCATCCTGCGCGGATGAATCAAAACAACTCGGGAGGAAATGTCATGGTGCAAAAGATCCGCCGCTTCGTCACCGGCCATAACGCCGCCGGCAAGGCGATCGTCGTGATCGACGATCACGCGCCGAACGCGACGGAGATCAAAGGATGGCCCGGCCTCGGCGTCACGGAGGTCTGGGTGACCGACGAAATGCCGGTCGATAATCATGGCGCGAAGGACCGCTCGTTGCGCCCGATGCGCCATGATCCGACGCCGTCCGGCACCATCTTCCGCGTCGTCGAAATTCCGCCCGAGGGAGCGGGCACCAAAATCGATCCGGACGCTGCCTTCGGCCATCTCGGCAGCACCAACAAGCCGAGCGCGCAGGATTCCGCCAAGCACCCGACCATGCATAAGACTAACTCGATCGATTACCTCGTGGTCATCTCCGGATCGATGCACATGTTGATGGAAGAAGGCGAGGTCGAGCTGCACGCTGGCGACTGCATCGTCCAGCGCGGCACCAACCACGCGTGGGTCAATCGCAGCGGCAAGCCCTGCCTGCTGGCCGCAGTGCTCATCGACGCCAAGCCCGCGCCCTGATCGAACCGCGACGGCGGGCGCGATGAATCTCGCGAGCTGGGTGGAGAAATGGGGTCGGGCGGCCGCCGACCGGCCCGCAATCGCATTCGGCGAAAAGCCCCACACAAATTATCGGCAATGGGCGGCCCGTTCGCGCGTGCTCGCCGGCAATCTGCGTGCGCTGTGCCGGCCCGACGACCGCGTGGCGATCGCCATGACCAACCGGCCGGAATTCCTCGAAGCGCTGTTCGCGATCTGGCATGCCGGACTGGTTGCGGTGCCGATGAACGCCAAGCTGCACAGCGACGAATTCGGTTACATCGTCGGCGACACGCAAGCTGCGCTGATCCTCGCCAGCCCGGATCGCGCCGACGACGTGGCGCCGCACGGCCGCACCATCGCGACCGTCAGCCGCGAATGGCGGCGGCTTTTTCAGGGCGATGGCGTCGACATCGTGCCGCGCCAGCCGAGCGATCTCGCCTGGCTGTTTTATACCAGCGGCACCACCGGCCGCCCTAAGGGTGCCATGCTGACCCACGGCATCATGATGACGCAAACGCTCGCCTATTTCGCCGAGATCGAGCCGGTCGGCGCCGGCGATTGCGTGCTCCATGCCGCGCCGATGTCGCACGGTTCCGGCTGCTACGGCCTGCCCTTCGTCGCCATGGGCGCCAACACCGTCGTCCCCGAAAGCACCGGCTTCGACCCGGAAGAGATCGCGACGCTGCTTGCCGCGCACGGCAACGTCAGCTTCTTTGCCGCGCCGACCATGGTGAGCCGGCTGGTCAATCATTCGGGCTTCGCCGCCGCCGATCACCGGGGCTTGCGTACCATCATCTACGGCGGCGCGCCGATGCATTTCGAGACGCTTGTTCGGGCCATGGATTTGCTGGGACCGAAATTCGCACAAATCTACGGTCAGGGCGAAGTGCCGATGACCATCACCGCGCTGTCGAAGGCGTTGCACGCCGACCGCGCGCGGCCGCGCTGGCGCGAGATCATGGGCTCGGTCGGCCTGCCGCGCACCAATGTCGAGGTGCGTGTCGCCGATGAGCAAGACCGCGATCTCCCGATCGGCGAAGTCGGCGAGGTGCTGGTCCGCGGTGAAGTGGTCATGGCGGGCTATTGGAACAATCCGGCCGCCACCGCCGAAACCCTTCGCGGCGGCTGGCTGCACACCGGCGACATGGGCACCTTCGACGAAGAAGGATTCCTGACGCTGAAAGACCGATCCAAGGATCTGATCATCAGCGGCGGCAGCAACATCTATCCGCGCGAGGTCGAAGAAGTGCTGCTGCGGCATCCCGGCGTCTTCGAAGTCTCGGTCATCGGCCGGCCGCATCCCGATTGGGGCGAGGAAGTCATCGCCTGCGTGGTGGCGCGCCCGGAGCGGACGGTGTCCGCGGAAGAACTGGACGCGCTGTGCCTTTCCGCCATCGCGCGGTTCAAACGCCCGCGAGGCTACGTCTTTCTCGAGGCTTTGCCCAAGAACAATTACGGCAAGGTGCTCAAGACCGAGCTGCGTAGATTGCACGGTCTAGTGCCCGAAAATTGATCATTTTTCTGCCATTTCAACGCTCAGATGTCGTCTGCCGATTCTCGTCCGGGGGCATCCCAGCCAGTCGGGACGCATAAGTGAGTCAAGCGATTGTAAAATATAATTTTTTCGCCTGTTCGGCGATCCGATTTTTATAGCAATCGCCGGCTTTCCGTCTCGAATTCCTATCGATCAATCCGCAGATTCGCCCCTGGCACATGCCTTGCACACAAGCTGGGCAAAGACGCCGGGAGAAGACTTTGAAATATCTGCCTTCCCCTCCTGCGGCCTCTAATGCCGTCGCAGTCATGGTAGCCGCGGCGGCGATCACGATTGGCTGCGCGGCGGCGGCCGAAAATTCCGACATCAGCATTCGCCGCTTGCTCGAACGGACGAGTTTCAGCGATGCCGAGATCAAGGACGGATTTTTTAAGACCGCGTTCCGCGCCGAACTTCAATTCGATCGGCGGGCTGAGCGCATACGCAAATTCGACGAGCCGGTCCGGGTGTTCGTGGTCGATCGCGGCACGCCCGATCGCCGCGCGGAAATTGCGGCCGTCATCGCCGATATCCGGGCCCTTGTACAGCACCTCGATCTGGCGATGACCGACGACCGGCAATCAGCGAATTTCGTCGTGACACTCGTGCAAAGACGCGATCTCGCACCGACCATCCGTTCGCACTTCGGGCCGGAAAGGGCAAAGCTCATTCAGCGCGCGCTTGCCCCGGAATGCCTGTCGGGTATCGGCAAAGACGCGAGCTTTCGTATCCGTCGCGCCGAGGTCATTCTGCCGGTCGATGCCGGCGAGTTTTCGTTTTACGACTGCGCCTACGAAGAAATGCTGCAAGGGCTGGGGATCATCAACGACGACAGCTCGGTCCCCTGGACCATGTTCAATGACGACGTGCAAATGGGATTCTTCGACGTTTACGATCAGCACCTCGTCAATATTCTTTATGACCCGCGCATTCGGCCCGGAATGACCCGAAACGAGGTCGACGCACTGTTGCCGCAGATTTTGCCGACGGTGCGCGCATGGGTAGCCAAGGGTACTCCGTCGCGCTCCGGAGAATCGGGCGGCGTGAAAGCCGGCCTTGAAAATCGCGGTGAAGCACAATCGCCGCGGCAGGCCGCCGGCAAATAGCTGCGCCGCGGTCCCGCTCCAGGCTATCAGTTCACGCCATCGATGTCGGCGGACGACCCGCGCCTATGCTCGACCGTGAAGTCGAGAGACGCGCCTCAACGCTTCGGCGAACTGTGCGCCGAAGAAGAAGAAAACTCGGTGATGCTGTAATCGGCGGTTTGCACCAGCTGATGATTCCGCGCTTGCACGCTCGCGGTTTGGGTTGAATGGTTGTACTTCGACGGCGCGCTCGCCGCTCCACCGGCTTGCGCCGACACGAAGCCAATTGACATGAACGCAGCCGCGGCAGTCATGGTGATCAGAGTTTTGCGCATCGTATCCTCCATCGGGGCTTGAGCGGTTGTTTCCTCATCGCGTTCTAACATCGCGATTCTAACGCCTTTACTAATAACTATGAGCCGCGCTTTTGCAGCGTGCAACAAACAACTGTTGCTTACAAAATCAGCAATAATAATTTCCGATGACAAATCCATCATTCGATTATGACGCAGCGCCGCAGAACATTGCCGCAATGCGAAGAGGGTGATGGATTAAACCAGGAGGCCCGTCGCCAACCCACCGTTTACGCTGCCTTTTTTGATGATTGCGCGGCGGCCCGCGTGCCAACCCTGGCGCCGCTGGCAAATTGACAAAGGGTGTGAATGGATGGACGTTGCATGCTTCCATCCAGGCCATGCCTGGTTTCCGGGGCGCGCATTATGACACTCACCGATATTTCCAATGTCACCGGCTTCCCGGCCGGAGTCGTTCCGGTCACGCGCGTGCGAGCGAACGAAGAGAGCGACCGCCCACAGAGGCGCGATCTGATGGATCGGGTTGCCCGCGAGAGTGAGCGCGGCAGCGCCGGTTTGCCGATCGCCGTGCAAGTGATCGCCCGGCCCTGGCGCGATCATGTTGCGCTGGCCGCCATGGCGCAGATTGAAGCCGTGGCGAGGAAGCAACTGGACTATCCAACGAGGCCGCCGCTATGAACGAGATGCTTGTCAAGATTCCCGCAGCCGTCCCCGAAATGCGCGCGGTCTTCGATGCACAGCGCGCGGCGTTCCTGCGCGCGGGAGCGCCATCGCTGCAGGAACGACGCACCGATCTGACAAAGCTCGGCGAAGCGATCAAGCAAAGTGCCGGTCGCCTTGCCGAGGCGATTTCGGCGGATTTCGGCAATCGTTCGCGTCACGAAACCGCGCTCGGCGAAATCATGCCGGTGCAGTCTGCAATCCGTCACACGCTTCGCCATCTTCCCGGCTGGATGCGGCCGAAGCGGGTATCGGTCGGCCTCGAGTTGATGCCGGCGGGCGCCCGTATCCTCTATCAGCCGGTCGGCGTGGTTGGGATCATCAGTCCGTGGAATTATCCGCTCAACCTTTCGATCGTGCCGCTCATTGCTGCGCTCGCGGCCGGCAATCGCGTGATGTTGAAGCCGTCTGAGCTGACGCCGCGCACATCGGACTTTTTGGCCGAACTTCTTGGCGGCCTATTCCCGTCCGACAAGGTCGCGACCGTTGTCGGTGGACCGGATACAGGCCAGGCCTTCGCGCGCCTTCCCTTCGATCATTTGCTTTATACCGGCTCAACCGCCGTGGGGCGGCTGGTCATGCAGGCCGCCGCCGAGAATTTGACGCCGGTGACGCTGGAGCTCGGCGGCAAGTCGCCGTGCATCCTCGGCGAAGATGCGTCGCTCCCCGGCGCGGTCGAAAGCATTGTCTATGGCAAGCTCGTAAACGCCGGCCAGACCTGCATCGCGCCCGATTACGTGCTGCTGCCCGAGCCGAGGCTCGATGAATTCATCACGCTGACCGTCGATACGGTGGAGAAGTTCTACCCGACGCTCGCCGGCAATCCAGACTACACCTCGATGGTCAACGACCGGCATTATCGGCGCGTCGCGCAATACATTGCTGAGGCCAAGGCGAACGGCGCGCGCGTGATCGAGATCAATCCGAAACGGGAAACGCTGCCGGCAGAGGGGCGAAAGCTCGCGCCCACGCTGGTGATCGAACCAGGCGACAACCTATCCATCATGCGCGACGAAATTTTTGGCCCCGTGCTGCCGGTCAAGAACTATCGCAGCCTTGACCAGGCGATCGATTACGTCAACGCCCACCCGCGTCCGCTCGCGCTCTATTATTTCGGCACCGATCAAGCCAAACGCGACAAGGTTTTGCGCAAGACCGTCTCCGGCGGCGCCTCGGTCAATACGACGCTATTCCATTTTGCTGCGGAGAACCTGCCGTTTGGCGGCATCGGGCCTTCCGGCATTGGCGCGTATCACGGCGAATTCGGCTTTCAGACCTTCTCCCATCGCAAGGGCGTCTTCCTGCAGAGCCGCTTCAATGCCGCGCGTTTCCTCTATCCGCCCTTCGGGCGGATCACCGATCTGATGCTGAAGTTTCTCACACGCGGCTGAGGCGTTTGGCAGGCTCAATCCGCGTCGACTGTTTCCGGCGGCACTTGGTCGGCCTGCGCACGCTGCTCGACCGGCATCTCCACCCGCGTCAGGTTGTAGGCGCTGTTGACCAGCGCAACGTGGGAGAAGGCCTGCGGAAAGTTGCCGACCAGACGCTTCAAGCGCGGATCGTATTCCTCGCTGAGCAGGCCGACGTCGTTACGCACCGCTATGAGGCGACGAAATATCCGCTCGGCGTCGGCGACGCGGCCTTGCAGCATGTAGACGTCGACGAGCCAAAAGCTGCAGGCGAAGAAGGCGCCTTCGCCCGGCGACAGGCCGTCGTCGGTCTCCTGCGTGTCGTAACGCATGACGAAACCGTTGCGCAGCAGGCGGCGCTCGATCGCCGCGACGGTATTTTTCACCCGCGCATCGGAAACCGGCAGAAAGCCGACGCACGGAATAAGCAGCAGGCTGGCATCGAGGCGCTTTGAATCGTAGGACTGCACGAAGCTGCCGAGTTGCTCGTTGAAGCCTCTCGCGCACACCTCGTCGAAAATCTCCTCGCGCAATTTGCGCCATTCGTCGAGCGGACCTTCGAGCCCGAAGGTTTCCGCACTCTTGATCGCGCGATCGAATGCGACCCACGCCATCATCTTGGAATGCGTGAAGTGCCGCGGAGCGCCGCGCACTTCCCAAATTCCCTCGTCGGGTTCCTTCCAGATTTTCTAAAGGTGGTCGAGGAAGGCAAGCTGCGCCGCCCATCCCGATTCATTGGTCGACAGCCCACCGCGACGCGCCTGATGGTGGACGTCCATGATCTCGCCGAACACGTCGAGCTGGAGTTGGCTGTGGGCGGCGTTGCCGATACGCACCGGCGCCGATTTTTCGTAGCCGGGCAGCCACGGCACGGTCCATTCGGTCAGCCGCCGCTCGCCGGCGATACCGTACATGATTTGCAGTTGCTCCGGGCTGCCGGCGACCGCCCGCAATAGCCAATCGCGCCAGGCCTGGGCCTCTTCGAAATAGCCCGCGTGCATGGCGCCAAGCAAAACCAGCGTGGCGTCACGTAGCCAGCAATAGCGGTAATCCCAATTGCGCTCGCCGCCGAGCTGCTCCGGCAGCGACGTGGTGAGCGCTGCGACCATGCCACCAGTGGGCGCATAACTGAGCGCCTTGAGCGTGATCATCGAGCGCAGCACCGCTTCCGACCATGGCCCGGCGGGCCGGCACCTCGCCGACCAGTCCTGCCAGAACGTTTCCGTTTCAGCCAAGGCCCGCGCCGGATCGAGCGGCTCGTCCAGCGGACGATGCGACGGCAAATAGCTCAGCACAAAGGGGATGGTCTCGTCGCGCTCGATGGTGAACTCGCCGACTGTGGTCATATCGGCGCCGCGCTGATGCACGGGGGTTCGCAGCACGACCATGTCGGGTCCGGCGATCGCCCGCAACGCTCCGTCTTCGAGCCGGGTCACCCAGGGGACGATGGCGCCGTAGCCGAAGCGCAGGATCAGCTCGGTGCGCATCGTCACTTGGCCGCGGATGCCGGTGACCAGGCGCACGATGGTCGAATGGCGACCGTGCAACGGCATGAAGTCGATGAGCGTCGCCGCGCCCTCTTCCGTTTCGAATTGGGTCTCCAGCACCAGCGTTTTCGGCCGGTAGCGACGCGTGATACGGGCTGCCGCGCTTGGCGCGATCAGCCAGCGGCCGTGCTCGGGTGAACCGAGCAGCGCGGCGAAACACGCCTCCGAATCGAAGCGCGGACAGCAGAACCAGTCGATCGAGCCGTCGCGAGAAACCAGCGCGGCGGTCCGGCAATCGCCGATAATCGCATAATCTTCGATGCGGGCGGCCATGAGATCAGGAAAACTCGACGATGACTTTGATATCGTCCGGTTGCCGTTGCAGGGATTGCGTCCACTGCTCGACCGGCTCGCGTCGTGTAATGAGCTTGTCGAGCCAGGCTTTGTCCGCTCGCCGCAACGCCTCAGCGGCCAATTCATAATGGCGGCGGTTGGCATTCACGCTACCGAACACGGTGTCGTTATCGAGCACCATGGTGCGATTGATCGCACCGATATCGAGGTTGAAGTCGTGGCCCGGCGTCGTGACGCCGACCAGGCAAACGATGCCGCCGGATGCCGTGCGCCCGAGAATCTCGCGCACGACACTCGGCGCGCCGGTACATTCCATCAAGATATCGGGTTGGAGCGGAAGGTCGGCGAGCGCCTCGATGTGGTAGGTCCCGCCCAGCTGGCGCACCAGGTCGCGCTTCCTCAGGCTTTCATGGTGGTCGAGCACGTGAACGTCGAGGCCGAACGAGCGCAGCCGCGCGACGGTCGCTGCGGCGTCGGGGCGCAAAGTTTCGTCAAACGCGAAGCGAGCCGGGAGGCAGCCGGGCCGCGTCAGCCAGAGTTCGGGGGAGGCCCACAGGTCTGCCGTCCCTGGCGGCACGCCGCAGAATGCCCTGCTCCCCAACCGCACTTCGCCGGCGCACAAGCCCTCCCCCGCATGTTCCGTCACGCCTTCGGCCGGCGCGACCGGACCGACAGCATCCAGCAGGGCGCGCGCCAGCGGGTGGCGGCTGTGGGCCGCCAGCGACGCAGCGACACGCAAGGCCTCGGCATCCACGTCGGCCGACAACCCCAGCAGAGGCCGCGTCAGCGTGCCGGTCTTGTCGAACACGACGGTGTCGACCGCGGCCAGCCGCTCCAGCGCGGTGGCGGATTTCAGCAGCACGCCGGCGCGCAGCAGCCGCGACGTGGCGATCACCTGCACGGCCGGCACGGCCAATGCCACTGCGCACGGACAGGTAATGATCAGCACGGCGCTCGCGGTCAGCAGCGCCTGCGTCGCGCCGACGCCCTGCACGAAGTACCACCACGCGAACGTCGCCAGCGCGGTCAGGTGCACCGCCGGCGCGTAGCGGCGCGCCACGCGGTCGGCCAGCACGACGAAGCGCGAGCGGCGTGCTTCGGCCGCCTCGATCAGGCGCACGCAGTCGGCCAGCAGCGTGCCGTCGCTGGCGGCCGTGGCGCGAACGG
>Ga0209415_10006158_pt1 | contig 21438 bp, 18 predicted proteins | sample PeaSoiSIISIP2007_FD_187696 | JGI IMG/M metagenome (GOLD analysis project Ga0209415, IMG submission 187696) | Peat soil microbial communities from Weissenstadt, Germany - SII-SIP-2007 (SPAdes) (version 2) | ecosystem: Environmental > Terrestrial > Soil > Wetlands > Peat | place: Germany... | reverse complement strand
CGGTGTCCGACTGAGCCGGTTGGGAGATACGGCCCGCCACGTCCTGTCACTTGCCGCGGTCATCGGACGAGACTTCGATCTCGATCTTCTTGCATCGGTGACCGACCGCTCCGAGGACGAACTGCTCGACATCATGGACGCGGCCACGGCCGCGGCCCTGGTGCGGGAGGTCAGCGAGGTTGCCGGGCGCTACGGCTTCTCCCATGCGCTCATCCAACACACCCTGTACGGGGACCTGGGGGCCACCCGCCGGGCCCGGGCTCATCAGAGCGTGGCCGAAGCCCTGGAATCGATATGCGGGGACCGTCCCGGTTCTCGGGTGGGAGAACTCGCCCACCACTGGTTCAGCGCTACCAAGCCAGTCGACCTCGCCAAGGCCCTCGACTACTCCCGCCAGGCAGCTGAAGCTGCCCTGGAGGCCCTGGCCCCTGACGAAGCCCTGGGCTACTACAACCAGGCACTGAGCCTGCACAGACAGTTTCCGGTTCCCGATCCCCTCCTCGGCGTCGACCTGCTGATCGGACTGGGCGTGGCCCAGCGTCAGACCGGGGTGGCCGGCTATAGAGACACGCTGCTCGAGGCTGCCCGTCAGGCGCGCCACCTCGGAGCGACCGATCAGCTCGTAGGGGCGGTACTCGCCAACAGCAGGGGGTTCTTCAGTGTTGTGGGAGGCATCGACCGTGAGCGCATCGCCACCCTCGAATTCGCGCTCGAGGCGGTAGGCAGCGAACCATCGGACCATCGGGCTCGACTGCTGGCCCTTCTGGCGCAGGAGCTCGTCAATACCGGCAATCTGGCGCGACGCGTAAGCCTGAGTGACCAAGCCGTGGCCATGGCTCGCAACCTGGATCATCCAGCCACGTTGCTCGACGTGCTGAATCTTCGCTCCAACGCCGTGTTAGCTCCCGGGACGCTCCAGGAGCGACTCGACGCGACCGCTGAGGCGCTTGCGTTGGCCGACCGGGTCGGCGATCCGGTGGCGAGATACTTCGCGGCGATCTTCCGCGCCTTTGCCTGCATCGACGCGGGAGAACGCGACGAATGGGACCGGGCCATCGCGCTCGCGATACAACTGGCCGACGAGGTGGGGCAACCCATTCTGCAGTGGATCGCGACTTGGATGGACGCACTGCGCTGCTGGTTGGACGGGGATCTCGAAGAGACGGAACGGCACACGATGGACGCCTTCTCGATCGGGTTCGACTCGGGCCAGCCCGATGCCACCGTGGTGCCCGGCGTCCTCCTCCTGACTCTGCGCTGGGCCCAGGGCCGCGCCGATGAACTCGAACCCGTGCTGTCAGCTTTCCAGGATGACGAGGTGGAGCTCATACCCAGTCTGACGGCGGCGCGAGCGCTCATGTACTGCGAGCACGGCCGTTTCGACGATGCGCGTGCGGTGCTCGAACCCGAACGTGACAGTGGGTTCGTCACGTCCCGAGATGATCCGTACCGGATCAATACGGTCGTCGTGTGGAGTCATGTCGTCAGTGACCTCGACGATGCCGCCGCCGCCGCGATGCTGCTGCCGGTCTTGCTCCCACACACCGATGAGCTCGGCACGGCCAGCGTCGTCGTAGCGGGGGCGGTCGCCACCGCCATCGGGCAACTCCAATCCGTACTCGGACATCTTGATGAGGCCCAGGAAGCGTTTCGACACGGTGTGACTCTCTGCCATCGATTCCGCTGTCCCTACCACGTGGCCCTGACGAACTATTGGTGGGCCCGGACCATCTTGCGCCGTGACGGGGATCGTGGCCGCGATCGAGCCCAGCCGCTTCTCGACGACGCTCTTGCCCTCGCCCATCGGCACGGATTCAAGGGGGTCGAGCGCCGAGTGAGCTCGCTATTGACGCCTGGTTGAACCCAGCTAGGCGGTCTTCTCCCAGACCGAGACGTGCTTTGTGCTGTCGCCCGTGAAGGGCTCCCGCTTCCAACCGCTCCAGCGTTCTCGCAATCGCATGCCTGCGATTCGCGCCATCAAGTCGAGCTCCGATGGCCATACGTAGCGAAACGGAAATGAGAAGACTCCGACCCGGGTGTCGAGGACCCAGTAATGATGGGAGACCCCTCGTTGGGTGGCGACGTCCAACTCGTCGACCCCGAGGTGGGTAGGGCGCACGGCACACACCCGGAACGTCTCACCGGGTGGGAGACGTTGAAGCTCAGGGACCGTTACCTCGATGACGAAGCAGCCGCCCGGTTCGAGGTGTGCGGCAACGTTGAGGAAACAGGCAACCTGCTCGTCCTGTGTGGTCAGGTTAGTGATCGTGTTGTACACCAGGTAAGCGAGCCTGAAGGTCCCCTCCACCTTGGTCGAGGCGAAGTCGCCGATCGTGACGGCGATGTCCTGCGCACCTGGCTTCGCCTGCAACTGCGCCAGCATGGCGGGGAGAGATCGATCCCGCACACGTGCACACCGCGCTGAGTGAGCGGCAACGCAATGCGGCCGGTGCCGATGCCGAGCTCGAGGGCGCTCCCATCCCCGGCCAGCTCCGCGAGCAAGTCCACGGCCGGCTCGACCACAGCCGGATCGAACATCTCGGCGTCGGCGTCGTAACCCTGCGCCACCGCTCCGTCGAAGTAATCCTTCGGCACGGTGACACTGTGCCAGGCGTTACCCGCCCGCGGCCACCGGTCTACCCGAGGTCCTCTTCCCGTGTGACGTCGAGATTGCGGAACGTCGGTGGAGCGTCGCAAAGCTTTGCCAGCTGTGCGGCGAACTCGGCAGTCTCGGGTCGGTTCGAGTTCTCCATCGCGGCCTCGTACGACGGAAACTCCACGATGTGGATATAGGTGCGATCATTTTCTCGATCGCGGGTCTGTGTCGCCTTACTAGGGGTTCGAATGCCCGCAGTCTTTGCGAGCCATTCGTCCAGGGTGCGGTTGAACGCGTCGATGTCGCCCGTCTTGAACTCGATGAGCTGCACGAATTTCATTCTTCCCTCCAACCTCGGAGTTCATTTCACCGGGGCGAGCATAGTGAGTGCGCCCCTCGAGCGACAGAGGTTGACCCGAACCCATCGGTGTGTGAGATTCTGCCGGCGCCGGTGACCACGCAAGGGGATGCATGCAGGATCGAACAGCGCCCGAGGGGGCCGGTGGAAAAGGAGTTTCCTCCGCACGGCAGAGAGGATTTCCTTCTCGCAACAAAGAGCCATTGATCCTGTTCGGGGTGGCCGTCGCCATCGGGTTCCTTACGTTTGCCATCTACCCGAGGACTCCGCCCGTGACCGTGGAGGGCGCCGTCCAGCGGATCACGGTGATCGGTCCCCTCGAACCATCATCTGTCGACATCAACGAGGCGCCCACTGCTCAAGGAGGCATTCAGTTGGCGGTAGCCCTGCGCTCGGCTGGAGTGCAGTCCCCCCCCGTGTCGTTGGAGCGGCTGGTGGTGGCGGTGTCGTCCTCGGCATCGGGTCGCTGTCCACCTCAGGCGATAGCGTGCCCCTCGTCGAACGGCGCCCGGACGTTGTACTACCGGTTCCCCCGCCAATCATGGCGACAATTCGGAACCACCGCCATCGAGCAATACCAGTTCGGCGTGACGCTGACGGTCCGGAACATCCCGGACGTGGTTGCGAACCTGGCCCAGGACAGCCAGGACATCGCCACCGCGCTGCCACCGGTGTCGGTGCTCCAGTACGTGTACAAGGCCGGTGCACGTGCGCCCGCGCCCACCTATTTCACAATGCCACCGGTGGTCAACTACGGGGAACGGGTGGTGAATGGAGGGAGCTACACCTGGCAGCAGGGCATGATCCCCGTCGACACCGGAGGATGGGATCACTGGTGGTACCCGTCCGCGTCAACGGCACCCGAAGCCCTGAGCCCCACCTTCTACAGTGGCACCGATCTCGCCGTCAAGGATTGGAACACGACCCTCGTCTTCCTGGCCGGCATCCTGGTCGGGATCGCCGGGGCCGCACTCGTTGGCGTCGTCCAAGCAGTGGCGAAACGATCCGGCTGAACTCTCGGCCCTCCGTTCTCCCCTCGGAGGTGTTACGACGCAGCCGAGGAGGACCGGTTCCGCCTCCTGGACTCCGAAGTGAAGATCAGCAGTAGCCCGACCACGACCATCCCGAACCCGACCGTGGCCAAGCCCCAGGTCGGGAAACCGGTGAAGGCCAACGCGCTGAACTCGTGCGTCGGAGAGGGGACGGTGCTGGCCGTCGAGGAGCTGCCGGGCGGGGAGGACGTGTCACCCGGAGTCGAGCCGACGGCGAGTCCCTCCAACACCATCAAGTCGTTCACACATGTATCACCCACCTTGTCGCTGGCAGCCCCGTCAGGGCACGTCGTGTTGCCCCACTTCACGCCGTCGAGCATGGCCTCGGTGAGGTTCGCCCCTGTCAGATCCGCGCCCGAGAGATCATCGCCAGTCAAGGTGGCGCCGCTCAGATCAGCGCCGCTCAGATTGGCGCCATGCAGATCGGCGTCGCTCAGGTCGATGCCGCTGAGGTCGGCGGCCGAAAGGTGGGCCGATGGGCACGAGGTGTGAAAAGTGGACGTCGGGCTGGAGACGATCAGGCAGCCGTCGACGGTACGGTTGCCACCGGTCGATGCACCCGCGTCTGGCGCGGCGAGGCCTGTGATCACGATCGCTGCCGCAACAGCGCCGCCCAGTGTGAACCACTTGCGCATCGTCGTCCCTCCCCAGAGGCGTGTCACAACCTCGCAGATGTTCGCACACGGGGGGGCCGCGTGCGATGCGCTACAGAGCGAAGGGGTTCACCTGCGCCGCGGCGAGGATGTACCACGCGGTGGCGCCGGTGTGGAGCGACGCGTCGTAGGAACCACCGTCACAGTCGCTCAACCCGTCCTTGGACGCGGCGACGATGCCCAACCCGTCGCTGTTCTGAGCGCTCGTCTGGGCTTGCTGCATGTCGGACAGGTACTGCTGGGCCCGCGTCACGTCCCCGGCTGCCTGGCGGGCCTCCAGGGCATCGGCCAGATGCGCGGTGCCTTCGAACCACACGCCCGATTTGTCACCGAGGCAGAAGCTCACACCGCTGAAGCCGTTCGCCGACACCGAGAGGTTGGCCACATCCCAATCGAGCGATGATTGGTACGTGGGGTCCTGCAGGGCGAGGTACGACCAGCTGTTGACGTCCTCGGGCTGCTCGGTGTCGTTGGGCGTCACGCCGTTGGTCGTGGTTCCCACGAAGAACGAGCCTGTGTTGGCGTTCCACATCGAGGCGACGAATCGCCGTGCCCATTGCGCGTCGGTGGACCATGCCGCGTTGCCGGATTCGGTCGCCAGCATCGTGTACAGCCCGTACAGATCGAGATTGTGTTCGGTGGACTTCCATTTGATCCGAGTGCCCCGGGCGCTGCGGCCTCCGGTGTAGCCCCCGGATCCCCGTTGGTCGAACGAGTTGCGCTGGACCCACGATCCGATGGACTGCGCTCCGCTCAGGTAGGAGGCGTCGCCTGTGGCCCCGTAGAGTCGGGCCAGCGCCATTCCCACCCACGCCATGTTGCCCACGTCACTGGTCCGGTCCCGGATCCGGACCTTCACGACTTGTCGGCCGTGCCTCTTGGGCGCCGTGACGAGGAGGGTTGGGGCATACGCCACACGGATCCGACCGTCGTGAGAGGGATCGTGGGCTTGGACGAGGAGCAACGCGTTCCCGATGGTCTGGGCCCGTGCCAATCCGTCCGGGGTTCCCTCGGCGAGGTAGGCGTCGATCATGAGGGCGTCGTCGTACGTCTCGGAATCGGTGAACCCCCCCTGGCCTAGTACGCCGCCGGTGAAGCTCTGCACCAGTCGTGGCGTGGCGCCTGTCGCGTACCGGTCCATCATCTGGTCGAGAAAGGTGAACGCGTTCTGGACGCTTGGTGTCGCGGCCGACGCCCCAGTCGCGACGCCGGGACCGACCGTTGCGCACAGACCTGCCGCGCACAATGCGCCCACGGCGATGCGGAGCCAGCTCACCGTCCTCACGTGTGGCCCGGCCCGTGTCCACGCTCTCACGACCCACTCACCGATCGTGGCCGGTGTCCCGGTGCCGCCCCATCGGCCCGAAGACTATGTGTCCGGGGGCCGGGCTGCCCGGAGTCCGGCGGGCTCGTCGTCCTTCACGTCCCGGCGGGTGATGGTCAGGTACCCGACGAACCCGACGATCAGCAGTCCCAAGCCCAGGCTGACCGAGCCGTCGCCCCACGCGAGACCTCCGACCCGGTGCGGTTTTCCCATCCAGTCTGCGAAGGAAGCGCCCAGGGGGCGTGTGACGATGTAGGCGAACCAGAAGGAGAAGATCTCGTTGAGGCTGAAGAGGCGATAGGCGATGGCGGGGACGGCGATCAGTCCTGCGAACAGCACACCTGAGACGAGATACCCCAGATGCAGGGTGGTCGCGGTCAGGTCGCCCGCCGCCGTGCCGAGCGCGAAGGTCGACATGACCGTCGCCCAGTAGAAGAACTCGCGGCGCGGGGTGATGATGCTGTGGATCGAGAGCGTCTTCTCGGTCGCGTACCAGACCACGAACACGACGGCCAGCACCACCGCGAAGAGTATCGTCGACGCCCCGTAGGGGACCTTGAACCTGATGTGCAGCACGTCGGCGGCCATGGTGCCGAATACGGCGACCATGACGACGGCAAGCCAGTAGATCCATGCCACGTATCGCCGCACCGCGAATTGCAACACCAGGGTGATAAGGAGGGCGAGAGCCCCGAAAGCGACCGCGATGACCGGATCGAACCGGCGGACGAGGTAGTCCGAGGTCGACTCACCCACGGCGGTCGTCAACACCTTCGTGATCCAGAAGTAGACGGTGAGCTCGGGGACCTTCCGCATTCCCCGACGGGTGCGACGCGTCGATCGCTCGATGCCGAACGGGCCGCGCCGGCGAGCCGTGACGCGTGTTGACTCGTCGGATTCGTCTTGCATGTCGGGACCCTCGTCGTTGCGAAGTGGACGAAGAAGTGGACGAAATTGCTCTCGGAGCCTAGACAGATCGCCATGGCCCGAGCGAGATCATCGTGCCGGAAAGAAGCGGAGCTCCACCACGACCAAGAGGGCAACCACGTGTCAGGGTCGAACGTGGTGGCCGGCCTCGATGGGTGTCGCAACGGCTGGGTCCTGGTCACAACTGCAGCCGACGGTCGGGGGTCGAGCACGGTCGAGTACGTGGCTCATCTGCACGGCGTGATCTCGAGTCTCGATGGGAGGGAATTGGATGCGGCCGGCATCGACATCCCCATCGGACTGCCCGACGTGGGACCGCGGCGATGTGACGTCGAAGCCCGACGCCTCCTCGGGCCTCGGAGAAGCTCGGTCTTCCCCGCTCCCGTACGGGGACTCCTGGGAGCGTCTCACTATGACGTCGCCGCCGCCCGATGCAGGGCACTGTCGGGTAAGGGCCTGTCACGTCAGGCGTTCGGGATCCTGGCCAAGGTAGGCGAGGTCGACCGTCTCATGACGCCGCTGCGCCAGCGCCACCTGATCGAGGTGCATCCCGAAGTCAGTCTCTGCGCGTTGGCGTACGGACCGATGTCCCATTACAAGAAGACACCTGAGGGTCGCGCCGAGCGGATGGAAGTCCTTCGGGCTGTCTTTCCCGATATCGACATGCACGTCGGCGTCCGGACCGGAGAGGCGGGACCTGACGACATCATCGACGCCTTTGCCGTCGCCTGGAGTGCCCGCCGCTGGTTGGCCCGGACGTACCTGCGCCTCGGAGGCGACCTGGACGGTCGGGGTCTGCGAATGGAGATCGTGGCCTGACAGAAGCGGGTGTCGTCACTCCTCGCGCAGGAGCAGAGCGATGCGCGTCCGTGCCGCGATCCGCCCCGGGATCGCCGCCACCACGTTGGCGAGTACGAGCGCGCCCACGGCGATGAGCGCGATCGACACTCCGGGGACCGTCGGAGTCGGCACGGCGTGGATCTCGTCCGCGAATGCGGTCCACAACAGGCGCCCGAACACGATGCCGAGCGGGACGCCCACCAACGTCCCGATGAACACCGCCACGCTCGACTGCCACGCCACGACCGACGCCAGCTGGCGCCGCGTGGACCCCAGTGTCTTCAACAACGCCAGGTCCCGACGACGGCGCCGCACCGATGCGACCAGGGTGAGCCCGAGGGCCACCACCGACCCCGCCGCCAGTGCCAAGCCGAGGACGGCGGGCGTCGTCCCCATCGACCGGTAGTTGACGATCTCGGCCGGGTGCAGCACCGGTCCCACGAACACCCCGAAATTGAAGGTGTTGCTGAGCGGAACCGCGATCCGGTTGAGCGACGCCACCGCGGCGTGCTGGTTCACCCCGGGACGGAAGTTGATGAAGATCTCTTCCGGCCCGGTCTGCGGATCGTTGAAGGGGTCCCGTGCCGCGGCCGGGATGAGCGTGTAGGACAGGAGCGCCCCCGTGCCCATCTCGAGGTGCGGGCCACCGCCCGCGCCGATGGTGGGCATGGTGTCGACCCCGACGATCCGCAGACTCGTGGGAGAGGCACCTGGCTGTGTCTCGGTCACGGTGTCCCCGACGTGCTTGTGCATCTCGGCCAGGGTGATGGCGCCGAGCACGACCTGTCCCGGCCCGGTGAGCCCGTGCCCGGACAGGACGGGGGGCTGGACCGCGGCGCCCGGGCGCTCTCCCAGGACCGGCACGACCTGACCGTCGATGTGAAGGTCGTAGGCGTACGCGCCCGACCACGACTGCACGTAGTGGTCGTGGTCGAGGAGCACCGTCGCCTGGTGATCGGGGATGTTCCCCGATCCTCCCCCCGCCGCCAGGATCGAGTCCCAATTCCAGCCGTACAGGCGGGGATGCGAGACCAGCGCATTGAGGCTGGCCGAGAAAGTGACGGTGGCCACCACGACGATGACGGCCAGCGCGGCGCCCAAGATGGCCGAGCGGACCGGCACCGCATTGCGCCCCACACCCGGCTCGAGGGCGAAGCGCACGCCCGTGACCGCCGGCGCCGGGAGTCCGGCCGCCGCCGCGGCGGCGGCCGCGGCTGAGCGTCGTGGCTGGCGTCGGCGGTGTGCGTCGGCGAGACGGGGAGCCGCCCGGTAGCTGAACAGCGCGGCGATCACACTGAGAGCGACTACGAGGAGCGCGAAGCCCAGACCGAGGACCGTCCAGTCGAACGAGAGGCCCGGAGCGGGATAGACGGGTCGGACCGGACCGACGGGGGCGAGGGGCGAGAGGGCGACCGCCACCGCCACGGCCAGCATTGCGCCGATCACCACCGCCCCGACGAGCCCGATGAGGCCGTCAATGGTGGTCGTGGCCGGATCGGCGCCGAGGGCCTGGAGGGTGCGAAGTTCGTCGGTCGCCAGGCGTGTCTGGCGCCCGATCACCTGGGCCGCGATCAACAGGGCGGCGAGGGCCGCGATGATCCCGAACACTCCGAGGGCGATGGACTCGGGCTTGATGGCGCGCTGGGCTTTGGCGACGACGGTGCTGACGACGATCGGCGCGGGGAAGTTGGCGGGAAGGACGCGTTGCAGCTCTGTGTCAACCGCACCCGAGTAGCGACCGCCGCTGATCTGGACACCGGTTACGGTGTAGTTGGTACAGCACGCCAACAACGGTCGGGTGAAGGCAGGCGTGAAGAATGCCAACGAGACCGAGTTGTCGACGTCGTCGGCGACAAGGTTTTGGGCCTGGAGCACCAGGGCGGTGACCGTGACCTCGATCTTGCGGTACGGGGCGACCTTGGCCGTGCCGAAGGCGGGCAGGTTCGTCTGGGCATTGGTGTACACGCCCATGAGGATGTGCTGTCCCAGGTGGATGTGGCTCACCTGGGCCACCGCGGTCAGCACGGCGATCTCGTCGACCCGGCCGGGATCGGGCAGCCGACCGCGCACGACGGTGAGCCGGTCCTGGTCGAAGGCGTAGCCGTCGTCACTCCCGAGGCCGTTGCCGGCCGCCGCCGGGAACCCCGGGACTTGAAGCGGCGCGTCGTCTGTCCCGAGCGGGAGCACGTTGACCCCCGATGCACTGCCGACCCGCCGCACGTGGGGCAGGTGGGCGATGGTGTGCAGGATGTTGGGGTTGTAGCCGACGGCGGAGCCGATGAGCGGATTGAGTACCGCGGTGATCGCCGCGAAGTCGGACGGATTCGTGCTGGCGAGATAGGTCGGAAACGACGACTGGGTCCGCCTCGCCCCGGCGATAGCCGCCATGGCGACTCCGCCCACGAGGCCCACCAGAAGGATCAGCGCAAGGTAGGCCCCACTCCTGCTGCGCAGGGTGGTACGGAATCGGTACCAGGCGACCCGAAGCCCCGACGCACTCACCGCCACCTACCAGGCTCGACCAGTGCTCCCACGTCCTCGTTCGACCCCCGCCGGCGCGCCGGTCGGCGCACGTGTCCCCGGCAGTCTGACCCAGGTGCCGGCCGCGGCCAATGAGGGCAGCCCGTGTCTTCGGTGCGTGCCTCCACCACCCCGACCGGGCGGCGAGAAGACGGTGGGGTTCAGCTTGCCGCAGACGCTCGAGAAGCAGAAGCTCGAGAAGGGGTCAGCTCATCCCGTCGGTGGGCGGGCCCCACGGTTCGCGCACATCGCTGAACGGGATGACCTGGGGGAGCACCGCTCCGTCCGACGTCCGTTTGATGGAGTACCCGTCGAGATGCAGCGCCACAACTTCGAAGCCCGCGCTCCAGGTGCCGAGATACCGGTTGCGCACCGCGACCTTCATCCCCACCTCCGGAGCGGACGCCAGCCCCAGTTGCTCAGGGATGGTCTTGGTGGTGATGGCGTCGACGACGCTCACGGGAGCACCTCCTTGCGGTGACGACCTCGGCCCTCACCGGTACGTCCGCCGAAGGCCGTGATGTGAAGCGTCGTCACGAGCCGGGGCGAACTTGAAGGAGTCACTGTCCGTGGTGGCCATTGAAAGGTTCCATGGACCGTCGGACACGTTCCGGGGACCTTGCATGGTGCCATGAGCGCCTCGGAGTGTCGCGTCGCGCCACCACCGGAGGCCCTCGGTGGTTCACCGGTCCGCCTCGAGATGCGCCAGCCGCGCCACGGCCATGTGCCGAACGTACATGGCGACGGTCGATCGGACGCGGATGCGTGGGTCGAGCGCGGTGGCGCGCCGCGCCCCGGGGCTACGCCGGCGCGCCGGTGCGTTCCACCTCGGTCCACTCCCCGCCGTGGCTCGCCGAGTGGCGGGCTGCGTCGAGCACGGCCATCTGGGCGACACCGTCGGCGAAGGTGGCCGGCGCCGGGCCGGCCGGTGCTACTCCCCGGATCCTGTCGCGAAATGCCGCCGCCAGCCGTGTGTAGGGCCCGTACTCGACGCCGAAGGTGATCATCTGCTCGTAGGTGGTCGTCACCGCTCCTTCGGGCAGGGGGGGAGCGGGTTCACTGCGCAGCTCGTCGGGCACGGCCAGGGTGCGCACACCCGATGCGTCGACCACCTTGACCTTGTCGCCGACCCCTTCGATCCAGGCCGAACCGGTCGATCCCGTGACCCGGGTCTCGACGATGACCGCCCGGTCCGATGCCGTGCTCTGCAGCACGCCCACGCATCCGTTGCGCATCCGGAAGTGCACGACGAAGCCGTCGTCGGCCGTCATGGGGCGCTCGATCACGTGAGCCAGCGACGCGCTCACCCCGGCGAAGTCGCCGAGTGTGGCCCGGATCTGGTCGATCAGCTGCGAACCGTGCGCTCCCAGCCAACCCCCGCCCGCCGATGCGTCGGCCCACCAGTCCGGCACCACCGCATCAGGGTCGATGAGCACCGGCACGTGCATGATCCAAGTGGCGAGGTGAGGGGCGCCGATGAGATCGCGGCGCACCGCGTCGGCGAGCAGTGCTTGGCCGGCGTCGTAGCGGAACTCGGTCCCGAGCAGATGGACGATCCCGGCGCGCTCGGCCGCCGCCAACACCGTGCGCCCCTCGGCGGTGTCGCGGGCGAAGGGTTTCTCGCACAGCACGTGGCGCCCCGCCGCGATGGCCTCGAGCGACAGCTCGGCGTGGGTGTGGGGGGGCGTGGCGATGGTCACGGCGTCGACATCGGGGAGCTTCAGGGCCTCGGTGAGGCTCGAGCAGGCCAAAGGCACCTCGAACAACCGTGCCCGTTCGGCCGTCTTGTCCGGGTCGCGACCCACCAGGGCCCGCACCTCGAAGCCGGCGCGGCGCAGGGCACGGACGTGGGTGTAGCAGCCGAAACCGGTCCCCACCACGACCGCGCCGGGCGAGGCGCTCGAGCCGCCCGACGCCGTCATGACGCGATCATGACGAAGGCCATCGGGCACCGGCCAGGACCTGTCGGGTCGCATCGGCCGCGGCCCGCGCCGCGGGGCGCGCACCCTGGGCGTGCAGCGCGTCGGAGAACACCTCGACCCCAACCGGGGCGCGCGTGCCGATGGCGTGCAAGGCGTCGAGGTATCCGGCGAGGTCCAAATCGCCGTGGCCGGGGAGCTCCCGGCTGTGCAGGGTTGCGTGGATCAGGTCGTCCTCGGCTTGTCGCGGCGCGTCGTCGAGCTGGATGGCGAGCACCCGCTCGCCCGGCAGGGCGCGCAGCTCCTCGGCGGTGGTGCCGGTGCGGCCGCAGTGCCAGGTGTCGACGTTGAGCCCTCCGTTGGGTCGGTCGGCCAGCCGAACCACCTCCCACGCCGTGGCGAGGTCGAAGATGCGCGACCATGCCAGCCATTCGAGGTGCACGAGGAGCCCGTGCTCCGCGGCACGGTCGCACAGCGTCGCGAACGCTTGCGCCGCTTCTTCCACCGTCCACGTCCCGCCCAGGACGTCCGCCGCGTTGAGCGAGCGGGCTCCCATGGACTCCGCCATCGCGAGCAGGTCCTCCTCGCCGTAGCGGAAGACGTCGAGGGGGTCGACGTCGACCAAGCTGGCGCCCAGCTCGGCGGCACCGGGCGTCCACCACCATGCCGGGTCGACCTCGGCCACGACCAGGCCGTGGTCGTCGAGCATGGCGCGCAGATCGGCCTCGCTGTGACCCTCGGCGCGTGCCCGGTTGTAGTCCCGACCCCACATCGACACCGCCTCGTATCCGGCTTCGGCCGCGGCCGCCAGCCGTTCGCGGAAGCTCGTGTGGCGCGGGAGCGTGCCCGAGCACAAGACGAGCGAGCCCGGTCCGAGCGTCACGATTGCTTCTCCCCGTCCCCCGGGTTCTCGGCGCGGTCTCCCTCGCCCAGCACGTCTCTGAGCACTGGGTGGCTCAGCCGAAATCGGCGCGGAATGCAGCGAGGGCGTTGGGGAAGCTGCCGTCGGCGATGTCGTTGTCCTGACCACCGGCCGTGTCGTTGTAGGAGAAGATGCACGTGAAAGCCACGTTGTTGGCCGCGATCCAGTTGGCGAACTGGCTGATGAAGTACGGGTCGTCCCCGAGACCGTGCCCGTCGCTGCGGTAGTCGACCGACCACTCCGGTATGGCGATGGGCCTCCCTTCGGCCGCCGCGAACGTCACCAGCCAATTGAGGCCCCAGGTCTGGGTGACGGCGTTGTTCCACGAGGCCTGCGGCGTGAACGGGCTTCCCCAGTACTCGTCGTAGACGTCGGTGCCGATGTAGTCCACGTAGGCCGAGCCCGGATAGGCGAGCTCGAGGTTCCAGCTCGACGATCCCCCGCCGTTGGGGTTCCACAGGAACCTGAACGATTGACCCGGCACCGCCCGCATGGTGTTGACGATCTGTCGCCAGAACTGGGCGAAGTTCTGCGCATCGGTGTTGTCGGCGACGCTCCACGGGTACCACGTTCCGTTGAACTCCCAGCCGAGCCGGAGCACGGCGTTGGCGGCCCCGTCTTTGACGAGCGTCTGGGCGAGGATCGTGAAGTACTGGTTGTAGGCGCCGGCGGCGCCTTGGGCGAGGGTCCCTCCCGAGCCGCCGGGGAGGATGGGGACCCCGAGCACCAATCGGACGCCCGTGTTGTGCCACTGGTTGAGCATCCAGTCCTCGGAGCCGCCCGCACCGTCCATGCCGTCCCAGCCGCTCGTCCGCAGCAGGTAGTCCGAGGCCACGACGGGATGGGTCCCGGTGATCGAGGCGAAGTTGGCGAGGGCGCTCGGATCCCCCGACCCCGCGTAGTCGCCGAGCTGGGTCGTCTTGGCGGTGTGCGGGCCCATCAGCTCCGACCCGAGCGCCACGGTCGTCCCGGTGCCTGGCTTGATGGGCGCCTTGACCGGGGCTTTCACCGCTCGTGTGGGTGCAGCCGCGGGCCGGCGTGCCCTAGTCGACGATGCCCCGGTGCTGGTCGGGCGCAAGTACGTCGTGGTGCTCGTGGGGCTCGTGGTGGTGGGTGGGACGGCGATGGTGGTGGGTGGGGTGGGAAGGGTGGTGACCGTGGTGGTCGGCGCGGGCGGGACCGACACGAGGGAGTGCGGGGCGGTGGGTTGCGTCGCGCCGGAGTCGGCGAGCTGAGTCTGCGGTGACGAGGTCGCGTCGACCGAGTCCATGGACAGCACTGCGGTGGCGGTGACCAGGGGTGCAGCCACGACCTTGGTGGCGGGGTGCCCGATGACCCCGCGCCGCTCGTGGCGGATGGCGTGGCGGGGAGGCGAGAGTCGGATCAGGCTCAACACAGCAGCTCCCTGTGAACGTGTGTCACATGTGTTTCTCGTGCACCACGGCGCGCCCTGCTCTCGCCCGTCACGGCCCCACGCGTGCGCGAGGAAACCAGGCGAGATTGGGGGTTCGGGCAAGCAACCGTCGATTGCCCATGCGTCGGCGACCTTACCGATCGCCTCACCGCGTGTCGACTCCATTCGTCACCGGTCGACGATGTCGAGGCGAGCGGAGCTGCGAGGCAGAAAATCCAGTCCGGACCGGGAGAATTCGGTTCGGCGGTCCTCGTCCCGCCGGCCGTCAGGCCTTGATCACGACCGTGTTGGTGATCTTGTCGTGCAAGGTCTGGCATCGCGCGTCCCACAAGGGGAAGAGCATGTCGAGCACCCATGGCGCGAACAGCAGCACCACCATCAGGTACTCGAACAGCGCGCGTCCCAGGGCGCGCGCATGGCCGATGGGGCCGCCGCTTTCGGCATCGACGGCCTTGGCGCGCATTGCCATCATGCCGATCGTCTGTCCTCGCGACGATCCGATGAGCGCCGTCGCGTAGATCGCCACGATGAGGATCGACAGAAGGACTCCCTGTGTCGTGACGGTGACCCCGAAGACGGGAGTCGATTTCGACGTCGCGACGTTGGCGTCGCCGTTCTGGTGCACGGCGTGAAGGGGGAGGAGGACGATGGCACCGATGATGCTCGTGATCACCCAGTCGATGAGCCACGCGCCGAGGCGGGCGCCGTAGTTGGCGAACGGCGATACGGGCGGGCCGAACCCCGGTACACCGGGGACCTGGGGCCAACGGGTCGGGCCCGCCGGGCTTCCGTAGTACCCGGGCGGGGGAGGCGGAGCTGCGGGAGGCGGAGGTGGGGGCAGCCGAGCCGGTGGGGGTGGAGGCAGCAGGGGTTGCGGGGGTTGGTCGCCGGGGTCGGGCGTCCCGGGGTCGCCGGCACCGGGCGCGTCAGGCATTGCCGGTCATTGTGACAGCCGGTGTGTCCAGGTGCGGATGAAGACCACGACGCGAGGCCACGCTACGGCCCAGGCTTTTCGGCCGGGTCGCCCGACGCCGCGTGGTGTGGGTCTCGGGGCACGGGAGCCGCCCACGTCGGATCGTCGGGGTCGAGCGAGAACGGCACGCGCGCCACGATGACGTCGGTGCGGGTTCGCAGCGCGGCCGAAAGAAGGACTTCCACGTGGTTGTGCAGCACCCGGTAGAGCACGCGGGTGGGGACCACGACGGGGATCAGCACGACGATCTGCTCGTCCCGTGTCTCTCGGATCTCGTCGATGAGCGCCACGATCGGTTTGACCACGGACGCGTACTCGGTACGCAGGACGCGCAAGGGCACCCCGGGCTGCCAGGCCTCCCACCGACGGCACAAGGTGTCGATCTCGTCCGCGTGTCCGTCGGCGAACGCAACGGTGACACCGAGGACCTCCCCGCCCAGAGCCAGTGCTTCGGACAAGGCTTTGGTCGTCAGGAGCGAGATCGTGGTGACGGGGACGATGACAAAGACATCGGCGCTGCGCTGAGGCTTGGGAGGAAGGGTGGTGAAACCCAGGAGGTCCGCGACCCGTACGTAGTAGTGGTGGATCCGGCGGAAGAGGGTGATGAAGACGACGACCGCCACCACCACGACCCAACCCCCGGCCGTGAACTTCGTGACGAGGAAGATGACCGTGGACGCGGCCGTCGACAGCGCTCCGACGCCGTTGATGGCGGCCCGTCGTCTCCAGTGCGATGGGCGGGTCCTCCACCAGTGCACGACGAGTCCTGCTTGGGCCAAGGTGAATCCGGTGAAGACGCCGATGGCGAACAGCGGAATCAAGCGCTGGGTGTTCCCGTCCACGGCGACGAGCAGTGCCCCCGACAGCAGCGCCAGCACCACGATGCCGTTGCTGTACATCTGCCGATCGCCTCGCACCGCGAAGAAGTGCGGCAGGTAGTGATCGCGAGCCAAAAGGCTGGCCAGTACCGGGAGTCCGCCGAACGACGTGTTGGCTGCCAGTGCGAGAGCCGCCGTGATGGCCAAGGACACGAGGTAGTAGGCGAAGTGCCGTCCGACGGCCTCCCCCATGATCTGGCTCAGCGCCGTCTGCCCGCTACGGGGCTGGATGTGGAACCGGAGGGCCAACACGGCGAGGCCGAGGAGCATCGCACCCAGGATGAGCCCGAGCAGGGCTTCGGTGCGCTTGGCGCGGACCTGGCGGGGCTCACGGAACAGCGGGACGCCGTTGGCGATCGCCTCGACACCGGTGAGGGCGCTGCACCCCGCCGCGAAGGCCTTGAGGACCAGCAGGATCCCGACCGCCTCGAGCCCGTGCGTCGCAGCACTCGGACGTCCGAGCTGGGGCACGTCGACCGCCAGCGGGTGGACCAGACCGAAGACGATGATCACCAGGAGCCCGACGATGAAGAGCATCGTCGGGAGGAGGAAGGCCCGCGCCGTGTCACCCAGGCCGCGCAGGTTGAGGACTGTGATGAGCGCCAGCGTTCCGACGCACAGGGGCACGGTGGCCGAGGTCAGTCCCGGAAAGGCCGAGGTCAGCTGACCGACCCCTGCCGCGATCGACACCGCGACGGTCAGTGTGTAGTCGACGACGAGCGATGCCGCCGCGACATGACTGGCGTCGGTACCGAGATTGGCGCGCGCCACCGCGTAGGCGCCCCCGCCGCTGGGATAGGCGTCGATGACCTGGCGGTAGGACAACACGAGGATGCCGAGCAGCACGATGATGGCCGCGGTGATCGGGAGGATCAGGTGCAGCGCACCCACCCCCGCCACCGCCAGCACCACCAGGATCGCCTCGGGCCCGTATGCCACCGACGTCAAGGCGTCGAGGGAGAGAGCGGAGAGACCCTGCACGGGTGTGATCTGCTCGCGGGCGACCTGGCTTGAAGGAAGTGGGCGACCCACCAGTAGGCGCCATACCGACCCCGCGGTGACGGTCCGGCGTGAAGAAGATTCGGTCACGGCGTGAGGATCTCGAGGTCGGACGGGGCCGACCGTCGCACGCACGGTATTGAGCCGCCCCTCGCACTCCGGTAGACCCTGTCCATGTCCGTCCTCGAAGCCCTGGCCATCGTCGGCGTGGGCCTGGCGGCGGGGACGATCAACACCATCGTCGGTTCGGGCTCGCTCATCACGTTTCCCACCCTCTTGGCGTTCGGGTTCGCCCCCGTGGTGGCCAACGTCAGCAACACGGTGGGCCTCGTTCCCGGTTCGCTGAGCGGAGCCATTGCGTATCGATCAGAGCTGCGCGGCCAGCGCCCGCGCCTGATGGTGCTCGGGATCGCCTCGATCGCCGGGGGGATCACCGGGGCGGTCATCCTCCTGGCCCTGCCGGGAAGCGTGTTCCGGCACGTGGTGCCGGTGCTCATCCTGATCGCGTGTGGACTCGTGGCCCTGCAGCCGCGCTTGTCGGCGCGTCTGGCCATGCGACAGGACCGCTTCACCCACGGCGGCCCCGTGCTGTTCGGGTCGGTCTTCCTCACCGGGGTGTACGGAGGGTATTTCGGTGCCGCCCAAGGGGTGATCCTCCTGTCGTTGCTCGGCATCTTCCTGGCCGACCACCTGCAAACGCTCAACGCCACCAAGAACGTGCTCGCCTTCCTCGTCAACGGTGTCGCCGGCGTGATCTTCATCGCCTTCGCGCACGTGTCATGGGAGGTGGCCGGGCTCCTGGCCGCGGGTTCGGTCGTCGGAGGTCAACTGGGTGGCATCCTCGGCCGCCGCTTGCCGGCTCCGCTGCTGAGGGGACTCATCATCATCGTGGGGATCGCGGCCGCCGTCGCATTGCTCGTCTGACCGCGTCGACACGAGATGTCGGTGGCATCGGGTCTCCTCGATCGGCCTGGCTCGACCCGCCCAGGGTAGGCGTCGAGCCGGGGGCGGGAAGCGATCACCTGCGGAGAACCAGCCATGATGGTCCCCGGTCTGTCGTCTACTCCGCGCCGGCGGGGGAGGAGGAGGCAGCGGTGCGACTCGGCATCGTGACACCGGTGGTGAACCTGAACCCTCGCTTCGACCCGCCTGAATGGGAACGGCGGGGCGGGATCGAGGACATCCTCGAGGTGGCGCGCGCGGCGGAGCGCATGGGATACCAATGGGTGTCGTGCCCCGAGCACGTAGCCATCCCGCAAGACACCGCTTCGTCGCGCGGCGGGCGCTACTGGGACCCCCTCACCACACTGAGCTTCGTGGCTGCGTCGACCCGCACCATCGGGCTGTTGTCGCACGTCCTCGTGCTCGGCTATCACCATCCCCTCGAAGTCGTCAAACGATACGGGACGCTCGATGTCGCCAGCGGCGGCCGCGTCATCCTGGGTGTCGGCGTGGGCTCGCTCGAAGCCGAGTTCGAGCTCCTGGGCGCGCCGTTTGCCGGGCGCGGGGCGCGCAGTGACGACGCGCTGCGCGCCATACGCGCCTCGTTCGCGCAGGACGTCCCGACATACTCGGGTACGCATTTCGAGTTCTCGGGCTTCGTGGTCGAACCCAGTGGCATCCAATCGCACCTTCGCATCTGGGTGGGGGGTCGGACCCGCCGGTCCTTGCGACGCGCCCTGGAACTGGGCGACGGGTGGATCCCCTTCGGCCTGTCGTTCGACGACCTGCGCGCCATCCTGGCTGATCCCGCCGTTGTAGCCGCACTCGAGGCCCGCCGACCGCGTCTCGATGTCGTGCTCGCCCCCGAGCCGCCCCTCGATCCCCTGGGGGACCGGGAGGCGGCTCTCTCCACGGTGCGGCGATATTGCGACATCGGAGCCACCGGACTGTCGCTGCGATTCCGCCACGAGACTCGGGCCCACTATCTCGAGCAGCTCGAGGCGATGGTAGGAGTCGCCGAGGGTGCCGCCGAAGGTCGCTGACGCGGGCGCAGGTCGCTACGCTCGCCCGCGACACCTTCACCCGTTCCACGATGGAGAGCGTTCTGCCCATGTCTGTTCCCGGCCCGGATCCGACCGATACAGCGGCGCGCGTCGCCGAGCTGTTGGCACTAGGTGCGGCCACCGTGGGCGAGTCCGGGGGCCGTCCCATGCGAGCCCGGGTGAGACCCGTGTGGCCGGGCGCGCGCGTGGCCGCTCCGGCGTTTCCGGTGCGCTGCAGTCCCGGAGACAACCTCGCCATCCACGTGGCGGTAGCGGAAGCCCCCAAGGGGAGCGTGCTGGCCGTCGACGTAGGGGGTGAGGACGAGTTCGGATACTGGGGCGAGGTGCTCACGACCGCAGCCGAGGCCCGCGGCGTCGTCGCTCTCGTGATTGACGGCGGGGTCCGCGACACCGGCGCGCTCGAGGCGCACGGGTTCCCCGTCTTCGCCACGACCGTTGCGCTGCGCGGCGCCTCCAAGGAACGTCCCGGGACGGTGGGGACCCCCGCCGATGTCGGCGGTGTATCGGTGGCCCCCGGGGACTGGCTCGTGGGCGACTCCGATGGTGTGGCCGTCGTTGCCGCGGGCGCGATCGACGACGTGATCGATGCCGGCCGGGCGCGAGCGGAAAAAGAGCAAGCCATGTTCGGCGCTTTGCGGCAGGGGCGCACCACCCTCGAACTTCTCGCGCTCGACCCGTCGCCGGTGCGCCGCGCCTGAGGTCAGCCGATCACGAGGTTGGGGGGTTGGCGGCCTTCGAGCACGGCGCACACGCCCTGACAGGCCACGCGCGCCATCTGCGTACGGGTGGCACGGCTGGCACTGCCGATGTGGGGGAGCAGGACCGTGTGGGGAGCGCTCAACAGGCGGGGGTGGAGCTCGGGTTCGCGCTCGTAGACGTCGAGGCCCGCCGCGAAGATGGTCCCGTCGTGGAGCGCCTCGGCCAGGGCCTCCTCGTCCACGACCGGACCGCGGGCGGTGTTGACCACGATGGCGTGCGGACCGAGCAAGGCAAGCTCCCGCGCTCCGATGAGGTGTCGGGTGGTCTCGTTCAGGGGAACGTGGATGCTCAGGACGTCGGACCCGACGAGGAGCTCGTCGAGCTCCCCCACGTATCCGGGCATCCCGGTCGGTTGCCGGGTGTGGTGCAGGACCTGCATCCCGAACCCCGACGCGCGCCGGGCGACGGCCTTTCCGATTCGTCCGTAGCCGACCAGACCCAAGGTCGCGCCGTGCACGTCGTGGCCCAGGTACTGGTTGATGCCCCAACCGGACCAGGCGCCGCGGCGCAGGTCCCGCTCGGCGTCTCCGGCAAGTCGCGAGGCGGCCAACACGAGGAGGAACGCCACATCTGCGGTGGTCTCGTCGAGCACGCCCGGGGTGTTGCAGACCGCGATGCCCAGCCGGCGCGCAGCTGCGACATCGATGTTGTCGTAGCCCACCGCCACGTTCGCGACGACACGGAGGTGCTGAGCGGCTCCCGCGGCGAGCACCTCTTCGTCGACGCGATCGGTGAGGAGGCAGACCAACGCGTCGACCGTGGAAGCCAGCCCGGCGAGCTCGGCGTGGGTGTAGGGCGTGTCCTCGGGGCGCTGCACGATTTCGTGGCCGGCGTCGACGAGGGGGTCGAGACCGCCCTCGGGAAGCCGGCGGGTCACGAGGACCCGTGGCACCGAGGTACCGGTCGTCACGCCCGCCCCGCCTCGGGCACGGCCGCGTCGGGGGCGATCAATGGGTGGTGTAGTCGATCGGTCCCGAGTCTTTCACGCCGATGGCGAAGCAGAAACAGTGGATGGGGGCGTGCTCGCTCACCGGGCGCAGGCTGTGGACCTTGTCCGGCGGGATGTGCACCAGATCTCCCTGGTTGACGGAGCGGTCCTCGCCGTCGATCGTCATGATGCCGCGTCCCGATGTCACGTAGTAAAATTCATGGGTCGGATGCGAATGCGGATCGACGTATCCACCCCCCGCCACCTCGAACTCGTTCACGAGCTCGAGAAACCCGCCGTCGGTGATCTCCTTCATCTCGCGCGACTTGAACAGCCACCACACCGGGACCGTGCCGTTGTGCTCGACCAC
>Ga0209415_10006157_pt1 | contig 21439 bp, 17 predicted proteins | sample PeaSoiSIISIP2007_FD_187696 | JGI IMG/M metagenome (GOLD analysis project Ga0209415, IMG submission 187696) | Peat soil microbial communities from Weissenstadt, Germany - SII-SIP-2007 (SPAdes) (version 2) | ecosystem: Environmental > Terrestrial > Soil > Wetlands > Peat | place: Germany... | reverse complement strand
TGACAAATAGCACGGCAAAGACGGCAACCGCGGTAAGAGGAACATTAACCCATGCTGCGACCTGCCGCCCGAAATCATCGACGAATGAAGGGAGTCCCAAACCCGACGGGTTCAGGCCCAAGAAGCAGAACGTCGTCAGTATCAATATCGACAAGCCGAAGCGGATCGCGGGCTTTTCGTTTTGCAACAGGAAGACGTTGGCAATGCACATTGGGATCAAGTAAAGCTGAATCGTTCGCGGAATTCCCGGGGAGGGGACGTCCACCATGAGGGCGAGGCCACAGACGCTAAGGATTCCGTTTACGGTGAACATCAGGCTGGCGACTCGCAGCAGTTTGTAGTGCACGAGCAAGAGCATGACCATACCGGTGGCGATTAGGTAGAGCTCTAGCGACCCGGGCATCACCTCACTCTTGCTGAAGAGGTAGGTGGCCCAGGGGATCGCTGTCGATAGCATCATGATGCTGCAAAGGCGCAACATGCGCGAACGGCGGCGATCGAATACCGGCGCCGCCGCACCACCCCTCGAATTGAATCTTCGAAGAGCCTCGCCCAGACTAGCGTGAAATCCGCTCACCCGCTGCTCGTTTTCGATCCGCTGTCCTCGTACGTGCGCGCGCCGGGTCGATTGCGTCGGCACCGGGGGGCGCCCAGCGGAGCGTCCTACGTCGGAAAACAAAAAATTCGAATCCCACCCCGGCGTACCACGGCGAGTTCGCCTCGCCAGGATGCAATTGCAGGCTGGAGAGGAAGGTCTTCATCAGGCTCCGTCCCTCGGTTAGGACCAATGGCTCGGAAGCGTCGGCCTAACCGCAGGATTCGCGCGACAATAGCCAGGAAACCACGGTGTTAAGGGTTGAGGTGTGCCTTTTTTGCCTCACATATCTTCTTTCCCGGGCGCGCTTGGGAAATTCCCTCTAGTTGCACCTCATTTCGCCTCGCGCGCCTTGGCGCGAAATACGCTCTGCTGGCGGACTCATCGTTTTCTGCTGCGATCTTGGCCGCGAAGGGGGCGGCGCCGCGGAGGATCCGGACCCGACGCGGCCGCGCGAGCGGTCCGGCCGGCACTGGATGCGGCGAGTGCGCTAAGAATCCCCCTATTTTTCTCTGTGTCTGGCTGCGCTTCGACTTGCGGCGATGGAGCAGGCGCAGCGGCTGCAGCAAAACAGCGCGGTATCGAGGCCGTGGCGCTCGGTAAAACGGCAGAGCCCGGCCCACCGGCGTCGCATGCCGGTCCCCCTGGTAAGGCCCTAGGGATGGACTCTCCTAGTCCTCGTGCTGGTGGTTGGCAAGATGCGCATCCCGGAGATCCAATTCCCGTTCGAGCCGGCGTCGCGACTCGTCCTTCAGGTCGCCGCGGCGATAGAGCTCATTGATCCGCTGGCGTTCGGCCTCCAGCAGCAGCAACTCGATTTCGTCGTGAAGCCTGTCTATCCTTCGGTGCGTTTCCTCCCGCTCGCGTGTGGGGGCGAAATGCCGGATGCGGTCTCTATGCTGGGAGCGAAGGGCCTGGACAATTTCGTCCGGCAGCTTGCGCTCCTCGGCGAGCTCGTCGAGGCGCTCGCCCGCCGAAGAGATTGCCTGCCGACGCGCCTCCAGCTCCTCGACTTTGTCCGCCCGGTGTTCGCGCTTTCCCGCATGCGCCAGTCCGAGCGCACGAATTACCACAGGTAACAACAGGCCTTGGCCGACGAGTGTGACGACGATGACGGAAAACGTGAGGAAGAGAATGAGATCGCGGTCGGGGAAGGGTTGCCCACTATCCACTGCCAGTGGTATGGCAAGCGCCGCAGAGAGCGAAACAATGCCCCGAACACCGGTGAACGCGATCGCGAACGGCCATTGCCAGGGCGGTGACGGGTCCCTGCGCGCGATGGCGGGAATCAATCGACGCGGTAGATACGTTGCCGGAAACGTCCAGATGAAGCGGGCTAGGATCACGACAGCACTGACGACCATGGCGGCAACGGACAGTTCGGGCACCGAATAGCTATTGATGCCCGAGGTCAGGGCGCGAGCCTGAAGCCCGGTCACAAGGAATACCAGCCCCTCCGTCAGATAGACGAGCACGTCCCAGAAGAAGATACCCTGAAGGCGCGTGGCGGCGCTGATCATGTTCAAGCCATTCCAGCTGACGTAAAGGCCGGCGGCCACCGTGGCAAGCACGCCGGAGCCGCCCAAGTGGGCTGGTGCCCAATATGCGAGGAACGGTGTCAGGATCGAGAGCAGGATCTCGATTTGCGGATCGTCGACCCAGCGCCGCAGCCGCAGCATCAGCCAGCCGACGCCGACTCCCCACACGAGTTCCCCGGCGACGATCGCAACGAAACTTCCTGCCGCGCGCTCCAAGGAAAACGTGCCGGTGCTGACCGCCACGACGGCAAAGCGATAGAGGATCAGCGCGGTGGCGTCGTTGGCAAGGCCTTCCCCCTCGAGAACGACAAGGATTCTCCTGGGAAGTTGCATCTTTCGGGCGATCGACAAGGGTGCCACCGCGTCCGGCGGCGAGACGATCGCGCCCAAGACAAACCCCACGGGCCACGATAGACCCAGGACCCAGTGCGCCGCCGCAGCTGTCGCTAAGGTCGTGAAGGCGACGCAACCGACGGCAAGCAGGGAGATGGAGCGCAGATTGAAGCGAAACTCCCGCCAGCTCATGGCGACGGCAGAGGAGTAGATCACCGGCGGCAGCACCAGCAGCAGCACAACATCCGGCGCGAGTCGCACCGTGGGAAGTCCGGGAACGAGCGCCAGCAACACCCCAATTGTAACAAGGAATATCGCCGGAGGCGTCCCCACCCGCTTTGCGACAACCCCGACGGCGGCAATGACGGTCAGTAGCAGAACCAGGATCTGAATGGAATGAATCATTGACGGGTTCTAATGTTGGGAGAAAACTTTGGCAAGTGCGGCGGGGTGGTTTTGGACGGAGCCAAATTATGGCGTCATCCAGTCGGCGGTGCCCTTGTCGACGCCATTGGGTTGTCGGATGGTCTTTGCGGAACTGGGAACAGCACCCCCGCCATCATGCGGCGGCAGGATCGTGCTAGAGCTTGAATCCCTGCGCAAAGATTTTTGATTGACCATGCGTCGGCGCGACCGCCAGATTGGCTATCATCCGAATCGACACCAACATGACGAGAACTACATGTTAGGAATCGACATCGAACGGCGCGCGTCCGCTGGCGCGGCGGCGGCGGTGTCTTCAATCGCGACGACGGTCGTTGCCGACGGCAATGCAACCATTGGCCCGGCAAGGAGATTCCCGCATGGATGGAGCCGCCGTACGCGTGCCAAGCGAATGGACGTCGCTGCAACCGACTCGACCACAACGGGCGTGGAACCAGACTTGGTGGCTGCGGTCGCCGGGTCCGCCTCGGAAAGGATCGAACCGGACGACATAGCGCGGATCGGCAAGATCGGGCGCGTGGAATTTTGGGGCCTGCTTTCCGGCTGCGTGCTGATCGTGGCATTGGCCAATCAGCCGCTTCTGGAATCCCTGTTTGTCTGGCGCGCCGTCGCCGATCTGACGTTCCAGGTCGAGCAGGGGCCCAGCCCCGCTATGCAGTTTCCGCAGGCTGGGCCGTACGATCAGCGCCTCGGCTACGTCGAGTTGCCGCTCCTGATCCAGCGGTTGATCGCCCGTGGTTTCGAGGTAACGCGGCAGGCACGCCAGTCACCTGCGTTGCAGAGCTTCATCGAGGCCGGCGGCTTTGCCGTCTATCACGAAAAGTCCCAAGCGGGCCTCGTGCTCAATGATCGCTCCGGTCAAACGCTCGACGCCACACCCTACCCGTCGGCGGCGTATCAGCGTTTCGGCGAGATCCCAACGCTCCTTGTCGACACGCTGCGATTCATAGAAGACCGCGACCTGCTCGACCCAAAACATCCCTATCGCAATCCGGCGATAGAGTGGCGCCGCTTCGCCCTAGTGGCGGCGGGCCGGCTTGGCGGAGTTCTCGATCCGGATCTCAAGCGCGGCGGGGCCAGCACCCTGGCGACGCAGATCGAGAAGTATCGACACTCGCCTGCTGGGCGCACCGAAAGCATGGCCGAGAAGATGCGGCAGATGGCGACCGCCACGGCCCGCGCGTACCTGGATGATCCCGTGACGATTTCTGCCCAGAAGGAGATCATCACCGCCTACCTCGACTCGACGCCTTTGGGCTCGCGGCCAGGCCATGGTGAAATCATCGGGTTTGGCGACGGGATGCTCGCGTGGTTCGGAGTCGACATGGCCGAGGTAAACAGCCTGCTGTCGCATCGGTTGGTCACCGACGCCGAAGCCGCGCGGCGCGCGCAGGTCTACAAGGAGGCCCTGAGTCTGCTGATCGCTCAGCGCCGGCCCTCCTATTACTTGAACGCGGGGCGAGAGGATCTCGAGCAGCTCGCCGACACCTACCTGCGCGCCTTGGCCGCGGCGGGCGTGATCGATCCGGCGACGCGCGACGCGGCGCTCAAGCTTCCACTCGAATTCGCGCCCGCGCCGCCGGCGCCCGTCGCTGGCTCCTTCGTCGAGCGCAAAGCCATCGATGCCGTGCGGACCGAGCTGACGGCAGCGCTGGACCTGCGGGAAGTTTATCGCCTCGACCGGACGGACCTGTCGGCCGACGTCAGCTTCGATGGGCCGGCTCAGAGCCGGGTGGCCGCCATCCTCGAGAGCCTAAAGGATCCGCGCGAGGTCAAGGCGCTCGGCTTGACCGGCGACAAGCTGTTGGGCGATGTGGATCCGGGTAAGGTTGCCTGGAGCGTTGTGCTCTACGAACGAGGGAAGGACTGCAATCTGGTCCGCATCCACGCCGACAGCCTGGAGCAGCCGTTCGACATCAACTCGGGGGCGAAGCTGATCCTGGGCTCCACTGCCAAGCTTCGAACCCTCGCCACCTATCTGGGCATCGTGGAGAGTTTGTACGGCGAGCTCTCGACATCCTCGGGCCCGGCGCTGCGGCAGAGGGCGGCGAGCAGCAATGATCCGCTACGGCGCTGGGCAGCCGGCTACCTGGCCGGTATCGCTCCGGAGCGCCGCGCGCTGCAGCCGATGCTGGACGCGGCGATGCAGCGCACCTATTCTGCCAGCCCGTTCGAAGAGTTCTTCACCGGCGGCGGCATGCACGTTTTTCACAACTTCGAGCGCTCGGAAGACAAGCAGACACCGACGGTCGAACAGGCATTCGAGCAATCGATCAATCTGGCCTTCGTGCGCCTGCTGCGCGACGTCATTCGGCATTACGAAGCCGACTTCGGCGCGCACGACGAGGTGCTGAGTACTGCCAACGATCCGGTGCGCAAGGATCTATTGCGGCGCTTCGCCGATCGGGAAGGCAGCGTCTACCTCGGTCGCTTCTACTCCGAATATGCGGGTCTGTCGCCCGACGAGGCACTAGAGCGCCTGGCCAGCCGTGTGCGGCCCGCGCCGCGCAGGCTCGTCGTGATGTTCCGCACCGTGCGGCCCGGCGACTCGGTGGCGCAGATGAGCAGCTTCCTCGCACGCCACGTGCGCGACGTTCCCTCGGATCAGGCCGCGGCGCAGATGCACGCCCGATACGGTCCCGATCGGTTTTCCCTGAACGACCAAGGCTATCTTGCGGGGGTCAATCCCCTCGAGCTCTGGCTGGTGGGTTTCCTGCAGCACCATCCCCAGGCAACGAGGGCGCAGGTCATCGCGGCGAGTGCCGGCGCGCGGCAACAAGCCTACGCTTGGCTCTTCCGGACCACGAAAACCCGTGGGCAGGACGTGCGCATCCGTGGACTGATCGAGGAAGACGCCTTCGGCCGCCTGCTGCAGGACTGGAAGCGGCAAGGCTATCCATTCGGCCGCCTGGTTCCATCACTGGCCACCGCGATCGGCAGCTCTGGCGATCGCCCGAACGCGCTCGCCACGCTGATGGGGATCATCCTTAATGACGGCGTGAAGCAGCCGACAACGGACCTCGAGCGCGTGCGCTTTGCTGCCGGCACTCCGTACGACACCGAGATGGCGTACCGGCCCGGTGCGCCGGAACGGGTAATGTCGCCGGAGGTTGCAGCGACGCTGCGACGGGCCCTGGCCGGCGTCGTCGATACCGGAACCGCAACCAGGGTGCGCGGTGTCTACCGCGGATCCGACGGGAGCGTGCTTGCGATCGGCGGCAAGACCGGAACCGGCGACAACCGGTTCGAGTCGTTTGGGCCCGGACACGAGCTGATTGCAGACCACCCCGTCGACCGAACCGCGACCTTCGTGTTCTTCCTCGGCGACCGGCTGTACGGCACGGTGACCGCCTACGTGTCGGGACCGCAGGCCGACCGCTACCACTTCACCAGCGCGCTTGCCGTCTCGCTGCTACGAGCACTGGCACCGGAGCTTCAGCCGCTGCTCGAGGCCTCGGCGAACCGGTCCGCGTCACAGTCCCGGCTCGTTGCACTCAATCGCGATTGATCGTCACCTGGGAACGACGGCAAGATGAGAGGCGACCTCAGCACCTGCCGGCCAGAGCTGCCAGGGTGCCTGTGACATGGGGCGGGGCTCTTGCGTCGCGTGAGGTCCGGGGATTCACCGCGGCGGCCTTTTGGACCACCGTTTCGCATGTGGAGCAAAGCCCATCGCGACACGCATCAAGTTCGGCGCGCCTGAGTGCCGTGGCAAGAGCGATAGCGGGGCGAAAGTTCGACGTTTTTCTTCTACAAAGATGTTTCAACAAAGCGGCGCATTGTATTGTCGTTCGAATGCAAGAAATGCACCCGCGACGGCGAATGCGGTCCTGCAGGCCGCAAATCGCCGTAGCGGACTGCGGACGGGGGTAACTCGCACCGCGCCAAACGCGCCACGTAGCGCTCTCGCATCTTGGGGAGCGCGGAGCCGGTTCAAGGAGAGCGTTGTGGTTAGCCAGACGCAATGGCCGCCGCTGCCGGGCAAAGGACGCTAACGATCGAAGCGGCCGGGAGAATTGCTGGGCAAGCCTAGCGGCTGGTTGCAACGAAATCTCGTTGACGGCAAGCAGCCTCACTTATCGGAAGACGAGCCATGCGAATTCTCGTGGTCGGTGCCGGTGCAATCGGCGGCTACTTCGGAGGTCGGCTGCTCCAGGCCGGTCGGAACGTCACCTTCTTGGTGCGCCCGCGACGCGCTGCGCAACTGGCGGAGTCCGGTCTGGTGATCAAGAGTCCGCGCGGCAACCTTACCCTGGCGCGGCCCACCACGGTGCTCGCGACCGACCTTGGCCAGGCCTTCGATCTGATCCTGCTCAGCTGCAAGGCCTACGATCTCGCGCAGGCAATGGAGTCGTTGGCGCCGGCGGTCGGGCCGCAGACGCAAATCCTGCCGCTGCTCAACGGCCTGAAGCATCTTGACATGCTCGACGCGCGCTTCTCGCGGCCCCAGGTGCTCGGCGGCTGGTGCGCTGTGTCAGTCACGCTCGATGAAGCGGGCACCATCGTGCACCTGAGCCCCGCGCACTCCCTATCGTTTGGTGAGCGCGACGGCAGTTTGTCGCCACAGGTAAAGGCAATCCGCAGCCAGCTCGCCGATGCGGGATTTGACGTTGTCGCGAGCCGGCAGATCGTGCAGGAGATGTGGGAGAAGTGGGTGTTAATCGCAACGCTGGCCGGCGCCACCTGCCTGATGCGTGGTTCGGTCGGCAACATCGTCTCGGCACCCGGTGGCGAGAAACTCGTGATGCAGCTGCTTGCCGAATGCTGCGCGATCGCGGCGAGCCTCGGCCATGCCCCGCGAGAAGAGTTCCTGGCGCAGACCCGGGCGATGCTCACCAAGCCGGGTTCGCCCACAGCGGCCTCGATGCTGCGCGACATTGAACATCGCGCCCGTATCGAAGCCGATCACATCGTGGGCGATCTGCTACTGCGTCGGCCCTCCGGGGCGAACGTCCCACAAGAATTCTCCCTTCTCCAGACAGCCTACTGCAACCTGAAGGTCTACGAGACTAAGCTTGGGTGATGCGAACGCAGCGACTTGTCCATGGACGTGACACCTAGCCAAGCTCCTGCCGAGCATCCCGACTATCCACGCCAGCTGATCGAAGACTGGCGGCTTCCCGACGGCACCCAGGTGACCATCCGCCCGATTCGGCCGGACGACATGGCCATCGAGACGGCATTCGTCGCCGGATTGTCACCTGAGACGGGTTATCGCCGTCTACTATCACCGCGACATCCGCAACCCGATGAACTCTGGCGTTTCACCCACATTGACTACGAGAGGGAGTTGGCACTGATCGCCATTGCCCGCCTCGCCGGCGCAGAACGGCAACTGGCGGTTGCCCGCTACGTTCGCGATGAGCAGGGCGAGCAGGCCGAATTTGCGATCGTCGTCGCTGACGCATGGCAAGGCAGCGGTCTGGGTACGAAGCTGCTGCGAAGCCTGATGCGTGCTGCGGCGCGTGCCGGTGTTCGGCGGCTGAGCGACATCACGCTGTCGAGCAACCAGGGCATGCTGGCAGTTGCCCGTAAACTCGGATTTCAACTGTTGCGCGACCCGGATGATGTGACGCTCACGCGCTTGGTGATAGCGCTGCAACCCGAAGCATAGCGGCCATCGCCTCGCGATTGGTTCACAGCTTGGGCTCTCTGTTCCAACGCAACGATTCTGGCCGGATATCTTGGTTTGACGCAACCGCAGCTCGGCCCCGCAAGGGACATCGAGCTGCGGTCCGGTCTCAAGCGCGATGCCCGCGGCGCCCAGGCCCCTGTCAAGCAGCCTTTGCGCAAAAAGAGCCGCCGCAGGAGTACCCGACGTTAGTAGGCGGCTGCGGCAGCGCGCGGATGGTTCGATCTTAGTGATCCGCAGTAGCGGTCGCTCTCAGTCATGGAGTCTGGGGATTCGGGTTGCGCCGCAACCCATCGATGGGCACGTCCTCGCAGGGTCATGGCGGCGCAATCGTCTTGCAGCCTTTGGCTTCAAACCGCCGGCAAAAAACCCCCGGCCCGCCGGTGTCAACCGTGGTCCCTCAATTAGCGCGACAGTGTTCTATATTGAAAGACTCCTCCCATCCCCGAGACTTCGCTCCGCGTCGGAACCAGAAAAATGTGCATCGTCGGACGCAGTACTGCGGTTACAACGCCCTGCGTGGCGGCTAGAGCTTCAGGGAGCCATCGGCAGATTGCCTCGTGTTGCTTGCGTAGGGCGGTACGTCGCGGTCAAAAATCAGGCAATCCAATGTTCGTCAAACGAGCTGCGCATCGAGCGTGATGTCGGCCTTGAGCAATTTTGATACCGGGCAGTTCGCCTTGGCTTTGGCCGCGATCGATTGAAATGTTGCCGCGTTCGCGCCCGGGACCTTCGCCTTGAGAGTCAAGTGGACGGAAGAAATCGAAAAGCCACCCTGCACTTGCTCGAGCGTCACGACGGCGGTTGTGTCCAGGCGCTCCGGCGTGAGTCCCGCTTCGCCCAGCATGAGAGATAGCGCCATGGTGAAACAGCCCGCGTGGCCCGCTGCAATCAATTCTTCTGGATTGGTGCCGGCAGCACTTTCAAAACGGCTGCCAGAACTATAGGGATATGCCTTGAGTGCTCCGGTCTGGGTCGAAATGGCACCTTTGCCGTCTTTGAAGCCGCCGGTCCAGGTGGCCGATCCGCTACGATTGATCTTCATGGTTTGCTCCTCTTCAGTGTGCAGCAGGGGTCACGCTGGCGTGACCGTCGAGTATGAGCATACGCCACGCAATGCGCTGCTCGGAGGGATACTTAGGTATCTGCGTCGCGCCCTTAGGGCGGAAAGACTCGACACCGTAAAGGGCCCGTGGCGACGCACTTCATTGCTTGCATAGCCAGACTCCTTGCTTGCGGTAGGCCTGCGTTGCACGCGGCATGCGGCACCCTGACCAAGGGAACCGGTTGGCGTTCGCTGTCGCAAGGGCGCCCTTGATCGCCCCAAAAGTATGGTACTGCCTCGGACGCATTGCAACGAGTCGGCGGTACACAGGGAGCGGCCCGTTCCGGGCGGTGGTGAGGACTGATGGTCGTGTGATCTGTCGTTATTCCTAGTTCGCCTCGGGGTTTCTTTGTCATCGCGCGACACGATGCGCGCAGCGCGCTGCGGTCTTCCCTGCGTGGGCTGGTTTTGCTATTGAGCAGGAGCAGGATCTGGAGAGCGCAGCCGCCGACTGCGATGCGCACAATGGCCTGTGCTCAGCCGCGGCAGGCTCGCCGGATCACGAGAGCGACGCTCGGGTGCCAGTGCCGCTGCCGGGTTCGCGACCTACCGAGGCTGCTGGCCCAAACCGCTAGCGCTGCTGCCACTAGGAAGGATATGCTGATCCGCACCGCATCGAAAAGGACCGTTAATGAAGGCGCAGCCAGAGGGGAGCCCTCGTGCCGGCGCAGCCCCGGCGGCGGAAACAGCGTCTGCCTGGAGTCCGTTTCGATACACCGCGTTTACGGTGATATGGACGGCGACCGTCGTCTCGAACGTCGGCACTTGGATGTACAACGCTGCTTCGAGCTGGCTGATGACGAGTCTCGACGCCGATCCGCTGGTCGTGTCGTTGGTACAGGTGGCAACTAGCCTGCCCGTGTTCCTGTTCGCGATCCCGGCCGGTGCACTCGCCGACATCATCGACAAGCGCCGATTTCTGCTCTTCGCGGAAACCGCAACAACGGCGATTTGCGCAATCATCGCAGCGCTCGTTTGGTTCGGTGCCGTCACGCCTGCGGTGTTGCTCCTGTTCACGTTCTTGCTCGGCACCGCGTCCGCTCTGACAGCCCCGTCTTGGCAATCGGTCGTGCCGCAACTCGTACCCAGGCGAACCTTGGCTCCGGCTGTGGCTGCCAACAGCGTCGGAATCAACATCAGCCGTGCGGTTGGCCCGGCGCTCGGTGGCGTGATCATGGGCGCAATCGGGATCGCTGCACCATTTTGGATCAACGCCGTGAGCAACCTGGGGATTGTCGCGGCGTTGCTATGGTGGCGCTCGCCACAATCACCGCCCACGCGACTGCCGGCGGAACGCTTCGTAGCCGCCATCCGCACCGGACTTCGACACGCCAGGCATAACAGGCATCTGGGTGCCACGTTGATGCGTGGGATCGGCTTCTTCCTATTTGCCAGCGCCTATTGGGCGCTGCTGCCGCTTGTGGCGCGCAGCCAGATCGCGGGCGGGCCAGAGCTCTATGGAGTGTTGCTGGGCGCGATTGGAGCGAGCGCGGTAGGTGGTGCTTTTGCCCTGCCCTGGCTGAAAGTCAAGTTGGGGCCGGATCGGCTGGTCGTTGCCGGAACCGTCGGCACGGCGGTGGGGCTCTTGCTTTTCGGTCTTGCGCATGAACCCCTTGTCGGTCTGGCAGCAAGCGCCATCGTTGGCTTTTCCTGGATCGCGACCCTCGCGAGTCTGAACGTCTCGGCGCAGGTTGCACTTCCGGACTGGGTGCGCGGGCGCGGCCTGGCGATCTTCGTGACAGTCTTCTTCGGAGCGATGACGCTGGGCAGCGCGGTCTGGGGGCAGCTTGCCGCAGTGGTTGGGCTGCCAGGTGCGCACTTCCTTGCCGCAGCCGGTGCGCTGCTGGCGATTCCGCTCACCTGGCACTGGAAGTTGCAGACCGGTGCCGGCGTCGACCTCACGCCCTCGATGCACTGGCCAACGCCGGTGCTCTCGCGGGAAATCGAAGGCGATCGGGGGCCGGTGCTGGTGACCGTCGAGTACCGCATCAAGCCGGAGAACCGGGCAGCATTCCTTGCTGCCATGGAAAGACTCGAACACGGCCGGCGCCGTGACGGGGCATACGCGTGGGGCATATTCGAGGACACGGCAGATGAGGGACGTTACTTGGAAACATTTCTTGTCGAGTCATGGCTGGAACACCTACGCCAGCATCAGCGCGTGACAATTGCCGACCGCGCCCTGCAAAACGCGATACATCGATTCCACGTGGAAGGCGAACCCAAGGTCACGCACTTTATCTCGGCGGAGCCGATCGATTGAATGACAGTCTTGGCGGATCCGCATCTCGCCTATGGGGGCTCCGACCGACCGCCAGTCGATAGCGGTCGACGCCAAGGGGGAAGGCTGCGAGCATCTCCTTCGCCGCGGCTTGCGAGTGCACGGAGCGAACTGGACGAACGGGCGAACTGTTTGTCCCACCGCTGCTATTCAGGAGTTTGCGCTCGTAGAACCGTCATCGACCGATACTCCGCACGAAAAGGAGGCTCTTATGGCCGACGTTGAAGAGGCAGCAAAATTGGACTTGCGCGATGGTGTTGCACTGGAGGCGCTTGCGCAAAACGGGCTGGTCCTGGGCTCCGTCGATGGCGAAAAAGCGATGCTGCTGCGCAGCGGCGACTCCCTCTTTGCCGTTGGTGCGCTTTGCCCGCATTATCACGCGCCACTGGCGGGCGGGTTGATCGCGGGCGAAACTGTGCGCTGCCCCATGCACCACGCCTGTTTCAGCCTTCGAACCGGCGAGGCCTTGCGTGCGCCGGCCCTGGACCCAATTCCCTGCTGGCGTGTGGAAGTCGTTGGCAGCACGGCCTTTGTTCGCGAGAAGCTCGCTGAATCGAAACCGCGAACGAGCCGGTCCACAGGGAGGTCGAGCAGCCCCGCCTCGGTCGTCATTGTCGGGGCCGGTGCCGCCGCTCTGGCCGCCGCTGACATGCTTCGTCGCGAAGGGTACGAGGGGGCCGTGCACATGCTAAGTGCCGACGACTCGGCGCCGTATGACCGGCCAAATCTCTCCAAGGACTTCCTTGCTGGTACCGCGCCGGAAGACTGGATGCCGCTGCGTACGCCCGAGTACTTCGCGCAGCGCAGAATTGATCTCGTGCTTAACTCACGCGTCTCCGCGATCGATGTGCAGCGCAAGCGCGTGCGCGTCGAGGGCGGCAAGGATTACGAATTCGAGGCGCTTCTGGTGGCGACCGGAGCGGAGCCGGTGCGACTCCACATCCCGGGCGCGGCCGAATCGCAGATCCACTATCTGCGCACGTTTGCCGACAGCAGGGCGATAGTCGCTGCGGCAGCGGCGGCAAAACGTGCCGTTGTGGTGGGCGCGAGCTTCCTTGGGCTGGAAGTTGCTGCCTCGTTACGTGCGCGCGGAATCGATGTTCACGTCGTAGGGCGGGAGCGTGCGCCCCTGGAGCGAGTGCTGGGTCCCGAGGTCGGCCGTTTCGTTCAAGAACTTCACGAGTCGCACGGAGTCGCCTTCCACTTGGGCTGCACTGTTGGCCGGATCGACGGTCATAGCATAACGCTGAGCGACGCGACGACCCTCGATGCGGAACTGGTGGTTCTGGGTGTGGGTGTTCGGCCGTCGACCGCCCTGGCAGAGCAGGCGGGCATGGCCATCGACCGCGGTATTGCGGTGGACGAATATCTCCAAACCAGCGTTCCGGGCGTGTTTGCCGCTGGTGACGTGGCGCGGTGGCCGGATCCCCATTCCGGCGAACGCATCCGCGTGGAGCACTGGGTCGTGGCCCAGCGCCAGGGCCAAGTGGCCGCGCGCAACATCCTGGGACATCGCGAGCCTTTCGACGCGGTGCCGTTTTTCTGGGGCCAGCACTATGACGTCGCCATCAACTACGTCGGTCATGCGGAGCGTTGGGAAAGTATCCAGGTCGACGGTGCGCTGGCATCTCGCGATTGCGCCGTCTCGTATATGCGCGGCGATCGGGCGCTTGCGGTAGCGACTATTTCCCGCGACGTGCAGAGCTTGCGGGCCGAACTGGCCATGGAGGTGGCGGGTCGTTGAGGGGACACCCGGTCGGCGACAGACCTGTTCGCTGCTCCAATCGGACTACTGGTTGGGGCGGCGCACAACGATGAGATCGCCAACGAGTATCTGCACGGCCTCGCCGTACTGGTTGAGCGTGGTAGTTCTCAGCTTGATGACGCCTTGATGCGGCTTCTATTTCGATGCTCTCGCGTCGAGCAATTCAATGTACAGGTGCAGATCGTCTCCCGGCCGGACCGGCCGAGGCCAGTTGATCTCATCAAAGCTCCCCCCCGACGATACCGCCGACAGGCTCGAAATCACTGTCGACGAGCAGTCTCATCGTGATTGCAGCGGTGTGCCAACCACTTGCTGCGAGTCCACGGAAAATGGTCCCACGAGCCGCCTCCTCATCCAGATGAAACGGCTGGGGATCGAACTCCCGTGCGAAGGACCGAATGCGCTCCCCACCCACTCACATCTGGCGAGATCCGAAGGTCTGACCGATCGCGAAATCCTCTAGATATTTCTCGGCCATGGGTGACTCCGTCTGGTCTTGCCTTCGTTCTCCGCTTGCTCTGCGCTGGGTTGCAAGGTGCCAAGCAAGGGTACCCTGGCAGTGTCGGGCCGTCATGGGTTGGCGGCTGCTTCGCGGACGGCATGCGTCGTCTCGCCCGGCAATTGCACCGTGTTGCGGTACCCGGAATTTGCGAGGCGCGCGACGATGTGCCGTGCCGCAGCGGCCGAGGATCTTGTCAGGGCATCGGCTTGTCCAGCGGCGCGGGATCGGCCGGCAGCGGAATGAAGTCGTCGTGGTCGAGGTCGGGCAACTTGATACGCCCTGCGCGCCAGTCCGCCTTCGCCTGTTCGATGCGGTCCTTGGAAGACGACACGAAGTTCCATTCGATGAACCGGTGTCCAAGTGGTTCGCCGCCCAGGGCCATCACGATGGCCGCAGTGGTGGCCTGCAGAACCCCCGGCTCGCCGGCCGCAAAGACGGCCATATGCCCCGGGTCCAGCGTCGACCCGTCAGCCTCGATGGAGCCTTGCACTACGTAAGCGGCGCGTTCGGGGTAGCCAGCAGGCAAGCGTACCCGGGCCCCTGGCTGGAGTTCCCAGTGCAGATAGAACATCGGCGAGTGCGTTCGAACCATCGCTTCCGCCCCAAACGCCCTTCCCGCGATGAGCCGGGCCCAAGCTCCACCATCGGAGAAAACGGGCAGGTCGGCCGTGCCGTGGTGGTAGAAGGCCGGATCCGCTTCTTCGTCGCGCTCGGGCAGCGCCACCCAGGCCTGGATGCCATGTATCAGGTCGCCCTCGCGGCGTGAGCGCTCGAAGCGCTCCGAGTGCGTGATGCCGCGCCCGGCCGTCATCCAATTGACCTCACCGGGGCGGATCGCCTGCTCGGAGCCGACGCTGTCCCGGTGCATGACCTCGCCTTCGAACAGGTACGTGACCGTCGATAGGCCGATATGGGGATGCGGCCGCACGTCCGCCGACCGTGGAATACCGGCCTCGAACCGCACGGGTCCCATGTGGTCGAAAAAGATGAACGGGCCAACCATTCGCCGCTTCGCGAAGGGCAGCACGCGGCCAACGTCGAACCCGCCCAGCCTGTGGCGCCGCTGCTCGATCATCAGCTCGGGCACGATCACCTCCGGATCCGATTGCTCCAGCGCGAAAGACTAGCACTAGTCTGCCGCGCGACTTGCCGAGATTGCAAGGGGGGCTTTCTGCCGGCATCCGGCAGCCCCGGCTAGCCAAAGCCCCCTTGCTGCGCATGCGTTCTGCCCGTGGAAAGGCCCGATGCGACGCCGGCCGACCGCGGACGCCAGCTCTTTGGTCACTTCGATGCCCGGTACCACGGAGTTTGCAGACATGGTCCTCGGATCCCTTCCTTGCGCATGCGCCCTCAAATCCGGCGCGCGTAACTGCTCGGGCTTCGGGAAGACCCGCAGGGCAACCGTGCGCGATGAACTCAGGTACGGGCTTTGGTGCCCCAGGGGCCTCTAAGCGGCACGGGCCGGTCTGGCCACCTCAACGACGGCCAAACTCTACCGCGCTGGTTGCGGCCGAACATGCAAGGAGCGGCAAATTCGCGCGGCTGCGCCACGAAGCGTCGGTTCGCAAACCCGGCGGAGGGGGTGGCGGGTCGCGGTCTTTCTCCGAGCTTGCCACGTCGTTATCGCGTTCGAGGCTGCGCCCGCGGGCCTGCGGCCTATGCTCGACCGCTGCGCGGGTGGTGGCCTTGAGCGTCGCGCTGCGACGTGGCTGGTTTCGGTGCCGGCAAGACGCCGACATCATGGGAGACGGTCAAGTCATTGGAATTTGCTACGAACAATCACCGCTTTCGTTCCAGCGGCGGAGAAGTCGGCGTTCGCATCAGGAAACTGGGCCCGTTGGCCGGCCGTCCGTGTAGTCAGCGGCCCCCGGCATCGACCGCGCCGCGACGAACTACGGGTCGATGGCGACCGTACCCTGCGCATCCAACGCGCTGCAAGGGAAGCCCATTCCGCACGCTACGCCCCGGCCGAGTGAACGCGCGACGAGCGCGCGTGAGGCCGAGCGAACGAGCGAGGTCGCCATAATCTCTCCTTCACCGCGGTTGAGCGGTGAGGCGCAACCGTCGGCGTTCACGCTTCGATTGACATGCAGCCAATTTATTTCGCGCAACGCGAGATGAAAATCAAGCAAACGGACGCTTCAGCTCACGCAAGACTGCATCGATGATGTCCTGCGACCGGGTTGGCGCGGGATCCACTTCTTCGAAGCGCACCAAGAGCATTGGCATTCCGCGTGAACATCTCAGATGCGATTGGATCTCTGAACTCAGAGTCGATATGGTGGTCTCGAGGCTGCACCGGTGCCGCCTACGGGGTGATTCCTTCGTCTGCTGGTCCGCAATCCATAACGAGCTCGCCAAACCTCAGTTGGGCGATTGTGAAAGCTCCATTGATTCTGGAAGAAGAATCAAGCTTCCAAGGTGCGAAGAAGGGTCGTTCCGAACGGTGACTTCGCGTTGAATCGGTCTTGGGAACGCGATGAGAGCGTGTGCAAGGATCCCGCGCTCGCCCGCGCAGCTCGTGAGACGCCGGGCCCCTGCTGCGGTACTCCTACGTTTGGCACAGGGATGCTGCCAGGCGGCGCCTGTCACTTGACGGAATTTTTCGACGCCGCGATGGGGCTGCTGTTCTAGGCGTGATTCTCCCTGTTACCGCAAGTGAAATTTCCTCATCGATACTCTGGTCGAGGAGGTTCGGGCAGTGCCAGAACGAGCCCGGGTTCGATCGGCCGACGCGCTCCCGACCGAAATGACTGGTCGAGGGTGTTGAAATTGCCTGCCTTGTCCCCTGTTCCAGCGAATTCGCAACGGAACGGATGGGCAATTCCCCCAGACTACGTTCGCCGCGCGGCAACCTGTTCCCCTAGCAATCGCAGAGGCGCTGGTCGATCCAGCAGGCATGGGAGAGACCCGCCGCCGAGCGGAGCGCGACGCTGCCGACCGGCAGAGCTGTACCAATCTCTGCTTGCAAGAAGGGCGACCCCGCGCAATCGACCCGTGGCCATCGATTGCGCTGTTGGGAGGCGGCCGTTCGCGATATTCGCGATGCGGCCCGATGTGGACACCCGGGCGCAACGCGAGGACGCCTTCCTCCTGAGGGGGATCTATTATGACGACGCCATTGATCTCCTGCGAGTTCGAGCGAGGAGGGTTGCGATGAACAAAGTGTCATGGGGACTGGTTTGTGCCAGCTTGTTGTCGATCTCCTGCGAACCGGCGGAGCGGCCGGTATCCCCTGTTGAAGCGGCGCCTTTGCCTACCGCACCGTTCACAGATTTTCGCTTCGAGGCGCCGGGCAAGACGCACAAGATCACGGTAGACGATCTTCCCGCACCATATGCAACGAAGTCTGCCGGCAACGGGCCGACCATGGTCCCCCGGCCAACCGGTGCTTTGCCACTAGCGGCCGATGGCTTCAAGGTCAACCTGTACGCGGAGGGGCTCGGAGCGCCACGCGTCATTCGATTGGCACCGAACGGTGACATATTCGTTGCGGAGAGCGGCGCCCGGCGGATCCATATATTTCGTGGGATGACAGCCGATGGCAAACCGGAGCGCTCCGAGATCTTCGCTGGCAATCTGAAAGGGCCCTACGGAATCGCCTTCTATCCGGTCGGCCAGAACCCCGAGTGGGTTTACGTAGGCGACACCGATTCCGTCCTGCGCTTTCCGTACCACAATGGCGACCTTCAAGCGACAGTGGCCGCCGAGCGCATCATCGATCTGCCGCACGGCGGCGCTCACTGGACAAGGGATCTGCGCTTTTCCCTGGACGGCAAGACGCTGTTTGTCGCGGTCGGTTCGGGCTCCAACATCGATGATCCGGATACCACTCCTGCTGAAAAGAACCGAGCCGACATCCTGGCCTTCGACGCGGACGGCTCGAACATGCGCGTCTACGCCTACGGAATCCGCAATCCCTCCGGCCTCGCCGTAGATCCCGACACCGGACAACTCTGGTGTGTCGTCAATGAGCGCGATGGCCTGGGCGACGACCTGGTACCAGATTACATTACCCCGGTGCGCGAAGGTGGCTTCTATGGCTGGCCCTGGTGGTACCTTGGCCCCCACGAGGATCCGCGTCATGCCGGCAAGCACCTCGAGCTGAAGGACCGAGTGATCGTGCCCGACGTCTTGCTACAGCCGCATGTCGCTCCTCTACAGATGACCTTTTACCAAGGCACGCGATTTCCGAGCCGATACCAGGGGGATATATTCGCCACCGCGCATGGCTCCTGGAACAGGTCGGCGCGTACCGGCTACGAGCTGATTCGAGTCCCCTTGCATCAAACGGGAAAGGCAAGCGGCGAATACGAGGACTTCGTCACGGGATTCGTGTTGCCCAATGGCCAGGTATGGGGACGCCCGGTGGGTGTTGCCACTGCGCCTGATGGCTCCCTGTTGATGACGGATGACGGGTCCAACTCGATTTGGCGCATCGACTATGTCGGCAAGTAAGCAATTTCCGGTTCACCTCGCGTTCGGGGCAGAACTACCGCGTCGCAGCCACCCAAGCCTTTTGCGTTTTTGCGGCCTGATCTGGAAAAACGTTTTCCCTGCTACGGTGCCAAGTTCTCCCTGCTTACCTCTTGCCTTGAAATCCGTAACGTCGGGCGAAATCGAACTCTGGTGCGAGTTGCGCTGGGAAATGGGTGTCGAGAAACCCGGGTAAGTAGCCCGAGTTTCCCCGCAATTTTCCTTGTTCGGGGCAAATCGCACGAGATACCGGCTGGCTCCTCCAGACTTCGTCCCCCGCCAGTGTGTTCATGGCCAAACAAATTGCTCGCGCTGTCGGCCTTGAAAACCGACGGGAACCATGGGTGTTCCTCCGCGGCCAGGTCTAAGAGGGTGAGCCTCGGTGATCAGCAGTGCGTACGCGGACGTCACTGTTGCCGCCCAACGGACCTAGCCGGTGTACGAACGATCAGCGCCTTGGGTCGGGCAACCAAGCCTGCTGGTCGTGTCGCCCCACCGAGGTACGCGTATCGGTGAGCATGGGGCCGCCACGAGCCTGTTGTATCCGTCGCCACTGGCAGGACTGCTTGTCGCCGACTTCCATCAAAGCTTGTAGCCGATTTGACGCAACAAGTTCTTCCGCCACGCGATGTCGTCGCCGCCTTCGATGCCTTTGGGAGGGAAGCCGTCGACCACGCCCAGGATACCGCGCCCCTGTTCCGTCTCGGCGAGGATGACTTCGGTCGGGTTGGCTGTGGCGCAGAAAAGGCGGCAAACCTCCGGAACCATTTTGATGGTATTGAGCACGTTGAGCGGATAAAAGCCATCGCCGAGGAAGATGATGAAACAATGTCCGGCAGCAAGGCTCTTCGCATTCTTCTGCGCGAGTTCCACCATCGCGGCGTCGGTGCCCGACCATCGCACCAGACACTTGCCTGAGGCTTCGCAAAAGGCCACGCCAAATTTGATGCCTGGAACGGACTCCACCAGTGCCTCATGGAGATCCTCGACCGACTTGATGAAGTGCGTCTGACCGAGGATGAAGTTGGTCGCTTCGGGTTTGTCGATCTTTACGGTGACGAGTTGCATCTCGAACCCCTCCTCGAACGAAACGACCATCGCTGTCCAGCGAGCCCTGCGGCGACGCCGCAGCCAGAGCGCCCTCGCTACCTCGCCGTCTGCACCACCCTCTTGCAGTCCAGGCGCTGCCTACCGCTGCCCCCGGCCAGGATCCACGCAAGGGCGCGCCCATCTGCTCCAAGGTGCCGTACCCGGGCAATCACTCCGGCCCGCCGGGAATCATGGCGCTACATTACAATACGAAACGCACCTCTAACGCGGAGGAGATGAAATTCTATGAGCCTCGCCGACCAAAATTGCATCCCTTGCCGTGGTGGAGTTCCACCGATGGAAGAAAGCCATGCCAAGGAGCTTCTACGAGAGTTGGACGATGGCTGGCACCTCAACTCCAGCGGCCACCTCGAGCGCGTGTACGGTTTCCAGGACTTTGCGCAAGCTATGGTTCTTGCCAACAAGGTGGCCGACCTCGCTGAAGAAGAGGGCCACCATCCGGATCTCTACATCGCATGGGGCAAGTGCAAGGTGGAGATCTGGACGCACAAGATCAAAGGCTTGACCGAGAGTGACTTCTACTTCGCTGCCAAGGCGGATCGCGCCTATAGCGCCCTGGGCACGCGTTGATGCCACGGTTCGGGCGCGCAACCACGGTTCTGACCAGCCACGGCAAGCGCAGTAACTCTAAGAACTCACAAGCGCCTGCGCCAGTTCGGTAGCGCGGCGCGTTGCGGGAAAGACCGTACGTATAGAACCGCCGTCACGATGCGAAAACGGCTCGAGGCTGCGGTAGATTTCGCGAGCATTCCCGGTACAAGCATTCGATCCGTAGCCTTTCGTCGTAGCCTTCCATAAAGCCACTGCGCCAATTGTTTTCTGGCGGTATCAGGCGTGTCCCGAAGCTCCGGTCGCGCAACCGTTTCTTGACCCGTGCGATCGTGACGCATTGTCAATCCACTCGGCACCTGCGGTCAGATGGCCACCTTCTTGCAGATGCTGTCGGGCAGGACGAGCTCACTGAACCCGCAGATAGCGCCGACAACAAAGGCCAACGTCGCATTGCTGGCAACCTGAGACAGTGTGTACGTGCCGACTTGGATGTCAATCAGACCGACGACCGAGAAGAGGGCGAGCAGCATCGTGAGGGTGGCGGCGAAGAGCAGCCGGATTCTGGGCCGCAGGTAGTCGTCATCGGGGGTAATTAGGTCAGCCAGCGAAGGCACGACCCTGCGAAAGGAGTAGGAAAGACAAACACCGATGAAGCAGCCGATCCACAGCAACATGAAATTCGCCAGCACATTGCGGTCCACACCCAGGAGCTGAAGAGTCTCAAGGAGCCCTTTGCTGGAAAACAAATGCAGAACAAGATAGACGACGACGAAGGGGATCGACATCACCGTGCCCCAGAGGGCAAGCGACGTAAGATGCGCGTTCTTTATGGGACCAGTCACCTCTTCCAGTAGGCTTGCTTCAATTCTATTGATCTCGCGCTTGGCTTGGTCCGTCGCGACCACATCCTCGAGGTCCAGCAGGCGGTGCCGGCGAACCTCGGCTATCGGGGCTTCCCGAAGACGATCTGCAGCTCCGTGAACCACGTGGTTTGCCACGGCATCCCCAACGATAAACGGCTGAAGGCGGGCGACATCATCAACATCGACGTCACCGTCATCCGCAACGGCTGGCATGGGGATACGAGCCGGATGTACTGTGTCGGC
>Ga0209415_10006156_pt1 | contig 21440 bp, 19 predicted proteins | sample PeaSoiSIISIP2007_FD_187696 | JGI IMG/M metagenome (GOLD analysis project Ga0209415, IMG submission 187696) | Peat soil microbial communities from Weissenstadt, Germany - SII-SIP-2007 (SPAdes) (version 2) | ecosystem: Environmental > Terrestrial > Soil > Wetlands > Peat | place: Germany... | reverse complement strand
TAAGAGGTGACCTGGGGATCTTCGATCACGCGGAAGTCGCTTTCAAATTGTTGGCGAACAATCTCTCCCAATTCTGTTTCCTGTTTGGGTGTAAACAGAAGCTTCGCCGAATCAGGCACGGGGGGCTGGAGAGGAGGGCAGGCTTGCTGTGCCGAAACACCCGAGCAAACGAGAAGAGCAAGAGAGAGGAAGAGGGAGCGCCCCGTCATGGCTTTCACTCCTGAGGAACTTGGCGTGGAGACTAACACCAGCGAGTGGGCCGGGCAAGGGCTCAAACAATTAATATCAGGAGGTCCCTTTTTCTTGCGTTCCGGCCCGGCACTTGGCAGACTCGGCGCGTGCTGATTGGACTGTTTACCGAATTAGAGGGGACGGGCGGTGTGCAGCGGGCGAGCCGGCATTTGGCGGCGGTGCTCAGCGAATTCGCGGCGAGCCGGCACATGGACTGCCGCTTGATTAGTTTGAACGAAACTCAGGAATTGCATCGCATGTCCGTCGGTGGGAAAGAGTTCGTGTTTACGGGCTGCGAGCGGAGCAAGGCGAGGTTTGCGGCGACGGCGGTACGTGCGGCCAGTCGGCACGGCAAGTTGGTTTTGGCGGGGCATCCCAACCTGGGGCCCGTTGCCCAAGCGATGAAGATCGGAGCCCCTCGACTGAGGACAATCATTTGTACTCACGGAGTCGAGGTGTGGGAGCCACTCCGGGTGCTACGGAGGCTAGCGTTGCGACGGGCGAACGTGGTGCTGGCGCCCAGCCAGGACACGGCGAATCATGTAGTGGAGCAGCACGTGCGGCGCGCTCGAATTCGAGTGCTGCCCTGGGCGCTCGACCCGGAATTTGAAGCGATCCCAGCGAGCACACAACAAGCGAAAGTGCCGCACGGGTATCCTGAGGGGCGGGTCATTCTGACGGTGGGCCGTTGGGATGCAAAAGAGCGCTACAAGGGAATGGACACACTGGTCACCGCGCTGCCGCGGCTTCTGACGCGCTGGCCCGAACTGCAACTTCTGGCAGTGGGCGGTGGCGATGACAAAGCATGGCTTGAGGAGCTCGCCGAGAAAAACGGCGTGAATATGCATGTTCACTTTCTGAGCGGTTTGAGCGTTGAGGAGCTTGGGGCGTGCTATGAGGCCTGCGAAATATTTGCGTTGCCGAGCCGCGGAGAGGGCTTCGGGCTGGTTTATCTTGAGGCGATGGCGCACGGGAAACCCGTGATCGGCGGCTCCCATGGCGGAGCGCCTGAAGTGATTGAAGATGGCGTGACCGGGTATCTCGTGCCACATGGCGACGCCGCGCAACTAGCAACGTCCATCGAGACGTTGCTTTCGGATCCGGCACTGGCACAAAAAATGGGCGGGCGCGGGCGGCAGCGCGTGGAGCGCGAATTCCGCTTCAGCGTATTTGCCAAGTCACTGAAGAAAATCCTCCGCGAACAATGCGAATCCTGAATGTAACGGAAACCTACGCGCCATTTCTGGAATTTGGCGGGCCGCCGGTGAAAGTGCGCGCGCTTGCACAGGGGCTTGCCGCGCACGGGAATCAAGTGACCGTGTTAACGGCAGACTGGGGCCTCAAGAAACGCCTCAGCGCGGAGGAGGAATCCGGAACGGAGCGAACTCCTTTCGGAAGGAGCTGTGTGGAGAACGGAGTGAGGGCGGTGTACCTGCCCACCTGGCTCCGGTACCGCTCGCTGAGTTGGAATCCGGCTGTACATCGCTTTTGTGAAAAAGAGCTGCAAACTTTCGACGTGGCGCACGTCTTCGGGCTATACGATTTTCTAGGTCCGGCGGTGGCGCGGGCATGCGTGAAAAGAAAAATTCCGTATGTTCTGGAACCGATCGGGATGTTTGTGCCGATCGTGCGGAATCTCCGTCTGAAGAGAATTTATCACTCGCTCTATGGCCGGGAAATGATTGAGCAAGCCAGCGCGCTGATCGCAACGTCAGCACAAGAGGTGGAGGAACTGGCTGCCGGAGGTGTTCCGCGAGGAAAGGTCGTGCTGCGACGCAACGGCGTGGAGACACCCTTCTCGTGGCCAGAGCGGGGAACTTTTCGACCAGGGCTGGGAATAGATAAGGGAGCGAAAGTCATTCTTTTTCTCGGCAGACTATCGGAAAAAAAGAGCCCGGAGATGCTGCTGGAGGCCTTTGCTTCTCTTGCAACAACGAGCGGGGAGAAGGTTTTGCAACTTGTATTTGCAGGTCCCGACGAAGGTGGCATGAAGATGCGGCTCACGGAGATGGCGGCTCAACTTGGGGTGGGCTCGCAGGTGCAGTTCACTGGAACGGTCTTCGGCGAAGCCAAGTGGGCTGCGTACCGCGAAGCCGATGTATTCGTCCTGCCTTCACAGAACGAAAACTTTGGGAATACGGCGGCGGAATCAGTCGCCGCAGGAACACCCGTCGTTGTGACGGAACAATGCGGCATCGCTCCGCTGCTGCGGAACGTGGCGGGACTGGTCGTGCCACATGATACAGCGGCGCTAGCTAGTGCGATCTGGGAAGTGCTTGGCGACCCGGCATTGCATGCGCGGCTTGCTAACGGGTGCTCAACGGTGACGGCTCAGCTCGGCTGGGAAGAGCCGGTTCACGAGATGGAAGGCCTCTATAACAGGCTTGCAAAAAACCCGGCGCCCAGTGCAAAATTCGATGCACCGGAGTAATTGCATTGCCGACAAAGAGGCACCTCATCTTCCGAGTCATTTGGCGCGGCGTAAATCTGCTGCTGGTTGCCGCGATGGTGTCTTCGATCTATACCGGTGTCCGAGAATACTCAGTGCGCCGGTATCTGGACGGTTTCTCAGACGCGATTGTCCCGAACTCCTTGCCTGAGGAACAAAAGCTTGACGCTATCCTGGAGTGGATGCGCGCCGAGCCGTCAAGGGCTGTCGCGGCAAACCCGGACGAACTCTCCAAGCGAAATCCGGAGATGACCCTCACCTACAGCCAACTGCTAAACGTGTGCGGCACGGCAACAAATGCGTTTTTGAATCTCGTGCGAAGTTCCGATTTGCGGGCGCGGCGACTGCTGCTGTTGACGCCGGACAACAATACAAAACACGTCGTGGCCGAGGTTTTCATCGGTGGCCGCTGGATCATTGTCGATCCGACTTATCGCGTTGTCCTGAAGGATGCCGCCGGCCACTTTCTGACGCGTAAAGATTTGCAGAATCCAGTAATTTTTGAACAGGCGGTCAGTGTCATACCGAAGTATCCCCGCGAATATACCTACGACCATTTTGCGCACGTGCGTCTGGCGCGGTTGCCTTACCTGGGCTTTGGCCTCAGGAAAGTCCTGAGCACGGTTGCTCCGGGATGGGAAGAAGCCATCGATTGGAGCTTGCTGCTCGAGCGAGAGTCTTTTTTCTATCTGGTGCTGAGCGTCTCGGCGATTCTCTTGTTCTTGTTGTTGCGCGCTGTCCTGGCCTGGTACGCGGACAGCCGATTACGCATTCCGCGATTCCACTTCCGCGAGCACGCCTTGCGTGCGGGAGTCGCCTTCTTTTCGACGCCGGAGATCAAACAATAGCGTGTGCGGTATTTGCGGTGTCGCCTTTGCTTCGCGCAGCAAAGAGGCGGAGTCGCGTGTTCGTGCGATGGCCGCTGCAATGCGGCATCGCGGCCCAGATGAAGAAGGATTCCTGATTGGAGATTCGCGGGCGCCGGGACTGGCGCTTGGCATGCGGCGGCTTAGCATCATTGATCTTGCTGGCGGCCAGCAACCCATCTGGAACGAAACGCGCGACGTCGCCGTCATCTACAACGGCGAGATGTACAACTACCGCGAACTTCGGGAACGCTTGACGCTTCTAGGACACCGCTTCGCTACGAATTCCGATACCGAGATCCTGGTGCATGCATGGGAAGAGTGGGGCGAGGAGTGTCTGACTGAGCTTAGGGGCATGTTCGCATTTGCGCTGCTGGATTTGCGCGGACGATTTGCGACCGCGCCACTACTCTTCCTCGCCCGCGACCCCCTCGGCATCAAACCACTCTATTACACGCAAACCACGGAGGGCTTCGCGTTTGCGTCCGAAGTGCGCGCGCTGCTGGCGAGCGGCATCGTGCCGAAGCAGATTTCCCAAGATGCGCTTACCTCTTATCTGCTTTTCGGAAGTGCCTCGGAGCCGGTAAGTCTGGTGGAGGGTGTCTTCTCACTCCCGCCGGGCCACCGCATGCTTCTGTACGTTCCAGAGCGGCGGCGCGTGCCAAGGGCGCGGCCGTGGTGGGACCCGCAGACGAGCCCTTCCGGACGTGATACGCGCAAACCGAAGGACTTGGACTCCGCGGCGAAGAAACTGCGCCCGCTGCTCGAAGACGCCGTGCGTGCCCATTTGATCGCAGACGTGCCGGTCGGACTTTTTCTTTCCAGCGGACTGGATTCTGGAGCGATCGCTGCGCTCGCGGCGCGCGCGCAAGCGGGCATACGAAGTTTCACGTTGTCCTTCCCAGGTACTTCGTACGACGAAGCTTCGCTGGCGAGCAAAGTTGCCGAGAGATGCGGCACGAAACACACAGAGGTTCCTCTGGATGGCGCCGCGATGCTTGCGCGCATCGAGGAGGCCGTGGCAGGTCTCGACCAGCCGTCGATGGACGGGATCAATACTTACTTCGTCTCCTGGGCCGCGCGGGAAGTTGGACTGAAGGTGGCGCTCTCCGGTCTCGGAGGGGACGAGCTCTTCGCAGGCTACGCCAGTTTCACCAATACCGCACTCCTTCAGCGGCTCACTCGCCTGGCTTGGTTTGTTCCGCGGCCTCTGCGCCGCGCCGTGGCCCCTTTGCTCGCCAGCGCGTTCCGGACTCGCTTCTCTCGAGATGCAGCCAGCAAAGCTGTTGCCGCGTGGACTGATCCCGATACGCTGCCTCATTCGTACTTCTACGCGCGCGCTCTGTTTCCGCCGAGCCAGCTTGAGCGCCTGACGGAACCGCGTTTCCGGGCCAGCACCGTGGGAGCCGACGGCGTGACGCTCGAACCGACCTGGCTGGGCTGGCTCGATCGCGCCGCAAGTGAAGCTAGAAAATTGGAGCCAGTGGCAGCAACCTCATGGATGGAAATGCGCTGCTACATGGCGAGCACACTTTTGCGAGATACGGATTCTGTGAGCATGGCGCGCTCGCTCGAAGTCCGGGTCCCGCTGCTGGATACTCCGCTCGTCGAATTCGTGAGTTCCCTTCCGGACGTGGCACGCCAACGCCCGGGCACGCAGAAGGCATTACTTGTGGGGGCGCTGGATGGGCTGCTGCCAGAAGAAATCCTCGGCCAGCAAAAGCGAACGTTTACTTTGCCCTGGGAAGAATGGCTACGCGGGCCGCTTTGCCCTCGGATGGAAGCAAGTTTTGGAAACATCGCCCCTGCACTGGCGCCACATCTTCGAGCGGAAGGCGTTCGCGCTGTCTGGTCTGCTTTCCTGGAGGGCAAGACTTCGTGGTCGCGTCCGTGGGCGATCTACGTGCTCAACGAATGGTGCCGGCAGCACCTCGCGGCATGATCCGTTCTCCTGAGGTAGACTAAATCCATTCGTGATGAACATTCTTGGAATCAACGCCTATCACGGCAACGCGTCCGCAGCCATTGTCTGCGAAGGACGGCTCGTGGCTGCCGTGGAAGAAGAGCGCTTCAACCGCGTGAAGTATGCCGCCGGCTTTCCAGCACAGGCGATTCGCTATTGCTTGAAAGAAGCGGGCTTGGAATTGAAGGACATCGATCACGTAGCCGTTCCGCGGAATCCCTACGCACGCCTGGCCACTAAACTTTTCTACGCCATGCGCATGCCGTCTTTCACACGAGAGCGCGCCAAGGTGTTGGTGAAGTTCACGGGAATACCCGAGGCGCTGGCGCAGGCTTTCGATACGAATCCGGCCACACTCGGCGCAAAATTCCACCGGGTGGAACATCATCAAGCGCATCTTGCCAGCGCATTCTTTGTTTCTCCCTTTGAGCGAGCTGCGTTGCTCTCCGCCGATGGCCTGGGTGATTTCGCGAGCACGATGTGGGGCAGCGGCAGCGGAAGCCGCATGAAAATAGACGGCGCTATCGCTTTCCCTCACTCGCTGGGACTTTTTTATAGCGCCGTCACGCAATATCTTGGTTTTCTGAAATTCGGTGACGAGTACAAGGTGATGGGTTTGGCAGCCTATGGCGAAGCAGAACAGCTCGAGGCGTTTCGCGACATCGTACGGGCAAACGGAGACGGCTTCCGGCTAGAGCTCGAATACTTCACGCATCATCGCACCGGGCCGGAAATGAGCTGGGCAGAAGCGGACAAGACTCCCACACTTGGCAGAATGTTTTCCGAAGCGATGGAAAGGCGGCTCGGGCCAAAACGCAATCCCGAAGATCCGCTCGAACAGCGCCACCGCAACCTGGCATCATCCCTGCAGTTGCGCCTCGAAGAGATTTATCTGGGCATGCTGAAAAAACTAGCGCAGCGCACGGGGCTGAAAGCGGTTTGCCTCGCCGGTGGAGTGGCTTTCAATTGCGTGGCAAACGGGAAAATCTTTGACAAAACCGGCTTCGAACAGGTTTACGTGCATCCGGCGGCAGGCGATGCAGGACTGGCTGTTGGAGCCGCTTATTATGTTTGGTATCAAAAACTCGGTAAGCCGCGGGCGTTCGTGATGGACCACGCTTACTGGGGCCCGGGATATACGCGCGAGGAAATTCGTCGCGCCATCGACGCAAACGGACTTGGACAGAACGGCTGCCAGATCGAAGAACTGGCCGAACACGCACTCATGCAACGTACGGCCGCAATCATCGCCAATGGGGAAATTCTCGGATGGTTTCAGGGCCGAGCGGAATGGGGGCCGCGCGCGCTCGGCAACCGAAGCATCGTCGCCGACCCGCGTCGTCCGGAGATGAAAGAAGTCCTGAATCAGCGCATTAAGCACCGTGAAATTTTCCGTCCGTTCGCGCCATCGATTCTCGCGGAATCCACCGGCGAATGGTTCGAGAAATCGTATCCCTCGCCGTTTATGACTCTGGCCTACTCGGTGCGGCCTGAGAAGCGCGACAAGATCCCCGCGCCTACACATGTGGATGGAACGGGCCGCTTGCAAACCGTAACGCGCGATGCCAACCCTCGCTATTGGAGTCTGATCAAAGCGTTCGAACAGCTCACTGGAGTTCCCGTAGTGCTGAATACTTCCTTTAATGACAACGAGCCCATCGTCTGCCGGCCGGAAGAAGCGCTGGACTGTTTCCAGCGCACGCAAATGGATGCTCTTGTGCTCGGCGACTTCCTGATCACGCGCTCATGAATCGCACGCCACGAGCACCGCTCGCATGAAAGTCCTGCTGCTGAATCTCTACTTTCCGCCCGATACATCGGCGACCGCGAAGATGGCCGCAACAGTGGTCGACGCCCTCACCGCGCAGCATGAAGTGACTGTGCTCTGCGGCCGCCCCTCGTACGACCCATCGGAACGTCGCCCGTGGCGGCTCTGGCAAACCGAATCGCGCGGGCGGGTGCGAATCATCCGCGTCGGCTCGACGGATTATCCACGCTTCGCGATGAAACGCCGCGTGCTGAACTATTTGAGCTATGTGGCGCTGGCTATTCCGCGGGCACTCTTCTTGCGATGCGATGCCGTCCTAGCGATGACCGACCCTCCGTTTGAAGGCATCGTTGGAGCCATAGTTGCGGTTTTCAAACGCAAGCCCTATGTCTACAACATTCGCGATATGTATCCTGACATGGCTGTGGGTGGCGCGATTGTCGAACCCGGTCTTCTGGCGCGTGTTTGGGAAAAACTGCACCGCTGGGCGCTACGCCGAGCCACGCGCGTGATTGTGCTTGGCGAAGACATGCGTGCCCGCATCATCGCCAAGGGGATCGATCCCACCAAAATCGGAATCGTGAGGGACGGAGCCGATATTTTTGCGCCGGATGCACCGCTGCCTGCGTTGGACGACGAAGTTATTCGCACAATTCGCGGCAGCTTCCCGTTTGTACTTCTTCACGCCGGAAATCTCGGTTTCTACGGCGCGTGGGAGACTCTCATCAAGGCGGCGACAAATTTGGAAGCGGATGGAGTGGGTCTCGTCTTCGTAGGCGACGGAGCCCAACGCGAACACGTCGAGAAACTTGCAAGAGATGCAAAAAACGTGCGATTCCTTCCTTTTTTTCCTTCGAGTAAGATCGCATCCGTGCTGGCGGCCGCGGACGCGCACGTCATCACAGTGAAGCGCGGGCTCGAGGGAGTCGTCGTCCCCAGCAAAATGTATGGAATCCTCGCCGCCGGAAAAGCGATCGTAGCCATCGCCCCGGAGGAAACAGACGCAGCTTCTCTTGGCGCGAAGTTCGGCTTCGGGGTTTCTGCAGATCCGGATAACCCGGTGACCGTCACCGCCGCGATTCGTTCGCTTGTTAAGGACGAGGCCAAAGTGCAAAGCATGGGACGTGCGGCCCGAGCCGTCGCGCCCGATTATGATAGAGTCAAAGAATTGCAAAAATTTGTGAAGATTATCGAAGGAGCCGTGAACGCGTGACATCTTCGGAGACTTTTTGGAACGGGAAACTTGTTCTGGTGACGGGAGGCGCTTCCTTCATCGGCTCGACCTTGACGGATCATCTCCTCGTGCGGGGGGCGAAAGTACGCATCGTCGATGATCTTACGAGCGGGCATCTCGACAATATCAAACAGCACCGTGCAGGCGGAGTGATCGATTTCATCCATGCAGACTTGCGCGAACCCGGCGTCACCCGTTCGGCGATGCAAGGTGTAGACACCGTCTTTCATCTGGCTGCTGATCATGGCGGCCGCGGATATGTCGACCTCCACCAGGCCGGCCCCGCATCCAATTTCTTTCTCGACGGACTCGTCTTCGCGGAAGCCCTTCGCGCTAAGGTAAAAAAGGTCGTATTCGCATCCTCCGGCTGCGTCTATCCCAATTTTCTGCAATCCGACGTGAAAAAAGAGTTGTATCTCACGGAAGATCTGACGAATGGCCCGAATGACGCGGACAATACTTATGGCTGGGCCAAGCTGATGGGCGAATTTACTCTGCGTGCCTACGCGAAAGAACACGGCATGGGCGCGGCCTCCTGCCGCTACTTCACGGTCTATGGCCCTCGCGGCGTCGAAAATCACGCCGTGATCGCCATGATTGCCCGTGCTTTTCTCGGACAGAATCCCTTCGAAGTGTGGGGCGACGGCACGCAAATCCGCAATTGGACCTACATCGAAGACATCGTCGAAGGAACCATCCTTGCAGGCGAAAAAATCAACGACGGCACGGCCATCAACCTGGGAACCATGGAGCGCATCAAGGTCATCGATGCAGTGAAGATGGTTTGCGACTTCACGGGACACAAAGCCGAGATCAAGCTGCGGCCCGACATGCCGACCGGCCCGCTGAACCGCGTTGCGGACAATTCCCTGGCGAAAAAACTTCTCGGCTGGGAGCCCAACGTTCTCTTCCGCGATGGCTTGAAGCGCACCATCGACTGGTATTACGCGACGAAAAACCGCGAAGAAGTGAAGCGTACTTTCGGACGCATGCTAACGGAAAGATAAAGGTCGGTACGCGAAAGAAAGAGCTCAGGCCCTTGTGCATTTTTGAACAGTTTGTATCGAAATCTCCGATAAGCTGCATTCCTGATTACGCTGCAAACAATCCTGATTGAAGCGAAACATTTTTCGAAGTATCGTGTTAAGGCTGCGTGGGGCAGTCATTTTTTCTTGGGAGCCGGGCCCCCAACCCGGCAGAACACGCTTGAGGCGCTGGCCGCACCATCCCGGCCGGTACCTTCAAACAATTTGAGGGAACATGCCCGCAGGTCTGCTGGCGTTTCTTATAGCTTTATTTGCATCGCTGATGCTCACCGTGCCCGTGCGCGCGTTGGCTCTGCGCGTCGGCATGGTTGATCTTCCTGGGCCGCGCAAGGTCCACCTCAGCCCTATTCCTCTGCTAGGTGGCTTGGCCATGTACGGAGCGGTGGTTCTTGCCGTTCTGTTTACCTTCAGCGGACCGGCACGCGCCCAAATCGTCGGTATTTTGACAGGAGCCACTGTCGTTGCCGCCGTAGGCATACTCGACGACCGCGGTTTGCTGCACCATCAGGTAAAGCTGTTTCTTGGTATGCCGCTGGCCGCCTGTATTTTGCTCCTCACCGGGATTCATGCACAGGTTTTTGAAGTTATTTTGACCGGGCATACTGGCTACATTCTCGATGCGCTCCTGACTGTTTTTTTTGTCGTTGGGATTACCGCCTCCTTCAGCATTCTCGACCACATGGATGGCCTGTGCGCCGGTGTGGCTGCCGTAGCCTCCATTTTCTTCGCCCTCCTTGCTTACTTGAATGGACAGACTCTGGTCACCACGCTCGCGGCTGCTGTCCTCGGCGCCGCGACCGGTTTCCTTCGCTGGAACTTCAAACCGGCGAAGATTTTCATGGGTGACGGCGGCGCGATGTTCCTGGGATTCCTCATGGCCACGCTTGGGCTCAAGCTCCGGCTTGATCAGGCCAACCACATCTCCGGTTGGCTCGCGCCTCTGCTCATTCTCGGAGTAACGATTTTCGATACGACGCTCGTAACGATCTCGCGTTCGCGGCGCGGCCTGCTGCCCTTCGCCACGCCCGGCAAAGACCACGCCGCTCACCGACTGGCCAATCTTGGTCTTGGTCATCGAGGTGCAGTGGTCAGCCTGTATTCGTTGGGGCTGCTGAGTGGCGGAGCCGCAGTCCTGGTGAGCTATCTGCAGCCGCTTACGGCCGTGCTCGTGGCCGCTGTTGCTTTTTCCGCCGTGCTCTACGGTGTGCTATTTCTGGAACGGGCCCCGTACGAACGCCAGGTCCCGAAGCCCACTGCTTTTTCCTGAAGTGTTTCCACTTACGGGATGAACCTTTCTTCAGGCGGAGGCGAAGCGTCGCAAGTTTGCCCGCACCATCGGATTCGCTATACTTAGCGGGTTGCCCGATCGCCCATTTTCGTCGCATACCTCATAGGGTCGAGCGGAAAACTGTCCATATTCTTTAGAAGGTTGAGCGCGAGCACCCGGCCAAATCGAGGTTCGGGGTGTATGCGCGACTTGGGAAAGCGAAATCGTGCCAAGCACTGAAAAGCAGCCCCGGCAAGTTGGGGAGAGAGGCGAGGTCGTCGTTGTCGGAGGATCCGCGGCGGGCTTCTTTACCGCAGCCACGGTCGCCCGCGGCGGGCGCAAAGTTCGCGTGTTGGAATCCAGGCCCGGCTTTGAGCCGGCGCGACGCTCTCTTATCGTCACCGATCAATTTCGCCACCAACTCGGAGCGGCCGCTTCTGAGAGTATCGTAAATGAGATTCGTCGATTCGAGTTGTTCACCGATGGCCGCTCAGCCCAGGTCGCTTTGGCCCGGCCGGATCTCATCATCGAACGCTCGAAGTTGATCCCGGCATTGGCGCGTGGCGCTCAGCAAGCTGGGGCCGCTCTTTCCTTTGATACTCGCTTTCTTGGGCTCTCCGCAAATGGCCGCGGCTTGCGCGTCGAAGTCGATGCCGCAGGACAGCGTCAGGAATTACATGCCGACAGCGTCGTGGGAGCTGATGGAGCTTCGAGCCGGGTAGCCCGGAGCGCTGGGTGGCCTCCGATCGAGACGGTCCCATTGGTACAAGCCATTGTGCGCTTGCCTAAGGATCAGCCGGCGGACACGACCCGAGTTTGGTTCGTCCCTGACGACACTCCTTATTTCTACTGGCTAATACCTGAATCCGCGGAACGAGGCGCGCTCGGAATTATCGGCGAGGACGGACGCGACACAAAGAAGTGTCTTTCGAGGTTCCTCGAGAAGAAAAAGCTGGAGCCGCTGGAATGGCAAGGGGCGCGCATCCCGGTTTATCGAGGATGGGTCCCGGTGCGCCGGCAGATTGGGAACGGCGAAGTGTACCTGGTCGGAGACGCGGCGGCGCAGGTGAAGGTGTCTACCGTAGGCGGAATCGTGACGGGGCTGCGCGGAGCGCTCGGAGTTGGACAATCCATTTTGCACGGAGGATGGAGCAAAGAATTAATGGCCCTGCGCCGCGAGTTGGGGACTCACTGGTTAATCCGCCGTGCGCTGCACCATTTTCAGCAAAAAGATTATTCGCAACTGGTCGACTTGCTCGACGCTTCCACTCGCGAGTCGCTCGGCGAGATCAACCGCGACGAATCGACGCGGCTGCTATGGAACGTGGTAAGGCGCCAGCCGCGGCTGGTGCTGCTCGGATTGCGTGGACTTTTGATGGGTAGAAGCTTGAAAAGTTGAATTTCTGGCTAAAACCGGCAAAAGCGACTTGCTCCTAGACGCCTGAACAGATGGTGCTGGCAACGCAACGCCCCGCGACGATGTGCTGTTCTCCGCGGGGCGGTTCGGTCAAAATGAATAGTTCGTGGTGAATTCGGAACTGCGCTGAGTGATTGCCTGAAGCGCTTCCAAGGAGAACCTGACTTGCGTCTCTCTGTGATCGGATGTGGGTACGTAGGATTGGTAACCGGAGCTTGCCTCGCCGCTGCGGGCCATGAAGTGACCTGTACGGATATTGACGCAGAGCGGATACGGCGCCTGCAGGCCGGAGAGGTGCCGATTTATGAGCACCACCTGGAAGAAATACTTACTTCTGCCCGCAAGGCGGGGCGCATTTCATACACCGCGGATGCTGGCGAAGCAATCCGCGCTGGCGACGCCATTTTTATCTGCGTGGGCACACCTCCCAAAGAGAGCGGCGAGGCTGATCTTTCTGCGATTGACCAGGTTGCGAGGCAAATTGCGGAGCAGGCACGCTCGCCCAAGCTAGTGATTGAAAAGAGCACCGTTCCCGCGCGCACTGGTCTTGAATTGCAGAGGGCGCTTGCCGCCTACAGCAGCGGCGGCAAATCCGCGTTTCGCGTGGCTTCCAATCCGGAGTTTTTGCGCGAAGGCACGGCGGTCGGAGATTTCTTCCACCCGGACCGCATTGTTGTCGGGGTGGAAGACGACTCCGCGGCGGCCGATTTGCGTGAGATCTACCGGCCAATCCTCGAGCGGAAATTCCATTGCCCAGTGCACAACGGCACTTGCCCACCGAGCCATGAGGCGGCCTTCCTTGTAACTACGATCAACAGCGCTGAACTCATCAAGCACGCCTCGAACTCCTTTCTGGCTCTGAAGATCAGTTATGCCAATGTCATCGCTGATCTCTGTGAAAGAATTGGTGCGGACGTAAAAGAGGTGACTCACGCGATGGGTTTGGATCCCCGGATTGGCGGCCAGTTCCTTAGCGCGGGGCTCGGCTTCGGCGGCTTTTGCTTTCCGAAAGATGTGCAAGCATTCATTCACCTCGCCGCTTCCGTTGGAGTTGAATTCGATTTGCTGAAGGCCACGGAGCGCGTCAACAAACAGCGCATTGATCGCTTTCTGGAAAAGGTCCATAAGGCCTTGTGGGTCGTCAAGGGCAAACGCGTAGCCGTCCTGGGACTGGCGTTCAAGGCCAATACGGACGACGTGCGATTTGCGCCCGCGCTGGAAGTGGTCAAGCGTCTGCTAGAGGAAGGCGCGATCGTACACGCGACCGATCCGGAAGCGATTTCGCGCACGAAGACGCTCTTCCCCAAAGTGACCTATCACGAAGACCCTTACGAAGCGTTGCGAGGAGCAGATGCCGCGCTGGTCTGCACGGAGTGGGATGTCTTCCGCAACCTGGACTGGAAACGCGCAAAACCGCTCATGGCAAGGGGCTTGGTTCTAGACGGAAGAAATCTCTATTCTCCCAAGCACATGCGCGAACTGGGCTTTGAGTATTATTCGTTCGGCAGAGCGTAGTTCCTCAGAGCGAAGACAACACCACACGAAATATTCTAGACTGCGCGATGCCGGCGGCTAGGCCGTCTTCTGCGCGGCAAAACCTTTCTTGAAATAGTCGAGAGTTAGCCGCAGGCCCTCTTCCAGGCCAACCTTGGGCTCCCACTTTAGAATGCGCTTCGCTTTGGTGATATCCGGACAGCGGCGCTTCGGATCATCTTGTGGAAGCGGCTCATGGATAATCGGTGGAGCATTCTCGAAGTGCGCGCGAACCCGTTCAGCGAACTCCAGAATCGTGATCTCCTGCGGGTTCCCGACATTCGTCGGGAGATGCTCGTCCGAGAGCATCAAGCGGTAAATCCCTTCGATCAAATCTGAAACGTAGCAAAAGCTCCGCGTTTGCTTCCCATCACCATAAATAGTGAGGGCTTTGCCGGTCAGTGCCTGGTGAACGAAATTCGGCAAGGCGCGGCCGTCGTTGAGCCGCATTCTGGGACCGTACGTGTTGAAAATTCGGACGATGTGGGTGTCCACGCCATGATAGCGGTGATAGGCCATGGTCATGGCTTCGGCAAAGCGTTTGGCCTCGTCATACACCCCGCGCGGGCCAATCGGATTGACGTGGCCCCAATATTCTTCGTGTTGCGGGGAGATTTCCGGGTCGCCGTAGCACTCGCTCGTGGAAGAAAGGAAAAACTTAGCCTTCTTAGCAAGCGCCAGCCCGAGTGCATTGTGTGTGCCGAGTGCACCGACTTTCAGCGTCTGGATTGGGAGCTTGAGATAGTCGACTGGACTTGCGGGAGAGGCAAAGTGCAAAACGTAGTCAACCGGGCCCGGGACGTCAATGTACTTGGAAACGTCGCAGCGTACGATGCTGAACTTGGGATGATTGAGCAGGTGTCCAACGTTGGAATCCACTCCCGTGACTAGATTGTCGAGAACCAGCACCTCCCAACCCTCGGCAATCAGACGGTCGCAAAGATGCGACCCCAAAAATCCAGCTCCCCCCGTCACTACCGCTTTCATGCATCCTCCTAAATTGTTAGCTCGCTAGTGTAGCCTGCGTTTGCTGAATTGACCACATATCCCGACGGAGATACCATGCGCCCACCCAGAAAAGTAACGGGTGCTATGGCAGGCGAGAAAAGAGTAGAAGCCACCCCACCGAAGCCTCGACGACCCAGCCGGATACTGCTTGGCATTGCCGCGATATTTCTGACAGGAGGCGCATTTCTGCTGTATGTCGGCCGTTGGCTCGTAGTGGAGGACCCGCTGGAAAAAGCTCAGGCAATCGTCGTCCTTAGCGGGCGCATGCCCGTTCGGGCCCTGGAAGCGGCGAAGCTCTACCGAAACGGGTACGCGCCAAAGATATGGCTGACGCATTCCACGGAACCTGGCGCCACACTTGGCGTGATGGGGATTTCTTACCTCGGGGAAGATGGCTACAACGTCCAGGTGTTGAAGCACGAAGGGGTTCCCGCCGACGCCATCCGAGTGCTTGAGCCACCCATAGTCAACACCGCCGATGAACTTGAGGCCGTTTCGGCGGCACTAACACAAGAAAAAAACAAAACTGTAATTATCGTCACCAGTAAAGTTCACACTCGGCGCGTGCGGATCCTGTGGCACCGGATCGCCAAGGGCCGCGGCCAGGCCATCGTGCGCGCGGCTTCGGACGATCCATTTGTGCCCGGAAGGTGGTGGCGCACGACGGGCGACGCGCTCGACGTCGTCCGAGAGTTACTGGGCATCCTGAACGCCGCGGCCGGAATGCCTTTGCGGCCCGCAAATTAAGAGTCTAGAAGAAGAAAAAGCGCTTGCGGCGAGGAAGCTCTCTTTCGTCATGCACTTCCGGGACGTGAGGCAGGTCGCGCCCTTCGAAAGCGGCCATCGGATTCTCAACGAAAAGCGCGCGGGATTTCTCTTCCCCCAATTGTTCCTGCACGAGATCAAACGCAGCCCGGAGTCTGAGCGGACGCCCGCGCATATTGTGAGCATCGCTGGCCACGAAATGAACCAATCCATCGGCAATCCAGCGCCACGCGTCCTTTTGCGCGCCCGGACCAAAGCTCCCCGTCAACGAGCCGGCCGTCACTTGAATGAAGCAACCCAGCCGCACCCACTTCGCAAGCCGCGCGGTCTGTTGGCGCAGGATTGCATTGCGCTCTGGATGTGTGATCACTGGCCTCAGACCCATGAGTTGAATCTCATGCAACGTCTGGTCCATCGCAGGCGGTATTGAGAACTCATTGAACTCGACGAGCAGGTAATCTCGCTGGTTGATGCAGAAGCGGGGAGCGTCCGCGCGAAGAGCGTCCAGGTTTTCTGGATTCAGATGAAAATCGCAGCCGGTGGCAAGAACCAACCGGCCGCCAATCTTCGCTTCTAGTTCGTCCCGCAGTTCCTTCACGCGCGAATAGTTGAAAAAATACTCGTTGCTGGAGTGCGGAGTAGCCACAACATGCGTGATCCCGTCGGCAATAGCGGATTCGGCCATCGCCACCGAGAGTTCGAAGTCCTCCGGGCCGTCGTCCAGCCCCGGAAGGATATGACAGTGCACGTCGACCATAGTCTTCACAAACTCCCTAGTGCCACCATGCGGCAGCTGCCTGCCACATTCCCAGGATAAACATCAGCCCGGCAAACACCTGCCTCATACGCTGCGGCTGGAGCTTCTTTGCCAGCCAGCCGCCAAGAATACCTCCTACAAATACTCCCGGGATAAGCAACAGCCCAACCTGCCACGAAACGAAATCAGCTTTCGCGTATGCCAGGAACGCAAGCAGACCGGTAGGCGGTATCAGCGCCACCAAGCTGGTCCCCTGCGCACGATGCTGTCCGAACGCAAAAAACAGCGCCAGGAAAGGGACTAGGAGCACACCACCGCCGATCCCAAAGAGCCCGGACGCTACGCCGCACATGCCCGCCGCCACAAAAATGCTAGCGTCGCGAAGCGGGCCCTCACGCACGGTTGCGCCCCTCGTCCGCGCTGCTCTTGGGTAGGCCTTGTGCCTGTGGTTTCTTCAAAAGCAGGAACGCGGCGAGCATCAGAAAACAGCCAAACAGTCCCCTGAGCTGGCGCGAGGCGATGGGAACAGCAATCAAGCCGCCAACATAGCCACCCACGAGGATGCCCAGCGCGCACAGAATCCCCGCGCGTAAATCCACTTGTTCCTGCTTCCAGTATTCACGCAGCGCTCCGAGTCCCACGGGCGGCAAGAGAATGAGAAGCGAAGTCCCCTGAGCCATGTGCTGGTCCATGCGCAGCAGGTATACCAGTGCCGGCACCAGAACAACCCCGCCTCCAATGCCGAGCAGCCCCACAAGCACACCCACGCCGAGGCCGAGGAGTATCACGATAAGGTTCATCACTGAGAAGCGGCTGCGCCTTTTGCTTTCTCTTTCTGGGCGGCATGCATTGCATCTATCTTCCCGCGTCTCCCCGCGGGCCGCAACCGCTCTTGAACAAGCGGTAACACTCCAATCGACTGCGTTTATTTGTTCACGAGGAACCTGCTATATTGAGATGTCTTTATCCAATCGGCCAAATGGCCTGCCTTATCCCCAAAAATGACTAGGAGAGCGACGTAACTCATGCCAGTCGACCGGAAACCCGAATTCTTCAAAGGCGCTCAGCTGAAAGTCGCCATTATTGGCTGCGGATATGTTGGGCTACCCCTAGCCCTGCGATTCGCGGAAGCGGGCCATAAAGTAACTGGATTTGATACTGATCCCAACAAAGTATCGATGCTCAACGCTGGCAAGTCCTACATCGAGCATATTCCCCAAACCAAAATCCAGCAGTTTGTGAACTCGAAACATTTTGGCGCGACCACGGATTTCGCTCGCATCAAGGAAGCCGATGCCATCATCATCTGCGTGCCGACTCCTCTGGATGAGCGCCGCGAGCCTGACCTCTCCTATGTTGAGCAAACCGCCATTTCCATCCAGCCACATCTGCAGAGGGGCCAGTTGGTTGTTCTCGAATCCACGACTTATCCCGGCACCACGGAAGAGCTTGTACTTCCTATCCTTGAAAAGAGCGGCCTGCACTGTCCCATTGCCTCCGGCCCTGAAAACGAGAACGTTTTTTGCGATTTCTTTCTCGCCTTTTCGCCCGAACGTGAAGATCCCGGCAACAAACAGTTTGGCCTGGCGCAAATTCCCAAAGTCGTCGGCGGCGTAAATCCGCCGAGCGGGCGCGCCGCGCAAGCTATTTACGCGCAGGTTGTCGCGCGTGTTGTTCCCGTCAGCTCGACGCGTGCCGCGGAAATGGCCAAGCTGCTCGAAAACATCTTCCGCTGCGTCAACATCGCGCTGGTCAACGAACTCAAGATGCTCAGCCTCCGCATGGGAATCGACATCTGGGAAGTCATCGACGCGGCCGCCACAAAGCCCTTCGGCTTTATGCCCTTCTACCCTGGCCCCGGCCTCGGTGGGCACTGCATCCCCGTCGATCCCTATTATCTTTCCTGGAAGGCACGGGAGTTTGATTTCTCCACGCGCTTTATCGAACTGGCAGGCGAAGTGAACACCGCCATGCCTTACCACGTCGTGGACGCCATTGCCGCAGCTCTCAACGATCACCGGAAGAGCCTTAAGGGAGCAAAGCTGCTGATTCTCGGCGTGGCTTATAAGAAAGACGTCGACGACCTGCGCGAATCGCCAACGCTGAAAATCATGCAACTCCTTCAGCAGCGCGGCGCGAACCTTGACTACAACGATCCCTATTTCCCGCAGCTGCACAAAATGCGCCACTACAATTACGAAAACATGAAGTCCGTTCCGCTGAATCCGCAAACGCTGGCGAGTTATGACGGCGTCATCATAGCGACGGATCATTCGAGCTACGATTATTCAGCGATTGTGGATGCAGCCAAGCTAGTCGTGGACACGCGCAACGCCACGCGCCGCGTCATGCGCCATCGCGACAAGATCGTTCTCTGTTAGGCGCCGATGGCCCCACCCGCCGACGAAATAAGACGCCAGCTCGAGGAAAGCGCTCGCGTAAAGCAAAGTTTCTCCGATGAGCTAGTCGGCCGCATCGCACAATTCGCGGAAAAAAGTGCCGTCGCCCTTCGCGGCAGAGGAAAACTTGTCTTCTTCGGAAACGGCGGAAGCGCGGCCGATGCGCTGCATCTCGCGGCCGAACTTGTCGTAAGGCTGCGCAACGATCGTCGTGGCCTCGCGGCGATGGCGCTCACCACTAACCCTTCGGTGCTAACTGCCGCCGGCAATGACTACGGATTTGAGCGCATTTTCTCCCGGCAAATTGAATCGCTCGTTGCGGCGGAAGATGTTCTTGTGGCCCTCTCAACCAGTGGCGCAAGCCCTAACGTCCTCCGCGGGGTAGAAGCGGGCCGCTCGCGTGGCGCCTTTCTGGTTGCGTTCACCGGAGAGACCGGTGGCGCGCTCTCCGGCAAAGTCGACTTGCTCCTCAATGTACCCTCGCAAGATCCTCAGCGCATCCAGGAAGCGCACATCACCATCGGCCACATCGCCTGTTCGTTGATAGAACTCCTGGCGACTGCATAGCATCCTTGGGGGTAGGCGGAGTGTTTACTTCGCGCTCTGCAACTGCACTTGCGCGGTCGCAAATGGCAGGATCGCTTCCAGGAGCACTGGCGTGCGCGAGACATTGTTTGCGAAATACAGAGTGAAATTAGCGTCCTTCATCTCCTGCCCGTTCTCGAACACTCGAATCTCAATCTTCGAGGCTTTGTAGCTCCCTGCAGGAACGGTCACCGCCTCGCCCGCCGCAGCAAGCTTCGCTCTTACGTCATACAGTTTGTGCCCGTCATAGACCGGGCCTCGCACTTCCGCCGTCTTCGTCCAGTCCACATTTCGCAAAAACTGCATCATCCCGAGCGGATCTCGCGTGCCGGGAAGCACACGCGTCTCGGTGGCGTCGGGTGGCGCCGGCTCTTTCCCTGTCGCCGTCATTCGCTGGATGGAGTCCACTTTCTGGCCCCGCTCGCTGAGGTGCAATTCATATTGCAAGCTGGTCATAGTCGCCGCATCGCTGTACGAATCGAATTGATCGTCCAGCTCAAACACCATGCGCAGCGGGTTTTGCGTATGTGCGAACGCTTGCAAATGCCACGCGTTCTTTCCGAAGAAATCTTTGCGTTCGCCCACTTGCAGTTTCAGAGTTGCCACGTTGCTCAGGTTCGCCACATTCGCCGTGTATTCCAGGACTTCGCCTCCGCGCAGCGGAAGCCCGGGGTCTACAACGGGTTCGATATTCTTCTTCGCGGTGGGCGATGACGAAGGGCTGGATGGGGTTGGTGGAGGCAGGCTCCTCGGTGCTTCGTTCATCGGTTCAGCATTCTCAGCGGCAGCGGATGCCTGCGTGCGGCTCTCGCTGCGTTCCCGCACCCAGTAATACACCCCCGCGGCGCATCCAATCACCACGATAGCGGCGATACCCTTTGCGATTCGGTTGCTCATGCTCTTTGTGTGACCTGCATCGGAAACAGTCCCTTGCCTTTTGGCCTTCCGTCGTACAATACGAATTCGTCCGCGGTAGCCCGGCGATGTCCGCCGGACACTCGCCACGAACTTTGAGGTTATCAAAACACGCGGCCCGCGTCTCCGCCGGAGCCTCGTCTATGACCGGAACGGCACTCCGCCGCTCACGGGCCTCTATCGAGGAGGACTTCCTGCATGCGCTACCTCGTCACGGGCGGCGCCGGTTTCATCGGCTCAAACACAGTTGACGAACTCGTGCGGCGCGGCCACAGCGTGGTTGTGCTCGACGACCTTTCCTCCGGCAAAGAAGACAACCTCGCCGAAATCCGCAACAAAATTACCTTTATGAAGGGCAGCATCACGGACATCGAAGTGGTCCGCAAGGCCATGCATGAAGCCGAATACGTGCTGCATCTTGCGGCTCGCACTTCCGTTCCGCGCTCCGTCAAGGATCCCATCGAAACCAACAAAATCAATATCGATGGAACTCTTAACGTTCTTGTTGCCGCCCGCGATGCCAAAGTGAAGCGCGTTGTTTTCGCCGCGTCTTCCTCCGCTTACGGCGAAACGCCCACCCTGCCTAAAGTCGAAACCATGCAGCCTGCACCCATCTCGCCTTACGGCGTCACCAAGTACGTTGGCGAACTGTACGCGCAAACCTTTGGTCGCTGTTATGGCCTGGAAAATGTTTGTCTCCGCTATTTCAACATTTTCGGTCCTCGTCAGGATCCCGGCTCGCCTTACTCCGGCGTGCTGGCAAAGCTCTGCATGTGTTTCCTGGAAGAAACGCAGCCCGGGATTTTTGGCGACGGTGAGCAGTCCCGCGACTTCACTTTCGTGGAGAATGCCGTGCAGGCCAATCTCCTCGCCTGCGAAGCCCCCAACGTTTCCGGCAAGACCTTCAACGTCGGCACTGGCCTTTCGGACGAAGAGCGCCGGAATCCGCCAAAGATTGGTTCTATCATCACCTACAGCTTCACGGAGCTGACAGACGATGGCATTCCGAAGTGCGCCGCATTCGTGGCCGTTCGGGACTACGAATGATTATTTTATCTGAACTAGATTGGAAAGAGCACCAAGCGCTAAAAGCGCTTGCGGAGGAAGCCTATAAAGCTGCACCGAAGAAGTCTCAATTTTTGGAGGAATTGAGTCGGATCCCAAAGGTATTGCTCGCCAGTATGGGTGGTGGTTCCACAACATTTGTAGATGTTACTGGCAAGGTTTCCAAAGCGGA